>Ga0255391_1002_pt1 | contig 20397 bp, 16 predicted proteins | sample ANMaggSeSYBR01J5_FD_182121 | JGI IMG/M metagenome (GOLD analysis project Ga0255391, IMG submission 182121) | Sediment cell enrichment communities from methane seep in Santa Monica Basin, California, United Staets - ANME aggregate JGI... | ecosystem: Environmental > Aquatic > Marine > Cold seeps >...
AAAACACCGAATAAGATCGCCTCTCGGATTAGCACTTTTTCCGGTATAACCTGGTTAGCGAATCGGCGCTGGATAAGGTAACAAAAAGGCAGCGCGACACCTGCCCCAATTATCAAAAGAAAGAAAAAGAACATCCAGCGGGGCCCCAAAGTTGGTTTCAAAAACATAAAAATAAATGCCAATCCACCTCCACCGAGGATGGTTAAGAAAATACTTGAGATTAGAATTTTTCCGAAAGGAGGTAGATAAGATTTTCGCATTATGTTTCATTGATTATAACGCAAGCAAATAACGAAGATTCTCCACACTGTACTATTCCAAAAAATGGATTTATTAGGGAGAATACCCTCCTCTCGATAACAGGTATAATCTCTTGTCTAATCCAGAATAGGGAGTGATGTTTGATCAAGAGACTTAAATTACAATATTACGCTTTTCCTAAGCCATTCAGAATCCTTATCGCTTCAACATTCATTGACCGCCTTGGTGGGGCATTAATCTTTCCCTTTCTATCATTGTATGTGGTGCAAAAATTCAATGTAGGCATGACAGAAGTTGGCCTGATCTTTGGCTTATGGTCAATCAGCAGCCTGGTTGGAAGTATGATAGGGGGCGCGCTAGCGGACAAATTGGGTAGGAAAGTGATCATCATTTTTGGGCTTATTTCTAGCGCGGTTACCGGTATATTGATGGGACTGGTGACTGATTTGTCAGCGTTTTATTTTTTGGCGTTAGTGGCTGGGATATTTTCTGATATTGGACACCCTGCTCGGCAAGCAATGGTGGCGGATTTATTAGAAGGAGACCAAAGAGCAGAGGGATTTGGTGTTTTACGTGTGGTTGCGAATCTGGCAATCACATTTGGCCCAGCGATTGGTGGGGTGTTGGCTGGTGTTTCTTACCTGCTCTTATTCATCATTGATGCGTGTACCAGCTCGATCACCGCCCTTATTGTTCTTTTGGCAATCCCGGAAACAAAGCCAGCTGGTGTTGAGGGTACTGAAACAGAATCAGTAGTGAAAATAATCGCGGGATATCGTGAGATCGCAAAAGATAAATTATTCATGGCGTTCATCTTCGCGACGATCATTATCATTTCGGTGTATACACAGATGTACACAACATTACCTGTGTTTCTGAATCGAGTGCATGATGTTCCCGCACATGGTTTTGGCTATATGATGAGTATGAATGCTGCGATTGTGGTTCTATTCCAGTTTTGGATCATAAAACGTATAAAAAAATTCCCGCCGATGTTATTGATGATACTTGCTTCCGCCTTATATGGGATTGGTTTTGTCCTGTATGGTTACGTGAGTGCATACACCATGTTCTTTGTGGGTATGGCGGTTATCACGATCGGGGAAATGATCCATATTCCGGTCGCACAATCGTTGGCTGCATTCTTTGCACCAGAGGATATGCGCGGGCGGTATATGGCAGCGTATGGATTGGGGTGGGCTATACCCAATAGCGTTGCGCCTTTTTTAGCTGGTTTGGTTATGGATAATTATGACCCGTATTGGGTGTGGTACATTGCTGGGATCCTGGCAGTTGTCGCAGTTATTTGTTTTGGATTGCTTCAGTATAAAGTAAAAGATAGATTCACTGCATTCATGCAAGCGGATCAAAATAATCAATGAAGGAAAACTATGCTTAAAAAGATACGGTCAACAGTGAATGAATACCCACGCAACTTCTGGGTGCTGATTGGCGCTCTTTTTATCGATCGGGTTGGGGGAGCACTCATTTTTCCATTCCTTTCACTATATATTACAAGTAAATTTAACGTTGGTATGACGGAAGTCGGCGCGCTTTTTGCGGTCCATTCCATCTCCTCTTTTGTGGGCAATATGGTGGGTGGAGCGCTGACAGATAAATTTGGTCGCCGTTTGATGCTCATCGTCGGGTTGATCTTCAGCGCAGGCGTTTCCTTGGGAATGGGTTTTGTCGAGGACTGGGAGTTGTTTTATCTACTTGCTTTTCTCACTGGATTTGTATCAAATTTTGGTGGTCCTGCTGTGCAAGCAATGCTTGCTGATATTTTACCAATTGAGCAGCGACCAGACGGATTTGGACTGCTGCGTGTAACGATGAACCTGGCAGTCACAATCGGGCCTGCTATTGGAGGAATCCTGGCAGGAATAAATTATCTTCTTCTCTTTATTATCGATTGCGTGGTCAGCATTATCACTGCGATTATTGTGTATTTTGCTCTGCCGGAAACAAAACCAGAAACACCGGAAGGAAAGAAAGAGGAGAGTCTTTTACAGTCTTTTGGCGGGTATAGTAAGGTTTTCAGAGATAAATTGTTCCTTGCTTTCCTCTTCCTGACGACATTCACCGCGATCGTATATATTCAGATGAACACGACGTTATCGGTTTATTTACGCGATGTCCATGGAACTTCTCCTCAAGGGTTTGGATACATTATGAGTTTAAATGCCGGTATGGTAGTTCTGTTCCAATTCTGGGTGACAAGAAGGGTGAAAAAGCATCATCAATTGAGTGTGATGGTTGTGGGCAATTTACTGTACGCAGTTGGTTTTGCGATGTACGGCTTTACAAATATGTATCGGGGGTTTTTAGCTGCCATGGTTATTATTACAATCGGTGAGATGGTGATTGCACCGATTGTACAGACCCTTATAGCAAATATTGCTCCGGAAGATATGCGTGGACGATACATGGCTGCATACCATCTGGGTTGGGGAATAGCTGCATCCGTTGGACCATTAGCGGCAGGTATCATTGTTGATAATTACAACCCAAATTGGGTGTGGTATGCCAGCGGGATTATATGCTCGATAGTCGCATTGGGATATTTCATTCTGAAAACCCGTGTAGGGGAGAGATTTCAAATGCTCGCAACGAAAAAAATCACTCAAGTATCCGTTGAATAATTAATAGAATATGAGATAATTCACAACTGATTAATATTAGTTTTTCCAAACAGATAAACTGCCATGCTAATAAAACACACCAAACATAAATTCTCTCCCACAAAAATTTATCTCAAAGACCCGGTTCCTGCGGATATTGAAATTGCTCAGGGAGCTGAGCTAAAGCCAATTACTCAGATAGCGGACGAGCTTGGTCTGCTTCCGGAGGAAGTCGAATTGTACGGCGCATACAAAGCTAAAGTACGGTTGGAAGTCCTTGAGCGGCTCAAAGATATTCCTGATGGTAAGTATATCGATGTTGCCGCAATCACTCCGACCCCATTGGGAGAAGGAAAAACTACTACAACGGTAGGGCTCAGCCAGGCATTGGGAGCGCATCTTGGAAAAAGTGTCATCACGTGCGTCAGGCAGCCATCTCAAGGTCCTACATTCGGGATAAAAGGTGGAGCAGCTGGCGGGGGATATAGCCAGGTGATACCTATGGAAGATCTGAATCTTCATCTAACTGGGGATATCCACGCTATCACTGCTGCAAATAATCTGATGGCTGCAGCGATTGATACCCGAATTTTCCATGAAAGCCGGCAGTCAGATAAAACACTGTTCAAGCGTCTTTTTCCTAAAGATATAAATGGAAACCGATCTTTTGCCAGAGGAATGTTCAATCGATTGAAGAAGTTGGGGATTAATAAGACGGATCCAAATGAGCTAACCAAAGAAGAGCGCAGCCGATTCGTACGCCTGGATATTGATCCGGATACGATTACATGGATGCGTGGGATTGATACAAATGATCGATATTTAAGGGAGATCACAATCGGACAAAGCCCTACAGAAAAAGGGATTGAGCGGCGATCTGGTTTCTACATCACAGTTGCCAGTGAGATCATGGCAGTGCTGGCTTTAACTACTGATATGGCGGATATGCGCCGGCGGCTGGGGGAGATGGTTGTAGCGCTGGATAAACGAGGTAACACGGTAACGGCAGATGACTTGGGTGTTGCAGGTGCGTTAACAGCATTAATGAAGGATGCTATAAAACCAACATTGATGCAAACGCTGGAAGGGACGCCGGTATTTGTGCACGCAGGCCCTTTTGCGAATATTGCACACGGCAACAGTTCGATCCTTGCTGATAAGATCGGATTGAAACTGGCAGATTATGTGATTACCGAATCAGGCTTTGGCGCTGATATGGGGATGGAAAAATTTTTTAATATAAAATGTCGTTACTCCGGTTTAGTGCCATCTGTCGTTGTGCTGGTGGCTACGGTCCGCGCACTAAAGATGCACGGCGGTGGGCCGATCGTTTCTGCTGGAAAACCGCTTGATTATATATACCTGAAGGAAGATATAGAACTTCTCCATAAAGGAATGGATAACCTTCTGCATCATATCTCCATCGCGAAAAAATTCGGCGTACCGGTTGTGGTGGCGGTTAATCAATTCTACACAGATACACCAGCAGAATTGGAAATGGTGCGTAAGATGGCCGTGGAAGAGGGCGGAGCAGTGGCTGCGGTGATCAGCAACCATTGGGGATTAGGGGGTAAGGGAGCTGTTGACCTTGCAGAGGCGGTTGTTAGAGCTGCAGAACAACCTTCTGATTTTAAATATCTCTACCCGCTGGATTGGCCGATCAAACAGAAGATTGAAACGATTGCCAAAGAGATTTATGGTGCAGAGATGGTGGAGTATTCACCAGAAGCTGAAGATCGTATTGCTGAATATACACGGCTTGGGTTTGATAAACTACCGATCTGTATGGCAAAGACGCACCTTAGTTTAAGTCACGATCCTAAACTAAAGGGGGTTCCAAAAGGATTCATCATTCCCGTCAGGGATGTACGCGCGTCCGTTGGTGCGGGATTTTTATACCCGGTGATAGGGAAGATCAGTACAATGCCCGGACTGCCAACGCGACCCGCTTTCATGGATATAGATATTGATACGGCGACGGGAAAGATTTTAGGATTATCTTAGTAAAAAAATCTGCAGGTTTTCGCATGATCTGTGGACATAATATTCAAAATGGCTATGAAAAATAAAAAAATTCTTATATTTGCAATCATTCTGATTCTCAATTTTCTGCCGCAGATATTTGTTCTTCTATCACAACCAGATAATTTTATGAATTGGATAATAACTGATGATGCTTTCTACTATTTTAAGACTGCCCAAAATATTGCCGAAGGAAATGGAATCACTTTTGATGGTATTGCGCCAACGAATGGTTTTCATCCTTTGTGGATGATTATTTGTGTGCCAGTTTTCGCGTTGGCTAGATATGATCTTTTTCTCCCTCTGCGAGTTTTAGCTGCTGTTCAGATTTTCCTGAACGCTGCTTCGGGTTATTTGCTTTTTTTGATATTATCTGAAAAGATTTCAAAAACTACCGCATGGATAGCCGCGATTTTCTGGATGTTCTTTCCACCTATTCATGAAATAACTACAAAATCAGGGCTTGAAACGGGACTGAACGCTTTTATGCTGATAGCTTTCATTTACTTCCTCTCCAGGTTGTTGTGGGGTGAGGGTAATGAAAACCACTCTAAAGAAATCTTTTGGGTTGGTTTGTGCGGAGCCGGGGTCCTATTAAGTCGTCTGGATAATATCTTCTTGTTAATTATGGCAGGTGTATGGTTGGTGTTCCAGAGGAAACAAATTAACAGCATTTCTCAAATAGATTTTCTGTTGATATTGTTTTCAGCTACGGCTAGTTTCTTCTTTCGATTAAATTCTAATGAATATATTTTTAATTATCTACCTTTTCTATACCTTCTTATCGGCTTATCGTTGGTTATTAAACCAACATTACTTTATTTTTTTCGCTGTTATGAATTTAATAATGATAAAAATGCGATCAAGTTTCTCATTAATACATTTTCTGCTACCAGCTTATCGAGTGGATTGATTTTTATAATATTTTTTATCTTTCACGATGTTCTGCATATCTTGGAAGGTTTTCCGCGTTCTGCAGTATTGATCGATTGGGCCCTCTCATTAATCCTGATTGGCGGACATCGTTTGTATCAACAAGAGAGAGATTTGGAAAACGGATCTATAAAAGAGGATGTTTCTTTAGAAACCAATTGGCGAATTTGGATGAGTAGGGCTTTACGTTATTTCTCGCCGATCAGTATTACTCTCATCATTTATCTGATTGTCAATTCTCAATATGCAGGCTCAGCGATGCCGGTCAGCGGTCAGATAAAACGCTGGTGGGGAACATTACCGAATACGGTTTATGGCCAGCCAATAAAAACTTTTACTGGAGTGATCAAAGGGCTGTTTGATCCAAGCCGTGAGAGTGGCCCATTCTGGCTGCTTACACAGCCTCTTGATCTTGCAGTCAGCAAGCTGAAAACATTTCTCGGATTTTCTCAAGCGGAAAACATGTTTGAACATTTATATATTGTGGTTATTGTGTGGATAATATTTTTTGCTATTGTATATCTCTTGGTTGTCAGGCAATCTGAAAAATTCAAAAAATACGCACACAGTCTAGCACTGTTCCCGTTATTTACGGGTGGTTTATTTCATGCCATGTCGTATAAATCGACAGGTTATTTACATGTTAGAGGTTGGTATTGGATAGGGGAAATGATCCTGATTATTCTATTCTTGAGCATCCTATTAACCATTTTCATCGAGATGATTGAAGCGAGATCATCGGGGAAAATATTTACTTCTATCTTAACTTTCCTTGTGTGCATTGCATTATGGGGAACGTTTTCTGTGTCAATTCTCCAGCAATTTCCACTAGATGGACAAGTTCATCATCAATACGATCTCGATGGGGAGGCGCGGTTCATTAGATCTCAAACCGAACCAGAGGATGTGATAGGGATGACCGGGGGAGGGTTGACCGCATATTTTATACCAGACCGGACGATAATAAACCTTGATGGCTTGATCAACAGCGCAGATTATTATAAAAAATTACAAAATGGGGAAACAACTCAGTATCTGGTTGAAAATAATGTGAAATATATTTATGGGGAGGAACTGGTATTGTTAGATAGCGATCCGTATCGCTGGATTTTCACAGACACATTAACTGTTTTGGAAAAAGGCCTTTACTTCAATTTATACGTATACCAACCTACAGCAACTCCGTAAGGAGTATGAAGAACATGGCAGTCTTAGAAAACGCAAGTTTTCGGGTCGTTAATGATCGGCGAACAGGATCGTTCAGTATTTATTCCCAGCACGAAAAATTTCCTGTTTTAACAAACAATAAGATGGCTGTCTTTGGTAGGTTAATTTCCGGAAAGCAATTTTCCTTTGAAATTACCCTACACAAATCAACTATTCCAGAATCACATTACTTATCAAAATCCAGAGCACTTCAATTTTCTGGCAAAGATGAGTGTTTGAAGATTGGCTGGGAAGTTGAATTTATACTTGGGGTAACCCAACCGATCATATTATGGCGGCTTACGATTAGTAATTTTTCCGAAGCACCAATTTTTCTGGAGAAAATATTTTTACTTAAACCTGCAGATAAGGCAGCAACAAATATTAAGATCAATGAGCGAGAGAATGAACAGGACCTGAGATTTTTCTCCAATGGCTGGCAGTCCTGGTCATATTCCGGGGCATACCGCAGCAACCAGTGTATGCGGCGGTCGCGACTGGGATTTCTGCAAGAACCGATGGTTATTAATCCCGGTACTCCGACTTTCCAGAAAAAAGGGTTGTTCAGCAGCGATTTCTTTGGGATTGTAGTGGATCCAAAAAGCAATAAAGGATTTGTGCTGGGTTTCCTGTCCCAAAAGCAACATTTTGGGACTGTTACGGCAAACTTGAGAAAAACCCCGCAAATACAAATGTGGGCGAATGGAGATAATGCCCGTTTACAGCCGAAGGCTTCTATTAAAACAGATTGGGCAGTTTACAGTACATGTAATTTTGATGACTCTCAACCGCTTTCTCCGTATTTAGAAGCAGTTGAAGGTGAGCATGAAATTAGTGAACTATCATCACCTCCGACAGGATGGTGTTCCTGGTACTATTATTATCAAGATATTTCCCCAAACATACTTAAGAAAAATGTAGATGTATTAAATGATATTAGAAAAAACCTTCCATTAAATCTGTTTCAGATTGATGATGGGTATCAAAAGGAAGTAGGGGACTGGTTCGATTTCAACGCGAAATTTCCGGATGGAGTGAAAAAACTCGCGAAGAAAATCCATGATAATGAATTCACTCCCGGGATATGGCTGGCGCCGTTTATCGTACATCCGCGTTCTGAATTAGCAAGAGATCATCCGGAATGGTTGCTGAGGAAAAAGAATAACCGATTGGCTCGGGCAGGTTTTATGTGGAATGCATTAGGCAAAGCACTGGACCTAACTGTACCGGGTGTGCTGGAATATGTATGTGAAGTTGTTGATACGGCTGTCCATGACTGGGGGTTTCCATACCTAAAGCTCGATTTTCTTTACGCTGCCGCTCTCCAAGGGAAATATCATGATGATACGAAAACTCGGGCACAGGTATTGCGGACTGGTATGGACGCAATTCGTAACGCTGCTGGAAACGAAACCACTTTGCTTGGCTGTGGGGCGCCGCTTGGTTCTATGTTAGGTTTAGTAGATATCATGAGGATAGGCGCGGATGTGAGTGGACATTGGACTCCCACGTACTTCAATATCAGCTTCCCATTTAGGAAAGAGCCGCATATGCCCTCAGCAGGAAATTCTATTCACAATATCATAACCCGGTCATTTTTGCACAACCGATGGTGGGTCAACGATCCTGATTGCCTGCTGGTACATAAGGATTCTTCTTTAACACTAGAAGAAGTCCAAACGCTGGCAACTGTGATTGCTCTAACAGGAGGATCAGTTCTCTTATCAGATAATATGGAGACTTTATCGGAAGACCGACTCAAGATTGCTAAGGTTCTGATCCCACCAATGAACCAACGGGTGCGTGTAATTGATTGGATAGCACCAGGAACACCAAGTCGCCTGAGGGTAGACTTGAATGGAGCGGTGGGGGCTTGGCATCTTGTTTCTTATTCCAATTGGAAAGATCAGCCACTCGACGTTTCCTTAAGATGCGAAGCATTTGGTCTAAAAAGCGAAGAATATATTGTCAGCTCATTTTGGGATAGCACTTCCTGGGTGGTGGGTGAGAATGACTTACTGTTTTCAGGTACAATCCTTCCGCATGCGACTTTATTGCTTGCAGTCCGTACATTGCGAAAGGGTGAGGGTTCTTATATTGGGAGCAATCTACATATTTCGCAGGGATTAGAAATTGAAAGATTCCAAATAGGAGAAGGGGAATTGAATCTGCAATTTTCACGAGATAAGCAATTGACAGGATATATTGAACTTTCTCTTCCTAGGTTACCCCAATCCGCAATCTACCAAGGAAAGGTAGTGAAGTGGGTGCGGACTAGAGATAGCAGTTATCGGTTCTTCCTTGAAGGTGAAGATCCGGATATATTATCCATTACCTATTAAAGAATTCACCCCGGGGTACTCCGGGGTGAATGGTTTTTTTCAGGATACTTTCTTCTCTTTTTGTGCTGGTTTTACAACTTTCTTCTGCTTTCTCTTTCTAAAGTAGCGAACGATAAAGAAGATTGGAAGGAAGATCACGGCAAGGATCGGGATTGCGAAAATTACCAACCAGATGAGGGTATTCGCAAGGAACTGTCCGCCATTGATTAGCGCCTGCAGCGCTCTTTGGGCTTCAACGCCGGGCTGCCATCCGCCGATCGTGATTGGTTCTAAGGCGGCCTTTGCCTGCAGGTAAACGCTGACCGCTGATAATTGGGCTGACTCCCGATAATATTTGACCTGCCCCTGGATCATCTCAATTTCCTCCCTTACAGATGTCAGCTCACGGAAAACTGTAATGACATCTTCGGTTTCAGTGGCATTATCCATGATCATAAGCAATTGTTCTTCGGCTGCTTCCAAATTGCGCAGTCGGGATTGCAAGTCAGTTACTTCACTGGTGACATCCTGCCCGGAAACATCTTCATTTAGAATGTCAATTTCCGGATCTTTTACCAGATCTTTGATCTGGTTTAGAGCCTGATCTAGTTTTTCGACAGGAACACGAACAGTGATATTGGCGACTGGTACTTCCAGGCCTTGACTGGTTGTGGTTTTATACATGTTTGAGTTGACAACGAAACCGCCCATCCCCTCTGCCATTTTTGTGATCGATTCCATCGCGGACGAGGGTTCTGGGACCACAATGGATAAACTGGCGTTCTTGATTACGATCCGTTCGGTATCGACAACTGTTGAATCAAAACTGGAGCCTGCCGAAAGTTCTTCTTCATAAACATCTTCTGCCATTTCCATTCGAGGTGCTTCAGCAGATGTCATTGGCAATCCCATCTTCTGTTCCGCCTCATAATCCAAACCCCCTTCAGTGGCCTTCGCCGCGAGAGCGCATGAAGAAAGCATGATAGACACGGATAAAATTAACAACAGTATTTTGCTTTTTTTCATTTTCTTCTCCTTATTTACTTCGTTTTTTATGTTTGGATTAAGACGAAAATGGGGATAAAAAAGTTCCCTTACCAACCTTCCGCTAATCTGAGGGCGTGGCGCCAGGGCAATCCGCTTGCTTTAATGCGATCCTGAACCACACTGTAATCATAAGAGGTTCGGCGAAGTTCCCAGGTGCTCTTAACCGAGTCAAAGATCGCGTAGGATGCTCTGGGATCGTGGTCGCGCGGCTGCCCGACAGAACCAGGATTGAGGATCGTTTTGGAAAGGATGGATGTCTTATGGTAGTCCATCACATGTATCGGGGAAGGCTTTTTGGCATCTTCCTTCCAAATAGCTGGAACATGCGTATGTCCTACCATGCAGATGCGGGTCTCGTAATACGAGAACATTCTTACCGCTGTCATATAATCCATCACATAATCCCATACCGGATTACGCGGGCTTCCGTGGACCAGGGTGACATCACCTACAACTAACTTTTCGGGAAGGCTCAATAAAAATTCCTGGCTTTCGGCATTCAGCACACGTTTTGTCCACGTGATCGCTAAACTGGCTTCGTGATTAAAGGTTTGCTGGTCAACTTCGCCTAAGGTGGCAGCATCATGGTTACCGCGTACGCATATTAAATTGGGGAGTTCACGTACTCGCTCGATGCATTCATTAGGGTCGGGTCCATAACCAACCAGATCACCTAAACACCAGTACGCATCCATATTACCCACAATTGATAAGACTGCTTCAAATGCGGTAAGATTTGAATGAATGTCAGAAAATACAAGTATACGCATATCTTAACCGGCTCCTTCGATCAACCAAGATTGCAAATGCTGAATGACCTTCTCTGCGACATCGTTCTTTGACATCATAGGTAATTGTTCTGTAGATCCGTCTGAATACATCAATAAGACCTTGTTTGTATCCACAAGAAAACCAGCCTGCGAATCAGATATGTCGTTAGCGATGATCATATCCATGTTTTTCTCATTTAGCTTTTCTCTGGCGTTCACTTTGAGGTCTTTGCTTTCTGCTGCAAAACCAATCACTTTGAGGTCTAGTTTTTTTGTTTTCTTTACTTCTGCAACATCTTTTAAGATATCCTTGGTAGGTTTGAGTTGAATTACATCTAGGCCCAGATCTTTCTTAATCTTTTCCGCTTTTATGGCTTTGGGGCGGAAATCAGCCACAGCAGCCACCATAATCAATGCCTGCGCGTCCATGATCTCTTCAAGGACAGCGGTGTGCATCTCCTGAGCGCTTTTTATATGAATCAATGTGCAGCCAGTCGGGGGTGTAAGTGATGTTGGCGCGGAAATAAGGGTTACATCACCGCCTGTGTCCAACGCTGCCTGTGCCATGGCATAGCCTTGTTTTCCGGAAGAATAATTGGTTAGGATGCGGACGGGATCAACTGCTTCCTGCGTCCCGCCAGCAGTAATAACGATTTTTTTACCATGGAGTGGATTTACACGTGAGAGATAGTATCTGATCGTGTTCACAATCTCAATTGGTTCAACCATCCTGCCTGGGCCCTTCAATCCAGAGGCGAGATGACCTTCAGCAGGACCGATAAATTTATATCCTCTTTCTTTTAATAAACTTATATTTTTTTGCGTGATTGCGTTTTTATACATGCCTGCATCCATTGCTGGCGCGATGATAACTGGACAAACTGCTGCCAGCACGGTAACCGTGAGTAAATTGTCGGCGATACCGTTAGCAAGTTTCGCGATTGTATTCGCGGTTGCGGGGGCAATAATCAGTAAATCTGCCGTATGCGCAAGATTAATGTGCACGACATGTCCCTCACCACCCCAGAGGTCCTGTTCCGTAAATGTCTTTTTCCCACTAACAGACTGGATGGATAATGGGCTGATGAATTTTTCGCCAGCTTCGGTGAGAATCACGTTAACATCTGCTCCAAGTTTTGTCAGGTGGGAAGCAAGATCAGCGGATTTATATGCAGCGATTGATCCTGTGATCCCAATCACAATCCTTTTTCCACTTATCGGGTTACCCATATTTCACCTGTTCATTTCCCATATGATCCGCATCCCTTCTAAAGTTAGCCAGGGTTTAATATGATCAATTACATTTGTATAGCTGCTAATACGATGAACGTGACCACCGGTTGCTATCACAACCGCTTCATCTCCTAATTCCTGCTTGAAACGCATAACCATACCTTCTACCAGGGCGACATACCCATAGATGAGGCCGGATTGCATAGCGTGGCGAGTGTTTGTGCCGATGATTGAAGGCGGTGCAGATAATTCAACTGAGGGGAGTTTGGCCGTCCGTTCGAAAAGCACTTCAGCCGATAAACCGATACCGGGGAGGATGGCTCCGCCTAAATATTCATCATCTTTGTTAATTGCATTAAAGGTTGTAGCTGTCCCAAAATCAATCACACAAGCCGGGCTGGAGAATAAAGCTCTGGTTGCAACTGCATCCGCGATTCGATCAGCCCCGACAGAGGTTGGGTCATCATAACGGATTTTCACATTCAGTTTCAGGTCAGAACTGATGATAACCGGTGTTTTCCCCAGATATACCTCGCATGCTTGAACTACCTTTTCTGTCAGTGGTGGGACAACGGAAGATAACACGATGCCAGAAATATTAGTTGAGGAAACACCTCTGTTATCGAGTAAACCAAGAAATTGAAGGCCGTATTCATCCTGCATTCTCTTGTGGTCTGTTGATAGGCGCCAATGTTCGGTGAGTTCACTGCCTTGGAATAGGCCGATTGTCAGATTTGTATTTCCGAGGTCGATCGCTAATAAATCAGATTTTTTGCCAGTCATGATTATTATGAATGTATTCTATCTTATTTTATATTCTTATCACATATATTGAGAATCAAATTTACTGTAATGTATAATCCGGAAAGTAACCGAAAGAAGGAAAAAAATGAGTGCAATCATCATTGATGGAAAAGCGGCGGCAAATTTGATTAGGGAGGCGGTGAAGAATGAAGTTGAAGAACGATCAGCGAAGGATTTACCCATCCCGGGTTTAGCTACGGTTCTGGTGGGTGAGGATCCTGCCTCTCAATCGTATGTACGAGCGAAACATCGTGCCTGTGATGAAACAGGTATTAAATCTTTTGCGAAAAATCTTCCAGTAGATATTTCACAGCAAAAAATTGAGGGAATGATCAGTAACCTTGCGAATGATACAAAGATCCACGGTATCCTTGTTCAGCTTCCTCTCCCATCAGGGCTTGATGATGAAAGCATATTAAATGCCGTTCCATTGGGAAAAGATGTGGATGGGTTCCATCCCGTCAATATTGGTCGGTTGGCTCAAAAAGGACGGCAGCCGCTTTTTACGCCATGCACACCTTCAGGTATTATGTATTTACTGAAAAATAATACCACTACACTGGAAGGAAAACGGGCTGTTATCATCGGGCGGTCGAATATTGTTGGAATGCCGGTATCTCTCCTGCTTCTGAGAGAGAATACGACAGTAACTATCTGCCATTCACGGACGAAAGATCTCCCTTTGATCGCGAAAGAAGCTGACATTCTCGTCGCTGCGATCGGAAAACCTGAGATGGTAAAAGGAAGCTGGATTAAACCCGGTGCGGTTGTTATTGATGTGGGAGTAAATAGAGTGGAAGACAGCAGTAAGAAAAGGGGATACCGTTTGGTGGGGGACGTGGCTTTCGAAGAAGCTATCGAGGTTGCCTCCGCGATCACGCCGGTTCCGGGCGGAGTAGGACCACTTACAATAGCCATGTTAATGAAAAACACATTGACAGCTGCAAAAAGGGCGGATATATAACTCTACCAATAATTATAAATTTTGATAAACAATTAATTAAAGTTGGGAAACGAGATCGTTACAATCAAACAGAAGGATTAAATATGAAATTAAACTCTCTAACTCCAGAGGAAGACCACATTATTGAGCATAAAGGTACTGAAGCGCCATTCACAGGTGAATACAATGATCATTTTACTGCTGGCACTTACATCTGTCGGCGGTGTGAAACACCATTGTATCGCTCTGAAGATAAATTTCATTCGGGATGCGGATGGCCTAGTTTTGATGATGAGATTCCTGGTGCGGTGCATCGCAGCAAGGACGCGGATGGACGCAGAACAGAAATCACTTGCGAGGCATGCGGGGCACACCTGGGGCATGTATTTAAAGGGGAAGAATATACTGAAAAAGACACACGGCATTGTGTAAATTCATTATCAATGAAATTCAACGCGAGGAAAGTTGACGAATAAGGAGACAGGTGTTTTCGGTGGAGGATGTTTTTGGTGTACAGAGGCGATCTACAAACGAGTAAAAGGTGTGGAAAAAGTAGAACCCGGTTACGCCGGAGGGCACGAGGGCAACCCAACTTATAAAATGGTTTGCACTGGAACAACCGGTCATGCGGAGGTCATTCGGGTCACTTATGAACCAGAAATTGTGTCTTTTTCAAACCTACTTGAAATTTTTTGGCACGCGCATGACCCAACCACTCTGAATCGACAGGGGAATGATGTCGGCACGCAGTACCGCTCGATCATCCTTTATGGAAATAAAGAACAAAGGGAGCTCGCAGAATCATCCTTGAAAGATGCGGATACCAGCGCCATGTTTAAAAATCCGATCGTAACTGATATCGAAGTGCTGGATGTTTTCTTTCCCGCAGAAGATTATCATTCCGATTATTTCGCGAATAATCCAAACCAGCCATACTGCCGGGCTGTTATCGCGCCTAAAGTGCAGCATTTCCTGGAGGGATATCAAGAAGGTTAGAGGAAGAAGCCTAATGTAAGTAGCTATATATCCAAATTAAATCTAATACGGATTATTCGAGTTTACTGTCCTAACAGATGAGTAATAACGAGAGTTCTTTGAACCTTTTCCTCAATGTTTGCTGAATTATTCATGTAAACCCAATTAGAATTAATTCTCCCAATAACCCCTTGACATTTCAATATAACCATATATAATAGTTGCTTATGTTAACTAATAATAATGTTAACTATTAATCAGAGTGTGAAAAAATGAACGAAAAACGAAGAAGTGATTCACAGTTATTAAAGGAAACAATGGAATTATTCCGGCAGGTAATACTGCCGCTGTGGCATATCACACGTGCCCAGATACACGATCTGGCAACCAGTGAATATGGAATTACATCCTCACAATTTCATACGATTCGCCGTATTTCACAGGGGGATGCGTCTGTAAGCGTGTTAGCGGACTGTATGCATGTCAGCCGTCCAAATGTCAGCCGGGCAGTTGATGAATTGGTTCAAAACGGGCTGGTAAACCGCAAGCGTGATCCAGATGACCGCCGAAATATTCAATTGTCTTTAACAGGCAAAGGAGGGAAAATGATCAAAGAACTGCATAGAAAGTATGGAGGGGTTCTTGCTGATCAATTTTCGGTTCTCAATGATGAGGAATTGAACATATTGTCCTCTGCTTTAGAAAGTATGAAAAAAGTAATCAATCACAATATTCGGAAATAGGTAACCAATGAAAAATATATTTAAATTCCTGTCATTCATAAAACCATACTGGAAACAAGTTGTTATAGCAATGATCTTATTGGTGTGTGTGGTATTTATGGATCTAACAATCCCCCGTTTGGTGCAGCGCATCATTGATGACGGCATTAATCAAAATGATATGTCAGTTGTAACCCGCACAACTTTAATGATGCTCGGAATATCAGTGCTGAGTACATTGTTTTCCATCGGAAATAATACGCTGTCCGTACAGGTCGGTGAAGCATTCGCCCGTGATCTACGGGAAGCAATATTTGTGAAGATTCAGGAATTATCTTATGCAAATCTTGATAAATTACGGACTGGTGATCTCATTGTACGATTAACGAGTGATATCAGTGTATTACAGCAGACATACCGTATGAGTATGCGGATCGGAACACGGGGTCCGCTGCTGATTGTTGGGAGTATTATCCTCATGGCAACAACGAATGCCAATTTAACTTTAAAAATCGTCCCGTTGCTGTTGCTCACATTATTATTGATCCTGTTGTTTATTTCAAAATTAGGACCAATTTTCAGGCAGCTGCAGAAAAAGTTGAGTAACCTTAATAATGTTCTTCAAGAGAACATTGCCGGCGTGCGTGTGGTAAAAGCATTTGTTCGCAGGGGTTATGAGGAGAAACGATTTGAGGAAGTAAATGAAGAATATACTGGTATTCACATCAAAGTCATGCAGTACATTTCACTGATTTTCCCAATGCTGATCTTCTTGATCAACATTGGAGTGCTCATCATCGTCTGGGTGGGAGGTAACCAGGTGATCAATGGTGATCTGACGGTTGGCGGGATCGTCGCGTTTTCAAATTATTTAATGACAACGATGACGCCGCTATTAATCATGGCAATGCTTGCTAATGTGGTCGCAAGCGGGATGGCTTCGGCAGAACGGCTTGATGAAGTGCTTACCACGGTCCCGGAAGTAAAAGACGTGCCCGGCGCAAAGAAACTGCCCGATTCGATTGAAGGACAGGTTGAATTTGAGAACGTAAGTTTCTTTTATAGCGGAAATTGTGAAGAGAAAGTCTTGGATGAAATCAACCTGATAGTTGAACCGGGTGAAAATGTGGCTATCTTAGGCGCGACAGGCTCTGGGAAATCAACACTGATCAACCTGATCCCCCGTTTCTATGATGTATCAGAGGGACGGGTGATGGTTGATGGACAGGATATCAGGGATATCCAGCAGGACTCATTGCTGGCGCACATTGGGATAACTCCACAGGAAACGATCTTATTCTCTGGTACAGTCCGGGAGAATATTTGTTACGGAAAGACAAACACGAGCAAGGATGAAATGATCGCAGCCGCTAAAGCTGCCCAGGCACACGATTTCATCTTAGAGCTCCCAAAGGGATACGATACACCAATTGCAGCGCGTGGGGTGAACCTGTCCGGCGGACAGAAACAGCGTATCGCTATCGCGAGAGCGATTTTATTGAAACCCGAAATTCTAATTCTGGATGATTCTACCAGTTCTGTGGATGTGGAAACTGAAACAAAGATCCAGGACGCATTAGAAGAGTTGATCGAAAGTAGTACTACCTTCGTCGTCGCGCAGCGCATCAGCACTGTGTTGAGGGCTGACAAGATCATCGTAATAGATCGAGGAAAGATCGCAGCTGAAGGATCCCACAAAGAATTGATGAAGTCAAGCCCAATTTATCGGGAGATTTATGACTCCCAATTGGGTGATGGCAACCAGTTGTCGAACAATGGAAAAAATAAGTAATTTAAACCGGAGAATAACCGATGGCAGAACAGACTAATCAGAGTAAACAACCCAGAGGAGGACCACATGGAATGGGGCGTGGTCCGCGTTCAGTAGAGAAAGCAAAAGATACGAAAACAACTTTAAAACGCATTGCTTCCTACTTCGCAACGTATAAAACAGAACTAATTATTGTATTCATTCTTGTGGTCTTATATACATTAGCGGGATTAGTGGGTCCTTATTTGCTGGGCATCGCAATCGATGAATACATCACAGAAAAAGATCTTCCCGGATTAACACGGATATCTCTGATCATGTTGGCTGCGTCCGTGCTTTCTGTAGGGCTGCGAGCGATAGCCAATTGGATCATGGCAAATGCTTCCCAGAAAGCATTGAAGAAAATGCGCACGGACCTTTTCCAGCAGTTGCAGCTGCTTTCATTGAGTTTCTTTGACCGCAACCCGGCTGGAGACCTGATGAGCCGCCTGACGAATGATATTAATGCAGTCAACCATGCAGTCTCAGCAAATGTTACATCATTGATAGCAAATGTGCTTACGTTGGTTGGTATTTTAATCGCAATGTTTGCCTTGAATGTGTGGCTGGCTTTGGCATCCGTTCTGGTGGTTCCGATTATGGCATTATTTACGATGTTCATAGCCAAATACACTCGGCGTGGTTTTCGCGATCTGCAAAAACAGCTTGGCCAGCTAAACGGCAAGATCGAGGAAACAGTTAGCGGACAGCGTGTGGTCAAGGCATTCCGGCGAAGTGAAACTGCCATCGCAACATTTAAGGAACATAATCAGGCCGTATATGAAACCGGAAAGATCGCAAATACATATGCCTTCTTGCTGATGCCGCTTACCGGCCAGCTTGGCAATCTCTTCGTGATTGTTCTGGCTGGATTAGGCGGATGGTTAGCTATACAGGGATTGGTAACAGTTGGGTTGATAGCGACCTTCATTACCTACAGCCGTCAATTTCTCCAACCAGTCCGCCAGCTATCCAATATGTATAACTCGATCCAATCAGCACTCGCGGGGGCGGAGCGTGTATTTGAAATCATTGATACTCAACCGGAATTAAAAGATTCACAGACCGCAGCCGCATTCCCGGATGTGGAAGGCCATGTTGAGTTTGAAAATGTGCATTTCAGCTATGTAAAAGATGTGCCAGTTATCAAGGATATGACATTTGAAGCGCTGACTGGCCATACAATCGCCTTGGTCGGCCCAACAGGTGCAGGAAAGACAACTATCATTAACTTATTGACCCGTTTTTATGATATTAACAGCGGAAGCATTCGTATCGATGGGAAGGATATTCGAGAAATAAAAAAGGATGACCTGCGTAAAAATCTTGGGATTGTCCTTCAAGACACCTTCTTGTTTTCAGATACTGTGATGGAAAATATCCGTTATGGCCGATTGGACGCCACGGATGAAGAGTGTATTGAAGCGGCAAAAATGGCAGATGCAGATCTTTTCATCCGTCAACTTTCAAACGGATACCAGACAAAATTATCCGAGCGCGCCAGCAATCTCAGCCTGGGGCAGCGCCAGCTTCTAGCGATCAGCCGTGCAATCCTGGCAAATCCAGGTATTCTTATTTTAGATGAAGCAACCAGCAGTGTTGACACACGCACTGAAGCACGTATTCAGAGCGCGCTGCTGCGGTTGATGGAAGGGCGCACCAGTTTTGTGATCGCCCACCGTTTAAGCACCATCCGAGAAGCGGATTATGTGCTGGTTATCAATGAGGGTGAAATTGTTGAGCAGGGCAACCATAAAGAACTTCTCGCGATGAAGGGTTTTTACAATAACTTGTATATGAGCCAATTCAAAGGGCAGCAGATCTAAAACCTGACAGATCAATGAACATTGCTGTATTGATTATTGTGTATGTTATACACTTATATCAATGAAAAATAATCTAAAGAAAAAATATCTCATAATCGGGATTGAAGTTTTCCTGGGATTGATGCATGTAGTCGGCATCGGGCGTCATTCCAGTGGGCGCATGTTCACTCTAAGCGCCAGTTATTTTTCTGACCTGGTTCTTCCATTTGGGTTCTATTTTTTACTCGCGTTAAGTGAGGAGAAATCCGAGTTTCTGCGGGAATGGTGGGGAAAAGCGGGAATCGTGTTCCTGATGGCAACTCTTGCAGAGGTGGGCCAGTATTTTGGTTTATATATTCTGGGACGAACTTTTGACCCAATCGATATTGCTGTGTATGCGGCTGGTGTTCTGCTGGCGGCCATTGTGGATTGGTTTTTTTCAATTGCGTTCAAATTCTGGAAAATCGAATCACAGAAAAATTAACACGTTAACATCCTGAAATAAGTTTTATACTTAAAGCAGTTTATTTACTCATAGGTTGAACAATGCGTTGGATAAGGAGTTTTCATCAGCAAAAGCAGCCGCTGATACTATTTCAGCGGGCTATGCTCATCACATTAGCCGGGAATATCTTCCTGGCAGCGATCAAAGCATTTGCTGCTTATTGGAGCGGTTCATCCGCCATGTATGCGGATGCAGCCAACTCTGTTTCTGATGTGTTTTATTCGATCCTGCTGGTGATCGGATTGTGGATGTCTCAGCAGCCGCCGGACCTCAGACATCCACAGGGGCATAGCCGATTTGAACCCTTTGCTGCATTAATTGTTACTTTATCGATGGCATTCGCAGGCTTCGCAGCGGGGCGTTCATCTCTCTTCCGTTTTATCGAGGGGGGTGAATCGATCGTTTTGGGGATTCCCCTG
>Ga0255391_1003_pt1 | contig 17965 bp, 15 predicted proteins | sample ANMaggSeSYBR01J5_FD_182121 | JGI IMG/M metagenome (GOLD analysis project Ga0255391, IMG submission 182121) | Sediment cell enrichment communities from methane seep in Santa Monica Basin, California, United Staets - ANME aggregate JGI... | ecosystem: Environmental > Aquatic > Marine > Cold seeps >...
CACAAATTGATCCAAATGTTCCTATTTATGCCCATTGTGGTGGAAAAGAAGCGCTGGGGCGGGCACCAGGTCAGGGTGTGGATCCAGTTGCAATCATCCGATTTGCACGTCTATTAGGTGGAGATATTTTCCGCCAAAGCACAATCGGCGGTTATCTGGTTGGATCTTCTCCTGAAGAAGGCCATGCATTATTCAAAGTAATGAGTGAACCTATGGGTCATATAAAGGAAATGATCCCTGCAGTTTCTGGTGGGCTGAATCCATCAACTCTGGGGCCGAACCTGAAAATCTTCGGAACAAACGCGTTAATGTTGGCGGGCACTGGCATCACTTTGCATCCCATGGGCATCAAAGCTGGCACAACCGCCATGTATCAGGCAGCTGATGCGTTTAAAGCAGGTGTTAGTCTTCAGGATTACGCAAAAGACCATCAAGAACTTGCATTAATGCTCGAAAAATAGGAAATTAATAAAGAGGATCCGCTTTTTTTGCAGGTCCTCTGTTATTTATTAACCGAATATGGTTTTTCTGAAAAACGCCATATTTTTTACAGCATTTCCTTCTTTTATGAGCTTACCAAGCTGCTCCATCCCAATTTTATCGATCATTTTATCAAACGCCATCATCCACCGTACGCCTTCACCAATCGTTTGGGCTGGGTCAGTTCGGTAAGGGAATAGATCAAGTGATTTCCATCCTGTGTAATTAGTCTTCCTTAACCAGTAGAACATCTCAAGAAAAGCGAGAAAATGTACAGACGCAAACATCATATCAGCATCCGCGTCACTGTAATTATCATTGAGATGAATGTGAAATAATTTATTCCCCTCTCTCTGTGCGAGTGTCACAGATTCGGCAAGATTTTCATGCGCGTATAAAAGATGCCCTACGTCAATATTTATTCCCAAATTATCCCTCTGGACATCTTTTATCAGCATCAGTGATTTCGCCACGGTACTGATAAATGAATATGAACGCGGCTCATATGGTTTCGGTTCCAATCCAATTTTGATTTCCGGATTATGGTCTGCTACAGTCTGCAAACCTTCAACCCACCAGGAATACAAGGACTGGTAATCAGATTCAAAATAATAATCAAAGCCATCTTGGCCTGGCCAGATATTGATGTATGGGCTTTTAGCTTCAGACGCGAGGTCAATTGCGCGTTTGATGGTATCTAACGCTAATGCGCGAATCTTTGGATCAGCAGCACCAAGTGTTCCATTTACAAAATCCACACCTCCCCATAAATTGGGAGCTATCCCAATCAGCTTAAGCCCGTTGTTATCCAGTGCCGATCGGACTTCTTTCCAATTTCTTGAATTAATTCCAACGCATGTTGAATCATCGGATTCATCGAAATTCATTTCCACACCCTGGACCAATCCCTGTTTGCCGGCAATATCAATCAGGTTTAAAACCAGTTTGTTCTGTCCGAGCTTGGCGTATGTGGGGTTAAAACGGTCTGATGGGTAATTATAGTTATGTATGATAGCTGCGTACTTGTTCTCACTCATCTTGTTCTCCTTCATTTTTCAAACTCTTACACTTCGAATAATTATTGCCTCTGCATTAAACGTAAAAGATTTTTCATGTCAGAGGCAATTGATCATGTTCGGAAATTGCTCCTATATTGCTTTCTCAACAATCCCATTTTCGTTTTCGTGGATAACTTTAGGTTTATAACGGAATTTTTGAGCTTCAATGAGCAGTGCTACTAGGATAATCAATCCCCGGATCCCCTGCACCCAAAACGGGTCAATATCTATTAGATTAAGAGCATTATCTATCATTGAAAGAAGTATCACACCCGCAAACGCACCGCCGACGCTGCCTAACCCACCTTGCAGGCTTACACCACCTATGACAGATGCCGCCACCGTTTCAAGCGTCATCCCTACTCCTAAAGATGAAATGGATGTTTCCAATCTCCCAAGCAGCATCCAGCCAGCAAATGCTCCCATGAAACCGCTGATAATATAAGCACGGGTTACTGTTTTTTTAGCATCAAAACCAGACGCATGCGCTGCATCAGCGTTGGCACCAACCGCCCGAAGTTCACGGCCGAATTTTGATTGGTTCAATAAATAGTTCACAATCAAAAACATCAGCAATGTCACCCCTACAGATACCGGGAATCCATTGATACGTGCACCGCCCATCCAGTTGAATAATGGGGGAGATCCTGTCATGATCTGCGCGTTACTTATTAGCAACGCAATGCCGCGCAAGACCAGCTGCATGGCAAGCGTAACAATAAAGCCGTTCATTTTCAGGCGGGTGATCATGATACCAATAAGCCACCCGGAAAGCATACCAACCAACAGGATAATTGGAATAACAATAAAAGGGTGGAGTATGAGACCAGAAGCCTGCGCGCCGCCTGCGTCTGTGCGCGGTACCGCCATCAGCCACATGGCAAGAACAGTGGTCAAAGAAAGAACACCCTCCGCGGAAAGGTCAAAGTTACCAGTCAAAAGTACGATCGTTTGCCCGATCACAAGCACTCCAAGCACACTAGCGTGCAATAAAACATTTATTAGGTTTCCAAGGGTAATAAAATTTGGGACTTGTACCGAGAAATAAGTAAAAACCAAAACGACAATTATCCAGATAAAATTGTCTAAAAATAACTTAACCAAATCAATCTTGCGTCCATTATTCATGGTTGTTCTTTCCTCCTTCGATCGCGTCGAGGATGTTTTCTGGGGTGGTGTTCTTTGCCCCTTTTAGGAACTCATCAGTTATTCGACCGTTGTTCATCACAATTATTCGGTCACAAATTCCCATGAGCTCACGAATCTCAGTTGAGATGATGATCGCTGCCACACCTTGGCTTGCCAGTTCGTCAATGATACGGAAAATGTCCATTTTCGCGCGTACATCTACACCTTGTGTGGGCTCATGCAGGATCAGTACAGCAGGTTTCGTGGTCGCTAACTTAGCGAAAACCACTTTCTGCTGATTACCACCGCTTAGTAGCCGGACCGCTTGTTCTTGGTTCGGAGTGATTATTTCCAACTCGTTAATGAAATTTTCAACAATTTGTTTTTCTTCACTACGGTTGATCAAATTTATCATTTGGATCAATCGATTAAGAATCGGGTAGGTAACATTTTCGCGTACTGGTCGTACACCAATCAACCCAAATCTGTATCTATCTTGTGGGAGATACGCCAATCCCTCATTGAACGAATCGATGGGGAGTTTTGCTGTGAATTCTTTTCCTTTTATCTTCACTTCTCCCACGCCGCGGTATTCTAAGCCGAATAATCCCTTTCCTAATTGTTCCGCGCCGCATCCCTGCAGACCGGTAATGCCAAGAATCTCCCCTTTCCGCAGGTCGAGATTGATTTCTTCGTAATATCCACGCCTAGTTAAATGATCTAATACAAACACGATTTCATCTGTGCATGTGGATTTACGTGAATAATCTTCTACATCCTCACCCACCATCATGACAATCAATTTCGGGATATCAATATCAGCAACATACTCTGTTCCGATAATTCGACCATCCCTCATAACTGTGACACGATCACATATTTCAAACACTTCTTCAAGGTGATGAGAAATATAAACGAATGAGGCGCCTTTTTCCTTTAAAGATTTAACAAAGTTGAACAGGCGGTTTATATCTGCCCGCGATAAAGATGCTGTTGGCTCATCTAAAATGATCAGTTTGGCATCGCCAAACAATGCTTTCGCGATCGCCAACATTGTCTTCTCTGCTACACTCAAACCTTCAACACGCTTTGTTACATCCAGGTGAAGGTTCAATTTATCAAGGCGCTCTTTAGCTTCTCTTTCAACACTTTTCCAATCAATGAAACCAAATTTATTCTTTGGTAATTCACCAGCAAGGATGTTTTCCGCAACGGTCAGGCTGTCCATCATCGCTACATGCTGCGGCACAAATGCAATTCCAGCCAGCATGGCTTCTTGAGGATTCATTGATCGGTAGGTGTGATCGCCTATTTCTATTGTTCCTTCATTGGGTTCTTGAAGTCCCATTACTACAGCCATGAGAGTAGTTTTTCCAGCGCCATTCTTTCCCACAAGTCCATGAATTTCTCCGGGTAAAACATTCAAGTCCACTCTTCTAAGTGCCTGAACACCAGGAAAAGCTTTACTGATACCATGCATAGTGAGAATAGGTTTTTGTTCCGTTTTTACTTTTACTGTATTCATTCTTTAACCGATCCTTAGTCTATTACGATTTGCGTATCATCTAATCCAATTTCAGTTCTCGATAACGCTTCCGCGAGTGCTCGCTGGCGCATCCGCTTCACTTTTATGGCATCAAGACCAATCGCGAACAAGAGCAGTAACCCCCTGCTCGCTTCGATCCAGTATGGGGAAACTTTCGTGATGCTTAATCCCGCGTCTAGGATCGACCAGAGCATTAACCCGCCTAATGCACCAATCATCGACCCTCGCCCGCCAAAGAGGCTCACACCTCCAATAACTGCAGCAGCCTGCACTGGAAATACCATTCCAACGCCAACTCGAGGAGTCGCCGAATCTAATCTGCCGGCGGCCAATAAACCTCCAATTGCCATACAGAAACCGCTGATTAAATATACTTTGCGGATTATCTTATCCGCTTCAATGCCTGAATCCTTGGCAGCGGATAAGTTAGATCCAACCGCATACATATTTCTGCCAAATTGAGTATATCGAGTAATAATATGCGCAATAATAAACGCAAATAATATAAAAAATGTAGCTACAGGAAAGGAAAGGCTGCCTTTTCCCATAGGCATCTTGAATAAAGCTCCACCTCCCAGCCAATTAAAGCTTTTTGGGAAGAAACTCGCGGTTGCGCCGGGAGAAATGATATAGATCAAACCTCGAAGGATCATCAGCATTGCTATAGTAACTATAAGGTTATTCATCTTTAATCGTGTAATGAGGAAGCCATTTATATAGCCGATTAGTAAACCAACCAGAATCATAATTAGGATAGCCAAGGCAGGTGATACTTCCAGACCTAATCCCCCATCTACTTCAGAAGCTAAGACCAAACCTCCAACCATTGCGGTTAATCCCAATCCTGATTCTGAGGATAGATCAAAATTCGCTGTTATCATTACGAATGCTTGCCCAATAACCAGCATTCCCAAAGCTGCAGAACGATATAGAATATTTACCAAATTAAATGGCGTTCGGAAACTTGGGGAAAGCACTGAAAAGATGATCAATCCCGAGATCACGAGCAGCCAAATGAGATTATCAAATATTGTTGTGATGAATTTGTTTTTTTCTGTATTCACGAATCCGCCAATTCTCAAGGGATTTTAATTATTTTTTTATTGAATGAGCCGTAATTTCTTACGGCTCATTCACCTTGTCTATATGTTAATCAATAACTCGTTTAATTGTTACCCCATAGTCCTGGATCGTCTGCATTATCGGGGGTTACCAAGGTTGTTGAAAGATTCGCCATGAAACCAACATCTGACATCTCAAGCACCGCGGGCGACCATAAGGCGCCCTCTTGGACAACTTCACCTTCTTCAATGGCTTCGCCATTCAGTTCCATCTCGATCCATTTGGTAATGATACCAAAGTCCGGAATGGGTTGGCTGGAAGCCTCATCGGAATAACCGTCTTTGATTGCCTGTATTGCTTCTGCGCAACCGTCAACACCAACAACGAAGATATGGCCTTCTTCGTCACGTGTGAATTTTTTACCAAGCTGATCAAGTGCGGCTAACACAACGGTGGTGCCAACACAGTCGGAGTGCATATAGATGCCATCGACATCAGTGGAACCAACAACATCCAGAGTATTGGATGAGAATTTATCTGCTTGCCACTCAGTTGGCTTGGAGATAACTTCGATGTTGGGATATTCTGCCATTACATCATTGAAGCCGCCACCGCGCAATTGCGCAACATTCTGGCCAAGGTCTCCCTGCAGTTCAAGAACGGTGCCTTTTGGTTCACCGTATTTTTCGGTGAGTAATTTAACCAGCTCCTCACCAGCCTGCGCGCCTGCCATATAGTTGTCTGACTGCACAACCATATTGATCTTGCAACCGATCGGTGCGCGGTCAATTGTGTAGAAAGGAATACCGGCTTCTTCAGCTTTTGCTGCAGAGGCGCAGATTGCCTGGCTGTCTACAGGCACAGTAACAATCGCGTCCACACCGAGGGAAATGAAGTACTCCATCTGGCTGGCCTGTTGTTCTGCACTATTGTTAGAGTTGGTAGTAACAACAGCCCAGTTCTTTGCTTCAGCATGGGTAACAAGACCATTCATGATCTGTCCCTGACCGCCAGCAAGCTCTGGTGCGCCGTAACCAATTGTTACAACACCTTCTGCTTCAACTTCAACCTCAACAATTTTTTCTTCAACAACTGTTTCGGTTATTACTTCTGGCTGGCATGCAACAATCAGCATTGCCAGAATTGCTATTACAGAAAATACGAATTTCTTTTTCATGTTCTTCTTTCTCCTTATTTTTTTTTAGTTTAATGTTTTTATCAAACAGTTTTTCGCCCTTTCTTCGATTATTCCTCCTTTCGTCAGACAAATATATATCGCAATTTTTATCACGCTTAAATTATTTAATTTTGTACATTTTTTATATGAATAGCCTGCAATAAGTAATTTGGGATTTCATTTGAACAAGGATATGGATATTGAAGTTTCATCGATATCATTACAGTATTAATCATAAATTAATTCTCCACAATTGTCAATAACATTTGACAAATAAATTATTGTTATATGAAATTATGTTCACTATCGAATATCTGCTCATTAATATGATACATAAATATTATCGGTTGTCAAGCATCAAAAAGAATACCTACCTTCTGAACTCATCCAAAATACTTTCCGCGAGCGTTTCATCAATAATTAGCACAGATATGATTTTTGTTTTTGAAGCTGCCAGGACCGCTCTTGTTTTTTCAATTCCACCTGCAACAGCAATAACTGTCCTTACTTTTCTGATCTGGGCCAAATTGATCGAGATCATCCTTTCATAGAAATCCGCATCGATCAGGTTGCCATCTTTATCAAAGAACCTGCCGCACACATCACCAACTGCGCCCCTATCGAGCATTTCTTGCAAATATTTATTTCCCACATAAATAACAGCGCCGGGTTGCGGAGGAACAGCGCCGATACCTATTACAGCGATGGACAGCCGATCCCATCGTTTCACAACTTCACTAACTGACGGGTCATTAATTAAATTATCGCGTAATTGGGATGAACCGACAAACATAGGAACCAGTAAAAAATGCGGGTTGCCGTTTAATGCGTTTGCGGTTTGCAATACTATTTGATTGATCTGAGAATAATTCCCCGAATATTCCCTCTCCCCCATCAAAGGCACCACTTCTACATGCTTGGGAACAGATGGCGCCAGCAAACCCGCCAGTCGTGTGATCGTTCGGCCCCACGCAATCCCTAAAACATCCTGATGGTTTAACCGTTTTTCTAAGTATTTAGCGGCTTCTCCAGCGATTGCGCGCATGGTTAATTCGTGATATTGATGGGTGCCCGGGACAACATGAACATGTTTTAAATTGGTATGCTTTTTAATCTCCAGCGCTATATTTTCGCAATTATCCTTTGGGCTCACCACCTCAATACGAACAATGCCAAATTCACGAGCCTGCCTGAGATATTGGGCAATAGAAGATCTGGAGATCTTTAACTTGTTTGCTATTTCCTGTTGTGAAAGATTTTCATCGTAATACATATGTGCCACTTCAACGATCATAGCAATATTGCTGCTCTTTTTATTTAATTGCTCCATACAATCTCGTTTCTTTTCACAATCAAAAGCTATAATGACAATATTCCGTTATTCAGAAAAACACTTGCCCCTGCACCAACCAGCGCTGAATTGTCAAATGATTCTCGTACAATTTTAAGATCTCTTTTCGCCTCCTCTGTCATAAGAAAACCCCTGACTCTTTTATCAATGCGGTCGAGAAAATCGTCAGATCCCTTCACTACACCCCCGCCTAAGATGATCATCTCCAAATCCAATAAATTTACCATTGAGGAAAGTGAGATCCCCAACTTCCTAATTACACCATCGATGATCTCTTTAGATGCCTGGTCGCCCATTAGTTCAGCTTTAAAAACCATCTTTGTGGTAACAAGATTACTTTCCTTCAAACATAAATCAGATAATATCTTGCTTTTGCCATCTTCGGCCGCTTTCCTCCCTTGGCTGGCGATCGCTGGTCCGGCTACAAAACTTTCGAAGCAACCACGCTGCCCGCATCCACACAATTCTCCATGAATTTCATCATAAATGCCATGCCCAAGGTTACCCGCGAATCCATGGTAACCTCCATAAATTTGGCCATTCAAGAATAAATACCCGCCAAACCCTGTACCAAGTGTCATCCATGCAACATGCTTACAGTTAATCGCTTTACCCCATAGCAACTCAGCAATTAATGCCATCCTTACATCTGTAGCTGGCAAAATTGGTACATTGAATTGATCTTCAGCCATCCGCCCAATAGGAACATTTCGCCAGTACAGGTTAGCCACTAATACTGCTTCGCCTGATATTTCATTAATATTCCCGCAGACGCTCAAACCAATTCCAAGGAAATTAGGCAATTCTTTTTTCGCCCGATCAACATAAGGTTCTAAAAGATCAAGTATCTCCCCTGGAATAGCAACTCCGCTCCTGTCGAAAGGCACAAGAACTCTTTCAGGAGAAGCATAAAATGATCCATTCTGATCAAGAAAAGCGATATCCATTTTTGTCCCCCCTATATCAACAGCCATTGCCCAATGCGATTGCTCTTTATTCAGGATATCACCTCATTCAATTTATCATAAGGAAAAATCATCTCTGGATAATTACTCCCGTTGGTTATTCAAAGTAAAAACCGCTTTCCCATTTTCCTCAAAAATACGTTTTAAAAATCCCCGTTTAATGACCGGTTCATATTCATGACCAGCTGCTAAATGATAAGAAGCAACAAAAACCAGCGGTTGATTACCAATATTCACAACCCGATGAGCCCACATTGGAGGGATATGGCTGATCGTTCCTCGTGTCCATTTTTCCGCCCGAAACTCCCCCTCTCGTGTTTCAAGCAGGAGATATCCATTCCCTTTTACACAAAAATATATTTCCGGTTGGTCATGGGCTTCATGATAATGCCCCTTTGTCATGTAATACTCACCCCCAATGGTTCCGGGCTGTATTCGCGTAACGCCCAACGCCATATCCGATAAACTTGTTTGAAAACCATAATAAAATATTTCATAAATTACGGGGTCGTCTTTCGCTACTGCCTGCTTGACTATTTCTTTCGCTTGAAACATCATAGATAGATCACTGAGTTTTCGTTCAGCTCTCTTTTGGTATGTGGATAATTCGCCTTTTTCAAAATCAAACTGTACACTTAATGGATAATCTTCTTTTAATAAATTCACAATTTCCTCTCGCTAAATTATTTTTTTAACAGTCACCATAGGAAAGATTCGATCTATATCTTCCTGAAACACATCACCTGTTCGTTCGGTCAATACCGAAGCCGCGCTAACAGCACTTGCCCACCTCAGCGCGGACTCCCAATCATCCCCTAACGAAAAACGCCATGCCAATGCTGATGAAACCGCATCTCCCGCTCCTGCGGCATTCTTTGGTTCCTGCAGCGGCGCCTTGGCTAAATAAACTCCTTCTTTTGTGAACGCCAAGATCCCATCTATGCCTAGAGTGACCACCATGTTCTTCAGCTCACGTTCTTTGAAAATATCCTCCGCCTGTTCAATGAGAGAATCCAATGTCTCCGCTTTTTTTTTGAATGTCCATTCAAATTCTTCCCAATTCAATTTAACGATATCTGGTTTAGTTTCTATCGCCTTGATGATGAATGCTTTTTGGGAATCAATCAAAGTAGGGACATTTGCCGCTTGCGCAATCGGAATAAGCTCTGCATAGAAATCATTGTTCAATAATTTTGGAATAGATCCGGCAAGAATAACCCATTCTGCCTCCTGCACCCTTACGCTGAAGCGGTCAATAAACTCCTGTTTTTGTTCTTTCGAAATTATTGGCTGTCCCGCGATCACATGGCTGTGGCGTTTATTTTTAGTTTCTGCAATCACATGTGCAATCCGATTTGTCCCCCCTGTCCAAATCACTTCCGGGATGATTCCATACTCCTCAACGAGACAAACCAGCTCCTTGCCGATTTCACCGGCAAAAAAGCCCATACCCACGGTTTCCACACCTAGATGGCGCAGGACAACAGCAGAATTCAACCCCTTACCCCCAACGCTGGTAACAATCCGGTCTGTTCGCATTGGCGTTCCTGGGATCCATTCTTCAATAAAAAGTATTTTATCCAACGCGGTATTTGGACAAACGGCTAAGATCATGTTGCTTCCTGATTATTATTTCTGGACATTGATAACAAGAATTAATCGATCCATTTTTGGGCTAATACAGTGAATGCATTATTATTCATTCGCTCTACGCAGTCTAATGCAGTCATCAAATCACCGCTCGCAACGATAACTCCATGCCTGGGCATAAGCACGCCAGCTGCTTTAACTTTCATTCGGTCAACCTGGTCTGTGAGGACTTTCACGATTTTTTCCGCCTGGTCTTGTGAATATGATTCGGCTTCTTCATGATACCGCAGAGTGCCGAAATGCTTTGATGAATTTAGTAATGGTGGAATCGGTTTTGATTGTGCCACAAACGGATTGATATATTTCGGATGTGCATGAACCACAGCTCCGACGAAAGGGAATGCTTGATAAATTGCGAGATGAGAAAATCCCTCCCGTGTGAATCCGGGATGCTTTTTTAATAATTCTATTTCATTTATTGATCCCACCACAATATCTTCGGTGTCTATATCCCAGTGAAATTGATTCCCTGCCAGAGTGGGTGTCATGTATACAGTGTCATTTTCTTTTACGCTGATATTGCCACCTGCGATATCAGTAATTTCTCGTTCAAAAATATATTTAGCTGCATATATAATTAACTCGGGGATAGATAATCTTTCCTTGATAGGTTTCATTAAGTCTCCATAATATGAATGATCAAAACTAATTCTAATAGAAAAATAACATTTGTCAATAACAATTGTAATTTATACTATACAGAAAATTTATATGCTATTCTATAATAAAAAATATATTCAAAATAACAATGGAGGAAGTAATGGCAAAAATCGGTGCTCACTCTTTTCTATGGATTGATAAATGGACTACCGAGAAGGGGAACTACGCGATTAATATCGCGGCAGATACAGGATTTGATCTGATTGAAATCCCCCTTCTAAGACCAGATGAATTTGACGCAAAAGCGCATAAAAAAACAATACAAACTGCTGGCATAGAGGCAACCGCTTCCCTTGGGCTTCCAGATAGATTCCACATGACCACCAATCCAGAAGGCGCGAAACAATTTCTGACAACTGCTCTACAGAAACTGCGTGATGCGGGTGGTTCATATTTGTGCGGATGCATAGCCTATACGATCGGTAAGTTCACAAACGAACCACCCACACAGGAAGAACGGCAGATCGTGATAAATACATTGGGTGAAGTAGCACTTATCGCTAAGAAAATGGAGATGAGCATAGGCCTTGAAGTTGTGAACAGGAACGAGGGCTATCTCTACAATACGCTTGCAGATGCCAGAGAAGCAATCCTTGCCGTCGGAATGGATAATTTCAATCTGCACGCCGATACATACCATATGAATATCGAAGAAGAAGGATTTTATACTCCACTGGTTGAAACCGCTGACGTCCTTGCATATATTCATATGAGCGAAAGCCATCGTGGTCTTATCGGAACTGGGACAGTTAATTGGGATGAGGTTTTCCGTGGTCTGAAGGATGCAAAATATACAGGACCACTAATTTTAGAATCCTTTACATCCATAAACCCGGATATCATTGCTGCAACAAAATTATGGCGTGCTCCAAAGTATCCACCAGATATTTTCGCCAGAAAAGGACTGGAATTCTTAAAGGAAAATGCAGCCAAGTACGGGCTTTAATTCTTCTTATTAAAAACAAATTAGAAAAAAAGAGATGGAACAAACCATCTCTTTTTCGCATTTCAAAGCACTAAAATATCTGGCACAATTACATCCCCATAAGGCGTGCTGACATCTAACCCCGGCCAAGATGAATTGATATAGGAGGATATCTCAAGTCCTTCTTCTGTCAGCAGTGTCAGCTCTCCGGTTTTTGTGCCAGTGACCGTAATAAACCATTCATAGGGCTGGTTGACCTGGACCACTTTATCCGTGAGCGATCTACCACCATCCGCGATCACATAGCCAGTTGGTCCGCCCTGAAAATGGTATTTCCATTCTCCCTTGAATCCCAATTCTTGATACCATCTCTTCTGGTTCTCGAGAATTTCCGCGAACTTCAACCCTGGTTCTAATATAAGAAAAACCCGCGCCTCCACGCCAGCTGCGCAGTCATATACCTTACGGATCTTATCAGGCGGTCGGCCAAAATGAAGGAATCGTGTCAAGTTGCTGTGCAAACCCCATTTCTGTGCAACCGAATGCAGCATCAAGTATTTTTCCAATGGTTTTTCCGTTGCCAATGGATGGCGATACTTAAAGCAGCGCTCATCACTTCCCACAATCATGCCATCCACTTCCAAACCAGCTAATGTATGCATATTGCGCAGCTTCGCTGCGATATCAATCTCGGTTTCGCCAGGCTTAATCGTACGTGCGAGTGTACTGAACAGATCATCTGTAACCGTTGCAAGCCATCGGATTCGTTCCACTTCCAGAACTGTCATTGGATAATGCATATCTACTAAGTCCATATATACATCTTCAGCCCCTGGAAATATCGTGTCTGAACCGACCCGCTTGCCCGCTAACTCAACAGCCTTTAAACGGATATCTCCCTCATACCAGTACATTTTTACTAATTCATAACCCTGCCCCTTCACTTGCTCTTCCATTAATCTGTCTGCATCCATGCTGTGAGCAATGATGTACTGGTGATTTTTGGTTATAACTACAGCCCCAAAACCTATATTTGTGGGGTACACAACATGGTTATCCCCTCCGCTAGTTATCCATGCAAAATGTTCACGGGTGGTTATAACCACACCATCTAAATTTTTACTGTCTATATATCTCCGCACACGCTGGCGTTTGGTCTCTGAATCTGAAATAGCTAACTTTGAAATTATTGACATAATCTTTTCCTCAGCTGTTAAGCAATCCACGCTGTGATTAAAATACATCACACTTAACAACTATTTAAGAAATGCTTCACCTACCCATCTTTTTGTTGATTTTTCCTCTATTTTTTCAGCGGGTTCTTTTAGCAGCAATTCCGCTGTATGTGCGCAAAAAAATTCTCCGCCAGGATCTACCGTATTGATATTACCTTTCTTCTTTTCCGCGATAAAACCCTCTACTCCAACGGTTCCTGGTTAGGAGTCCGGCAGATCCATCGTATAAATTCTCAATCCTTATCCCTCATGGTGGTAGACATTCCAGCCCATATAATTACCAAATGCTTCTTTGATGATCTCAGCTGAATGAGAATTGGCGAATGCAACATGGTGTTCATATCCCATCGTGCAGATATGTTTGAGCAGTTTCTGAAGACCCGGCACTTGCACAACAGCCCGGCTGCCAAACGTATCCAATTTATCATCAGTGATAACGCCATCACCAGTATACGCATGGATAACACCTGCCACATCATCGGTCGTAATACGCGCGAAGCTCATCGGTCCAGCCGGAACGCGACCGTTGATCGCACCATAACAATTCTCCTCCCCCAGCATATTTGCCAAGATATCAGCGCTCCTCATTGTGCAATCTGGGTAAAATGATTTGGCCCAATTCCCGCAGTGGAAAAAGACACACTTATCACTCTCGTCTGCATAGTTATTATTCCAGTCAACCAGGGCAGCAGGTTTTCCAGTTGCCATAGTGAGAGCATACATGGAAACCGCACCTGTAATATCCACCTCACATGCTGACGGAAGCAATTTATTGCTCATCATGCTCATCAGTGTGCAAGGGTTAATCCCTAAATTAACCTGGATTGAATCCCAGCACTGCAGCGCAGTCGCGTTTATATCTTCATAAGAGATCCACTTATCTAATGCCAGCCCGAATTTTGCCATTCTGAGGAGCGGCTCTTCAGGAATTCCGTCAGTGGGGATATAGTCTTTGATCTCTTTGAATTTGGTTTTTACTTCTTTATTATTGTCATCCATCTGTCGGGCTTTTCCGAACAGCTCAGAAAGGTCGATTGTTTTAACACTGATGCCATAATTTTGGAGCAGTTTCTCACTGAATCGGACTGTATTAAAAGCGTTTGGTCGTGCGCCAACAGCTCCAACCCGCAAGTTGCGTAACCCCTTCACTACGCGGCACACACCCAAGAATTTCGAAAAGTCTTTCTTAAACATATCACTCTTCGGGTCCATGGTATGTTCTGTTGTCAATGAATATTTAAAACCATATTGGCGCAGGTTGTTGCAAACCGAGATCTTTCCGCAAAATCCATCACGGCGGCGTTCCAACGGCATCACTACCGAGTCATCTGGATATGCCTGCACCAGAATCGGCACATTCAAGCTGGAAAGTTTCAGTGCATCAGCGACACCTTTTTCATCGCTGAAGTTCGGCATGCACACCAACACTCCCTCAATCTTATCTACATGTTTCTTGAACAGTGCTGCACATTCTTTGGAGTGTGCCCAGGTTTCAACCGAGCCATTCTTTGTCGCTTCTTGGGGCAGCGCTATCATATTGACATTAAATTCATTGAATAGATCATCAATATCCTTACGGGCTTCCAGTACCAGATCGTCCGGGAAAAAATCCCGATTACCAAAAATTACTGCTAACGTTTGTTTTTCCATTTTTTCACCTCTTATGGTTAAAGTTGTCTATTGATCTCTTTTACTGTTGGATATAACTCTTTATAAACTGCATAGCGCTCATCGAACAACGCTTTGTTGCCTAAATTAGGTTTATACACTTTCTTAATCTTTAGATGTGTTTTGATCACTTCAGTTAAATCGGAAAAAATTCCAGCAGCCACCCCACCCAGTACTGCCGCTCCCATTCCAGCCGCCTCAGTAACTTCAGGAGCAGCTACTGGAATACCTGTGATATCCGCTTTCAACTGCAGCCATAGTTCCGATTTCGCACCACCCCCGATCGCACGCAACTCATCAATCAAAATTCCCCCGTCCTGTAGGATTTCCAGGTTCAAGCGCAGTTCCATAGTCAGTGCTTCTATAATCGCTTTGGCAAAATCCGTCTTTGTTGTCGCAAAAGTCAATCCTACTACTGCACCTTTTGACTGCGTGTCAAAAAAAGGCGTACCGCTTCCAAAAAAATGCGGGAGAATCATAATTGGCGAAGGTGCCATTTCTGCATCCTGAAAGATCAGATCATACGCATCCTCTCCGCCGCTTGTGGCTTTTTCCATTTCGATTTCACAGAAAGTATCCCTAAACCAGCGCAAAACATATCCACCGCTTTGGTTAAGCGTCATAACCACATATAACCCCGGGAAAGTATGTTGATAAATCGACATATTTCCATCATATAAGGTTTGATTAAGATGTGGAGCATCCATCGCTACTTCTACTACTTCAGCTGTTCCGGTTGAAACCATCGCCAACCCCGGCTCGACTAATCCTGCTCCTAACGCACCACAGGCCTGGTCATGCCCTCCTGTCGCGATTATTGGTTGATTGGAAAATCCTAATTCTTCTGCCAATTCTTTCCGCATCGGTCCAACATTCGTTCCAGACGGGAAAACATCAGCCAATTTGGAAAGATCCAACTCAAGCACATCCAGTATCATCTCAGACCATTTTTCATTCTCAAGATCATATAGCTGAGTACGAGATGCCAGGCATTTGCTAATTGCTGTTGTACCGGTCAATTTATTAATCACGAAATCCTCATACAGCAGAAACTTATCCGCCTCATTCCAAATATCCTTCTCGTTTTCTTTTATCCACAGTAATTTTGGCAGCGTGTTGATCGTATGCACCGGCATTCCAGTATGTTTGAATAATTTCTCAGCACCAAATTCTTTTCGCAGTAGGTTATTCTGGGAATCAGTCCGTGTATCCATACCTAAAATGGTTGCCCGAATCGCATTTCCTCCCTTATCAACCGGCGTGATGGCTTCTCCTTGAACAGAAAGCCCGACCGCAGTTACCTCATTAGATACATCTGCTTTATGAATACTTTCCTTAATGCATTCCTTTGCCAGTTTCCACACCCGTTCCGCGTCTTGTTCTGCCCAACCGGAATGGGGAATCTCAACCAGATATTCCCTTTTCGCGCTAGCTATTAGATAGAGGTCATTATCGAATACGTGTGCTTTACAGCCAGTAGTTCCAATATCTAACCCTAACAAGGCCATACTTGTTTTCCTCCTGCAGTCGAACGTTTTTCCTTCTTAACCCTTTACTGCATCAACTGATTTCAATAAATCCTCTTCAGAGATATTACCCGCCATCCATTCGTCCTGCAATTTTCTTAAGGTATACAATGTAGAAGATTGAACTTGGATATCATCAAATCGAATCGGTTTATCCATCTTTATTTCCCGAACCACTTTTGCGCCTTTCGCTAAACCAATAGGCAGCAAATTTTCTTTCTTTGCTGTTTCATAGGTATCGATTAGACTGTAGTAAGATACGCCGCCAATTCTATCCAGTTCTTCCCCAACTGATAGGTCTTTTTTAGCAATGGCGAAAACTTCAGAGACCAACCGGTCAAGAGGAACCATATTGGATTTCTTACGAATTACGAGCATCGCGCAGGTAAGCGGTACTTCAATGCTGCATAAATGGAAGGGACGAAAAAGTGTGTAATATGGTCCATTACCCATATCGCGGAGCACCATAGCTTCCCGCAGTCGCGGGTGATCCGTACGCACAATTAGAAAAACACCAGGAGCAACACGTCCAACACCAAAATCTACAACACCTATCTTATTGAGAATACCGCCATCTTCTTTTAACGCGAATGTTTCATTGAGATGGTCCCGGTCAGTAACAGGACCATGCATACCGCGTACATCCGGGATCAATCCGGTAGCATTAGATACAGCCGCCATTTCAATCATTGTCTTTGAACCATCCACGAATTCGACCAGCATATTTGGGCTCAAACCACGTCGCGCTGCTTCTTTTTGGATTTCAGGATCTTCCGGTGAGGAATGCCGGTCCAAGGGATTATTCTTTCCTTTACCAGCCGCCACAATCGTAAAGCCGAGGGAATCAGCAAAATCAAATAATTCCTTACATGCGGCAGGTTCATCACCTACCGCCAGCGCGTATAATTGCCCTTTTTTCTCACAATACCAACGCAGGATTGGTCCTACGGTAATATCCGATTCCACATTCATCATTGCTAAATCATGTTTATTACGTGCGGTTCGAAGGGCTGCTCGTGCTCCAATTTCTGGTATACCGGTTGCTTCTAAGACTACATCTATATGTTTCACATCAGTTAATATCTGATAATCATCTACCGCTACATATTTGCCTGCTTCTATCGCAGCATCAGCTTCCGCAGCTGTTCCCGCGACAACCACTTCACCCTTGGTCTCGCCGATCACAAAAGCGTTCTTCGCACGTTCAAGATCCACATCCGCAGCAATCACAACATCTACACCAAGCATCATACTCACTTCCGCCACCACATCTGTCCCCATCTGACCCGCACCGATCATTCCAATGCGAACACGCTTTCCTAGTGCTTCTAACGCTTTTAATTCTTCATTCAATCCAATCATATTTACCCCTCACTAAGGGTTGACAATTACTTTCAATGCCTTACCACTGGCAGCGATCTCAAATGCAGAATCTACTTCATTCAGTGGATAATTCGCTGTGATCAGTTTTTCTGCCGGAATCAAACCGCGATGTAATGCTTCCAATGCAAATGCGTGGTAGGAAGGATGGTAC
>Ga0255391_1004_pt1 | contig 17951 bp, 10 predicted proteins | sample ANMaggSeSYBR01J5_FD_182121 | JGI IMG/M metagenome (GOLD analysis project Ga0255391, IMG submission 182121) | Sediment cell enrichment communities from methane seep in Santa Monica Basin, California, United Staets - ANME aggregate JGI... | ecosystem: Environmental > Aquatic > Marine > Cold seeps >...
GCCATTCCATACCCGAACAGAACTGATGGCAGTAATATCAAAACTGGAGAAAGTTAAGGAAGAACTAAAATGACTCGTTTCGAACTCGTTACGAGGAATACTGAGGAGATCATTACAGCGGAAGAGCTGTCCACGCTACTTCAAAAAAAACATCCTCGCGCATACATTGGCTACGCAACAACTGGACAAATGCACATAGGCCACCTCATGCCAATAGTTAAAATAATGGACTTTCTTGATGCAGACCTAGACTTTACGTTTCTCATTGCAGACTTGCACGGCTTCCTAGATGACCAAAAAACTCCTTGGGAACTACTTGATGCGCGCTCAGAATACTATGAAAAAACAGTCAAAGCAATGCTAGAAAGCATTGGCGCAAACACTAAAAGAGTTACTTTCGCAAAAGGCTCTGATTTTGAACTTGAAAAAGATTATGTTTCCAGCGTTTTTCATTTGGCAGGAGAAACAACTCTCGCCAGGACGAAACGCGCTGCATCAGAAGTAGTGCGATTCAGTGATACTCCAAAACTCAGCGGATTCTTATATCCTCTTTTACAAACAATGGATGTGCCTGCATTAAACGCAGATATTGCTTTTGGGGGCATTGACCAAAGAGGCATATACATGCTTTCGCGCGAGATTTTACCGTTAATCGGTAAAGAAAAACCAATGTGCATTTTCACTCCTTTGTTGCCAAGCATGAGCGGAGACAAAATGGGCGGCAAAATGAGCGCGTCTGACAGCAAAAGCAAACTAGGCATCACTGAGTCAACAGAAAGCGTGGAAAAGAAAATCATGGCATCTTTTTGTCCGGCCAACCAAGTCAAGGATAATTGGGTCATGCTCTTCTACAAAAATGTGATTTTTCCAGTCAACGAAAAAAAGAAAAAACCGTTGGTCATCAAACGTCCTGAAAAATTCGGCGGAGACCTTGAATACAGCGCTTATGACGCACTAGAAAAAGACTTTGCTTCAGGCGCGTTACACCCAATGGATGCAAAGAAAACACTGGCCAACGAAATAAATTCTATTCTGGAACCAGTACGCAAGAAAAAGGATGAATCTCTCATCAAAAAAGCTTATCCAGAGTAAACCTTAAAAACTCTCTTTCTGAAAGCTTTTCCATGAAACACGTCATGCTTGCTCTAATACTCATCGGGATGCTTTTTGTTATAGGCTGCACAGAACCCGAGAAAAAATGCGAAACCGCATCTGACTGCGAAGGGCTGCCAGCTCCGATTAAATGTCCTGGAACTTGGTCTTGTCAAGAAGGAAAATGTGTTTACGAATGTTTGGAAGAACCCGATGAGTGTGAAACTGCATCTGACTGTGAGGGATTACCCACAGCATATCAATGTATTGGAGAATGGGCATGCGTTGAAGACAAGTGCGAGTGGCAATGCGAACCAACTGAGTGTGGTTTAGACTTAGATTGTGAAGACAAGGAATGTCCGGAAGGATTTGAATGCACAGAAAAAATCGTTAAAAAATGCTTTAAAGGCGCTTGTGGATGTATATGCGAAGAAACAAGCGCGTTAAAAGAATTCCATGAGTGGGGAGTCATCCTTGGCTGCACGACCAACGAAACCGCGTTTGCAACTTCCAGACCAGAAAAACCGGAAGAACCATATCCATTTGCCGTAGACAAGCCAGTCATCTACTTACACGCTGACGACAACACAACAGTCAATGTTCAAGTAGACTTCACCAGCGGCAAACCCACCCTTACGTATCCTGAAGCAGAAGTGCAGGAAAACACTGTCATATGGAAGAATGTACTCATCAAAGACTCTTGTATAGAACCTGCAGTAGACGGCGTTGGCGCAGACATCCTCGTGCCACTGGAATCCATAATGGACGAACTGAACGATGTTGATGCAGATTGCCTTACGTATGAAGGTATTCAAAACAACTTTTTGTTTTATGAAGGAGAAATGAAACTTGAAAACAACATTGAGATAAGTGCGAATGAAGAAAATGCAACCATCAAAAATAACAGGGACAAGCCAATCCACAATGCTAGATACGTGGTTGGAGCATACCCAACTGGTTCCAGCGTGGGTTTCAGCGTGAGAGTATACCTAGCAGACTTTGAGACAGTCGAACCGGGAGAAGAAAAGACTGTTAGACTCAACGACCTGTCGCTCATAAAATGGACCACACCCAAAACAGACCTCGAAAGGATTGGATTTACCGAAAAAGAAGCAAGTGCATTTGACAACATATGGTACGACAGTTTCTTCCAGCCAAGCAGTAATCCGTTCAAACAACTAATTTATCGCCTTGACCAAAGCGAATACGATGAGATGTTCCCGCTAACAGTAGAACCAACACCAGAAAAAACAGTTAGAGCAATGTATGTTCTCTTGGAAATAGACTAGGAAAGAATATAAACCATACAAACATAAGAAAAAACCATGAAACGCGCTATCTTTTCCATTCTAATACTATCCCTATTACTATTCACAATAGGTTGCACTGAACCACAACAACCACAAGAAAATGAAACCGGGCCAGTCTGCCAAACTGAACAAGACTGTCAAGGCATGACTCCAACATATTTATGCGATGGAGTATGGGCATGCATAGCAGGACAATGCCAATACATATGCTCACAAAAAAAATGTCTGGAAGACAGAGACTGTGAAAACATTAAATGTGAAACCAACTGTGAACTTGGAGAACCATCCAAAGAATGTATTGAAGGGACTTGCACGTGCAGATGTCCAGAAGAGATAGCACTGAAAGAACTGCATGAATGGGGAGTCATAGTAGGCTGTGCAAATAATACTAGCGCGTTCGCAACCAACAGGCCAGAAAAAGAAGAGGAATTTCAGTATCCAGTAAAGCAACCGGTCATATATTTGCATGGAAGAGATGGAATAACATTCAATTTAACAGTTAATTTCACAAATGGAACTCCAACTGACACCTACCCAGAAGCTGAAGTCACAAACAGTAGCGTATCTTGGACTAACGTAAAAATAGGAAAAGAAAAAATGGGAGGGAATAAGGCAACTCCAACAGAAGAATTAGTGCCTCTCTCAAGTATTCTTGATCAATTAAACAATGTTGATGCAAGCACATTAACTTACAATGAAAAAGAAAACAATTTTCTTTTCTATGAGGGAATGATTGGCTTTGAAACAGGTTTGAACGTAAGTTATGACAACCAAACAGTTACAATCAAAAATAATCGTGAAAACGCAGTTCACAACACTCGTTTTGTTCTAGGAATAGAAGAAAAAGATACTTATGGCTTGAACTATTACCTAGCAAATTTTAATACAATAAAATCAGGAGAAGAAAAAACAATTAATCTAGAAAACCTTTCTGTGATGAAAATAGGCTCTCTTCTCATAGAACTAGAAGAAAAAGGGTTCACAGAAAAGGAAAGCAGAGCATTTGAACAAATCTGGTTTGAAAACTTTTTCAACCCAGGAAAACCCTTCAACCACATCATATACTCCATAGAACAAGAAGAATATGACTTGCTGTTCCCACTCACAGTAGAACCAGCACCAGAAAAAACAGTTAGAACAATGTATGTGCTCCTACAACAAGACACACCAGACTGTCTTTTCGACTGGGATTGCAGAACAGAACGACAATACTGCAACAATGGAACCTGCAGAAATTATGCTGTGCAGGTTGATCTTTAATTCTCGGAAAAATAGGAGTAAGAAATTAATAGAATTAAATCCATAATAGAATCAAACCCGGTCGTGAAAAACGCAGGGGTGATCTATTGAAAGAAAAACTACTCGCATTCTTCAACGAGAAAGAACTATTTATATCTCCAGAAGCACTAGAAGCACTCTTACAAACTGAACAGCCACTAGAAAACGCTAAAAAAATAGCAGAACAACCAGGTAAACTGTTCATAGAACTTAAAGACGTGCCGACAAGCAAACCAAAAATAACAGTTGAACGACCAGCAAACAAAGCACTAGCAAGCCAGATAGACACCAGAATAAGAGAATTTGACGAGTACAACATCACAGGCAAAAGTGCATCCAGTGGAAAAATAGAGGACTTTATTTCACTTTTTCAGAGCAGATTTGAACAACTATCTAAAATACTGAAAGCCAGAGGCAACGCAATCAGAGACATTGAAACCCTAAAAAAGAAAAAACCTGGAGACATTGTCAGAATAATTGGCATGGTCAATAGCATACGCACAACCAAAAACGGCCACCGCTTTTTAATAATAGAAGATTTAACTGGCACGCTGAACACCTTGATAATAGAAAGAAACAAACCATTAATGCGCGAATCATATCGTATAATTCCAGACGAAGTAATCGCAATAGAAGGAAAACTCAGCAAAGACCTTTTCATAGTAAATCAAGTATACTTTCCAGACATTCCAGCAAGAGAATCACACAAAACAGAAGAAGACATCTATCTTGCAATGATATCAGACATGCACATAGGCTCAAAACTATTTATGGAAAAAAACTTCAGGAAATTCTTGAACTGGCTTAACAGAAAAGAAGGAAACGAAAAACAAAAAGAAATCGCAGGAAAAGTCAAATATATTACAATAGCAGGAGATTTAGTAGATGGAGTAGGAATCTATCCAGGACAAGAAAACGAACTTGAAACAGAAAACATATACGAACAATACTCAAAACTTGCGAAATTACTGGAAGAAATACCAGAATACATCGAGTTAATATCAATACCTGGCAATCATGACGCAACACGCGTGGCTGAACCACAACCAGCAGTAAGAAAAGAACTGATGGAAGACCTCCTCGCACTGCCCAACTTTAGAATGATGGGCAATCCAGGACAAGTATCATTGCATGGCGTTGAAGTCTTGATGTATCACGGCGCCTCAATCCACAGTATGGTACCACACATAATTGATGCAAGCTACGAAAAACCAGAAAAGACCATTGCTGAATGGCTAAAAAGAAGACATTTACACCCCGTCTATGGAGAAAAACCGCCAATCTGTCCAGAAAAACGAGACTATCTAGTCATAGACAGGGTACCAGATATACTACATGCAGGCGACGTGCATAAAAATGGATACATTACATACCGTGGAATCATAGGCGTAAACTCTGGCACCTGGCAAGCCATAACACCCTACCAAATAAAACAAGGTCACGCTCCAACTCCATGCATTCTACCAATAGTTCACATGAAAACAGGAAAATTATCAGTAATACATTTTGAAGGAGGCCTAACATGAAAGCCACATCCCAAATACAAGATTATTACAAACAACTAAGAAGCGAGGCCATAAAACTTAATTTTACAGTGTCAGATGCCGAACAAGACACCTTCAGATGCTACTATCAAATTGATGGCAAGGGAGAATGGGTAGAAGTAAATGGAGATCCAGTAGAAACAGGTACTCACACATTCAGTTTTGGTATAGTTCCTATGGGCATACCTAAAAAAGAAAAAGAAGAACATTTCATCCGCATAAAATGCGGCGATGGGATCAATGAAACAGAAAGCGAAGAATTACAAAACATCACTCTCATATACTCACCAGAAACTGGGTACACTGCCAAGGGTAGATCAAATCAGGTAACTGAGGTAGTTTTACCTCCCTGGTTGTTGGGTGATATTCCTACGGATGTCAGGCAGAACTTGGATTTTATAATAGTTATCATACTAGCATGCTTTTTCATAGTTCTATTTAGTGTGTTCTATTACACCAAAAGGAAAACCAAGCAACTAGAAGAAAAAATTAAGAAAGGCAAAGAAAAAGAAAGCTTTGAAGATATGGAAGAAACCAAAAAAGATCTGTTAGTGAGAATCCAAGAACTCAAAAGAATAGAAATTAAAGGGCTGTCTAGTGGAGAATATGAGCAAAAAAAAGCTTTTGAACATGAGCTTTTGCTTCTAGGAGAGAAACTATTGAAAAATAAGCATTACGTAAAAAAACTAAGCGAACGGACTAATTTTGTTCTTCAGCAATCAAAAGATGGTATTTCAAGTAAAGAGATTATAAGACAGTTAATAAAAGATGGATACAGTCCAAAAGAGATAAAAATCATTAAAAAAGCTTTCAAAAAGAGAAAATAGAATAACTTCTTTGTCATGTGGTCTCTAAAAAAGATAAAGAGACATAGCAGGCCAATTGTTTTCAAACAACTGTTTCCTCACAGGACTTTTTGAAGTGGCTAGGAAAAAACAAACTAGTTTTCTTTTAGTTTTTTGAAGTGTTCTTTTATCAGATTAACATCCTTTTCACTGTAGCCTTCTACATCCAATTGTTTCCTGATATCTTTTGAGGGGAGGCCATTCTTAGCATCTTCCAGTGCTTTCACAGCTCTTTTTTTAAGTTGATCTAAATATTCTGGGTGATCATAAAGTTCATCGTTTATTCTCACGAGCTCGGTTTCGTAAGCTCTCTTCTTCGATTCTTCTTCTTGCGTTAATCCAACGTTAACAGACTTTGTTTTAAGTGTTTCTAATGATTTGTATAACCATTTCTTTCTTGATTTAATCTCCTCTAATCTATTTTTGTGTTCTGTTTCTGCTTTTTTCTTAAAAGCTGTTTTGAGCGTGCTTGCTGTAGTTATTCTAGAAAGCCAATATGCTATGACAGCTATAACCAAAATAAAAATTACTATGCCTACTGCTATAATGTATACCCCATATTCTCCTATAAGGTCTGGAGTATACCTTACCATGATATCTTCTTTTTTAGTGTTTCCGCTTGGATCTGTTGCTATTATCTCAAGACGGTTTGTGCCTTCTGATAGGTTTAATTGGATGTAAACTGGCACGTTTCCATTTTCGTCTGCATATGCTCCAGCAAGCTCTTTTCCATTGACTTTTATATCCACAAAAGAATTACAATTTTCTTTTTTGAGCCAAAAGTTGGCCCAAGTTACGAATTCCCCGCTTTCCCAGTCTCTTGGTGCTCCTTGATTCCACATTTTTTGACAAAAACTACTATCATCTGTTTTTACGGTGAAGTTTAATTCTATCCTATTGTTTTTGGTTTGGATTTCTTCTTTTTCTATTCCTTCAAGTTCAAGGCTTACACTGTCATCCCATTCTACTCTAAAGGCATCATCCAAAGCATATTCTTTGTTTTCTTCTATTTCAACATTCCAAGATGTGCCTACAGTAAAGTTTTTCCCAAGGTATGGCACAAGTTTAGTTTTTTCTTCGTTTAGAGTTATTCCTGAAGGAGGAGTGAACAAAACGTTTATGTTATACACTCGGTCTGGTGCGTATGGTGGTAATGGTGATATTGAACAGCTGATATCAGTTTGTCCTTGGATGAAATCTGTGTTTTTTTGTGGTTGACATTCCAAGTTTTCCACTGAAGAAACAGCAAAAGCACTTGCTAATAGAAGTATTACTAATAAAAAAACTTTTTTCATTTGAATATTAGAAACAGTAAAGGATTATTTAAACGTTTTTAGAGTTTTCTTTTCTTCTTTGGAATGCTTTTCTTATGATTTCAATTTCTTTTTCTGTGTACTTGCTTTTTTCAAGTTTTTTCCTTATTTCTTTGCTAGTCTTGCCCTTTTTTGATGATTTCATCGTCATTTCCATGGCTTCATTCAATTCTACTAAAAACGCTTTGTTTTTTAGCAGTTCTTTTTGTATTACGCTTATTTCATGTCCATACATTTTTTTCTGAGTTTCTTCTTTTTGTGTAAGTCCATTTGCAAATTGCTTTTTTTCCAGTTTTTTCAGTTTAGTTCCAAGAGCTGCTCTTCGTTTTTTGGCCCATAAAACATACTTTTTGTCTTCTTTTGTAATTTTTTTCTTATCTGCTTTAGTTTCTTGTTCTATTTCTCTAGCAGTTTCTTCGTCTTCCAAGTCTTTTTCTTCTTCAGGTTTTTTCTCCAGTTCTGCTGCTCGAACGTTTCGAATTGTTTGGACATGTTTAGCCTCAACCGGGTGTTCTTCTTCCATTTCCCACGGTTTGACTTCCTTAACTTTTTCAAGATATGTACTTGAATTGGAATAATCATCGTCTTCATCCCAATTCCTCATTTTACGCTTAGGCTTGTAAGCAGAAGCTATAAACACAACAAGAACTAGCACGGTCATCACTGCAAGTAGAACCAATACAACTGCTATAAATTCAGGTTTGTCAAAATTGGTAATTGCAAATTCTGCTAGTTCAAAACTTTTTTCCATAACACGTATTCAAAAGAGCTAGTTCTATTTAAAACTTTTTTTTATTTTTAATCTACCAAAGCCTTTTTATTGGTCTTTGTATATAACTATCACCAAACCAATTTAAAGGAGGGCTTGAATATGGCTGGTTTTCTGAACAAATTCAAAGGAAAAATTAGTGGTGAGGGAGACGAAGGAATTGATGTTGATGAGTTCCTTGACACTCTCGGAATCGAAAATGACGACCTTTTAGTTGAAGAAGCAGATGTCTGGGTTAAACCTTACGTTTTAGAAGATACTAAAGACGTATCGGTTATTGGTGAGGACCTCAGCAAGGGCAACATAGTTATTCTTAATGTGGAACCCCTGTACAAGAGGAATGCCATTAAACTCAAACAAGCAGTTTCGAGAATAAAAGAGCACGCTAGAGGAATCGATGGAGACATCGCAAGACTTAGCGAGTATAAGCTCCTTTTGACTCCAAAAGGCGTTAAAGTAGCAAAATTAAGAAAGTGAAGGTATGGCTTTGCTTGACGCGCCTGCCCTCCAGCTCAGAATGGAAACAAAAGATGCACTGGGTATCTTGGAGGGTATTCTTCAGGAAAAGCACTGGAGAGATTTTGAATTAGCTAACCTTAGTCTTTTCTATGTTCCTTACTGGTTTTTTAATTATGATGTTTACCGTGAGACAGAGGGTCACTCAGAATCTTTCTCTTCTCAAATGTGTATGAATGCTATTGATGGTGAATTAGAGCCAATGATAGCTCAGATCACAAAAGAGATTCCAGTGGAGCGTTCAAAAGATATTCTTCATGGTACTGCTTATAAAGTCGAAAGGGCCACTGTTCAAAAGAAAGAGGTTAAAGAAATAGCTGCAATTAAGGTTGCAGGTCAGATAGGAATTCCTAAAGAAAATGTTACAATTTCGGGTGTTTCTTTAGTTTATATTCCAATTTATCGCATTTGGGTTACTCTTTCTGCAGGTTATAGACGGGTTGAGCTTGATGGTGTAAGTGGTTCTCCGCTTAACATTGGAGAGGTTCCCGAACGCGAGAGGGGAGTGATGGAAGTCACTCGTGACATGCTTGAAGACTTGAAACGACCGGAAGGTTGGGTAGATTATTCTAAGAAGGCCTTTAATTGGGGCTTGGGTGTTAGTACTGCCATGTCTCATCGTGCTGCTGGAGGCGTAGGAAGCAGTTTTAGTGCTGGTGGTTTAATGCACTGGTTGTTTACAACAAAATATGGACGCTATACCCTATTTGCGATAATAATCTTACTTTTGTTTATTCTTCTTATCATGAAAAACCAAAGTTCTGTTCCTACATAAATTCTGTTAGAGATGGTTCTCTTACTTTTTCATTGTTAAATACTGACTCTATGTTTTTTTCTACAATAGTTAATCTTTGTTTCATGTAGTCTGAAAGGCCGTATTGTTCAGCGATTCTTTGACTTACTTTAAGATATTTTTTAACGGAGCCTTCTGCTACGGTTAGAATAATTTTTCCTCCGCAGCGCGTGCATTTGCCATTTTTGCTTAGGGGGACTCTCCTGTATTTACTGTTGCATTTTACGCATCGGAATTTTTGTTCTCCGAAAGCTCTGAGGTTACCATATATGTCGCGCATGAAGTGAGAGTTTAGTAATCGTTTTGCTTCATCTTGTTCGTCTACTGCTCTTATTTTTTTGCCTAGGTTTAGTTGAGCGTTTACTTTTTCTTCCATTGATCCTAGTGTGGTGTAGGTTGATTGTAGTACTCCACTGTTTATGCTTGTTGTTTCGTGAGTGTATCCAAAGCCGGAGTATTGTGTTTCTTTTCCTAGTCTATCGCTTACTGTTTCTATTTTAAAGTCTTGTGGTTTGAGTAGTTCTCCGCTTTTTCTGTAGAATTCTAGGGGCATTTTTGAGACTATGTCCATTCGGTGTACTTGATCGTCTATTTGTGATGGGTCTAGTATTGTTGTTAGTACTAGGCACGCATCCATTTTTCCTCCGCGTGTTGCTGGAAGATAGTGTTTGGAAAAGTTTATGAGCGTGTCCATTAACAGCATGAGTGAATCTTCATCTCCGTCGGCATCGCGTCTGCATGCTGCGTGGAAGTATGGGTGTGCGTAGCATGCATGAGCTTTTGAGAAGCCAATAATTCTTCCTAGTACTCCTGCCGATGTGTGTGGAGCTAGGCCAATTACTAGCAGACCTACAAGATCTTCGCGTTCTTTTGCGTTGAAGTGGGATTTTTGTTGGTAAAAGAGTTCTAATTCTTGGTCTATGAATTTTGTTGCATTGAGGAAGAAAGGAATGGCATTTTCTGAGGGTACGACGTCTTGTGGGAACAGTTCTATGACTTGGTTTTCGTTTTCTATTGGTTTACCTTTCCAGTCCTGGGTGTATCCTAGTTCTTTTAGTTTTTCTATGTGTGTGCCTATTTCATTTGGTTTGAAATGGGTTAGCACTAGGTTTGTTGAGTCAAAACGTAGTGTGCCATCTTTGAATACGTGGAGGTTGTTTGTGCTTCTTAGGAGTCCTTTTTCTATTGGTTCTAACATTTTGTTTTTGCTTATTGTTCCTTTTACTCCTTTGAGGTCAATGTTTCTTGTTTTTGTTTTTTCTTTTGCTTTGTTTAACAGTTCTTTTATTGTTACTGCTCTTTTTTCGTATGCTATTGGTGTGCCTCCACAGGCTTGGCATTCGTCTTGTGTTGGTCTCCCACATTTGGAGCATATGGAATCTAGTTCTGCTCTTGTTCCGCATTCGCATGTCCAGGAGTAGATCATTTTGTTGCATTTTTTGCATTTGAGGCGTGGAACTTCTATTGATATGACTCCTTTTTCGCATGCTTTTTTGAGGGAGCGTGTTGGACCTCCATAGTTTCCTACCGGGAAGAGAAGGTGTGGTGCTGGTTTCATTAATCTTGCTTTTGCTTTTTCTGGTCTGCCCATTCTTGCTCCTATGTATACTGGAATTTTTTCTTTGATTTCGTATGGTGAGAGTTCTTGAACTAAGTTTATTGTTGTTTTGGCTTCTACTCTTCCTACTATCTCTTGGCTTGTTCCTATGCTTAGAGTTTTGAATAGGGCAGTTTTGTAGGGTTCTTCTATTATTACTTGATTTTCTTGAATTTTGTGTGGAACTAACAGTTTTTCAAGGGTTCTTTTTTCTGGTGTTAGTGAAAGAGTTGGTTGTTCTAGCCATGAGATAAAGTTTTTGAACTCTTCTAGTGGTATGTCATTATATGGAAAAATATATTTTGGATGGAGAGGTAGTTCATACTCTAGTGAGTATTTTTCTGCTTGTTCCCAACTGACGTCAAGAGGATTTTCGCAGGTGCCATTTTTAGCTTGGAGTTCTTGTTGCCACCATTCTTCTGTCCATGGAGATTGCATTACTGGATGATTGTCTTTTATGAAGTCTCCGAAAGAAATGAGTAGATCGCCTAGGAACAGGATTTCTTCTATTTGTTCTTTTATTTCTTCTGCTTGTTCAATCGTTTCAATTTTTTTTACGCTACCGTCTTTTAGTTTGACTACTGGTCCTTCTATTGAGTCACAGGGAGCAAACGTGGTTCCTTTTCCTGGTCGTTCAAGTTTGAATTGTGTGCCTATTGCTGGAAAGCCATCTAGTACAATCATTGTTGCTGGGTGAACGCCTTTACTCATTAATCCTATGTTTCTTGCTCTTCCGTATCGTAGTCTGAGTGCTCCTTGTTGGGATGGATATGCTATTATGGGTCTTCCTGCGACTACATCTGCCAGGTATTTATCTACTGGTTTTATTTCTATTTGTTTTCCTGGCGTGGCTTTTTCTATTTTGATTATTGAGTGCAGCCAGTCCCATTTAAGGCCGAATTCTTTGGTATAGCTTACTAGTCTTTGTGCTTTTTGGGCTATTCCTTCTCCTATTACTAGGCACATTCCTCCACGTATACGATTGGATGGAAATCTGTCAAGGTTTTTGTATATGTTTACTTCTTGTTTGGCGGTGGGTGTGCCTGAAACGCAAATTGGGCAATTGCGAACGATTATTTTTGCTTCGTCATCTGTTGGTTTGTATTGAAGTCGAGAAACAACGTTATGGTAAATGTTTATTTCTTCTACGTATCTTTCAATTTCTGTTTCTGTTGGTCTAAACTCTTGGAGACCTAGCTTTTTTCTGGTGTAGTCTGCTAGCAAGACACCTAGTGCTTGTCCTGTTCCTCCTGCGCTACGTATTGGTCCTGCGAAGTTTACTGTTAGGTATCGTGAGCTGTCAGGGTTTTCTTCAATTTTTACGGAGTCAATTCCTTCTATTGGAGCTGCTACTACGCCTTCAGTTAGCAGGGTGAGTGAGGTTCTTACGCATTGGTCTGCTTTTTTTTGTTCGTCTGTGTGCCCGTAATCTCCATTAATTATTTTATTTATTATTTTGAGTGCGGTTTGTTCTCTACTATTTTCTTTTAGGAGAGAGTCAATGTCTTTTGCCACGTTTTTTGGCCCTACTAGTCCTTCTACTCTGTCGCCTATTCCTGTTGCTAGTGGTATTTCCACTTTTTGTTCGGGATCGAGACCTTTTTTCTTGGCGTTTTCTGCTATGGAATATTCTTTTAGGGAGCGTTGTTCTAGTTGTTTGTAATAATCTTGTATTTGGGATGTGGCTTTCATGTTAGGCCTCCTTCAAAATGTATTACTGATAATTTTCCTGTTTTCATGTGAACTATTGGTAGAATGCATGGAGTTGGAGCGTGACCTTGTTTTATTTGGTAGGGTGTTATGGCTTGCCAGGTGCCAGAGTTTACGCCTATGATTCCACGGTATGTAATGTATCCATTTTTATGCACGTCGCCTGCATGTAGTATATCTGGTACCCTGTCTATGACTAGATAGTCTCGTTTTTCTGGACAGATTGGCGGTTTTTCTCCATAGACGGGGTGTAAATGTCTTCTTTTTAGCCATTCAGCAATGGTCTTTTCTGGTTTTTCGTAGCTTGCATCAATTATGTGTGGTACCATACTGTGGATTGAGGCGCCGTGATACATCAAGACTTCAACGCCATGCAATGATACTTGTCCTGGATTGCCCATCATTCTAAAGTTGGGCAGTGCGAGGAGGTCTTCCATCAGTTCTTTTCTTACTGCTGGTTGTGGTTCAGCCACGCGTGTTGCGTCATGATTGCCAGGTATTGATATTAACTCGATGTATTCTGGTATTTCTTCCAGTAATTTCGCAAGTTTTGAGTATTGTTCGTATATGTTTTCTGTTTCAAGTTCGTTTTCTTGTCCTGGATAGATTCCTACTCCATCTACTAAATCTCCTGCTATTGTAATATATTTGACTTTTCCTGCGATTTCTTTTTGTTTTTCGTTTCCTTCTTTTCTGTTAAGCCAGTTCAAGAATTTCCTGAAGTTTTTTTCCATAAATAGTTTTGAGCCTATGTGCATGTCTGATATCATTGCAAGATAGATGTCTTCTTCTGTTTTGTGTGATTCTCTTGCTGGAATGTCTGGAAAGTATACTTGATTTACTATGAAAAGGTCTTTGCTGAGTTTTCCTTCTATTGCGATTACTTCGTCTGGAATTATACGATATGATTCGCGCATTAATGGTTTGTTTCTTTCTATTATCAAGGTGTTCAGCGTGCCAGTTAAATCTTCTATTATTAAAAAGCGGTGGCCGTTTTTGGTTGTGCGTATGCTATTGACCATGCCAATTATTCTGACAATGTCTCCAGGTTTTTTCTTTTTTAGGGTTTCAATGTCTCTGATTGCGTTGCCTCTGGCTTTCAGTATTTTAGATAGTTGTTCAAATCTGCTCTGAAAAAGTGAAATAAAGTCCTCTATTTTTCCACTGGATGCACTTTTGCCTGTGATGTTGTACTCGTCAAATTCTCTTATTCTGGTGTCTATCTGGCTTGCTAGTGCTTTGTTTGCTGGTCGTTCAACTGTTATTTTTGGTTTGCTTGTCGGCACGTCTTTAAGTTCTATGAACAGTTTACCTGGTTGTTCTGCTATTTTTTTAGCGTTTTCTAGTGGCTGTTCAGTTTGTAAGAGTGCTTCTAGTGCTTCTGGAGATATAAATAGTTCTTTCTCGTTGAAGAATGCGAGTAGTTTTTCTTTCAATAGATCACCCCTGCGTTTTTCACGACCGGGTTTGATTCTATTATGGATTTAATTCTATTAATTTCTTACTCCTATTTTTCCGAGAATTAAAGATCAACCTGCACAGCATAATTTCTGCAGGTTCCATTGTTGCAGTATTGTCGTTCTGTTCTGCAATCCCAGTCGAAAAGACAGTCTGGTGTGTCTTGTTGTAGGAGCACATACATTGTTCTAACTGTTTTTTCTGGTGCTGGTTCTACTGTGAGTGGGAACAGCAAGTCATATTCTTCTTGTTCTATGGAGTATATGATGTGGTTGAAGGGTTTTCCTGGGTTGAAAAAGTTTTCAAACCAGATTTGTTCAAATGCTCTGCTTTCCTTTTCTGTGAACCCTTTTTCTTCTAGTTCTATGAGAAGAGAGCCTATTTTCATCACAGAAAGGTTTTCTAGATTAATTGTTTTTTCTTCTCCTGATTTTATTGTATTAAAATTTGCTAGGTAATAGTTCAAGCCATAAGTATCTTTTTCTTCTATTCCTAGAACAAAACGAGTGTTGTGAACTGCGTTTTCACGATTATTTTTGATTGTAACTGTTTGGTTGTCATAACTTACGTTCAAACCTGTTTCAAAGCCAATCATTCCCTCATAGAAAAGAAAATTGTTTTCTTTTTCATTGTAAGTTAATGTGCTTGCATCAACATTGTTTAATTGATCAAGAATACTTGAGAGAGGCACTAATTCTTCTGTTGGAGTTGCCTTATTCCCTCCCATTTTTTCTTTTCCTATTTTTACGTTAGTCCAAGATACGCTACTGTTTGTGACTTCAGCTTCTGGGTAGGTGTCAGTTGGAGTTCCATTTGTGAAATTAACTGTTAAATTGAATGTTATTCCATCTCTTCCATGCAAATATATGACCGGTTGCTTTACTGGATACTGAAATTCCTCTTCTTTTTCTGGCCTGTTGGTTGCGAACGCGCTAGTATTATTTGCACAGCCTACTATGACTCCCCATTCATGCAGTTCTTTCAGTGCTATCTCTTCTGGACATCTGCACGTGCAAGTCCCTTCAATACATTCTTTGGATGGTTCTCCAAGTTCACAGTTGGTTTCACATTTAATGTTTTCACAGTCTCTGTCTTCCAGACATTTTTTTTGTGAGCATATGTATTGGCATTGTCCTGCTATGCATGCCCATACTCCATCGCATAAATATGTTGGAGTCATGCCTTGACAGTCTTGTTCAGTTTGGCAGACTGGCCCGGTTTCATTTTCTTGTGGTTGTTGTGGTTCAGTGCAACCTATTGTGAATAGTAATAGGGATAGTATTAGAATGGAAAAGATAGCGCGTTTCATGGTTTTTTCTTATGTTTGTATGGTTTATATTCTTTCCTAGTCTATTTCCAAGAGAACATACATTGCTCTAACTGTTTTTTCTGGTGTTGGTTCTACTGTTAGCGGGAACATCTCATCGTATTCGCTTTGGTCAAGGCGATAAATTAGTTGTTTGAACGGATTACTGCTTGGCTGGAAGAAACTGTCGTACCATATGTTGTCAAATGCACTTGCTTCTTTTTCGGTAAATCCAATCCTTTCGAGGTCTGTTTTGGGTGTGGTCCATTTTATGAGCGACAGGTCGTTGAGTCTAACAGTCTTTTCTTCTCCCGGTTCGACTGTCTCAAAGTCTGCTAGGTATACTCTCACGCTGAAACCCACGCTGGAACCAGTTGGGTATGCTCCAACCACGTATCTAGCATTGTGGATTGGCTTGTCCCTGTTATTTTTGATGGTTGCATTTTCTTCATTCGCACTTATCTCAATGTTGTTTTCAAGTTTCATTTCTCCTTCATAAAACAAAAAGTTGTTTTGAATACCTTCATACGTAAGGCAATCTGCATCAACATCGTTCAGTTCGTCCATTATGGATTCCAGTGGCACGAGGATGTCTGCGCCAACGCCGTCTACTGCAGGTTCTATACAAGAGTCTTTGATGAGTACATTCTTCCATATGACAGTGTTTTCCTGCACTTCTGCTTCAGGATACGTAAGGGTGGGTTTGCCGCTGGTGAAGTCTACTTGAACATTGACTGTTGTGTTGTCGTCAGCGTGTAAGTAGATGACTGGCTTGTCTACGGCAAATGGATATGGTTCTTCCGGTTTTTCTGGTCTGGAAGTTGCAAACGCGGTTTCGTTGGTCGTGCAGCCAAGGATGACTCCCCACTCATGGAATTCTTTTAACGCGCTTGTTTCTTCGCATATACATCCACAAGCGCCTTTAAAGCATTTTTTAACGATTTTTTCTGTGCATTCAAATCCTTCCGGACATTCCTTGTCTTCACAATCTAAGTCTAAACCACACTCAGTTGGTTCGCATTGCCACTCGCACTTGTCTTCAACGCATGCCCATTCTCCAATACATTGATATGCTGTGGGTAATCCCTCACAGTCAGATGCAGTTTCACACTCATCGGGTTCTTCCAAACATTCGTAAACACATTTTCCTTCTTGACAAGACCAAGTTCCAGGACATTTAATCGGAGCTGGCAGCCCTTCGCAGTCAGATGCGGTTTCGCATTTTTTCTCGGGTTCTGTGCAGCCTATAACAAAAAGCATCCCGATGAGTATTAGAGCAAGCATGACGTGTTTCATGGAAAAGCTTTCAGAAAGAGAGTTTTTAAGGTTTACTCTGGATAAGCTTTTTTGATGAGAGATTCATCCTTTTTCTTGCGTACTGGTTCCAGAATAGAATTTATTTCGTTGGCCAGTGTTTTCTTTGCATCCATTGGGTGTAACGCGCCTGAAGCAAAGTCTTTTTCTAGTGCGTCATAAGCGCTGTATTCAAGGTCTCCGCCGAATTTTTCAGGACGTTTGATGACCAACGGTTTTTTCTTTTTTTCGTTGACTGGAAAAATCACATTTTTGTAGAAGAGCATGACCCAATTATCCTTGACTTGGTTGGCCGGACAAAAAGATGCCATGATTTTCTTTTCCACGCTTTCTGTTGACTCAGTGATGCCTAGTTTGCTTTTGCTGTCAGACGCGCTCATTTTGCCGCCCATTTTGTCTCCGCTCATGCTTGGCAACAAAGGAGTGAAAATGCACATTGGTTTTTCTTTACCGATTAACGGTAAAATCTCGCGCGAAAGCATGTATATGCCTCTTTGGTCAATGCCCCCAAAAGCAATATCTGCGTTTAATGCAGGCACATCCATTGTTTGTAAAAGAGGATATAAGAATCCGCTGAGTTTTGGAGTATCACTGAATCGCACTACTTCTGATGCAGCGCGTTTCGTCCTGGCGAGAGTTGTTTCTCCTGCCAAATGAAAAACGCTGGAAACATAATCTTTTTCAAGTTCAAAATCAGAGCCTTTTGCGAAAGTAACTCTTTTAGTGTTTGCGCCAATGCTTTCTAGCATTGCTTTGACTGTTTTTTCATAGTATTCTGAGCGCGCATCAAGTAGTTCCCAAGGAGTTTTTTGGTCATCTAGGAAGCCGTGCAAGTCTGCAATGAGAAACGTAAAGTCTAGGTCTGCATCAAGAAAGTCCATTATTTTAACTATTGGCATGAGGTGGCCTATGTGCATTTGTCCAGTTGTTGCGTAGCCAATGTATGCGCGAGGATGTTTTTTTTGAAGTAGCGTGGACAGCTCTTCCGCTGTAATGATCTCCTCAGTATTCCTCGTAACGAGTTCGAAACGAGTCATTTTAGTTCTTCCTTAACTTTCTCCAGTTTTGATATTACTGCCATCAGTTCTGTTCGGGTATGGAATGGC
>Ga0255391_1005_pt1 | contig 17768 bp, 19 predicted proteins | sample ANMaggSeSYBR01J5_FD_182121 | JGI IMG/M metagenome (GOLD analysis project Ga0255391, IMG submission 182121) | Sediment cell enrichment communities from methane seep in Santa Monica Basin, California, United Staets - ANME aggregate JGI... | ecosystem: Environmental > Aquatic > Marine > Cold seeps >...
AGAGCTGCTTCATGCCCGAGTTTGGTTAAATTAGTTTCTTGTTTGTGATAAATCGTTGATTATTTTCTTCAATATTGATCAGCGCTGGAACAAATATACTGAAAATAACTCCGACGAGGCAAAATCCGCCTGCAATAAGATACCAGGATGAGACGCCGATTCTATCTGACACTGGTCCAGCTATTCCCAATCCAATTGGTGTGGTGATCCATAAAAGACTGCTCATGATGGTGAGAACACGCCCCTGATAAGCATCTTCTACACAGGCCTGTACAATTGCAGTGATTGGTCCATCAATGAGTAGAACCATTAATCCAGCCATGAACATCAACCCAATCAATGAAATAAATGCGCTTCCAGGAAGAAAGCCTACTATCAAGAATGAAATCCCGATGCCCAGGATACCGGTCAATTCACACCATCTTATCTCCCAAGTTCTGTACACTACAATCAATTAACAATTTTTGTATCTCGATTTGTATCTCAAGAGGAAACAGATTATGTGTACCCTGCAAGTATAGCGCCTAGGGTTCACGTGTATGTTAGTCACCGTAGTTTCCAACACCACATTACCCTATACTTCTCTACTGTTTATTTGGCCACTGATGGCATATCTCGACTTCATTTCAATGAACTAAGTATCTTTAAAATTTTGGGTACAATCCGGTATGGCAACGCGCCAGCTGTAACTTCGTCGACGCTGCCTGTAAGCATCATATCCAATTGTGGACAGTAGAACAACCAACAACCAGTTGAACCTGTATGCCCAAGCACCGACGGCATCGGATGAATTGGATTAAAGACACGAGGCAGACGGAAACGCATGATTCCAAGTCCATATTCAATTGGCCAACCAGGTGCGCGTAGCGCCGCGCGATCGAATGGGAAGCCAAATCGATTCCAGTGTTTCTGCATTGAGACAAGAGTTCCCGGGTCCTTAAAAACTTCATCGTGCACGAAGTGGCGCAGAAAAGCCAAAGTATCCGCAGCCGTGCTATATATACCCCAGATTGAACGCAAAAAGAGAGGAATGTGCAACTGTTGCCCATTGGCGCGGAGGATTGCGGGTTTCGGTGTAGGATCAAGGGGTTGAGAATGTCCCGCAAAGTAAGTGTGCCGCAAACTTAAAGGCTTGAAAATCAACTGCTCATGCACCTGGTGTAGCGGCTGCCCTGTTACTGCCTCGATAATGGCGATGAGGAGCATGTAGTTTGTGTCAGAATAGCGAATTTTTGGCTGTTTCTCGGAAGGATCCTGGGGAGGAAAGTGTGGCTTCAGCTGATCACGCACAACAGCAGTCATGTCCTCGATAGTAAAAGTCATATCGCCTTTATCGATCACCTGATCAACTAGACTCTGACCGCCTTTTGGATAATCCTCCAGCCAGTCCGCGAGGCCGGATGTGTGTGCCAGTAATTGCCTGACAGTGATTTGCTCTGAATAGTCAATAGTCCCAGTCCGATGCAGCCCTCTGGTGATAGTGCCTGGCAGGTAGGTCGTTATTGTATCGTCGAGGGATAGCTGGCCATCTTCGACCAACTTCATTACTATGGTGGCATTGAACATCTTATCGATGCTGGCAATGAAGAAAGGTGTCTCTTCCTGGATCTGTGTGCCATCCGAATCCGTCTCTCCTGTCGAGCCAATCCAACTAAACGACCGATCGCCCTTTTCCAGGGCGATTATGGCTTGCTTAATTGGATTACGTGACGCTACACCGTGTAATAACTCCTTCAGACGACAAGCAATCAATTCCGTTTTATCGGCCATCTCTATACTCCTTATGCCCTTCATTTAGTATACCTTTCTTGACAAATCCAATGGTTTGCTCTATGCTCACAATTCTTTGGCTTACTGTTCAAGCTGATCGTATTCAGTGTAAATATAGCCATATCCTTATTCGAAGAGGCTTTGTTCGTCTTCCTGTTGATCGGTTGGTCCCTATTTACTCACTTTTTGTATCAACATCTGCCCCTCAGTAAGAACAAAATCAATAGTGTAAAAGTTAGTGTACATATTTGCTTTTTCATAATCCCTATTTTCAGTTTTCTTCGAATGACTTAGAATCATTTGCCTGCTTCTAGCGCCTGATTTGCCTTGCTCGGCCCACAGCCGCCAACCCCAATAACAGAACCGTGCCGGCCAGATAGACAAACGGCAAACCTCTCGCAATGGCCTCGTTCGATAGTCCCATGAAATCGAGTGACACCAATCCACTGACTGGCCCAATGTACCACCAGACAACGTAGAGCGCTTCAAAGAACTTGCTGCTGCCGCTCCAGATTCCCAGTGTCACCGCTAGCGCGGGGATAAAGAGTGCAGCCACACCCCAGGCCACAAGATGAGACCATTCACCTGCCAGAATCAAGGATACCCCCACTCCGCTCCCTGCCAACAATGTGACAATGACGCCAGTCAGCCAGATCGCGGGGAACTGCCATAACAGCGTTTTTGGCGCTGAAAATACCACCGCCCCTGTATTATATTGATTCTCCCGCACACCCAGTCTGGACCAGACCAGCACCGGCCAGATCCAAGCGGCGAGCAGTAATCCCCGCTGCGCCTCAGCATCGGATGGTTTCAATCCGGCGATTATCAAGCCCAGCGCGATCAGATACCACCACCAGCGTAAACCTTTCAGTGTCAGGCGCAATTCGGCCAAGAGCAGCTGCCCAAACGGCGGTAATTTTAGTCGAGGGAGCGCAATGAAATTGCTCAAATCAATCTTGGGGATGTGTAGGGAACGGAACTGAGCAAGCATCCGCGTTACGATTCCATTGCGCGGTAACGCCTTAGGTTTGCTGCGCGCCGGGTCGAAGCGGTCGAAAAAAACCGCCGCCAGCAACGCGATCCCCAATGCAACACCTACCCACAGCAGTCGGCTCAGGATTATATCACTCGTCCACGATACACCCTCCCAGTGGAAAGTCTGGATTGGACCCTGGGCAGGTGAATAGCCGACCGCAAAACCCAGCTTCCGATCGGGGAAGGCGGTATGAGCGGCCTGTCCCATACTAGCGCCGATCACTGCCGCTCCGAATAGATCATTGGTCGGATGCTCGATCAATCCCTGACTGTTTAATATTACGCTGCTCAACGAGATGTTGATGGTAACTATATAGAATACAAAGTAGATAATATTTCCAAGACCACCGCGTAAGAATGGGATGGCCTCAAACAAAACCGCGATGGCGGCCACCAATGCCAGCGTGGGCAGCGCGGCGAACAAGAAAGGCGCCACAAGATCCCACACATCCAGGTGCAGTACCTCACCGCGGATGAATTGCGTCGCGCCTGCCGCTAGCACAACCATGCCCACGATCGCCACCAGGAAAAAAAGATTGCTCGCTGTCTTGCCCAGCGTGTAGATATATTTGTGCAGTGGCGTGGTAGCGATGATTTGCCCCACGCCCGTTTCCCGATCTCGGGCGATAGTGCCCTTGACCAGGTAGAAGCCTGGGAGCGAAAGCAGCTCCGAACTCAGCAACGCTACCACTCCGCCGACCCAGGCCGAGTTATAAATCCCCCGGATGTCACCTAAATTTACCGTTAACCTCCCCGATTCTAACGGTGGGACAACGCTGTAACCAACAAATAGCATTACACCCAGGGTAATTAAAAAGCTATAGCGCCTTGTACGCTCCAGAAAATCAGCGCGGATAAGTTGACTGAAGATCTGCAGCCGCTTCATAGCTCCCCCTCACTGCCATCCCCGGCAATATAATATAAGTAGGCATCCTCGAGCGTAGGCTCCACTGCAGTAGCCCCATCACCTGGGCACATCGGGGAGACGACGCGAGCATGAATACCATCACTGCGGCGGGCTGTTCCGCCTACTAGTGCATGCTGCTTGAGCGCAGGTAGTTCTGCGTTGGATACAACTATCTCCCACACCTGCCCCTCCACCGCCTGCAATAGCGTCCCTGGAAGGGCGTACTTTATCAGGCAGCCCTGCTTGATCAACGCGATGTCGGTTGCAACGGCTTCCACGTCAGAGACAATGTGTGTAGAGAGAATCACGATTCGCTCGCCAGAAAGATCCGACAACAGATTGCGAAACCTAACGCGCTCCTGGGGATCAAGCCCCGCGGTGGGCTCGTCCACGATCAATAATTGCGGATCGTTCAGCAGCGCCTGCGCGATACCAACGCGCTGTTTCATCCCGCCCGAATAGCCCCCCATTGGACGATTGCGCGCTTCACCCAGATTGACCATGTTCAGTAAATTATCAATCCGCCGTTGGGCAGCTTTCCCATACAACCCTTTAATAACGGCCATATAATCGAGGAACTCGATTGCGTTGAGATTGGGGTAAACACCAAAATCCTGCGGCAGGTAGCCCAGCACAGTTCGCAATTCGTTTGGTTTCTGGGCAATGTCCGCGCCATTCCACATCGCTCGACCTTCGGTAGCTTTGGTGATGGTAGCAAGGATTTTCATCAATGTGGACTTGCCCGCGCTGTTCGGCCCCAGTAATCCCAACACACCCGGGCCAAGTTCCAGGCTAAAGTCGCGCAGGCCCCACACCTTGTCGTTGTATTGTTTTCCGATACTTTCGATTACGAGTTTCATTTTTTCTCCATTTTATGAACTATAAAGTCACGATCATATAAGCTTCCCTTGCGTTAGCAGCAAGCAGAATGACGATCGCCAAAACCAAACCAATCCATTGTTCGAGGGTCAGAGAGAATTTTGGTTTAGGGATAACAGTCGTATATGTTGCCGGGATAAACCGCGTGACTTCATATAAATTGATTGAGTAAGTAGATACGGACACAAGTGTAAGCGCTGCAATTTCATACAACCCTGTGCGCCCGAACACTGCTATTGAAGGTGCCATGCGCTCGGGCAGCGGAATTGAAAAAGAGTTGGTGCCAAGGCAAACAGCATACATAATAAGAAAAACCAGAGGAACAGGGTATCCCAGGGGAATGCCTTTGTATCGATAAATGCGGTTGGACAGAATAATCATCGATACTCCAAATAGATTCACAGCCACGATGGGCAGCCATTCAGCGATGAAGCTGTCTGCTGCCTCATCTCCAACCAACATCGCGCCCCCAGTGCGACCGCGTATTATTCCTTCTGGCAGGAACAAGTAGCTCAGTGTCCATGCCAGCGTGAACAGCACCAGACCAAGCCCATACAACGTTAGAAACCGAACATACAATCTTTCGTGACAAAGGTACTTTTTCATCGTAAATCTCCTTTTATCTTTTTTATTGTTTTTCCAATTATTTTTGCACTCCAAGAGTGCCTATAAGGCTGATGATCGAATGGCATCGCATATGTAAGTCCACACTGCGAAGTGTTGTCACATCTTTAAAGATTTTCCTCGGTTCGTGGGCTTCAATCTTGAAGTTATCTATTTGATCCATCGTTCTTCTCATTATGCTTTTAGGATAAAAGAAAAAAACCCTGACCGTATCAGCAGTCTGGAGGAATTTTGTACTGGTCAGAAGGGGAAACTCACACTTGGTCAAGTGGATAAGTATATTGGAATGCTATCAAATTCTCAATAATAATTAATTTATAAACGTGCTATCAAACGGCCACGGCGAAAGATCCGGCTGCCAAACCAAATCAGGGCAACATCAATACTCCAAAGCACTAATCCAATCAAAAACGTTACCCAAACGCCAAAGTACATCGCCCCAGAAATCTGGCCAAACATCAGTAATAAAATTGGTAGAACAACCACTCCACCAGTTTGATAGGCATCCTGAAAACCCTGGGCACGTCCAGAAACCAGCACCATTGTTCCCAACCCCAGGCCTGCAGCTGCCGGGGACACCCAAAGCACCAGAACAACCCACATCCAGTTGGGTAAGAAAACCATCCCCATTGTTGGCCATGCAGCGGCATTTGCCATAAGCGCATACAAAAGAAAACCAGCCAGTGCAACTACAATCGCAGCCAGCCATGATGAAAGCAATTTGGCAATAAAAAGTTCGCGGTCGGAGGTAGGGGAATAGAGCAAAGCCTCAAGCGTTCGACGTTCACGTTCTCCGGCAAAGCTGTCGGCCGCTATGACCGAAGCTACCATCAAAGGGATGATCAAGAACATCGGTGCGAGCATATAGACTAGAAAAAAAACAACTGTTTGCTGTTGAAAGGTATAAGACGCCAATTCATTTTGTAAACCAACTGGCATACGTTCAATCATTGTAGTCAGTTCATTCATAGAAATACCACTTAGATTGATCAAAGAAGGGGTTAATGCGCTAAGCCAGGGTAAAGCGCCAAACAAAATTAAAGGCACTGCTATGATTGGAATAATTACTCCCTTGTTTTGCAAAACGACTTTCAAATCTTTACGAACAATGGCAAAAATAGCTCGCCAATTCATTGGAGGACCTCCTTTTCACCATGAAGTGCAAAATATACATCTTCAAGAGTTGGTTCATGGGCTATAAATTGAAAAACACGGATTCCCTGATTTACAAGAAAGGAAAGCAGGTCAGGGATCACCTCACGCCCTGTTACCGTTATTGTGATACTGCCATTAATTTGACGAGGCAGACCCTGGGTCAGAGATGATGCGTTTGATAATAAATCCAACGCAATACCCATCTGATCTGGGGCAGTCTCGATATCCACATCGAAACGACGAATGTACTGTTGGGCCAAGTCCGCCGGAGTCCCAAGGGCAACCAACCTCCCATACTCCATCACAGCAACTCGATCACAAAGTTTTTGGGCTTCCACCAAATTGTGCGTACAAAGAAATACCGTCCGACCTTTTTCATTAGCTAAATTAGTAATCAGCTCGTTTACCTGGTGAGTAGCTAATGGGTCAAGTCCCGACGTAGGTTCATCAAGGAACAGGATTTCTGGGTCATGCAAAAGGGTTCGAGCTAATGCCAGACGCTGACGCATACCAGTACTGTAAGTTTCAACTTTATCATCAGCATATTCGCTCAGACCGAAGAATTCCAATAGTTCGCTCACGCGGAAGGCCACTTTGTTGCATGGTACTCCAAATAGGTCTGCGTAGATGTTCAGGTTATACCGAGCGGTCAGGCGGGCATCCAAAGATGCCGATTCTGTCAGTACTCCAGTACGTGCTCGCAAAGATGGGCCATCGGTAAGAGGATCCATACCCAATATCCGGATAGATCCGCTATGTGCTTCAAGAACTCCATTCAGTAAACGTATCGTAGTAGTCTTTCCGGCCCCATTGTGACCAAGAAAACCAAAGATTTCTCCAGCATAAACTTCTAATGAAAGATTGTTTACTGCAACGTTGTCATCAAAACGTCTAGTTAGATTCTCTGCTGTTATAACGGTAGGGTTCATATTTGTTTCTCCTTTCTACAAGTAATATAGTCAAGATTATTTAAGCTTCCTTTAGGTTGGAAGCGACCAGGATTGTTAAGCGCCAAGCCAAAAAAGCGCTAAAAACCGAACATACAATCTTTCGTGACAAAGGCATTTTTTCATCGTAAATCTCATTTTTTTAAAAAAACCTTATTCGTTTCGCTCATCTCAATCTAAGATCAATCGAGCCCGTTGGAAGCGAAGCATGGCTACTATAAGAAAACCAATATTAACCACAATTCCTCTTGGTATCTCTATGGAAAGGTTATCTACCGCCCTGACGTTGCCAAAATCTCGTGTCAGGTTCTCAGTAGTAATAGCTATTTCTTTCATTTTCTAAATTCCTCTTATTATCAGATTTACCTTTCAAAAAACCAATCTTTCAACTTCTGGGAAGGTTATCGTTCCAGCATGAGGATGTCGGTAATACCGGAACCGCGTTGAAACATCGTGCGCCGTTTAAACCAGACCATGATGACGGCAGCGGTGGCAAGCAAGAGGTTGTCCCAAGGTTGGGCATCGGGCCAAATGGGGTTATTCATCTGGAAGTGGATCAAGACAGCGATTAGGAGGCTGCCACGGGAATCATTAAACAAAGCTGTCAGGACAATGGAAGCGGCGGTGACGCCAGCGAAGTAGGGGGCGAATGACCAGGCGCTCTGGGGAGTTCCGCCTATCAGGAAAGCGGGGATGTGCCAGACTGCCCAAATGATGCCGCTGATCAGGCCAGCCCAGAACGGAGCGAACTTGCGTTGCAGCAGAGGCAAGGCGAGCCCACGCCATCCAAACTCCTCGATGGGGCCGAGAAACAAGGCAAGCGCCAGCGCCGGAAGCACTTGGTACCAGGGGGAGAAGGGAAAGGGGTCGCTAATTGTACCCTTCACCGCGGCCCCGACATACATGATTGCGGGAATGCCTAGGATCACGAACAACAACCACCACCAGGAGACGCGCCACAAGGTCAGTCGCCGAAAGAAGCTACCCAAGCCTTTTAATCCGTAATGACGCCAAACCAAGAACGTGCCGGCAAAGCCGGGCGAATACACAGCGAGGATGAATAGCGGATTGCCAATACTCATCTCACCAAAGATTGCACCGAGCTGGTCAGTGAATAGGATTAAGATGGCAGCTATACCCCAGGTCAAGCCGAAGGTAAGCGCTAGGAAAGGAATAAGGGTTTTTGTTGTCATATTTGATTGAGTATTTATTTTTTTTTGCATCGTAATTTCTCCTTTTGTTTTATACAATTTGGATTGGTATTTTTCATTGCCGCCAACAGTCGTTCTGGCGGATCTCCTTTACTGATAAAGGCATTGGCCCCGGCTGCCAGAGCTGCCTTTTTTGCCTCAGGCCGCCCACTGAGAACGATCACATCCACATTTGGATATACTTTGCGCATGGAATGCAGCGCATTTTCTCTATTTGTGTTAGGCAGTTCCCAATCAAGCAGCACCATGTCTGGGTGAGAAATTTCTATCTGAGTTATCAAGCTTTTAAGATCCTCAGCTTCTCCTACCACGCTCAACCCTGGTTCTCTTTCCAGTAATAAACGCAGGGCGAAATGGATCTTCTGTTGTTCATCAGCGATCAAAACACGCATAAAAATTACCTCTTTTATAATTATTTTTTACTTATTCCAAGTTTAAATAAAAAAAACCCCAGGTGCATCAGGCTGCTGGGGAATTTCTTAATTGGCTAAGTGGTTAATTTATTATTCGCCTAAGTGACCAACTTATTACGCAGGGCCAGGACTATCGCTTCGGCACGATTGGAAACACCTAGTTTGGATAGGATATTACTGACGTGTGCTTTGACTGTTGATCTGCTGATGAACAATCGTTCAGCGATTGCTGAGTTATTCAACCCCTCCACTAACAGAATCAAAACCTCCTTTTCACGTGGTGTTAGATCATGGCCAGGAGCAGGCTCTTGGCTAGCAGCTTGGATTAGTGCCTTTGTCGCTCCTGGAGACAGGGTGGGCCGTCCAACGTATGCCCCTCGGATCGCCTCTGCAAGCTCGTTAGCTGAGACGTCTTTCAATAAATAGCTGATGGCTCCTGCCTGAAGCACTTCCTGCACCAACCCCTTTTCCTGGAAGCTGGTCAGTGCAATGATCTGCACTTCAGGGAATTGCTTCCGAATCAGTCGGGTAGCAGTTGTCCCATCCATTTTGGGCATCATTAAATCCATCAGGATGACATCCGGTTGAAGCTCCTTACATGTCTGTAGAGCTTCTTCACCATCCCTGGCTTCACCGACCAATTCCATATCAGGTTTGGCCTTCAAAAAAACAGCCAACCCCTTGCGAACCATGTCATGATCATCAACCAGCATAACGCGAATTATGTGTGTTTCACTCACCAGTACCTCCTTTATTTTTAAAATCCATCCCTTGTCCCTTGTCCTCTTTCCACACCATGGTAATCTGCGTTCCCGAGTCAGGTTCACTCACAATTTCCAGCATGGCCCCAATGGCTTCAGTGCGCTCGCGCATAATCCTTAATCCCATTTGATCTGGTGACACGCAAGCTGTGTCAAAGCCGCGCCCATCATCGTGAATATGTAGTTCCACTAATCTCTTCCCATCATTCATGTTAGGTTTGTTGCAGCGCAGATTGATCGCTGCCTGGTTGGCATGTGTGTGCTTCACAATATTGTTCAACGCCTCTTGGGCAACACGATAGATTGCGACATGAACATCAGAAGGAATCTCGCATTCACCTTCAACCGTTACCGTGATAAGCACACCAGTGCGACCGCTGGCAGCCTCAGCAAGTTGGCGCAGCAGGACATCAAGTTTAGCTTCAACCAAAGCTGCTGGCCGCAGTTCTAGCAGCAAGGCGCGCATCTCCGTCAACGCTCCCCGGCTCAATTGCCTCACTTCTTTCAATAGCCGATTCCCTTCATCAGGGTCTTTTTCCCAGATATCAGGCAATACCTCGGCAATCAGGCTGGTTGAAAACAGGGTCTGAGTCACAGCATCGTGAAGATCCCGTGCCAGCCGCTGTCGTTCCTGCGCTGCTGCCAACTCTTGCGCTTGTTGGTAAAGACGAGCGTTCTCAATGGCAATGGCGGCTTGATCGGCAAAAAGATTAATAATACGAATATCCTCCTGGGTAAATCCTCTTGGCTTGTTCACCATATCCAGTGCACCAATGACGACACCTTTGACACACAAGGGAACCGCTAATAGTGACGCAAGCTCTTCTTCCCCGCGCATGCGAAAGGATTGTTTTTCACTCGCAGGATCGTTGCTCATAAAGTGTTTGCCCTCACGTATTGCTAGACCGGTGAGTGATTTCTCAATAGGGATATGTTCCAAACTGGGTGAAGCTACTCCGGTACTACGGGCAACACGCAGCCATCCATCACGCTCTAAATCCAACAAAAAAATTGTACTCCCTATCGCGCCTGTCAGCGTTTGCGCTTCGGTGCATACAATATCCAGCACTTCAATGAGGTCTATCTCCTCCAGTAAAGATGCTGTTACACGTCCGAGGCTCAGACTTTCAGTCAACATCTGAGCAATTTGCTTTCGTTGTTTTTCGAGTGAACGGTGAATTTCTTCGGCGTACAGACTACCGAAACGACCAATCATGTAACGCTGACATTCGTCCAGTTGGACAATTGCTTCGCGTGCTTCTTGAGAGCCGGGGGAACAGGATTCCCAAACGAAAGGCAGAGCGGCTTCTTTACAGAGGAGTAATGCTTCGATGACCTCGCTAATGTCGAAACCCATTTGCAGGCGGGTGAGACTGACATCGGTTAGATACCTTTCCAGAGCCGTGTAGGAATGGGTGGAAATTGCTTCAATTATTCCTTCTAAAGCACGCAATATCGAAGCGTGTAGTTCCTCCAGCGGACGTTCACCGTAATGAGAATCTGGCAGGCTATGGACCATTTCCGCCCAAACCCTGGCAATCTTCTCGCGGTGATGATTCAACAAAGTGACTATCAAGGATGTTTCTTCGATTTGTTCCCTCATTTTATTTTATATCAATCTTGGCATGATACATCTAAGGCCAGTATATCATTCCCAATGATTCTAAAATTATGAATTGTGTATCTTGATAGCCTGTTGTCTTCTGTTGAATTGTGATGACAATCGATTCGTGATCAGTTCAGGGAAGTTGCCAAAACGCTTCTAGATAGCTCAGTATTCTCTTTTGGATGGCTAAACAGGATGGTCAAGCCCCAGCATCGACAGCACTATCCCGTTCACTGCTATGCCGATGAAGAAAGCGATTCCACAAAGCAGAAACTTCCCGAAGTAATAAAATATGAGTTTAAGGTTCATGATCTACTCCTTTCTGTCAGGTTCTTTATAGCGCATGGGTTTCATTGATTGCAGCACGCAAAATCGAAAAAAACTCTATACATTACTAATGGTCGATGTGTGTTCGTAGAAAGTAATTACATCTCCGGTATCGTTCATGAGACACGTTGGAGACAACTTTAAAAGACGGGAGAAAACAAAAAGATCGCCCATAGACCCAGCAGTATTCATGGCTATAAAAAATATAATAAACACAATCCAGCTCATAGGAGCCAGCAGGATGAGCAGCAACCCCACAGCACCTAAGATTACCAGCGGACCAATCGCGGTGATCGCGAATTGTCGAGTGGGAATATACCAATCTGGTGCACCGGCGTACGCATAGAATAGGTGTAGGCCAAAGACAGGCTTGCTGCGGGTGAACACCCAGAAGAAAACTCCGTGGATCAATTCATGAATAGTGAAGATTATAAGCATCAGCCCTGCCAGGACTGCCAAAACACCAATCGTTATGCTACCCGAGGTATTCGTTATGTCTGGGCGTACCAAAGCCGCGAACCTTAACAGTAAGAAAAAGCTGAGGATAAACAGGAAAATCGAAGCAATGTTCAGGGTAATGGCCAATCGTTTATTTTTTTTCAGGTTTATCTCACTGCTTTGGGTATATCCCTCTTGTAAAGTTTTAGTTGAAATATTCATTTTTACATCTCCTTTAGTTTATTTTGGCATTCAATATTGTGTTCATATCATGCAATTATTCCGGTTGCATCAATTGAAAGTCCACTGAATACAGCGATTCCCCAGAACGCATAACTCCATCCCAACGTGATCGCAAAACAAATCCAGGCTTTCATGTTGGAGGTACTGCCGGATTCCGAAATCACGGATACCGGGTTGGTAGAGGTTACGGACATAAGTGCTCCTTTTGTATTTTTCTGCCCTTCAAGGAATATGGTACAAAACAACCTCTCCAGGCACATCATCTATCTGGTCAGAATCTGTTCTATTCAAATGGTGAGTTTCTTAATTGGTCACATGACCAGGTTGTTTTGCAAAGTAAGCGCTGCAGCTTCGATAAGGCTGGCTGCCACCAACATTGACAGAATGCTGCAGACATGGAACCTGACCGTCGAGCGGTTTCTAAATAGACGACCGGTAATATCGTTGTTATTCAAACCCAGCACTACCATGCTATACGAGAAAGATATTATTTTTCAGCAAACATGAAACCCAAACATCAGAGCTGCATTGGCTGGTTGAATTCGCCAGATATAATTACAGTATGGATGCGGAAAAAAGGCTTCTTAAGACCCTTGCATCGCAGCTGAAAGAAAAGAATTTATTTCTCGCTACTGCGGAATCCTGCACCGGCGGGCTGCTCGGCCATCTCATTACGAACCTGCCCGGTTCATCCGATTATTACCTTGGAGGCCAGATTGCCTATTCAAACCAGGCGAAACAGCTTTGGCTGAATGTCCCCGCTGAAATCCTGGAAACATGTGGAGCTGTCAGCAGGGAAACCGTACTCGCTATGGCTTACGGCATCCGGGCAGCATTCGCGGGGGAAGTGGATCTTAAAAAGATTGTCGGTTTTTCCATTTCAGGCATCGCCGGGCCTGGAGGGGGCACGCCCGCCAAACCCATCGGGGCCGTTTGGATGGCTGTAAGCACACATATCCACGAGCGTGCCTATCATTTCCAATTTGAGGGTTCACGCGACGCGATCAAATATCAATCTGCACTGCAAGCGCTCGACATTCTCAGTAAAGATATCGCTGCGATATAAAAAAAGATCTCCATTTGGAGAGCTTGAGGTCTTATTTTCCCAATCGTCCGCGTTCTTCTTCCACGATACTTTTATCCAGCTTGATAAATAAGGGTTCAGGTTTAAGAAACTTATGCCCTGGAGTAAGTCCGCTTTTCTCCCATTTTCCAACAGCGTTCGAAGGATCATACAGCAGCGTGCTGTGCTCTCCGACAGCATCCTTAAAGGATTCCGTATACTGGTTTCCAAACAGCTGCCCATCATATCCTAAGAAATGATGCAGTTTCTGTCTTGTGAATGGGAGAAATGGAGCAAACATCACTTTCAGTGAATCAATTGCCTTCATCGCCACAAAGATCGCCCGGCCTGCCTGGTCCTTATCCGTTTTTACTGTTTTCCAGGGAGCGGATTGGTCCAGATATTTATTCACCAAGGAAGCCAACCGCATCGCTTCGTTTAACGCGGAACGCAGCCGAACTGCTTCCAATTCTCCTCCGATGGTCTCAAACCCTTTCTCCACCTCATCCAAAAGGGCTTTATCTTCATCAGCCAGTGTGCCCGGTTCAGGCACCACACCTTCCCAATATTTAAACGCGAAAGAAAGGACCCTGTTGACCAGGTTGCCCCACGTCGCTACCAGTTCATCATTGTTGCGGTGATAAAACTCTTCCCAATCCCAATCAGCATCCCGTGTTTCAGGCATGATAGCCGTCAGATAGTACCTCAGTGGATCAGGATCATATCGGCTCAAGAAATCCATCCCCCAGACAGCCCAATTTCTGCTGCCGGAGATCTTTTGGCCTTCTAAATTCAGGAATTCATTAGCCGGCACATCATAAGGCAGCACAAAGGGTTCTTCTTTTCCACCTCCAAAGTAAGCATCAAACGTACCACTCGCGCCAGCTAATTCTGCCGGCCAGATGATGGCATGGAAAGGAATATTATCTTTTCCAATAAAATACAATGTTTTCGCGTTCTGATTCTTCCACCAATCGCGCCAGGCGTCGGGTTTGTTGTGGATCTTCCCCCATTCGATAGATGCGGATAAATACCCGATCACTGCCTCAAACCACACATACAAGCACTTTCCACCCCAGCCCTCCACCGGGACAGGGATGCCCCATTCCAAATCGCGCGTAATTGGCCTCCCCCGCAGCCCTTCTGTTTGTATTTGCCCAAGCGATTGCCTGATCACATTCGGCCGCCAGTAAGATTCTCGATCTTTCAAAAACTCGGCCACATCATCCTGCAGTGTGCCCAGATCCAGGAAAAAATGTGTTGTATCCCTGAGCTCAGGCGTTGAACCGTCAATCTTCGTGTGCGGGTCAATCAACCGCGTTGGATCCAGCAGACTCCCGCATTGGTCGCATTGGTCGCTGCGCGCGTGCTCGTATCCGCAGATATAGCACGTCCCCTCCACGTATCGGTCAGGAAGAAATCGCTCCTGCTTGGGTGAATACCACTGTTTTTGTGTTTCCTCATACATAAACCCGTTCTTCATCAGCGCCTTGAACATTGCCTGTGAAACATTGAAATGGTTTTCGGTGTGTGTGGAGGTGAACAGATCATACGTCAATCCCATTTTTTGGAATAATTCCAGGAATCCGGCATGGAAGCGCAGGTACACCTCTTCCGGGGACACATTTTCCGCTTCCGCGCGGACTGTGATTGGCGTGCCGTGTGAGTCTGTCCCTGATACCATCAACACCTGATTCCCTTTCAGACGGTGGTAGCGGGCGAAGATATCTGCCGGCAAATAAGAACCAGCCAGATTACCTGCGTGAATCTGTGAATTGCCGTACGGCCAGGCAACAGCGGCTAAAATGAATTCGGACATACATTCTCTCCAAAAAAGATTGTCTGTGATTTTATCACGGTTCATTTTTCAGCTTTAAGTGGATCAGTCATGAGCATTCTGGTTACTCTATTCCCTTGACGGCTGCCGTCTTAGTTTGTACAATACGATTAAATAATAACAGCTGGTCTGGTGCCCAATCCCCCGGATGGGTGGGCGTAAAGGCGAAGCCGGTGATCCCCAATGGAAAGTCCGGCGCTGTCCCGCAACTGTAAGGAGATCAATCTCCAAGCCAGGACGACCGCCAGAATCAGCCAATCCACGCCCTCGCGGACAAGGAGGTGGCATGCGTTTTCAAAAAACATGACAGAACCCCCATCCAACATGCAGGGGTTCTTTATTTATCCCTGCGCCAATAGATCTTAAATATAAATATTTAGAGGAAAAATGAAAAAAATAATTTTATTGACAATCATCAGTATGATCATCAGCTCTGCCTTCAGTGCTTGCGGCCCAAGTGCCGCTGCTGTTAGCGCAGAAATATCTATCGTGGATGGTCTTGAAAAAGAGGTCGCGCTCGACCAACCCGCCCAAAAAATCGTCACCCTCTCCCCACCGATCACGGAAATGCTCTACGCTATCGGCGCGGGCGATCAGGTCGTTGCCCGGGACAGTTTTTCTGACTATCCAGAAACCGCGTTGTCTCTGCCCGATATCGGCGGTGGATTCGCGGAATATGACCTGGAAACCATCGTCAGTCTCACACCGGACCTGGTCATTGCAGGTGGTATCAACACACCTGAACTGGTTCAGTCTCTGGAGGATCTGGGATTGACCGTTTATTATTTAGCAAATCCATCTGATCTTGATGGAACATTTGATTCCATTGAAACATTAGGTTTACTCAGCGGTCATGAGGATCAAGCAGAAGAATTGGTGGAAGGGCTGCGCTCTCGGGTAGATGCGGTGTCTGCCATTTTAGAGGGTGTGGAAGAAAAACCCACAGTGTATTACGAATTAGACGCCACAGATACAGCAAAGCCATACACACCGGGACCAAACACCTTTTATACCAGCCTGATCGAAATGGCGGGAGGAGAAAATATCGGCGCGGAGCTTGAGTTTGAATGGGCACAGATCAGTTTGGAACAATTACTGGTTGAAGATCCTGATCTTATCCTGCTTGGTGACGCGATGTGGGGAATAACTCCCGAATCAGTAGCGGAACGCGCTGGCTGGGTTTCGCTCACCGCCGTGGCAAATGGGGTTGTGCTGCCCTTTGATGATAATCTAATCGCCCGCATTGGCCCGCGCCAGGTGGATGGGCTTGAAGCACTGGCCAAGATATTCCATCCTGACCTGTTTAAATAAATATGCGCAGGTTTGCCCGTCCCTTATTGCTTAGTTTCGCCGCGCTGGTCATTGCGGTGTTCTTAAGTATTGGGGTGGGAAGCGTTTCGATTCCCCCAAAAGAAACGCTAGAAGTGCTTTGGAATACTCTGGGTGGCACAGCTCCCTCTTCAGATAGTACTCATACCTACCAGACCATTCTGCTCACTCTGCGCCTGCCGCGAACCATCCTGATGATGATGACTGGGGCAGCGCTGGCTGGCAGCGGATGTGCCTATCAGGGGTTGTTCCAGAACCCCCTGGCGGACCCCTATTTGATTGGTGCCGCGTCCGGTGCGGGTCTTGGCGCGATCATTTCGCTCACTCTGGGTTGGCCGTCTTCGCCTTTCAGCTATCTAACAGTTCCCATGACGGCTTTCTTGTGCGCGCTACTGACAGTTTTTCTCGTTTTCCAGTTAGCAAAAGTGAAAAAAACGCTCCCGGTTACCAATCTGATCCTGGCTGGGGTAGCTGTCAGCTCTTTCGCGACTGCCCTGACTTCTTTTCTATTGATCAATGCCAGCGGAGAGCTGCGGATAGCACTCGTATGGCTGCTTGGAGGTTCAACAATGGCAGGCTGGAAGCCGGTATTAGGGCAGCTCCCTTTTGCATTGATCGGATTACTCGGACTCCTCACATTCGCCTATCAATTAAACGTACTCCAATTTGGGGATGAGCAGGCCAGCCAACTGGGCATCAATGTCAACCGTGCCCGTACAAGAATTGTGTTTTTTGCCACTCTATCCACTGCCGCGGCAGTTGCGTTCACAGGTGTGATCGGATTTGTGGGATTGATCATCCCGCACATATTCCGGCGGATAACCGGTGGTGATATGCGCCGCCTGCTCCCGATTTCCATGGTGGGGGGTGCTGTATTCCTCGTGCTTGCTGATGTTATTGCGCGTATCCTTGTTGCCCCCCAGGAATTGCCTGTTGGCATCATCACATCCTTATGCGGTGCGCCGTTCTTCCTTTTCATCCTGCGCCGCTCAAAAGATAAGGACTGGTAATCATGCAGCTCCGCGTATCTATTGACCGGGCTGGATATGATCAATCAGCAACTATCAGAGATATCCATTTCAATCTTCAGGAGGGCCAGCTTCTTGCAGTCATCGGCCCTAACGGTTCTGGCAAGACCACGCTGATCCGCGCTATCAGCCAGGTGCTGCCCCACATAGAAGGCCAATTACATATCAATGGAACAGATCTCTTCCAAACAAGCG
>Ga0255391_1006_pt1 | contig 17137 bp, 9 predicted proteins | sample ANMaggSeSYBR01J5_FD_182121 | JGI IMG/M metagenome (GOLD analysis project Ga0255391, IMG submission 182121) | Sediment cell enrichment communities from methane seep in Santa Monica Basin, California, United Staets - ANME aggregate JGI... | ecosystem: Environmental > Aquatic > Marine > Cold seeps >...
GATAATGATCTCAGTGTCTGGATCGACTGGAATCAGGATGATGATTTTGATGATTCAGGAGAAAATGTTGTTTGCGAAATAAGCAATGGAGGACAGGGAACATATAGTATTACAGTTCCGGGTACTGCTTTATTGGGAACAACACGTATGAGGATTAGAACAAAACACACTGGAGATGATTGTGGTAGTCCTTGTGGCACGACAACTTATGGCGAAGTGGAAGATTATTCTGTGAATATTATTGAGAGCATTGACCCACCGGTTGCTGATTTTAGCGCCGATGATATAAGTCCGGGGATCGGACAGACCGTTAATTTTACCGATATTTCAACAAATATTCCTACATCATGGGCATGGACGTTTACCCCTTCAACTGTAACTTATGTTGGTAGTACAACATCCGATTCACAAAACCCACAAGTACAATTTGATTCGGCAGGGGATTATACCGTTGAACTGACAGCAACCAATGCCGGCGGTAGCGACACCGAAACAAAAACAGATTATATAAGTGTACCCAATCCCGAAATAGATGTTGACATAACTGTTTTCCTTGAAGGTCCCTTTAACGGCACTTCTATGGATACCGATCTTAACCCGTTTTTACCATTATCTCAGCCATTTAATACCTTTCCATGGAATTATACCGGCACCGAAAGTGTAGCTGTTATCCCCGGTACTGATATTGTGGAATGGATACTGATCGGATTAAGAGATGCTGTTTCTTCCGGACAGGCTACAAGTGGAACCATAATAGACAGGCAGGCGGCTTTCCTGAGAAACGACGGCAGGGTAGTAAATATAGAAGGAAATCCAGTGTTGAATTATACTGCTACATTTTCCGATAGTCTGTTCGTAGTAGTACATCAAAGAAATCATCTCTCAGTTATTTCAGCAACCGGATTAACCCAGGCAGGAGGCGTATATACTTATAATTTTTCCACCGGTGTTGGTCAAGCTCATGGCGGAGCAAGTGCACATAATGAAATTGCTCCGGGTATTTGGGGAATGGCAGGCGGCGACGGCGACCGCAACGGACAAGTTGGTATAACTGATAAATCACCATTGTGGGAAAACGAGGCAGGCATTAGAGGTTATCTCCCGAGCGACTATAACCTTGATAGTGAATCGAACAACAAAGATAAGAATGATGTTTGGCTGCCTAATAACGGTATGGGAAGCCAGGTGCCATAATGATTTTAGATTGTAATGTTTAATCTGCTCTACCCCACGGTATGGCGTTTTGAGGATTCGATTTTCTAGTTATATTCATTAATATCCATTATCTGTATTTCAAGTATAGCTTAAAAATTTCAACGGGAGCCATTAAAAAATCTTTGAACTTAAATTTTGACCCGCCTTTATCAATACACGAGTTTACCGGTAATTCAAAACAATTTGTTTTTAACCATTCCGAATTAAACTTCTTTTTAAGCCTAATGAACAATTCAACATCAAAAAACCACCTGCTTTGAAATGACTCATCGAACAAAAATGGAATAATATCTTTATGAAAAATTTTTGCTCCGCATTGTGTATCATACGCTTCAATTTTAAACATTGTTGAAATAACCATTGCGAATAATCTTCCAAGATAATACCTGTATTTTTTTCGGATTATCGTAGCATCAAGCTTTTTTATTTTGGACCCGAAAACAAATACGTAATTATCCATAAACTTTTTCCGTAACCGTAAAAGCTCTTTGAGTGAAACAGAAAAATCGGCATCCCAAAATCCTATAAAAGAAAATTTATCGGTTTTATAAGCACATAATATTCCTGTTCTAACAGCTTCTGCTTTACCTTTATTTATTTCCAGATTTATTACGGATACATTTTGAAATTTTTTGCTGATTTGATTTAACAGGGATAAGGTACTGTCTTTACTTCCATCGTTGACCAGGTAAAAAAAAATATTATTTGATTGTTTACAAAAAAATTCGAATGATTCAACATCGAACCTGTCAAATTCATTATAGCATGGTATAACTATACATCCTTGCTTCATCTATTAATTATTAACATTTCTCACTTGAGAAATACTATATTATAACTTGAAGAATTATCCAATTCATTAATTGATCTGTTTTTTGCCCCGCCGCTTCAGAGACTGTGTGAAAACAAAAAATTTATCAATCTTTTTTGCCACAGCATTTATGCCGTGGTAAAAAATATCGAACCGAACAATTGGCTTTAGCCATTAATGTTTTTTGGTTAATCAGTATTATTAATGGCTAAAGCCAATTACTTATTTTTAATTCACCACCGAGCTAAAGCACGGTGCAAAATATTTTCCCATGTAGAAATTACTAAGTAGTCAATTCAAACCTGCAAATATAAATGGCGATCATAAAGTTTTATTGACTGAATATTAAATACTTAAATTTGATATAATTCGCCGTTATTTTTTAAGTTGCTAAAATAAATCAAATTTTAATAATATGTTTTATTCCTTCACCCACTTACCACTCGTTATCATATTACTGTTTTGAATGATATTGTAGAAATACAATCCGGCAGGTAATCTTTGCGTATTTATTTTGATATATTTATCGAAATGCTGCTCAATAACAGTTTTTCCAGTGAAATCAAATAATTGAAACAGCAGGTTGTTTTTTGCAGAATTTATTTTTAATACATCATGTCCGGGGTTAGGATATACAAAGATATTTTTTGTTTCAGGATGTTTTTCGCTATTAACTCCCGTAACGAAAGCGCCGTAGTTTTCGGAAACAATCATTATATCCCTTTTGTAATCGGCAGGGAAATTATTAAAGTCCCACCGGGTAGCAGTCATTAAATACCCGCCTTCATTCAATGCCAGAATATCAGCAAACTCATATTGTCCTCCACCTCCCCAATATTTATTTTCCAGTATTTCACCTTCTATATTAGTTATATATAGCAATACCCATGAGTTCTCAGGAGGATCGAATATCAGGTTATTTGTACCTCCGAAATATATTGTATCCGTTGTGATAAAATCAAGTATTCCCGGATTATCAATGGTATCCTGTGTTCCGAAAGTATAAAAATCTAAAACGGCAGTATTTTCATCAACTAAAGCAAATGCCATTTCAAATTGCCATGGCGAGCCGGGAACGGGCGGTGTTAAATACAAACCTGTTCTCAGGTATTGAAAATCGTTCACTTTTTTATTATATCCGTTTGGGATCATACCGAGGGTATCATTAAAAAAATAAAGGGTATCAAAATTCAGATTATAGTCAAATAGCAATGTTTCAAATCTTGAGCATACATGATATTTTTGCGTTCCCGGCACTTCGATAATCGTTGGTAATTCCTGCATATTATCACCCTGATGTATTACTTTATTCAATTCTTGTCCGTTAATGTCAAATTCCCAAAGAAGATAATCTCCTGCAATGGGTTCGAAGTTTGTAGATCCGGAAAAAATCAAATTTCCTTCCTGAGTCACTATAAAACCGGAAATAACTTCTGCAACATCAGGCAAACCGTAAATACTGTCATTAATTATATTTAAGTCATTATTCATCCACAATAAACATAATTGTTCGTCCTGTGTTTGACTATGCAACGCTTTTGCCCATAACAACATACCATCGTCATCCGATTTAATTACATCTTTAATTAATAGCTTATAGTTACCAATCGAATCTATTGTTGTACTATCATTAAAATTAAGTTCATAATCTGTTTTGTAAAGAACATTTGTATAATCGAATTTTTCATAATAATTATCTGAATATATCCCTTGATGTGTTATCAACAAAATATTATCTCCATCGAGCCAGGATACTTTTTCGGGATAGTCGTCCAATGGAGTGCTGATCCATTTTTCATAATACGATTGGCAAATTGCGCTTACTGTAAGTGAGATGCCGGTTATTAGCAGAATAATACGATTTTTCATATATCAAATATAATTACAAAGTTACAAATATAACTTATATTTTGTTTATTATCAAAATTATGAATCGAATTATTAAAGTATTAGCTTTGTAACCTGATTCAGGTTTAGGCATGGTACGATTTCAACAGGTCAGTATGGGTAATTTTAATTCGCGGGTTGTGCTTATTGGCGATATTCCATTAGGCGGTTCTAACCCCATCCGTATCCAGTCCATGACTTCCACAAATACCATGGATACTAAAGCTACTGTTGAGCAATCAATACGGATGATAGATGCCGGCTGTGAATTTGTAAGGATTACCGCTCAGGGAATTAAAGAAGCCGAACACTTGGCGGTTATTAAAAAGGAACTTAAGAAACGAGGATATAACACACCATTAATCGCTGATATTCATTTCAACCCGAAGGCAGCAGAAGTGGCGGCAGGAATTGTAGAGAAAATCAGGATAAACCCTGGAAATTACATTGACAGAAATCGCGGAAAAGTTGATTATTCGGATGCTGAATATAACGAAGAAATCAACAAGATAAGGATAAGGATAAAACCTCTTATTAATATTTGTAAAAAATACGGGACAGCAATACGAATCGGCAGTAACCACGGTTCTCTTTCCGAAAGAATTCTTTGTCGTTATGGAGATACACCTGAAGGAATGGTGGAATCGGCTTTGGAATTTGTAAGGATTTGCGAAGATATTAATTTTCACAGCCTTGTTTTGTCAATGAAAGCAAGCAATGTAAAAGTAATGGTTCAGGCAACAAGGTTGTTGGTTAACAAGATGATAGAAGAAGGCATGAATTACCCGATACATCTTGGTGTAACAGAAGCAGGCGATGCTGAAGATGGCAGGATAAAGTCTGCCGCCGGAATAGGTCCCTTACTTGAAGATGGAATAGGAGATACTATCCGTGTTTCTTTAACAGAAGACCCAGAACTTGAAATCCCTGTGGCGAAAATCATTACCGGAAAATTTTCTCAAAGAAAAGACAGGGGATCACTCATTGAAGATCAAAACCATATTGCCATTAATCCTTTCTTTTATACCAGGAGAAAAACAAGGAAAGTCCATAATATAGGCAGAAGCCAGGTTCCGGTAGTGATTATCAGTTCCGGTAATCCTGCAGAAGATATTCATAAGTTCAAAGGCGAAATTTTTCCCGATTTTATCTGTGATACAAAAAATTCTGTCGTTTCTGATAGGGAACAACTGTCTAACAAATCAGAATATCCCGGAAATAAAATCAAGTTTATACACATCAAGCCTGGTTTAAAAATTGAAAAAATCAGTGAAAGCATAAAACAAAACCAATCGGCAGTTATTGTAATTGAATCGGAGCACGATGAACCGGTTCGGCAGATCAGAGAAATGATTTTTAATCTTATAAAAAACGAAATAAATAATCCGGTAATTTTAAAACGGAAATATGCAAATCTGTCTTTGGAAGAATTACAGTTAACTGCATCATCCGATTTTTCATTTCTGCTCGTTGATGGACTTCTTGACGGGATATGGCTGGATGCCGAAGGAATTGATTTAAAAGACATCTGTCAGATCGCTTTCGGCATACTTCAGGCGACAGGTTCAAGGATTTCTAAAACCGAATATATCGCTTGTCCGTCATGCGGAAGAACATTGTTTAATATACAGGACGCTCTCCAAAAGATCAAAGCAAAAACAAAGCACCTAAAAAAATTAAAAATTGGAGTGATGGGTTGCATTGTCAACGGACCGGGCGAAATGGCTGATGCAGATTACGGGTATGTTGGTTCAGGACAGGGTAAAATTACTCTGTACAAACGCAACCGGATTGTTAAAAAAAACGTCAATGAAAATAAAGCTGTTGATGAATTAATAAATATTATTAAAGCTGATGGGAATTGGATTAATTAATATCGGATTTATGTTCAGAAAAAAAGCTATATCAACTATCATATTTTTCACAATTATTCTGATGAAATTATCAGTTTCGCAGCAACTGGTGATCAATGAATTCATGTCGATAAATAATAATGCGCTTCAGGATGAGTTTGGCGATTACCCTGACTGGATCGAAATCTATAATCCATCACAACAAACAGTTAACTTATTAAACTGGTGCCTGACCGATGACCCTGATGATCTTGAAAAATGGTCATTTCCTTATTTATTAATTGAATCAGGAGATTTTATATTAGTTTTTGCTTCCGGGAAAGATACCACCACCTCCCAAAACATTCATACCAACTTTAAGATCAAATCAGAAGGTGAACAATTGATTTTGAGTGATAGCAATGGAATTATTATTGATCAGACAGAAGCAATAGAATTAGGATATGATCAATCATTTGGACGATTACCTGATGGTAGTGAGCATTTTGAAATATTTTATACGAGCAGCCCCGGAACAAGCAATAACAATAATATAATCCTGAACAACTTAACAACTTCACATCCCGCTGGTTATTATATCGATTCGGCTACTTTAGAAATCTATTCATCAAACCCCGAAGATATAATCCATTATACATTGGATGGATTCTCCCCCACCTCAGAATCTCCGGTTTATAATAGTCCTATACACTTTAACTCAGGAAATAGCAGTGCTGCCAATATTTCCCAAATACCCACTACTCCTTTGGAAGGTCCCTGGCCATTACCCCAATTTATTTGGAAACAGCCTGGTGATAATTTATTTTATGCAGATGTTATCCGGTACAGGTCATTTGCCGGGCAAAACCCTTCGAGTGAAATCTTTTCTAAATCCTACTTTATTAATGACAGTATATTTAGCAGGTTTAATTTCCCTGTTATTTCCATAATTTTAGACAGTGGAAATTTTTATGATTATGATACCGGAATATACATTCCTGGAAAAAGGTTTGACGAGTTAGGCTGGGATTGGTGGCCCGAAGGAAATTATATGAATAGCGGAGAAGAGTGGGAAAGATATGCACATGTTGAATTGTTTGAAATTAATGGTGACATTTCACTATCTCAGGATTGTGGAGTAAGGATTCACGGAGGATGGAGTGCTGTAATGCCTCAAAAAAGTTTAAGACTCACAGCCCGCAACAAGTATGGAGGAGATAATGATTTCAATTACCCGTTTTTCCCCGGCACAGAACATGATGAGTATAAAAACTTTGTTTTACGAAATTCCGGAAACGATTTTCTATATACTCATTTCAGAGATGCTTTTTTGCAAAGCTTACTCTCCGGTCTTGATATGGAATTGCAGGCTTTCAGACCGTCCGTAGTATTTATTAATGGTAACTATTGGGGTATTCATGGTATTAGGGAAAGATATGATGAGTATTATTTTGACCGCCACTTTGATGTGGATAAAGACAGCTTAATAATTGTTAATGTCTGTGGATTACAGGAGATTGGTAACAATCAGGACTATACTGATATGATAAATTTTATTGAAAACAATAGTCTGGAAGTCCAAAGCAACTACGAATACATAAAAACAAAAATCGATATTCTGAATTTTACTGATTATCATATCGCTGAAATATATTTTGGCAACAATGACTGGCCATGCAACAACAACAGGGCATGGAAAACTATGGATCCCGAGTCTAAATGGAGATGGCTGATTTTTGACCTTGATTTTGGCTTTGGATATAATAACGACTATCAATATAACTCTCTGGAGGATGCACTGACTGTTAATAGTCCATATTATTATAATTGTGATTGTTCAACATTTTTGTTGAGGAAATTGTTGGAAAATGATGAATTTAAACAATCATTTATTGACAGATATGCGTATCATCTGAATACAACTTTTCATAAGGATACGGTGACTAATAAGATAAATGAATTCGTTACATTGCTTGACAATGAGATGCATTATCACATCCAAAGATGGCATTACCCGCAAACTTATACCCAATGGATGAATGAAAATGAGGCTATGATTGAATTCGCCATAAAAAGACCTTGCTTTTGTGCGGAACATGTTAAAACCAAATTCAATCTTGATGAATTTGAATTTAATTGCGACACATTGTTTTTGAATTCTTTTAACAAGCAACTTCACTTTAAAGTATATCCAAATCCGGGGGATGGAATTTTTTATTTGGAAAACCTTAATATGCTACCATATAAAACCGAGGTTAAAGTGATTAATACAACAGGTCGGCAAGTTGCAAACTATAAATTCAATTTTGAAAGATACGAGGCTAAAAAGTTCAATTTATCTGAATTAGGAAGCGGCTTATACCTCATTATTATTTCAATAGATAATTCAGTTTATACGGAAAAGATTATTATTGAATAACCTGAAATATTTTACTGAACAAAATAATGCAACGATACAATATTGATATAAAAAATTAGTTAAACTGTCTGGTTCAATAAATTTTATCTGCAAATAGAACTAAAATGATTTACAACTACTTACTACGAATTATTTTTTTGAATTTAATAGTTTTTCCATTTACTATACTATCACAGGAAGTGGGTATCGGTCAATGGAGAGACCATTTACCATACAGCAGTACAATTTCCGTTACAGCAAGTAATAATAAAATATATTGTGCCACCCCATATTGTCTTTTTTATTTTAATAAAGACGACAACAGTGTAAATCGTTTTACAAGTGTATCCGGTTTAAGCGATATGGGCGTGGCAAGAATAGGCTTCAATAAACAATATAATACATTGCTGATTGCTTACAGCAACACAAATATTGATCTGGTTAAAGGAAATACTATTATTAATATGTCCGATATACTTCAAAGTGATGCAGTAACCCCAGAAGAAAAAACCATCAATAATCTTCTTTTTATTGATGATCTTGCTTACTTGTCTTGTGGTTTCGGGATTGTAGTACTTGACGTTAAAAACGAAGAAATTACAGACACATATTATATCGGACCTGATGGCAGTCATTTAAAAGTTTTTGACTTTACGTATAACGATACTTGCTTTTTTGCAGCAACTGAAAACGGAATTTATTTTGCTGATATTAATAACCCCAACCTTGCTTTCTATGAATCATGGTCGAAAGATGAAACACTCCCTCTCCCTGATACCACTAATTATATTACGAACTATGCCGGAAAAATTTTTGTAAATAGATATAGTTCGCTCTGGGATAGTGATACGATCATGTATTTCGACAATTCTCAATGGCATTACAGCAATGAAGTATTCAGTAATTCTGGTGTTTTCGGTCTGAAATCTTTTAATGATATTTTTTATGTTGTACATAGATATTTCATATATGGATATGACGAAAATTTAGACAAAATATTTACTGTTTGGAGTTATTATGGAGACCTGGGCAGTTCGAATCCGAGAGATGTTACTGTTGATAATAATATTTTATGGATAGCCGATAACCGCAATGGTTTGGTACGCCGGAACAACGATTATGATTTTACCTCTATTTACCCAAACGGGCCTAAAAATGCTGATGTTTTCGACATGTCAGCCGAAGGAAATAACTTATGGATAGTTGCAGGCGGAAGGAATCCAAGCTGGGGAGACGTGTGGAAACATGGAAGTGCTTCATCTTTTATTAACAATGAATGGAATACTTATGACAAGACTAATACTGCATCATTAGATACGATATTGGATTTAGTATGTGTTGCTGTAAACCCTTATAGTTATAGCAATGTTTTTGCAGGATCATGGTACAAGGGATTAATTGAATTCAACAATGGAAAGATAGTAAATATATATAACGAACAAAATAGTTCCTTAGAATTCGTTGTTAATAGTTCTGACAATATCATTAAGGTTGGAGGTGTTGCCTTTGACCAATCCGGGAATCTATGGGTAACCAACTCAGGCGCCAACAACGTACTCTCTGTCAGAATGCCTGACGGAACCTCTGATGGAAACTGGAAGTCGTTTTATTTAGGCTCATCATCGAGTGGTGAGGATATGGGGCAGATGATTATCGATTCGCATGGGCAAAAGTGGATGTTAATGCGTGACCATTCAATTCTTGTTTTTACAGATAACGGAACTATAACCAATGATTCGGATGATCAATATAAAATGCTGACATCAGCCGTAGGAAATGGAAATATTCCAGGAAATAATGTATATAGTATAGCCGAAGATAATGATGGTGAAGTATGGATAGGAACTAATAAAGGAGTTGCTGTTTTTTATTCCCCTGAAAACGTTTTTACAAATTATGATTTTGACGCACAACAGATATTAGTTCCACGAAACGATGGTTCGGGTTTAGCTGATATACTTCTTGAAAATGAAGCGATAACTGCGATTGCCGTTGACGGTGCAAATGATAAATGGATTGGGACCGACCGTTCCGGTGTATTTCATTTATCACCCGACGGGCAAAAAGAGTTACATCATTTTACTGAGCAAAACAGTCCCCTTTTCTCTAACAATATAATTTGTATTGCTATAAATGATGAAACCGGCGAGGTATTTTTTGGCACAGCCAAAGGAATCATCTCATATAAAACCACAGCTACCGGTGGAGGTGAAGAAAACAAAGATGTATATGCTTATCCCAACCCTGTAAGACCCGGTTATAACGGACCAATTGCTATTAAAGGTCTGGTAAGTAATGCAGATTTTAAAATAACAGATATTAGCGGGACATTGATATACGCAGGCAGAGCCGAAGGAGGGCAGGCTGTCTGGGATGGGAGAAATTATAATGGACGAAAGGCTCAATCAGGTGTGTATATGGTTTTTGTTACTAATGATGATGGCACTGAAAAACTTGTTACTAAAATCCTTTTTATTAATTAAATGCTCCACAAAACCCGTGGCATAGTTTTTAATCAGATTAAATATTCCGAAACAAGTGTTATTGCAAAAATTTATACTGAACTTTTCGGACTGCAATCTTATTTGATCAGGGGTGTAAGAAATAAAAAATCGAAGATCAAACCAGCATTATTACAGCACCTTTCTCTTGTTGACCTTGTTGTTTATCACAAAGAAATAAAAAGTATTCAGCACATTAAAGAAATTAAAATTGCCTGCCAGTTCATCTCGATACCTTTCGACATAAAAAAAATTGCAATTGTAATTTTTCTTAATGAAATCCTTTATAAATCGATAAAGGAAGAGGAAGCAAACACCGAACTTTTTAATTTTTTATTTAATTCCATTCAGATACTGGACTTAAAAAAAAACAGGGTTTCAAACTTTCATCTGCTATTCCTTATTCAGTTAACCAAATTTCTGGGTTTTTTCCCAAAAGGTAATTTCTCAAATAAAAATGTAACATTCGACTTACAGGAAGGAGTTTTTATCAAATCTGAAATCTCAACAGAATATTTAATCGGCATGCCTTTTAGTAAATACTTGTTCGATTTGACAAATTCCTCGTTTGAGGATTTAGGATCTTTATTAATACTGCCAAAATATCGCAATGAGCTTTTAAATACAATCCTGAAATATTACCGGCTGCACCTGCCGGGTTTCGGTTCGATCAAATCGTATCAGGTTCTTCAAACAGTTTTTAATGAGTAATTTACATTTTCAGTATTTTAGCCATTTAATTGTTAAAAATGATTCAAAGTCAGTCATTATTTTACCGTAACATCAAATTATTTTATCCTTTTGCCCTGCTGTTGCTTCTTTCCATTTTGGGTTACTGGCAGGTAGCTTTATTGCAACATCCGCTTAAATGGGACCTAATTGACCAGGCATATCCATGGAAATACTTTATAGGTGAGTGCCTGCAAAATCATCTACTTCCATTGTGGAACCCATACCAGCACTGCGGTTATCCCATTAACGCCGACCCACAAAGTTCGGTATGGTACCCGGTAGTGTGGATTATCGGATATTTTTGGGGATACAATATTTATACGCTTTCCTTCGATTTTATCCTGCATATCTTTCTTGCCGGTGTTGGAATGTTTTTGCTTGGTAAAAAGCTGGGGTTCAGCCAAAGTGTTTCATTACTGATGGGCATTGGTTATATGTTCAGTGGATTTTTTGTCGGTAACGCCCAGCACTTTATGTGGATTATAAGTGGCACGTGGCTACCTTTTATTATAGGAGCTTATATCAACTTGTACAATAAGAGAAAAATACGACAGGTGGTTATTTTCAGTCTTTTTATGTTTATGATCGTTACAGGTGGTTATCCGGCGTTTACTATGATTTTACTTTATCTTCTAATTATTCTTTTCATCTTCTTTTCGGTTGAAATCATTAAATATGAAAACCTGAGATCTTATCTGATTTTTATCAGGTTAAATGCTATTGCCCTTGTATTATCCATACTCAATACTTCGGTAATGCTTATTTCCATATATAAATTGTTACCATATATTTTACGAGCTAATGGAATACAACTCATTCAAGCACTAAGCTATCCGCTTTCACCGAAAAGCCTTATCTCATTTCTTTTACCGTATGGTGCATTAAATTACGACATGTCAGCATTCGACACTGACCTGTCGATGACTAACATTTATTTTGGATTGCTACTAACGATTTTCTTTATATTAGGATTATTTATTAAAAAACCGATTATAATAAAAATATTTCTATACTGGGGAATCTTTATGCTTATAGCGGCAGTTGGCAAATACCTGCCTGTACGGGAATTTTTGTATCATTACCTTCCTTTATTTAATTTTTTCAGATTTCCCAGCCTGCTCAGGATTTTTGTCATTATCAGTTTTATTATTGTTAGCGGTTTTGCACTAAATAGTTATTTTGAAAATAAAATCCGTACAACAAAACTGTTAAGATATTCTATTGCAAGCATCGTTATTATACTCGTTACTATTGTGGCGATAAATATTCATGGAAAATTTCTTCATCTCGGCGGATATATTTCAGATGGAGGAATATTTACTTTTTCTAAAACCTCTACTCTTCCACAACAAATTTTTTTCCAGGGAATAATTCAATTCGTTTTCTTACTGATTATCGCTTTCCTGCTTTTGAAAATAAAAAATAAAATAAAACTGTTTAAGCTGCTTATCCTTGTATCTGTAATTGATCTTTTACTTGCGTTGCAGCTTAATGCTCCTTATTCAGTTTATTACGAACAAAATACTCAGAAATCGATACTTGAATTTACTAATCAACTCCCCAAAGATTTTCCATTACCATCAAATAAACAGATAATAGAGAATTATGACAGATCTTCCCTTTCTTTTGGTCCGTTATGGAAAAACCTGAATATTTTTCATAAACAAATTGCCTATGATGGCTCTAATCCGATTAAATTAATAAATTATCAATACTTAAATGATTCACTTCCCTGCCTGTTTTCGGCAACTATTAAAAATCAGCCTGTTTTTTTTGCAAAAAATATTATTGTTAACGATTCTATAAAAAATTATTTAAAAGAGAACGCTTTTACACCCGACAATGTGTTTCTTAATAGAGATGATTTTAATAAAGTTAAATTACAATATCAAAATCAGAGCAAAGAAGATTCAGTTTGGTTTTTGAGTTTTTCTCCAACAAAAATAATCTTAAAAACTCATTGTTACAGTAATCGGCTTTTAACTTTTATACAAAATAATTATTACGGATGGGAAGCCAGTATTAATGATAAGAAAGTTCCTGTTTATACAGCCAATCTCAGTTTTATAGCAGTGGAGGTACCCGCAGGAATCTGTATGGTTACATTAGAATACAAGCCGAAACTTATCATTGCAGGATTTTATGTTTCTTTAATTTCGTTAACAATTAGTTTGCTTGTTTTAATTATTCAGACTATCAGGAAACACTCACATTTTTTCCTGAATCAAAAGTTTTATTGATCTAACTCAACCCCGAATACTTTTTCAAATGATTTCTTCAAATATTCTTTAACTTCAGGTATTTCAACCTCTCGGTTTAATTCCTTCCGAAGAGATGTAACTCTTTTATCAATAAAACCACATGGATTTATATAATTATAATAATCGAGGTTTGTATTTACATTAAAAGCAAAACCGTGCATAGTAACAAATCTGCTCGATTTAACACCAATGGCACAAATTTTCCTGGCTTTTTTATTATCCTCAGGGTCAAGCCAAACACCCGCAGCACCTTTAAATCTGCCTGCCTTAATAGAATATTTTTTTAGAGTTTGGATGATTACTTCTTCAAGGTTGTGAATATAATTCTTTAGTCCTATGTCATAATTTTCCAGGTCAATAACAGGATAACCGACAATTTGCCCGGGACCATGATAAGTAATATCACCTCCGCGGTCAATCTTGTAAAACTCAGCGCCTTTTTCTTTTAATAATTTGTGGTTTATCAGTAAATTACTTTCGGAACCACTTTTCCCAAGCGTGTAAACATGAGGATGTTCACAGAATAACAGGTAATCATAATTAACTCTCTGCTCACAAACAGGAAGTTCCCTGTTGTTTTTTTTTATTTCCAGAATCTGATTGAATAAATCTTTCTGATAATCCCATGCTTCTTTAAAGCCGATCAACCCTAAATCCTTATAAACTATCTTGTGCTTCATTTATAATATGTTATTTACTTCGTGTTATTCGTAGCTATCTGCTTCGCGTCATTTATTGACACTTGTTGTTATTCATAGTCTTTACTAGCTTTTGGATTCAAGCTTATATTAAAATACTAAAATACAAAATTAGTATTTAATGGCTTTTTAAATATTTTTGCAAACATACGATTCATTAAATAAACACTTATTTTGTTATTTTTGTAGAAATCATAATAAATATTTTTATTTATAACACTTAAATATAATACCATGACTAAAAAAATTTTACACACAGCTTTATTTTTATTATTCTTAAATTCAATAGTTTTTGCCGGAGAAGTTTCCGTTGACAAGGCAAGAGACATAGCGAAAAATTTATACTTTGAGAGAGCCTGTCAATTTTCGGATGTGAAATACGAAAAAATAATTTTTTCGGATGAATTGATTATTAAAAAAAACCAAACTCTTCTTTTCTATGTTTTCAATTTACAGGATAATAAGGGCTTTGTGATAGTATCAGCCGAAAATAATGTATATCCGATACTTGGTTATTCATTTGAGAGTAATTATTCAGAAGAGGATCAACCTCCTGCATTCATTGATTGGTTTGAAAATTATAAGGATCAGATTATTTATGTTAAAAAGAATAAATTAAAGAGCACGCCTGAAATTAAATCACAATGGGAGAAATATAGCACCAAACCGGAAAAATCCACAAAAAATTATGTAGAGCCATTAATACAGACAGCCTGGGACCAGGATTGTTATTATAATGAACAATGCCCGGTTGATTATAGCGGCGCATGCGACCGTGCCAGGGTCGGTTGTGTTGCAGTGGCAATGGCACAGGTAATGAAATATCACAGTTATCCACCGCAGGGAACAGGCTCGCACGGTTACTATTCCTCTTACGGATACCTTTCAGCCAATTTCGGTGAAACAACTTATAACTGGGATGATATGCCCGATTATATTACTGATTTTAATTTTGAAATTGCCCAGATCGGGTCTCATTGCGGCATTGCAATAGAAATGTGGTATGGACCAAATGGTTCAGGAGCTAATTCCGCAGATGTGGGTCCGGCATTAATGAACTATTTTGGATATTCATCAGGGGCAACATTGGAATATAAAGATTACTATAGCAATTCCGAATGGGAAAATCTTCTGAGAACAGAATTGGACGCATTAAGACCAATGTATTACCGCGGTTCCGGCAGCGGAGGACATGCATTTGTATGTGACGGGTACCAGGATAATAACCATTTTCATTTTAACTGGGGATGGGGAGGATTGTATAACGGATATTATTACGTTTCAAACCTACATCCGGGCACTCATTATTATTCCGAAAATCAGGCAGTATTGATAAACGTTAAACCACCCGAACCACCTGTGGCTGATTTTGCCGCTAATACAGCTGTTGTCCTTACAGGAAGCAGTGTAAATTTCACTGACCTTACCGAACACACTCCATCTTCCTGGTCATGGACCTTTGATGGAGCATCTCCTGCAACTTCCGATATGCAGAATCCTGAAAACATTATTTATTCTTCACCGGGTAATTATACCGTTACCTTAACTGCAACAAACTGGAATGGTTCGGATACCGAAACAAAGACAGATTATATTACTGTTACTGATGACGCCTTGCCAATTGCTGATTTTGAAGTTAACCTGACAAATGTATGTTTGGAAAACCATGTTGCTTTTACTGATCTGACACTTAATTCTCCAAACAACTGGCAATGGTCTTTTAATCCAAACACTGTTACTTTTATCAACGGAACAAATGCAAACTCTCAAAATCCACAAGTAGTATTCAATGAGCCTAAGATATATTCAGTAACACTAACTGCCACAAATTCAAACGGAAGTAATTCTATGACCAAGCCCGACCTTGTCACTGCCGGAGGATTGCCATTACCTTTCACCGAAACATTTGAATTAGGAGCATTTAAAAATTACTGGACTATTGAGAATCCGGATAATGATATAACCTGGGACGGATATTACAAACTTTCGGGAAACCTGCCGAGCCGTAAAGCTGCATGGATGAACTTTTATGAATATAATGATGTTGGTCAGAGAGACAGGTTAGTTTCCCCTTTGCTGAATTTTACCGGGTACATTACTATTGATTTTAGCTTTACTCATGCTTATGCTATTTATAATTCGTCAAGAAAAGATTCCATAATTATTTATATTTCTACCAACTGTGGAACTGATTGGACCCGGATATTTGAAGCCGGAGAGGATTTTGCAACACATTCGCCTACTATTAGTGATTTTGTACCTTCAAATACAAGTGATTGGTGCGGTGTAGGTTATGGCGACGATTGTCATACGCTTGATTTAAGTCAGTGGGTAGGTAATTCGGATGTGCTTATTATGTTCGAATCATACAACGGGCATGGTAATATGATGTATATTGATGATGTTGTAATAACCGGAGAAACAGGAACTGAAGTATTTGAAAATCCGAAGAATTTTAATATTTCGGTTTTTCCAAACCCGACCAATGGCTTGGTTAATATTCCTCTAAAAGACATGAAGAATCCTATTAACCTGCATGCATACAATAGCCTCGGACAGCTTGTTTATATTGAAAGAATTAAAACTGTTGATGCTCAACTTGATTTTACCTCTTTTGATAAAGGAATTTATTACCTTAAATTTTCTAATAGCGAAATTTCTATGATAAAAAAGATTGTAATAAGATAGATTTGTAACAATTATAAAACAATACACCATGAAAAAAGTAATATTAACATTAACAATTATAACCCTGTTTTCTAATTTATTCGGACAAATAAATCCTATTAATAATTTAACATT
>Ga0255391_1008_pt1 | contig 16345 bp, 13 predicted proteins | sample ANMaggSeSYBR01J5_FD_182121 | JGI IMG/M metagenome (GOLD analysis project Ga0255391, IMG submission 182121) | Sediment cell enrichment communities from methane seep in Santa Monica Basin, California, United Staets - ANME aggregate JGI... | ecosystem: Environmental > Aquatic > Marine > Cold seeps >...
ACTTAATACTCTATATTCAATACTAAATTCTTAATTTATCGTTTATCTTTGCATCAATGTTTATCAAGCCTTCAAGGTGAAAAAGATTTACTGGCTAATAATAAGATCATACGTAGGTCCATTATTAATGACCTTTTTTATTGCATTATTTATCTTATTAATGCAATTCTTATGGAAATATATTGATGATTTGGTAGGAAAAGGCTTAGAATGGTATGTAATTACCGAGCTTTTATTTTATGCATCCTCAACATTCGTTCCCCTTGCTTTGCCACTTGCTATTTTGCTGTCGTCGTTAATGACCTTTGGAAATCTTGGCGAACATTACGAATTGGTGGCTATGAAAGCGGCAGGCATATCACTGAGGAAAATTATGATGCCTCTGATTGTTCTTTCGGTTATTGTTAGCCTTATTGCTTTTTATTTTTCAAATAATGTGCTACCTATAGCAAATTTAAAGTTTAAATCATTACTATACGATATACGGCAACAAAAACTTGCTTTGGATATTAAAGAAGGTATTTTCTACACCGGTCTCGATGGTTTTGTTATCAGGGTAGAAAAAAAAGATAAGGACAACAATAATATGATCAGGGATATTATGATTTATGACCACAGGCAAAAAAAAGGAAATACAAATCTGACTGTCGCTGATTCGGGCAGTATGGAACTCACATCCGATGGAATGAACCTGATTTTTACACTTTATAATGGATATAATTACCAGGAAAAAACAGATCAGAGAGGGTATAAAAAAACAAATCCCTATCAGCGAACTAAATTCAGGGAAGAAATCCGCAAATTCAATTTAATGGATTTTGAACTTTCACGCACAAATGAAGACCTTTTTAAGAGTAATTATTCAATGCTTAATCTCCGGCAATTGAAAAAAGCCGAAGATTCACTTATGACCCGATTAAACAATAGAAAAGAAAAAATCCCTGTTTCAATGAAAAAAAATTTCTATTTCTATAATCGGATTGACTCGGCAAAACAGGCAACTTTCAGCACCGACAAACTTTATACAACCAACTTGTTAGAAAGCAAAACAAAACAAGAAAAAGTAAAGATTATTGATGAAGCAACAAACCGATGCCGGAGTGTCCGGGAAAATTTAAACTTCAATAAAAAAGATTTTGAGAACAGGAATAAACTGATATTTAGGCATCAGGCTGAATGGCACCGCAAGTTTACACTTTCATTTGCCTGCTTTGTCCTGTTTTTTATCGGCGCTCCACTTGGTGCAATAATAAGAAAGGGTGGTTTAGGACTGCCGGTAGTTGTTTCGGTTTTGTTTTTTGTATTGTTCCATATTATTTCAATAACAGGTGAAAAATCTGTAAAATCGGGCGTAATTGATGCAAATATCGGAATGTGGATTGCCCCGGTTGTGTTATTACCCCTGGGTATCTTTCTCACTTATAAAGCAACTACCGATTCGCCATTACTTGATGCTGATGCCTGGATAAAGTTTTTTAAAAAAGTCTTTAAAAGAAAAAATGTTTTATGAAAATACTTTTTTTATGTAACAAATCTCCCTATCCACCCAAAGAAGGCGGCCCGATTGCTATGAATGCAAACATCGAAGGACTCCTGAATGCAGGGCACTATGTGAAGGTTCTTGCCCTCAATACAAACAAATACTTAATCGAAAAAAAAGAAATCCCTGAAGAATACCAGGAAAAAACAGACATTGAATTTATTTATAAAGACCTCTCATTAAAACCGTTTGATGCCGTATTAAATCTTTTTTCACAAAAATCTTATCATGTCGAACGTTTCATTTCAAAAGAGTTTGAAAAAAAAATTACTGAAATTCTGGGAAGGGATGAGTATGACATCGTACAGTTAGAAATGCTTTATATGACGCCATACTTTCACATCATCCGAAAAAATTCAAAAGCCAAAATAGTTTTAAGGGCGCATAATATTGAACATCTGATTTGGGACAGAATAACTTGTACAACAAAAAATCCTTTAAAGAAATTATACTTAGGCTATCTGACACGGAAACTAAAAAATTACGAATTATCTTGTTTAAACCATTTTGATGGAATTGCAACAATCAGCAAAAAAGATGCGGATTATTTTAAAAACAACGGATGCCGGGTACCTGTTATTGATATTCCTTTTGGGCTGGATGTATTAAATTACAAAATTGAAAAGACCGGCTATGAATTCCCATCATTATTTCATATCGGTTCAATGAACTGGATGCCGAACGAAGAGGGTATTAAGTGGTTTTTGGATAATGCCTGGAGTTTGATTCACCGGAAATTTCCGAATCTTAAGTTTTATCTTGCCGGAAGAATGATGCCTGAATGGTTGCAGAATTTAAAGCTGCCTAACATTGAAGTTTTGGGTGAAGTTCCTGATGCCGGTGAATTTATTAATTCAAAAGCCGTTATGATTGTTCCGCTATTTTCCGGCAGCGGTATCAGGATTAAAATTATTGAAGGCATGGCGCTGGGCAAAACCATAATATCCACTGATATCGGTGCTGAAGGTATTGACTTTACGGATGGGAAAAATATATTAATTGCAAACACTCCGGAAGAATTTCTTAAAGCGGTTGAGAAATGTACCGGAAATAAGCAGTTTTGCGAGGAGGTTGGCAACAATGCCCGCAAATTGATTGAAAGCAAATACAATCTCGATAGTATTATTAGAAAACTTGAAGGATTTTATAAAATGATATTGGAAAATTGAATTATTTTTGAAAAAGTTTTAAAATCAAACTGAATGAGAAGCAATAAACTTAAACTAAGGAATATAGAGCTAAAAGGTTTTAAATCGATAAATGCCAAAGGACAGAATATTCCGATTGGAGATATTACAATTTTATTAGGTGCAAATGGCTCAGGAAAGAGTAACCTGGTTTCCTTTTTCCAAATGATAAATTATATGACAACCGGAGCATTACAAAAATATATTGGTTTAAGTGGTTCGGCAAATTCATTACTTTACTTCGGTTCAAAACACACCACCAGAATTAATGGAGAGCTTACTTTTTCAGACCTTCAATCTGAAGATAAATACAATTTTAGTCTTGCTCATGCAGCAGGTGACACATTGATTTTTACTGAGGAAACATTGTTTTGGAAAGATTATAACAAACCTAATCCTTTTAAGATATCTTTAGACCCAGGATTGAAGGAGTCCGGCTTATATGAATATTGTAAGAAAAGAGAGACAAAAACCGGATGGATTATTTTCAATCTCCTTAAGAATTGCCAGGTATTTCAATTTCATGATACTTCAAATGAAGCAAGAATCAGAAATAGTGGATATATAAATGATGTAGAATTTTTGAGGAGCGACGGAGGTAATCTTGCAGCATTTCTTTATGCAATAAAAAATCAAAAGGATGGTGAAAAATATTATAACAGGATTGTCAGGTATATAAAAATGGCAATGCCGCAATTCAATGATTTTGTATTATCTCCTTCTGCCCAAAACAGTAATTATATTATGCTTAACTGGTTAGAGAATGATTCGGAATATCTTTTTGGTCCTCATCAAATTTCAGATGGTTCATTAAGATTTATGGCTATAACAACCCTTTTATTACAGCCTCCAAAATCATTACCATCTGTTATAATTCTTGATGAACCTGAACTTGGGCTACATCCTTCTGCAATCTCATTATTAGCAGGAATGGTAAAAACAGCGAGTCAAAACTGTCAGATAATACTTGCAACCCAATCTACGAGATTGATAGATGAGTTTGAAGCCAATGATATTGTTGTTGTTGAAAGAAATAAGAAAGAGAAATGCAGCTTATTTAAAAAACTTAATGAGGAGACTTTAGAAAATTGGTTAGACCGTTATAGTTTGAGTGACCTTTGGGAGAAAAATATTATTGGAGGAAGACCATGAGAAAGTTCATCAGGCTAAACATAACAGCGGAAGGACAAACGGAAGAAAGATTTGTAAAACAAACTTTGTCCAATCATTTGGGTACTTTTAATATTTCAACAGATGTTAGGTGTGTTCTGACAAGTAAAGATAAAAGAAAACATTATAGGGGTGGATTAATCAGTTATGATAAAGCAAAAAAAGACATTAAAACATGGTTAAAGGACGATAATAATCCAGAGGTTCGTTTTACTTCAATGTTCGATTTATATGCCCTGCCTGCTGACTTTCCCGGATTTGAAGACTCAAAAAAAATTATCGACCCTTATGAAAAGGTTGAATTTCTTGAATCAGAATTAGCAAAAGATATTGATGATTTTCGTTTTATACCATATATTCAACTCTATGAATTTGAGGCATTACTTTTCACAAATCCAAAAAAGCTTAAGATTGAATATTTTGATTACCAAAGCTCAATTAATAAATTAATAAAAATAGTAGAAAAAATTGGAAATCCTGAATTAATCAATGACAATCCTGAAACTGCTCCCTCCAAGAGAATTATCAAACTTATCCCTGACTATAATAAGGTTATAGGAGCAACAATTATAGGGGAAATTGGAATAGAGAACCTAAAGGCAGGTTGCAAACATTTTAATGATTGGGTTTTAAAACTGGAAGGACTATATACTAAATAGTGACAGATTTTTATCAACAAAACGCCGAAATGGCTATTAACAAATAATTATAATTTTGCATTATGACTAAATTTTACGAAATACAATCTCCAACTAACGTATTATGAGTTTAAAAATTGAGCAACGATTAGATAATTTTTTCTTTGCCGACATAAATCCAATAATTTATACAACTGGTGCTAAATTAGTACCTATGGAAATAAGAAGAAATGGAAAAAGTAGATTTATTTGGGTTGTTGATGAGTTTTGTGATGACACTTATAATGATAATGGAGACATTTGTAGTCCTTGTGTTTATTCAAATAAATTAGATGGATTGATGAAATAAAACTATTAAGCCCAATGAAGATTTTTATTTTATTACCCCGGTTCCCCTATCCTTTAGAAAAAGGTGATAAACTCAGGGCTTATAACCAGATAAAATACCTTGCAAAGAATCATGAAATTCACCTGTGTACGCTAACTGACATTAAATTAGATAATAAACACATTAAAGCATTAGAGCCGTTTTGCAAATCAGTTACCGTAATCAATCTTTCAAAGCCCGGTATTCTGCTGAATTTGTTTCTTGCATTTTTTTCGGGAAAGCCTTTTCAGGTGGGATATTTTTTTAGTTCAAAGGCACAAAAGAAAATAAATAAACTCATCAATAAGATTCAACCCGAACACATCTATTGCCAGTTATTGCGTGTTGCCGAATATGTTAAAAACCGGCATATCCCAAAAACACTTGATTACCAGGATGTTTTTTCGAAAGGGGTGGAACGAAGGTCTTTTTCTTCACCTTTTTATCTCAAACCAATCCTGAAAATTGAATATAAAAGGCTTCTGAAATATGAAAATGAAATCTTTGATTACTTCGATAATAAAACTATTATTTCAAAACCCGACCGTAACCTGATACCTCATCCTGAAAAAGATAAAATTGAAATAGTAATTAACGGGGTGGACACGGATTTTTTTAAACCTATGAATGTTGAAAAAAAATATGAATTGGTTTTTATCGGTAATATGGGCTATCCTCCCAATGTGAATGCTGCTGTATATCTCGCTAAGAAAATTCTTCCCCTAATTCAAAAACAAAAGCCGGAAATAAGGTTAACACTTGCAGGAGCCTCACCCAATCCTGATGTAAAGGCATTAAAAAATAATAAAATTGAAGTAACCGGATGGATGGAAGATATCAGGGAATGTTACGCAAAGGCGAAAATTTTTATTGCCCCGATGCAAATCGGAACAGGGCTTCAAAATAAATTGTTAGAAGCCATGGCAATGAAAATACCCTGCATAACAACTCCTTTGGCAAATAAGGCGCTTGAAGCTATTAACGGTAAAGAATTACTTGTTGGAAATTCACCTGAAGATTTTGCAAAACATATTATTAACCTGTTAGATAATGAAGATATGGCGAATAATATTGCTTTAAACGGTTATAATTTTGTTCACGGAAAATATAACTGGGATGCTGCTACCGGAAAGCTGGAGGATTTGATGGTTCGAACCAAGTAAATTAATTATTCCCGGTGTCGTGCCGTCCCGAAGTTTCTGGATTCGTGAAGTGATTGACTATTGATAATTAACATATAACTTTTAACATTTAATATATAACTTTTTTTAGTATAATTCACCGATTTCTAATCTAAACTTAATCATTATGGATCAAACAGATCAAAAAGTAAGAGACGAACGTATGTGGGGTATGTTCTGTCATTTAAGCGCACTCGCAGGATACATTATTCCTTTTGGTAATATTATCGGGCCGGTAATTATCTGGTCATTGAAAAAAGATGAATCTTCGTTTGTGAACCAACAAGGAAAGGAAGCTATCAATTTTCAAATTTCAATTATGATCTATTGTTTTATCTCAGCAATATTAATTCTGTTAGCAATAGGTATTTTATTGTTAATAGCCATCGGCATTTTTAGCTTGATTATGATTGTTATTGCTTCCATTAAGGCAAATAACGGAGAATCCTTTGAATACCCTCTTACTATTCGTTTTATAAAATGATAAAGATCGACAGTTTACTTTTTAAGGATATGGCTCTTAAGTCGGGAAAAGCAAAAAGGAAAAGGGCTCATCTCACCTTTCATAAAACAGACGATGATACTTTACAGCGTATGTTGAATGCGATGCAACCCGGAACATATCTTCAACCACACAAGCACGAAGACCCTGATAAACGAGAGGTTTTTATTTGCCTCACAGGTAAAATGCTTGTAGTAGAATTTGATTATAATGGGGAAATAGCCGATTATATGATTCTTGATGCGGAAAGCAAAGACTATGCTGCCGAAATTGCACCCTGTGTTTATCATACCGTCATTTGCCTCGAACCAAACTCAATAGCTTATGAATTAAAAGACGGACCTTATAATCCTATTGATGATAAAAATTTTGCAAGCTGGGCGCCAAAGGAAGGTGAGAAAGGATGTGAGGAGTATAATCAAAAAATACTTAATGAATTGAATATTCAAATTTCCTGATAAAAATTTTCAATTACTTTTGCACTTATAAGACAATCTGTTGATAATAACAAAATGGCACAAAAACCCTCAATACCTAAAGGAACTCGCGATTTCTCTCCAATAGAGATGGTAAGAAGAAATTATATTATCGATACTGTCAAATCCGTTTTTCAACTTTACGGCTATTTGCCTATCGAAACACCTGCAATGGAGAATCTCTCTACACTAACTGGTAAATATGGCGAAGAAGGAGACAGACTTTTATTTAAAATTTTAAATTCCGGGAATTTTTTAAATAAAATTCCAAATGCCAAAATTCAAAACCCAAAAGCAAATGAGATTGTAAACTATATTTCAGAAAAAGGTTTGCGGTTCGACCTTACAGTTCCTTTTGCCCGCTATGTTGTGCAACACAGAAACGATATTACTTTCCCTTTTAAACGCTATCAAATACAACCCGTATGGCGTGCCGATCGACCGCAGAAAGGACGCTACCGTGAATTTTTCCAGTGCGATGTGGATGTAATAGGCAGCCACTCGTTGTTGAATGAAGTGGAACTGATACAAATCATAAATGATGTTTTTAATAAGTTACAGATAAATAATGTCATTAAAATAAACAACCGGAAGGTATTGTACGGAATTGCCGAATACATCGGTGAAACGGAAAAGTTTACAGATATCACTGTGGCTGTTGATAAACTCGATAAAATAGGTATTGAAAAAGTAAAAGAAGAATTATCTGCTTGCGGTTTATCAAAAAAAGCCATTGACCGGTTACAGCAAATCCTTATCTTTAAAGGCACCAATGAAGAAAAGATAATATTCCTTGATAAAATGCTTGAAAACACAGAAACCGGTAAAAATGGAATGGATGAGATAAAAGCGGTTTTCGATTATTTGAATATGCTGTCGATATTTACAAAGATGGAATTCGACCTGACACTTGCCCGCGGACTGGATTATTATACAGGCGCTATTATTGAGGTGATAGCCAAAGATGTCAGAATCGGGAGCATTTGCGGCGGTGGCAGGTACGATGACCTCACAGGTATTTTCGGACTTCCTGATGTTTCGGGTGTGGGAGTTTCTTTTGGCGCCGACAGGATTTACGATGTGATGATGGAAAAAAACCTCTTCCCCGAAGAAACACTTTCAACCACACAGGTTCTTTTTATTAATTTTGGTAAAGAAGAAGAAAAATATTGCCTCCATCAGGTCGGAAAATTAAGAGCAGCAGGAATTAACACAGAAATTTTTCCCGAAGCTGCCAAACTGAAAAAGCAATTGAATTATGCCAACAATAAAAAAATTCCTTTCGTTGTTCTTGTGGGAGAAAATGAAATGAAAGAAAATGTGTTAACGGTTAAAGATATGAATTCGGGGCAGCAAACAAAAATGACTGTTAATGAACTAAAGTTTCGCATGTAAAAAAAGCTGCTGTAATTGGGTAAAGATACAGAAACCGGTTTGGACAAAAATAAAGGCTTAGGTGTTCTTTATAATAAATAAAAATAGTGAACAGGATGTCATTAGTTATGAGTACACATTATATAAATTCAGATATTCTCGATTTCGAGACTTTAGCAAAGATATTAAAAGAAAACAAAAAACTTGAACTATCTGATGAAGCTAAAGAAAAGATAGTTAAATGCAGGGATTATTTAGACAAAAAGCTGGAATCGCAAAAAGAACCAATTTACGGTATCAATACAGGCTTTGGAGCTTTATACAATCACACTATCCCTAAGGAAGATTTGAGCACATTGCAGAAAAATCTTGTGATGTCGCATGCATGTGGCATCGGAGATGAAGTTCCGAAAGATATAGTAAAGTTGATGTTATTGCTTAAAATACAATCACTTTCTTATGGTCATTCCGGTGTTCAGCTCGAAACCGTTCAACGTTTGATTGATTTATTTAATCAAAATATTTTGCCGGTAATTTACCAGCAAGGCTCATTAGGTGCTTCAGGCGACCTTGCTCCTTTGGCTCACCTTTCACTTCCACTTTTAGGTCTTGGCGAGGTATATTATAAAGGTAAGAAACAAGATGCGGCATTAGTATTAAAAGAGTTTAACTGGGAACCAATTGAATTAAAATCAAAAGCAGGCTTAGCACTGTTGAATGGCACTCAGTTTATGAGCGCATACGGAGTTTACTGTTGCTTAAAAGTATTTAAACTGTCGAGACTGGCTGATGTTATCGGGGCTATTTCCCTCGATGCCTTTGATGGAAGAATAGAGCCTTTTCATGAACTTATCCAGGCTGTTCGCCCTCATAAGGGTCAGATAAAGACTGCGAAAAGAATAAGAAATTTACTTGAAGGCAGTGAATTAATAAGTCAATACAAAAAGCATATACAAGACCCGTATTCGTTCAGGTGTATCCCACAAGTACATGGCGCTTCAAAAGATTCGATAGATTATGTGGCTTATGTTTTTAGAATGGAGATTAATTCCGTTACTGATAATCCAACCATTTTTCCTGATGAGGACTTGATTATCTCGGCAGGTAATTTTCATGGGCAGCCATTAGCTCTGGCTCTGGATAATCTGAGCATTGCTATGGCTGAGTTAGGGAATATTTCTGAAAGAAGAACATATCAGTTGCTTTCAGGTGCCAGGAACTTGCCTCCGTTTTTAGTAGCTAATCCCGGTTTGAATTCCGGTTTTATGATCCCACAATACACAGCAGCCTCCATAGTAAACCAGAACAAGTATTTATGCACGCCTGCTTCTGTCGATTCTATCGAGTCATCCAAAGGACAGGAAGACCATGTAAGCATGGGAGCAAATGCTGCTACTAAAGCCTTTAAGGTATTAGAAAATTTAGAAAGAATACTATCTATTGAGTTGTTTAATACTGCACAGGCATTGGATTTTAGAAGACCGGTAAAAACCTCGCCATTTCTTGAAAAATTTATTGAAGGTTACCGCAGAAAAGTTTCTTTTATAAAAAATGATAAGATAATGTATAAAGATATGCAGGCTTCGGTTGAATACCTTCGTGAAGTGGAATTGGCATTACCTGAGGAGGACCCGGATAAATATCAGTTATAAAAATGGTTGAAATGGTTAAATTAGTTAAATCGGTAAATTGGTTAAATTGGTTAAATCCGGAAATTGGTTAAATTGGTTAAATCAGTTAAAAAATAAATTCAATAATTCAATAATTCAACAATTCAATAATTCAAAAATTCAAAACAAAAAGGAGATAAAAATATGACATTAGTAATAAAAGGTTCGGGGTTAACAATAGAAGATGTAGTTAAGGTTGCCCGTTACAACGAAAAAGTAGAATTGCATCCTGATGCATTAGAACGAATAAAAAAATGCCGGGCTATGCTTGAGAAAAAAATCCAGGCAAACGAAATTATGTACGGCGTTAATACCGGTATCGGTGAATTTTCTGAGATGGTTCTAAACGATGACCAGGTAAAAGACTTCCAGAAATATTTAGTTTATAACCATGCCGCCGGCATTGGCGACCCCATGCCGTTGGATTATGTGAGAGGTGCAATGCTGGGCAGGATAAATGTTCATGCTCATGGCAATTCGGGTGTTCGCCCTGAAATTACTTTAACCCTTATTGAAATGCTGAACAAAGGTGTAACACCCTGGGTTTGCAGGAAAGGCTCTGTCGGGGCTAGTGGCGACTTAGCGCCAATGTCGCAGATAGCTTTACTTATGATGGGTGAAGGAAGAGCCTATTACAAAGGTGAATTGTATGAAGGGAAAGAAGCCTTAGATAAAGCAGGGATAGAAATTCCCGGGTTAATGGCAAGGGATGGACTGGCAACTATCAATGGTTCCAATGTCCTGACTGCTATGAGCGCTCTGTTCCTGTACGATGCCAACCGCTGGCTGAAGCAGGCTGAGATTGGCGCAGCCATGTCGCTCGAAGCATTAAAAGCCAATATGAAACCTTATACTGTAAAATTACATGAAGTACGTGGTTTTACAGGTGCTATCCGTAGTGCCGGCGCAATCAATAAAATGGTTCAGGGGGGAGATTTAAAAGAAGGCAGAGTTCCGCATAAAGTGCAGGATGCTTACTCAATGCGTTCTTCACCACAGGTAATAGGCGCTGCGCACGACGCCCTGGCTTATGCCCGTTCGCAGGTTGAGATTGAATTAAATGGCGTGGGCGATAATCCTGTATTCTTCCCCGATGAAAATCTTCAGTTGTCCGGAGCTAATTTCCAGGGGTCCCCCGTGTCGTTGCCAATGGATATGGCTGGAGCAGCTATTACTATGGTTAGCGTAATGTCGGAAAGAAGGATGAACCGGCTGAATAACCCGGCTTTGAGTGTTGGACTGCCTGCTTTCCTTACAAAAGGTGCAGGTATGTTTTCAGGTTTAATGCTGAGCCAATATACTGCCGATATGCAGATTGTTGAACAAAGAATACTCTCTGCTCCGGCTTCTGTTCAGTCAATTCCCGCTGCCGCCGACCAGGAAGACTTTGTTTCGATGGGTATGAACACGGCAATCAAAAATTTCCAGATATTAGATAATGCGTATGGAATACTTGGTATAGAGATAATGGCTGCCGCTCAGGCACTGGATTTCCGCGATTATAATTTCGGGAAAGGGGTTACAAAAGCAAAAGAAATAGTTAGAAAATATGTAGAATTCCTTGATGTTGACAGACCCTTGTATGATGACCACAATAAAATGAAAGAATTGGTTGAATCCTGCGAAATCCTTGAAGAGGTAGAAAAGTTAGTGGGAAGCCTGGAATAAATTGAAAATATTGACTTAGTAAAATGCAGAAGGATCAACTTTCCATAAGCAGTTCAGATAAAGAAGAGAAAGATTTATTGATTAAAAAGCAAAGACCCTTTTTTTTATCAATTCTTTGTGTAGCCGTATTTGTATATTCGGGATTATTTACTTTGTTGTTCTTAACCGGTATTATTTTTAATAAATGGTTAACTACAATATTAAATGATTTTCTACCGGAAAGGAATTTTAATACTACTCCTATACTATTGTTGAATTTATCGGGCGTTATCCTTTATGGTCTTTCTTTTTTAGGCGCATTTTATATCTGGAAACTGAAGCGCCGGGGATTTTATATTTACATGGTTTCAACGATTATATTAATTATAGCACCCTATTTCATTGGGTTGGGAAGCACCATTAATACAATTGTATTTTTATTGTTAATTTTACTGCCCGGTATCTATTATCGGAAATTACATTAAAAAAAATGGGATTTCGTAAATATTATTATATATATTTGCATATTACTAAAGTTTTTATGGCTTAGTTATAATTTTGAAAAATTAAAGAAAAGAGGTTAGTTCCTTGATATGCTTATAATTACACAACTAAAGTAAAGTTATTAAAAATTAATTGTTAATTATATTTTAATTTATTTTTGGATTGAAAGGAAGTTATCTTTATTTTGCGACGGTTTTTACTAAAATAATAAATGTTAATAATTAATTTATTTTATTGAAAAAACTAAATAAATATAATATCTATTTTTTATTAAATATTTACTAACTAAAATTCTTATGTTATGAGAAAATTTACCCTTTTTCTTGCATTCATGTTTTTTATAGGAATGCAGTTTTTACAAGCTCAAGACAGGGAAATAACAGGTACCATCACAAGTTCGGATGATGGTCAGCCTATCCCTGGCGTTCAAATTGTTGTTAAAGGTACTACAATTGGTACCGTAACCGACCTTGATGGGAAATACACTCTTAGTGTTCCATCTGATGCAAAGATTTTGGTTTTCAAGTTTGTTGGTATGATACCACAGGAAATTGAAATTGGAAGCCAAAAAGTAATTGATGTGGCATTAGAGCCGGATATCCTCGACCTGGAAGGAGTAGTCGTTACTGCTCTTGGTATAGAGCGTGAAACAAAGGCACTGGGATATGGTGTTTCCAATGTTAATAACGAAGAAATTGCAAAGTCAGCAAATTCTGATATTATAAATGCTTTAGCAGGCAGGGCCTCGGGTGTTGAAGTTATCAGTTCGAGTGGTGCTGCCGGTGCTCCGTCTTATATCACAGTTCGTGGTGCTACATCTATTATAGGTAATAACCAGCCTTTATTTGTTGTTGACGGTGTTCCGATTGATAATACCACAACAATGGATGATGACGGATTTGCAAATGATGATGTTGCCGGTGTTTCCCGTTCAAACAGAGCATTAGACTTAAATCCTGATGATATTGAAAACATCAGTATACTTAAAGGTGGAGCAGCTACAGCCTTATATGGTATGAGAGGTGCAAACGGTGTGATTATCGTTACTACCAAAAAAGGAGTTCCTACTACAGGTAAAAAGATTTCTGTAAATTTTAACTCCTCTCTTACTTTTGAAAAAATCAGTCAGGTTCCTGAATTGAATGAAAAATACGGACAAGGCTGGGGTGGTCAGTGGATTCCAGGTTTCTTTGCTTCGTGGGGTCCTAATATGGATACAATGTCCTGGTCGAAAGACCCAGGTGTGTGGACAACTCCTGAATATGATGTTGATGGAGCTATGGTTCCCGGATCTGGAATATCACCTTATGATCAATACGATTTTTTCCAAACCGGGGTTTTTACTAACAACTTTATTAGTTTTGTCGGAGGTAATGACAGGGCAAGTTTTTACGCTTCTATCGGTGATAACAGAGGTGAAGGTGTAGTTCCCAATAATAAAATTCAAAAAAATACCTTTACTGTAAGAGGTGATAGTAAGGTTAACGATTGGTTTTTTATCGGAGGTTCTGCCAACTATATAGTAAATACCGGAGACAGAATTCAACAAGGCTCAAATACATCTGGTGTTATGCTTGGATTATTGAGGACCCCTCCATCATTTAATAATGCAGCAGGATATGAATTACCCGATGGCTCACAAAGGACTTACCGTGCTGGCGGAGGATATGATAATCCTTACTGGACTGCAAATAAAAATAAATACCGTGATGTTACCAACAGACTTATTGGAAATGTTAACTTTACTGCAAAAGCTACTGATTGGTTAACTTTTACTTACAGGCTCGGTGTAGATAATTACAGTACACAGGTTAAAAACTATATGTCAATCTATTCCAGGTCTGAACCTGCAGGATATGTTTACGCAAGGAATTACCTGAAACGTGATATAAATTCAGACCTTTTAGCTTATATTACAAGGGATGTTACTGAAGATATTACATTAACCGGAACATTCGGCTGGAATATGACTGAACTTTTTAGTAATTGGGTTGAAGGAAAAGCAAGTGGACAAGCGATACCCGAGTATTATAACCTAAATAACAGTTCTAATCTAGCAACTAAAGAGGCTACTCAAAAGATCAGAAGAGCCGGATTATTTTATGATATCGGTTTTTCATGGAGGAATATGGTTTACTTTAATACCACCGGAAGAAATGACTGGTCAACAACACTGCCAAAAGAAAATAACTCTTTCTTTTATCCTTCTGCCAACGCTAGTTTTATTTTTACGGAACTACCGGGTTTAAGTGATAATGATATACTTCCCTATGGTAAAATAAGGGTTTCTTATGCAAAAGTTGCTTTAGATGCAACTCCTTACAGAACATTAAATTATTACAGGCAAGCTGCTGACCCGAGCGTTTGGGTATCAGACGGTTGGGTACAACCACATGGAGTTATGTTTCCAGTTTTGGGATACAATGCATTTTCATATTCTGATTTGATGGGATCGGATGAACTTAAACCTGAAAGTACAACTACACTGGAATTAGGTTTTGATTTGAAATTCCTCCAGAATCGTATTGGCTTAGGATTTACTTACTTTGACAGTAAAAGTAAAGACTTGCTTTTACCTGTTAGTATAGATCCTTCAACAGGTTTTAGCGATATGTTTGTTAATGCTGCTAAAATGGAGTCGTATGGTATTGAGATAGATTTATATGCAACAATCATTAAGAATGAGAATTTCAGATGGGATCTCGGAGCAAATTTTACAACGTTTAAAAATCCTGTAACTGAATTGTATCCTAATGTCGAGGCTATTTTCCTAGGTGGTTTTACTGATCCTCAGATACGTGCTGTTGCGGGTGAAGAATATCGTACTATTTACGGATATGACTGGCTGAGAGATGGTAACGGAAATATTTTAATTGACGATGACCCAAACAGCCCGGGATATGGTTATCCTACGGGAGACTATAATTTTTCCGTACTCGGAAAAGTCAATGCTGATTGGAGGATGGGTATTAATACTACAGTTGCTTATAAAAACATTTCATTGTATATGTTATTTGATATTAAATCAGGTGGACAGATGTGGAATGGTACAAAAGGCGCTTTATATTACTTTGGAACACATGGTGATACAGAAGATCGCGATGAAAATTATGTTTTCGAAGGTGTAAAAATGTCGGATGGGACAACCAATGATATCTCAGTTAAATTAGACCAAAACTGGCGTACTAACCTTGAAGGTAGTGGATTTACCGGACCTACTGTTGATTATATTGAAGATGCAAACTGGGTAAGACTGAGGGATCTGACATTGTCTTATAACTTTACTGATATGTTAGAAAGTACCTTAATCAGAGGCCTTGAATTATACTTTACAGCAAAAAATCTTTGGGTAAGTACTCCATACGAAGGTATTGATCCTGAAACAAGTTTATTAGGAGCTTCAAATGCTCAAGGTATGGACTACTTTAATATGCCGGGAACAAAATCCTATACTATAGGTTTAAGACTGGCTTTATAAATTGTTTAAAATAGAAATATATAAAATTAAATAAAATGAAAAAAAGAATATTTTATAAAATCGGAGTATTCATTTTAGTAGCTTTAATATTTAGCTCATGCGAAAAATGGATAGATGAAGATATCAACATTGATCCTGATGCTCCTACGGAAGTATCAATGGATTTACTTATGCCTGTCATTCAGGCACGTGTAGCTTTTAACATGATGGGCGGAAATGATATGGCAAGAACACAAGGAATCTGGATGCAATATTTAACTGGTATTGCCCGTCAATCACAGGCCGAAGGAGCCTATACTCTTCGTGCAGGCGATGTTAACAATCTTTGGGGTGATGTTTATGCCGGTGCTTTAATGGATATTAAACAACTGCATGGAATATCACAAGGTAGTTCACCTAATTTTGACGGGGCTGCTGATGTGTTGCAAGCAATTGCAATTATTAGCGCTACAGATGTATGGGGTGATGTTCCTTATTCAGAGGCTTTATTAGGAAAAGAAAACCTTACTCCTGCCTTTGATACACAGCAAAGTATTTACCAGGCAGTTCAATCACTTCTTGATAATGCAATCACTAATTTAAGCGCAACGGAGAATTTGTTTCCTTTAGGA
>Ga0255391_1009_pt1 | contig 16251 bp, 17 predicted proteins | sample ANMaggSeSYBR01J5_FD_182121 | JGI IMG/M metagenome (GOLD analysis project Ga0255391, IMG submission 182121) | Sediment cell enrichment communities from methane seep in Santa Monica Basin, California, United Staets - ANME aggregate JGI... | ecosystem: Environmental > Aquatic > Marine > Cold seeps >...
GGAATATGAACCAGATCGGGCTCTGTGCCTGTGCTATCTCAACAATGTTCAATGAACCTACCATGATCGCTACACTTACTATAGTGATACCGAGTGGAACTTCATATCCGATCATCCTTGCAAAGTTCCTGAAAGCACCAAGAAGTGAATACTTGTTGTTGGAACTGTATGCATACATGAAAGCACCGATAATAGAAATCGAAGACACTGCTTCAATATAAAGAATACTTATGTCCATTTCTGTACCCACGATAGGGTACTCGACACCATTGACAAAGACTGCACCGAATGGAATTGCCACAAGCATCAGGAAAACTGAACCCATGAGCACGATAGGTGCTGATACGAACAGTAAACGGTCTGCTTTTGATGGAATAAGATCTTCTTTGGTCATCAACTTGATAGCATCGGCCACAAGCTGGAACATACCGAAAGGACCTACATATTTAGGACCCAGCCTGAACTGAATATCGCCTGATAGTTTACGTTCGAACCAGACAACTACCATTGCACCGCCGAAAACTACACCGATCAGACAAAGACCGATCAGAGTGCGAACCCAGGGATTGAAAAGAATATCTATAACTTCTGAAGACATCATGATCACCTGTCCGCCTCACTCGTACATCCGTCCATACTACCTGCAATTGCAGCCACATCGGCAATAGTAGTGCCTTTTATCAGTGGAGGCAATGCCTGCATTGTTGGATATACCGGTCCCCTTATCTTTACACGATATGGTTTGTCTGAACCATCTGATACCATATAGAATCCCATTTCTCCACGTGGGTCTTCTACCCTATGGAAAACATCTCCTTCAGGAACCCTCATCACAGGTGTCCTTACACCGTATAATGAATCTTCGAAAAAGATAGGGCCGCTTGGCATCTGGTCAAGACATTGTTCTATTATGTACATTGCTTCCAGCATTTCTTCGAGCCTCACATTGATACGGGCTGCGATGTCGCCGTCAGTAGCTGTACATACTTTGAAATCAAGGTCCTTGTAAACAAGATAAGGCTCATCTTTCCTTATATCGAAAGGAACACCTGTTGCACGAAGTGCTGGTCCTGATACCCCAAGGTCTCTTGCGGTCTTTGAATCAAGAATACCAACACCGAAACAACGCAATTTGTAGATCTCATCATGATTGAACAGTTTTTCGTAATCTGCGATCTGTTCCCTGAGACTTGCGAATACGGCTGCAGATTTCTCCTTGAATCCTTCAGGAAGATCGTCACGTACACCGCCAAACCTGAGGAATGTGTGTGTAATACGTGCTCCTGTCACCATGTCCATCAAAGAGAGAATATCTTCCCTTTCCTTGATAGTATACATGAACATTGATACGAAACCAATGAACTCACCGAACTCACCCATTCCAAGAAGGTGGCTCTGTAATCTTGACAGTTCTTCAACAATAACCCTGATATACTGGGATTTTTCAGGAACTTCAATATCTGCAAGTTTTTCAACAGCACCGACATAAGCTTCTTCGTTTGTCATTGCTGTAAGATAGCAGATCCTGTCAACGATAGGTATGCCTTGAAGGTACGTTTTGTTTTCTAAGATCTTTTCAATACCCTTGTGAATAAATCCCAACTCGATATCACCATCGACCACGGTTTCACCTTTAAGTTTCAGGTTTAACCTAAATGGTCCTGGTTGCATCGGATGTTGAGGTCCAAGGTGAACGATCATTTCTGATGGGCCAACTGTTTCATCCATATTTATACCCTCACACCAAATTTCTGGCAGTTCTGTTCGGGAAGCCTTCGTAATCCTTTCTCAAAGGCCAATCTCCCATCAATTCATCTGGAAGGACCAGAGGTTTGAGGTTGGGGTGATTGTTAAATTTAACACCGAACAGTTCGTATGTTTCTCTTTCATACCAATTTGCATTCCAATAAACAGGAACAATAGACTCGATCTCCGGAGCATCACGAGGAAGTTTAACTTTGATGGTCATTAGAACAGAATGATCATATGAACCAATATGATAGACAACCACGATCTCGTTCCTTTTAGGATAATCTACAGCAGTCTCGCTTGAGAGATGATCAAATAAAAGTTCATCTTTCATGTACTGACAGACTTCCACGATCTTTTCCGGTTCCAGATAAGCAGAGACTCTGATATCAGAATCCACTTTTGCATCCACGAGGGAATCCTGGAACTTATTAACCAATGAATCAATAATGGTTTTTGCATCCATGCGATCACCTCAATAATCCGTCCCATGGTCCTTCTTGGCCATAATCTTCTTCTGAAGCTCAATGAATCCCTGAAGCAGGGCTTCCGGCCTTGGCGGACATCCTGGAATAAAGACATCTATAGGGAACATTTTATCGATGTTCTGCACTGTGCTGTAAGATTCATAGAAAGGACCGCCACTAATAGAGCAGTCACCCATGCAAATCACCCACTTTGGTGCAGCCATCTGTTCCCAGAGCGTATTAAGAGCAGGAAGGTATTTCTTTGTCACATATCCACTAATGATCATGACATCTGCAGCCCTTGGGGAATTACGTGGAATGATACCGAACCTGTCAGTATCATAATGTGCACAACCGGTAGCGATCATTTCCACACCACAGCAACCCATTGGCTGGGTCAGGAACCACAGAGAGTTCTTCCTACCCCAGTTAATTATATCCTGAGCCTTCGTCTTTTTCAAGAAATCAGTGATAGCCATGGAAGTGGTGGTGATTACACCGGGGATCTCTTCCACGTACCCCTCCTGATTCTCGACTGTTTCGTTATCGTTTAATTCATCCATTTAAGAGCACCCTTCTTCCATAAGTATGCATATCCGAACAACAGAACAAAAATGAAGATCAGCATCTCAACGATCGCTGTTACCATATCGACAGAGGTACCCTGATAGATCATTGCCCATGGGTACAGGAAAAGAACTTCGATATCGAACAAAACAAATGCTATCGCATAAAGATAATACTCAACATTGAACTGTATTCGCGCATCTCCTAACGGATCTGAACCACATTCATAGGTCGTGTATTTGTTAGGTGATTTGCTTCTGGGGCTTACCAACTTAACCATAGCCATCGTTGCCGGAGGCATCAGAAGCGAAACAACAAGAAACACAGCAACCGGAATGTAACTATTGATAATACTGCTACTATCGATTATTACTGACATGATGAATCACCTGAAGATTAATAATCGTAGATATAGTATTCTCTATATAACTATTTCCAAAAAACACACATTCATAACAAAAGATGACTAAATATCAACAGGAGAAGAATAGAAGGACTGTGCGGATTTTGAATAGAAATTCAGCAGAAAAACGCATATTTAAGCTTATTACAAGCACCCAAAGTAAGTATTCTATAAAATTTAAAAAAGTCAAAGAAAGCAGGAAATACCTGCTTTACAAATATCAGATCATCTTTGGAGAGTAATACTTCTTGACCATTTCGCCACAATTGGAACAAGTTATCACAAGCCACTCACCCACTTCTTCAGTTTCATACTTATCAAAGATTGAGGAATCACAGCTCGGACAGGTATAATATTCCTTGAAATAATAATGATAGAACTGTGGCGTCTCCTCAAGCCAATCAAGCACCTCATGCATTCGTTCAAAATAACGCTGCTTTGAGGGCATCTTACTCTCATGAAGAGCATCATCTGCGCGTTCAGAAGCATCTACAGTATACTTGTGTGATTTAGAGAGGATCTTCTTGTAATCACTCACATATCGACTAGTGCTATCAAGATAGTGCAGATAGCCTTCATGCGCCTTCGGTTTTGTAGCATCACTCACCGTTTTCATGAAATACTCGCTCATCACGTCTTCCATGATATCGGCACATGAGGTACAGATATTATAGCCCTCATATTGCTTGAAATCCTGATCCTTCCCACAGATCACGCATTTTTCCATTTAAAAGCCCCCTTGGATCAGTTCATTTTACAAGCATAGGTTTCATAGCTTCCCTTGTGAACATGATAGGGAAGACATTCAGTACACCAAGCAGGTCCCCTGCCCTAACCTTTCCAGTCTCCTGTCCGAATACATAGGCATGATTGATGGTACGCGGACTTTCAACAAGGCAATTCCCTTCCTTTGAAGAGACCTTCAGAACGGAAGCAACTGCATGATAAGTGAACGCACATGGAATTGCAAGTGTGTCAGCATCCAATGTGACTTCCTTAATTGCGATCTTCTTATATTCGCCAGAACGAAGTTCCAGGTCCTCATCAGATATCACCATCTTCCACTTTGCGCGGGTGGCGATAGTAAATTCATAAGGCGCAGCCTTGAACTTTTTCGAAACCATTTCACCGTCTTTACGAGCTACTACTTGGATAGTTTCCGTGGACATTATATCACCAGAGTATAATCGGACATATTACTATAAAAGGATTGTCATTATTGATAATGATAATTAGAGTACATTGCTAAATACAAAACAGACCAACAAAAAAACTATACGCCCACACATAATAGTACAATAAAGATAGAACGCATCAGTATTAATACGTTGCTTATGTTACCAGACGCACATAAGATAAATAATAGGGATCACACTTCCCAAATTAGAACAAAATACTTTTACTATTAAGGAACTAAAAGAACTCCAACTCGAGGAAGATTCATGAAGATCAACGACAACTGTGTTGGATGCGGCCAATGTACAGCATTTTGTAAAATAGATGCAATCATCGTAAAAAGTAAGGCACACATCACCGATGCATGTGTAAATTGTGGCGTATGTGCAGCATATTGCCCCATGAAAGCGATTGAGGCAGATGAATGAAAGCGATCGTTATCGGAGCAGGACTGGGAGGTTTGCTCAGCGCAGCCAAACTATCCGGAGAAGGCTATGAAGTAGAAGTGTTCGAACGCCTCGCAATGATAGGAGGAAGGTTCACGAACTTCAACATCAACGGTTATCAATTGAGCACCGGTGCACTTCACATGCTACCCCATGGACCAACCGGGCCACTGGCACAACTTATCAAAGAGGTAAATGCCGATGTCGTCATTAAAAGACAGGATGATACCGCCTTCATGAGAATACATGAAGACCTTGAGAAAGGAATATACAAAGATGTACCATTTGGGAAGTTCGGTTCGACCTTTTCAGCATGGAACCGCATAAAACTTGCATTATTATTGATCTCGACCAGAAAATGGTCACCTAAAAACTGCTCCCTTGGAGAATGGATAACAAAGAACCTTAACATGCCCGTTGCCCACCAGATGGCAGATTCCTTCTGTGGTTGGGCACTGAGCCTGAAAGCAGCAGATACCCCAGTAGAAGAAGCCTTTGAGATATTCGAGAACCTCTATCGACACGGAGGACCAGGAGTCCCCATAGGCGGCTGTAAAGCAGTCACCGATGCCCTTGCAAACGTTGTAAGGAAGAACGGCGGAAACATCGAAACAAAAACAGAGATCACAGAGATATTGGTGGAGAATGGAAAAGCCATTGGCGTGCTAATTGATGGACAAAGGCATATGTCAGACATCGTCATCAGCAATATTGGACACCCATTCACAAATGACCTTTGCAAAGATGCACCCACATCACCCCAATATAAGCAATACCTTGACAAGATAAGAACGATAAAGCCCTCTGCCGGAGTGAAGATATGTCTTGCTGCCAATGAACCGCTCATAGGCCACGGAGGAGTGCTTTTCACACCATCTGCAAAAAGGGTCAATGGCATCAATGAGGTAACTAACATCGATCCAAAACTCGCGCCCCCGGGAAAACATCTTGTAATGGCACACCAGACAGTGCAATGGGACAGGATACCTTACCTCGAAGAAGAGATCGATTTGGGGATAGCTGACCTCGAACAGATATTCCCGAACAAGGACTACGAGATCATTCTTGCACAATCATATTATGACGGCTGGCCTGTCAACAGGTCTTCATCAGGAACCGATATTGGCAATACCACTCCGATAGAAGGACTATACGTTGTCGGAGATGGTGCAAAGGGAAAAGGTGGGATCGAAGTGGAGGGGGTCGCCATGGGTGTCAAGAATACAATGAACATCATTTTAGGCGAAGGAAATTGACCATTTCGCCCATTTCCTTTTTTCTTTTTCTTTTCAAGTAATTTTAAGAATATTATGCAACCCCCAACAAAAATCCATCAGTTGAAAACTTCAATTAAGCTTATGTACTAAATCCTTCATTCATTGACCAATTATGCCCGAATTTGTGACATTCTCGCGCAATGTTTTCATTCCTGTTACCAATATTTGCAGGAACCATTGCGGCTACTGCACCTTTAGGCGCGATGCCGGACATCCTGAAGCCCGCCTAATGAACATGTCGGAGATAAGGCAGATCCTTGAAAAAGGAGAAAAGGCAGGATGTACTGAAGCCCTTTTTGTTTTTGGAGAATATGCTGAAGAAGTTCCAGAATATCTACTGGAACTTGAAAAGCTTGGATATTCCAGCACTGTTGAGTATGTTGCCGATCTTTGCAAAATTGCCATAGAAATAGGACTTCTGCCGCATACCAATGCAGGGATCCTTACCCAGCACGAGCTCGAGATATTACAGCCTTTGAACATTAGCATGGGCCTTATGCTGGAAACCACCGCGGAACTGAAAGCACATTCCGAATCTCCTGGAAAAGCCCCATCTACACGCATAGAGATGATAAGGACTGCCGGAAAGTTACAGATACCATTCACCACAGGCATACTGGTGGGCATCGGGGAAACAAAGGCTGACCGCAAACGTTCACTCAATGTCATTGCGGACATCCACAGGGAATTCGGACACATACAGGAAGTCATCATACAGAACTTCATGCCAAAACCTGACACCCCAATGGCCGACCATGCCCCACCATCAAAAGAAGAGATGATAGAGACCGTTTCCATTGCAAGGGAAATACTACCGGATGATGTTGCAGTCCAGGTCGCACCAAACCTTATCGACCCATATATATTGATAAAAGCAGGCGCATCTGACCTTGGAGGAGTATCCCCCACAACCATTGACTGGATAAATCCGGAAGCTGAGTGGCCGGATGTCATCGAACTTCAAAGGATGACAAAAGAAATAGAACTTAGAGAAAGATTGCCCATATACCCACAGCATATAAAGAAAGGATGGTACAGCAGCAACCTTTCCGATCTGATAGAGACACTTACTGATAAAAACGGATTTAAGAGGAAGCAGCAATGATCCCCGAAGATATCTTAGAGAGAGCATATCAGGGTACTACTACCAAAGAAGATGCTCTTACCCTACTGAAAATAAAACCCTTTGAACTGTTCGCACTTGCAGACCAGATCAGAGCTGAAACCGTTGGTGGTGACGTTACGTACATCATCAACCGTAACATCAATTTCACAGACATATGCGTCGGAACATGTGGTTTCTGTGCATTCAAAGATAAAAAAGGATATCTGCTTTCCATTGACCAGATAAAGGAAAAGATAAAGGAAGCCCATGTTTCCGGTGCGACCGAAGTCTGTATCCAGGGTGGATTGCTACCTGATGTAAATATAAACCTCTATATTGATATTCTCAGAGCGGTCAAGTCCGAATATCCACACATCCACACCCACTGCTTCTCCCCAATGGAGATCAATCATGCTGCAAGGGCAAGTGGTCTTTCAGTCGAAGAAACACTGAAAAAGCTCAAGGATAACGGATTGAACACTATGCCCGGAACCGCTGCGGAAATTCTTGTAGACAAGGTAAGAAAGATCATCTGCCCGGACAAGTTAACAAGACAGGAATGGATAGACACTGTGACCCTTGCCCACAATATAGGAATTCAGACCACTGCAACAATGATGTACGGCCACGTGGATACGTGGGAGGACAGGATCGACCACATCCTCACCATCAGGGAAATTCAGAAGGAGACAGGTGGCTTCTCAGAGTTCGTACCTCTTTCTTTCATGCCTTACAATAACGCAATAGGCGAGAAAATGCTGGAAGAAGGACGATTTATGAACACCGGTATGGACGACCTTAAGATCTATGCCATTGCACGCATATTGCTCAATACGCACATCAACAACATCCAGACAAGCTGGGTAAAACTTGGAAAGAAACTTGCACAAATGGCTCTGTCCTGTGGTGCGAACGACATGGGAGGCACGCTCATGGAAGAAAGTATTTCAAAGTCAGCAGGAGCATCCAGTGGGGAAGTCATCTCTGTGGCAGAACTGGAATGGATCATTAAGGCTACAGATAGGACACCAGTCCAGAGAGACACACTTTACAGGAGCATATGATAATGACCATTCCCGAAGATATCATTGAACGGGCACACAGGGGAAACGCAACAAAAGAAGATGCACTTGCACTTCTGGATGTAAATCCCTTCGAACTTTACACACTCGCAGACAACCTGCGTAAAGAAGCCGTTGGTGATACAGTGACCTATGTCACCAACAGGAACATCTACATCACCAATATGTGCAAGGGACACTGCGGTTTCTGCGGTTTCAGAGAAGAGAAAGGATACATACTGACCATTGAAGAGATACTTGAACAGGTCGGACAGGCAGAAAAGGCCGGTGCTGTGGAGATCTGCATCCAGGGCGGTTATCTTCCACAACTGGACCTTGAATTCTATAATGAGATCGTGAAAAGCATACACACAAAATATCCTAATATGACCATACATGGATTCTCACCCATGGAGATCCACTATGCTTCATCCCTTTCAAAAACACCCATCGAAGATGCCTTTAGCGAACTGAAAAGAAGCGGCCTGGGCACTCTTACCGGGACATCCGCAGAAATACTTGTGGACCGTGTACGAAAGATCATCTGCGAAGATAAGATTACAACAGACCAGTGGATAGAGACCATCAAGGCATCCCACAGGGTAGGCCTGCGCACCAATGCCACCATAATGTACGGTCATGTGGAGACCTGGGAAGAACGGTTCGATCACATACTGACAATACGTGATATACAGGAAGAGACTGGTGCGTTCACCGAACTGATAACCATGCCTTTCATGCCCTACAACAACAGTGTTGGAGAGGAGATGCTACGTTCAGGGAAGTTTATGACAACCGGAATGGAAGACCTCAAAATGATAGCTATTGCGAGAGTACTGCTCAACAAACACGTGGATAACCTTCAGGCATGCTGGGTAAAACTTGGCAAGAAGCTTGCACATGTAGCTTTATCCTGTGGTGCAAATGATCTCGGAGGCACTCTTATGGAAGACCAGATCACCCTGGCATCCGGAGGGGGGAACGGGGAATATCTATCGCCAGAAGAGCTGGAATGGATCATCAAAAGTGCAGGTCGCAAGCCAATGCTAAGGAATGCATTATACGAGGAAATATAATATGAGAGCGGTCATTCCTTATAAGAACGAAAATGCAAAATCAAGGCTATCTCCAGTCCTCTCAAAGGAAGAAAGAGAAGAGTTCGTAGAGCTTATGCTAGAAGATGTCATTAAAGCCCTTAACGATGCAGGAATGACAACTGTAGACATCCTCACTACCTCAACGGAAGGAATTCCAAAGGAGTTCAAGGGGGATCTCATTGTCACAGAACCCGGACTGAACGATTCTATAAATGAATACTTGCAAAATGCCAGCGAACCCGTATTGATAATCATGGCTGACCTGCCCCTTGTGACCGGCGACCATATCAGAAAGATAACATCGGTTTCAGAAGATGTCGTCATCGTTCCGGGAAAAGGCGGAGGCACGAACATCCTTTTCATACGCCATCCGAACGAGTTCACTGTAAAATATCACGATTGCAGTTTCACAAGCCATTGTGAGATCACTGAAGATCTCGACAAGAGCATTCACATATTCGATTCATTCCTTGCAAGTACCGATATCGATGAACCCCATGATATTGTCGAACTCATGCTTCACGGAAAAGGAAAGGCAAAAAAATACGCAGAGAAACGTTTCGGTTCTGAGACAGGAAAAGGAAGAGTGAAGATCTCACCCTTATCAAAGCTTTCCAGTTTCATCTGAGATCCATTGTAAATACTCCTCATCCCCGGAGATATCCCAGCAGACGACACATGGAAGCTCATAGCTATGCAGCGACCTTACCGTTTCTTTTAATTCATCAAATCTTTCAGAGATAGTTTTTAGCACGACTGCAACTTCCTGATCTTCAACGACCTTGCCACCCCACCGGTAGACAGAGTCGATACGATGAAAGTTAGCACATGCTGCAAGATTCCTTGAGACCAACTCTTTCCCCAACATTCGAGCTTCATCCATATTTCCCGCAGTAACGTAGACCATGATATGATGCATATAAAGAAAGACTGTTGTCAGAACATATCAAAATGTCGTTTAGTTCATCATACGAAAATATTACAAACTGTTATGTACGGCATCATTGACAATATTTTCTGCAATATTGCCAAAAGCCACATAAAATACGAACAAAATATAGATCCTGAATAACTGATATTAGTATTATTGTCCTAAAAGAGAAAACTTATTTACGATTTTTAGCGTCTTATAAGTACTAACATATAAATATCACCATTATGAAAAATGGATGCCACGAAACATATATTATAATGGAAGTAATAATGATAGCAACACATCTGAACTATTCGGTGATAATCAATGAGCATCAGTGTAAATAAATATATATGTGGATACTGCGGTGCATGTGTAGGAGTATGCCCAACGGGAGCTCTGGAACTTGTCGAAACATGGATAGAAGTAGACAATAAATGTACTGGATGTGGCATTTGTCAGAAAATATGCCCGCTCGGAGCCATCGAGGTGAACAGATGAAAGACCACTACGATGTCATTATTGTTGGCGCAGGGCCGGGAGGATCCATTGCTGCAAAAACCGCAGCAAAGGAAGGACTCGACGTATTGATGATAGAAAAAAAGACAGGAGATCGGCGATCCAGTCAGGTGCGCTGAAGGCGTAGGTAAATTTCATTTAAAACAACATATTGAACCAGATCCACGATGGATATGTGCAGACGTAAAAGGATCATGCATAATTTCACCTGACGGAACAAAGGTCGAAATGGCAGAGGAGATGTCCGGCGGGGAAGTGGGTTATGTACTCGAGCGGAAGATATTTGACAGGGCACTTGCTAACGAAAGCGCATTGGCCGGTGCTGAGATCATGGTCAAGACAAGAGCAACTGACCTGATCATTGAAAATGATACAGTCTGCGGAATAAAGCTCATGCATTTGGGGAAAATGTATGAAGTGCGCTCAAAGATAGTTATTGGTGCAGACGGAATGGAATCAAAGGTCGGACGTTGGGCAGGTATTGAAACAGCAGTAAAGCCATCCGATATGGAAACCTGTGCACAGTATCTTGTGAGCAATGCCAACACTGACCAGGAATTCTGCTATTTCTACCTAGGTAATGAGATAGCACCTGCCGGTTATGTATGGATGTTCCCAAAAGGTGGCAACAAGGCAAATGTGGGAATAGGCATACTGGGTAGCAAATCCGGAGAGGACAGACCCATAGACCTTCTCAATGACTTTATGGAAAAGAACATGCCTGATGCCAAGATAATCGAAATGGTCATCGGAGGTGTACCTGTTTGTGGGACTATCGATAGAACGATAGCCAATGGACTTATGCTTGTAGGAGATGCTGCACGCCAGTCAGACCCAATAACAGGTGGTGGGATCATCAATGCCATGGATGCAGGCAAGATAGCCGGAGAAATAGCTGCCAAGGCGATTAGAAATGGAGATTGCTCCACAGATACACTTCAGGAATATGAAGAACTCTGGAGAAAGACGATCGGAAAAGAGATCAACAATAGCCTTATTGTCAAAGAAACTTTTGTCAAGTTCACTGACGAAGACCTTAATTCCCTTGCATATTCCCTTAAGGATATTAACTTCACAAGCATGAGCCTTCTTGACCTTTTGAAAGCCTTGTTCAAAGCAAATAAGAAGCTTCTCTGGGACCTCCGAGGAATATTCAAAGATTTCATCAAGAACGACATTGATTTCAAGTACAAAGCAGAATAAAGCATCTTTTCGCTTCATCAAGGCTGATGAAGCAATATCTCTTTTTACCGTTTCCAGAACTCAGGGGTCAGCATCACTATAACAGTGAATACTTCCAACCGTCCGACCCACATATTGGCAATAAGGACAAGTTTACCTATCGCAGGAACCGTGCTAAAGTTTGCCATTGGTCCCACCAGATTGAAACCCGGACCAATATTTCCCAATGTTGCGATAGATGCAGTTATAGAACTTGTAAGGTCCATGCCAAGAATTGCAAGGATCGCAGAACTGAGTAAAAAGATAAGCAAATAGATGACAACAAAGGAAATAATTGCATTCATAATGTCCCCTGGCACACTTTTTCCATTGAACTTAACAGGCATTATAGCTTTAGGATGAATTGCCTTAAAAAGTTCACGGCGGGCATATTTCAGTAATATCAGAACTCTGACGACCTTAATTCCTCCCGCAGTTGAACCGGCACATCCCCCGATGAACATTATAGCCAGCAGTATGACCTTTCCTGAATCAGACCATAAATTAAAATCAGCAGTTGCATATCCTGTCGTCGTCAGAATGGAAAGAACCTGAAATACCGCATATCTGAACGCTGTGGGTATCGTATCATAAGTATCCCTCAGAAGGATGCCGGTCAATAGAATAGTTGCGATAGCCACGATCACAAAATAGAACTTGAATTCATTGTCTTTTATGAGACTTTTTTTGTCAGAATATAGGGTCTTGTAATGCAAAGCAAAGTTTGCACCTGCTATGAACATGAACAATGTGATTATACCTTCTATCAAAGGACTGTCAAAGGCAGCAACACTATCAGCATATGTAGAAAAACCACCACACGCCATTGTGGTGAACGTATGTGTAGAAGCATCGTAGAATGACATCCCTGCTGCAAGCAACAGTATAAGTTCAAGTACCGATATCGAGACATAGACCGCCCACAGTATCTTTGCGGTTTCCCTTATTCTCGGCTTGAGCTGATCCTCTTGTGGACCCGGTGCTTCTGCGCGGAACATCTGTCTGCCAGCAACACCCAATTTCGGAAGAATGGCAATGAACAACATGATGATACCCATTCCGCCTATCCACTGGGTCATACTTCTCCAGAACAGAAGGCTTCGTGAATGACTTTCGATATCCACGAAGACCGTTGCCCCAGTAGTTGTAAAGCCTGACATGGATTCGAACAGGGCATTAAGAGGAGTTACACCATCGAACATGAAAGGTATGGAACCAAATAAAGCGGCTGCAAACCATCCAAATGCAACTATGGCAAAACCTTCCCTTCTTTCCCATTCGTCCTCACCGGTTGATATGAACCTAAAGGAAAGCAGAGACCCAACAATTGTCGTCACTGCGAATGATACTGCAAAAGGATAGGGTGACTCGCCGTAATACATTGCGACTACCAGAGGTATAAGCATCAAAGGCCCAAGAAAACAAAGAAGAGAACCCAATACGTTAAATACTACTCTATAGTTTATCAAAATATAGACCTTCCAATTTTACTTGAACAAACGTTCAACTTTTTGATGTGCAGAAGGTAATAAGAACACAAGGACACGATCCCCTTCTTTAATGATATAATTACCACGGGGAACGAACGTATCCCCTTTATGCACCACCATACATACCAAAGCACCCTCAGGGAACGGTACGTTCTTCAAAGGTCTACCGGTTACTTTGGAGGTACTGGATGCAATATACTCTATGATCTCGGCCTTTTCACCTTCGATCATTGTCAATGCTTCAATACCAGTACCCATCGTCAATTTCAGAACTTCATTGATCGTAGCTTCCCTTGGACTTACCGCGCGGTCCACGCCCACCAATTCGAACAATGGCACATAATCAAGATGGTCAGCCCTTACAATAACTTTCTTTGCACCAAGTTGTTTGGACAGAAGAGCGCATAACAGATTTTTCTCATCACTGTCAGTAACGGAGATCACGACATCCATGTCCTTTACACCTTCTTCTTTTAGAAGATGTATATCAGTCCCATTTCCTTTCAGGATAAGAACTTTTGGAAGGAGATCTGCAATAGCTTCACATCTATCCAGATTCTTTTCAATTATCTTGATACTCGTGTTGCTTTTCTCCAGAAGCTTTGCAAGATAGAAACCAACTGTCCCACCGCCAATAATGAGAACTCGCTTCACACTTTCCGTATGCCCGGCAAAGAGGTTACCAATGTCCATCATGGCATCGGATTTGCCGATGACCACAACGTGGTCACCTTTGTGAATGACATCGTCACCATGTGGGATAATAATATTTGATTCTCTATAGAGTGCACTCACAATACAACATTCGGAAAGATCGAGGTCTTTCATTTTTTTGTCAACAAGATCGCTTTCATCCGATACAACGAATTCCATCATCTTGACCTTTCCATCTGCAAACACCTCAGCATCTATTGCAGAAGGCATAGAAAGGATCTCAGCGACCTCAGAAGCCAAAGCAAGCTCAGGGCAGATCATGACATCGATACCCACCTGAGTGCGCGTTGCAACAGGCCTGTCGATATAATCAGGATTCGTTACCCTCGCCATTGTCTTGAGCTGTTTGTGTAAAGGAGATATCAACTTGGCAGTTGTACAGGTAACAATGTTCAATTCATCTGAACCCGTTACGGCAACAAGGAGATCAGCATCGTTTATCAGACGCTCAAGGATAGAAACGTTTGCACCATTACCCTGGATCACCTGTACATCCAGTTCATCAGCTCTCGCACATGCGTCCTCATCAATATCAATGACAACAACATCATTGTTGAGATAGAGAGAACTTGCAATATGAAATCCCACTTCTCCAGCACCTACGATAATTATCTTCATAAATCACACAGCCCTGTGAAAATAATTGAAATTATAAAGAATGGTTAATGAAACATATCCATGTTAAAGGTTACTGCAAAAAAAAGAGTGAAAAAAATATTTAGGCACGTGCCTTAATCGACAGTGCCAACAGAATTATTAGAGGTAGAACTCTCAAATGCGTCCTTCAGCTTATCAAAGAAACCTTTTTTTTTCGAACCCTTATGGTCACCGTTACTGAGCCCTTCGAATTCTTCAAGTAGCTCTTTTTGTTTACCCGTAAGGTTCGTAGGTGTTTCAACGATAACCCTGACAAGCTGGTCACCCTGACCATGCCCGTGAAGATGTGGCATACCTTTACCCTTTAAGCGCAATACCGAATGCGTCTGAGTGCCAGGTTTGATCTTCATCTTCACTTTCCCGTGAAGTGTAGGTACTTGTATCTCAGTACCCAGGGCCGCCTGTGAGAATGATATTGGAATTCCATAGACAATATCATCACCAACACGCTCGAACTCATCGTGTTGCTTGACATGGATGACAATATAGAGATCACCGGGTGGTGCACCTGGACTGCCAGCTTCGCCTTCCCCAGACATCTTCAGTCGCAGACCTGTATCAGCACCCTTTGGAACCGAGACACCCATCTTGCGCACTTTCTTTTGTTTGCCTGAACCTCTACAGACAGGGCAGGGAGATTCAATGACCTGACCCTTTCCATGACAAACATCACAAGTGGTTGTGGTCATGAAGTTGCCAAGAGGTGTTCTTCTTGCATGGGTTACCTGGCCGCTGCCACGACATGTGGCACATGTTTTAGGACTTGTGCCTTCCTTTGCACCGGTTCCCCCACAGGTTTCACAATTCTCTGCACGAGGGATATTTATCTGTACCTTTTCTCCGAAAGCAGCCTGTTCCAGCGTTACGCCAAGGTCATACCTCAGGTCCGAGCCTCTTGTAGGTCCCTGCCTGCGGCGCCCTCCGCCACCAAAGCCGCCGAAGCCGCCACCGCCTCCGAATATACTGCCAAAGATATCACCGAGGTCACCAAAATCGCCAAAATCAGCATTTCTAAAAATGTCTTCAGTACTGTATCGACCATCGATACCCGCATGTCCAAAGCGATCATACTGCGCCTTTTTCTCAGCATCTGAAAGGACAGCATAAGCTTCGGAGATCTCCTTGAACTTCTCTTCAGCATCCGCTTCTTTGTTCTTGTCAGGATGAAATTTCATCGCAAGTTTGCGGTAAGCTTTTTTCAACTCAGTATCAGATGCATCTTTCGATACACCAAGTATTTCATAATAATCTCGCGTGGTCGACATTAGAACTCCTTTAAAGGTAAATAAAAGTGCAGATGGAAATCATCTGCACATATTGCCTTCAGGTATTTATTTGTCTTCGTCAACGACTTCATAGTCCGCATCAACGACATTATCATCTGATGCA
>Ga0255391_1010_pt1 | contig 16093 bp, 13 predicted proteins | sample ANMaggSeSYBR01J5_FD_182121 | JGI IMG/M metagenome (GOLD analysis project Ga0255391, IMG submission 182121) | Sediment cell enrichment communities from methane seep in Santa Monica Basin, California, United Staets - ANME aggregate JGI... | ecosystem: Environmental > Aquatic > Marine > Cold seeps >...
AAATCGAAAGACCACATTATTGAGTTCAACAACATTAGAGAGTTAAGGGTTGGAAGTGTTTCAGTTTTCTTTAAAGATATACAAACGATTTCTGAAAAAGTTTATTTTCTTTTTGAGAACTTCCTGACCTTTGTGTCAAGATTATTTGAAGGTGCAGGAGGAATTTTATGGGCAGTGATTTTTTTGGCTCTTTTTATGACGATCCTTAAATTCGAAGGGGGAATTTAGAATAATGTTCCTTAATAACTTGCTGATCTTTTCAGCTTTAGCCGCAGTTGGATTGATGCTTGTTGCTTCTGACTGGCGAATGCGCATAGCGGGCTTAGCATCTTTATATCTGGTAGGGTTCATTGTGATAATTCAAATATGGCCGGTAGCTCTTGCCTCTGTAAAATTGATCTCTGGTTGGATGGGTATTGCACTTTTGAGTACTTCAATGATAAATTCTATGAATCAAGTAAATAGCCACCGTTTCACTTCTGAAGCAGTATTTCGGTTCTTGATGGCAGTTCTCGTTTGGATAGTGGTCGTAGCGATTGCCCCTTCGATTAATGAATGGCTTCCAATACCTTATACAAATTTGTACATCGGGGTGTCGTTAATGGGTTCTGGTTTACTTTTCATGAGTCTAACCGATGATTTTATTGAAATAGTTCTGGGATTATTAACGATACTGGCAGGGTTTGATATTATCTATTCCTCATTAGAAGGATCGGCCTTGGTAACTGGAATTTACGCTTTCATTATCATTTTGATCTGTTCGCTCAACGGATATTTCTCATCAGTAGTTTCAGATAGGAAAGTGGAATGAACGCTCCAGCAATTTGGATCATTTTTCCAGCGGTTGTTTCAATTTTTCTATTATTAATTAAAAATAGAAAAATTCGAGGTTACCTTTTTATAGGAATAAGTTTTATTTTTGCTGTTTTAACTATATTTATTAAAATAGATTTTCCTGGCGAAAAGGGACTCTTCACTATTGGAGTTTCTTCAATTTTAAATATCCTGGGAAGAAATTTTATTTTACTCGAAAATGATAAATCTTTAATCTTCATGATTTATTGTTTCAATGCGAGTTGGGGAGCTGCCTCAATCATTTTAAAAAAGCACGCGCGCTTTATACCGCTTGGATTAATGTATACAGGCTTTCTCTTGGCCGCAGTTTCTGTTGAACCTTTTCTATATTCCGCATTGATCATTGAGATCGCTGTAATTATGAGCATACCTCTTCTTGTGAACTCACAGGCTGATAGGAAAAGTGGTATATCAAGATATCTAATATTTCAAACCATGGCTATGCCGTTCATTCTTTTAGCAGGCTGGTTCTTGGCTGGCGGTGAAATCACCCCAGTGAACTCCGAACAGTTGGTTCAGGCAATATTATTACTTGGCTTGGGTTTTATTTTCTGGTTGGCGATTTTCCCATTCCATTCTTGGGTGCCGATGGTATTTGATGAAACGGATCCTATAGATTCAGGATTTATTTTCCTCCTATTGCAATCTGTTTACTTTATATTAATTCTTAAATATATCAATGAGTTCGCATGGCTTCGGAATTACCCGGTATTTTTCCAGGCTTTAAGGTTTTTGGGAATAATTATGGCTGGATTTGGTTCAATAGGGCTATTTTTCGAAAAAAGTATTCGGAAATTGATCGGATATGAATTTCTCCATTCAATTGGGATATTACTTGTGGCGGTCGGCCTATCTGCCGCAAGGGGAATTACCCTTTTTACATATTTAATTGGATCCCAATTAATCAGTTTCTCGTTATTGTCCTGGTCAGTTTCTCATTTCGAATCCTTGGAAAAGAGGATGTCGGTCTTAAGTTTCAGTGATCTAACAAAAAAAAGACCAATTGCTGTAGCAAGTTTTCTTTTTTCACTACTATCACTATCTGGAATGCCTCTTACAATTGGATTTCCTCCCCTACAAACTTTATACCAATATTTGGCTGCTGATTATCCGATGGTTGTCGTAATAATGATTTTAAGCAATATATTAATCACGATGACTGTATTTAAATTTATCAAGGAAATTCTTCGTAATAATTATGAATTTCAATATTTATTGAATGAAGTAAAAGCAAACATGTTTATATTTTCCTTTCTAATCATCTTTATTATTTCTGGCTTTTTCCCGCGTACAATTCTGATAAGATTCGAACATCTTGTTTCAGGGTTCGATTTTCTTATAAAATAGTAGAAGATCAAAAATGTTGTTATAGCCCATTAAAATCTATAGAAAGAGTATCTAATGAATCTTGAAGAATTAATAATAAAAATAGAAAAAATTGACGATCAAATTAAATCATTAAATAAATCATTTTCCACATTTAATAATAAGATCAGTGAAGTAGATGACAAAACTTCAGGGTTTTTGAATTTAATGCGCGATGAAAAAAAAGAAATCGCCAGGTTGAATTCAACTGTTATGGGTTTAGGACAATTTGATGCGGCAATTACTCAAGTGCGTGTAGATTTCAACCGAAAATTTGAGGAATTTCAGAAACAAAGAAAACAGGAGGAGCAATTGCGAGCTAATCTTGTTGATGAAGATTTTAAATTGATCAAATCAATAATTGAAGGAACCAGGACTGAACTGACCAACGAATTTGATAAAAAACTAACATCGTTTCTAGAAGAAAGCAATAGACTGATCAATAGAATAAAGGAGAAAGAAATAGAAATTAATGAGATCCTTAAATCATCTGAAGATGCTAAGGGTGGGTTGAATTCATTCAATCAGGATTTACGCCGCACGATAAAACAAGTAGAAAATCTGCAGGCTGAGGTAGGGGCTTCGCTTGGGAAACAAGATGAAATCCGATCAAAACTCGAGGTTATTTCTGATTCTCTCAGAAACAATGATAGCCGATTAAATGAGATAATCGTGACTGAATCTGAGCGCAAACAAGTTCAATTGGGTTTTATAGAAAAACAAGCACTTAACCAAAAAGAACGGGATAGGATTTGGGTCGAATGGGAACAGCAATTTGAAGAATTCTCAAAACAATTATATGGGTTATTACCTAAATTACAGAACCAACAGCTCGGTCTTGAACAATCAAAAAACAATTTTGAAGACATCACTCAGCAATTTGAAAGACGAATTAAAGAATTAACAGAAATGTACCGTCTAATGGATGAAAAATTCAGGAAAGAATGGGCTACTTATAAAGCTGATTCTGAAAAAAGATGGTCTAATATTTCAATGGTAGTTGATGATAAACAAGGGGGATATTCGGACCAATTTCAATCGCTAAAAGATAGAATGGTATTTGTTGAAGATAATTCCAATGAAATGCAGGAAGTCCTTCTCCTTATGAGTACTGAAATACAAAAAGGTATGCAAAATATAATGAAAATGGTTAATGGGTGGATGGAAGCATTCGGGCAAATTAAACCACGACAATAATTGTGATTTGAACAAAAAAACATTATGTATGTGATTGGAACTGCAGGCCATGTGGACCATGGGAAATCTACTCTAATTTACTCGTTAACCGGAATCAATCCAGACCGCTTAAAAGAAGAAAAAGAACGGCAAATGACAATCGATCTGGGTTTTGCTTGGTTTTCTCTGCCTTCAGGTGAAGAGATTGGGATTGTCGATGTACCCGGACATCGAGATTTTATCGAGAACATGCTTGCCGGAGTGGGAGGCATTGATGCTGTGTTATTCGTAGTTGCCGCTGACGAAGGAATTATGCCGCAATCACGAGAGCACCTTGATATCCTGAAATTGCTTGGAATAAAACTTGGTTTGATCGTACTTACCAAGGTTGATCTAATAGAAGATAACGACTGGCTGAATCTTGTTGAAACTGATATAAGGGACCTTGTAAAGAATTCGTTTTTGGAGGAAGCCCCAATATTAAAAGTTTCCGCAGTAAAGAAAACGGGATTGATGGAGCTTTCCATCAGCCTTGATACATTATTGAAACAATGCGCTCCTAAAAAAGATAACCACAAACCCCGCTTGCCCATAGACCGAATATTTTCATTAAAAGGATTTGGGACTGTTGTTACCGGAACTCTTCTTGATGGAAGCTTCAAGGTGGGTGATCAAGTGGAAATATTACCTTCTGGTAATAAATCACGGATTCGAGGTATACAAAATCATAAGAAAAAACAACAAATGGCTGAGCCTGGTAACCGTACTGCCGTAAACCTTGTTGGTGTTGAGGTTAACCAATTACAGCGGGGGGATGTTGTATGTTTACCGGGTCAATTACACCCAACACATCGAATAGATGTGGAAATTAACCTATTGGAAAGCGGGTCAGCAAAGATTAAACATGATGACCACTTGAAAATATTTATTGGATCATCGCAATCTATGGCGCGGGCGCGAGTAATTGGCCAAAAAGAAATCAAACCAGGAGATACTGGTTGGCTGCAATTAGAATTTGAAAAAGAAGTGGTTGTGAAAAGTAAGGATCGTTTCATCATCAGAAGGCCGTCTCCGGCGGCTACTATTGGAGGAGGTCTGGTTCTAACTGCACACCCGGTTGGAAGACACCGACGTTTTTCTCCAAAGGTAATTAGCCAATTTAAATTTCTTTCGAGTGGATCAATTCAAGACGCGATTCTTGTCGAACTTTCTAATAATAAGATTTCAAAACTGTCTCAGCTAATAGAAAAGATTGAGATCGAAGAAGAATCAGCTATGGTATCTGTTGAACTATTAATACAAAACGGGAAAATTTTTCTGTTTGAAGAAGAGAGTGGATTAAATCCTGCAAGCTGGCTTATTACTGAAAAACACTGGTTAGACCTTTCAAATAAATTAATAGGAATAATCAAGGATTACCATAAAGAATATCCCCTCAGAGAAGGTATTAGAAAAGAAGATGCCTCTAATTTGATTGGCGTATCTCGAAAAGCAGTCTCCCTAATCGCAGAAAAAATGCAATCCGAGGGAATTATTAAATCATCGGGAAATCATCTCATACTTCATGACCATCAGATTACGTTCTCGGCAAATCAGTTAGATCTTATTAAAAAATTAGAAGTCGTGTTTTCTAAATCACCTTTCCTTACTCCTTCCGTGAATGAGTGTATTGAAATTGTTGGGGAAGAAGTATATTGCGCGTTGATTTCTATGGGGAAGATTGTTGAAATTACACCAAGTGTTGTCTTTCATCAAATAGATCTTGATCAGATTATCCAAGAAACGAGAAAATTGCTCGGAAGTTGTCAAAAGATTACAGCGAGTGAGTTTCGGGATCATTTCAATACATCTCGTAAATATGCGGTAGCCTTGCTTGAATACATGGATGAAATTGGAATTACTAAACGTATTGATGATTTTAGGGTATTAAAAACAAGTTGACATTGGCGCAATGACCTTGTATAATAGTCTCCGCTTGCCCCAGCGGTAGGTTGCTGGGGTAAAATTATGTATCCAACTTCCCCGTTTACGGGCGGTGTGCTCCGCACGGGAAATGGTGAAGTGAAGATTGGAGAAAATTATGTACGCAATTATTGAGAATGGTGGCAAACAATATAAAGCCGTTGAAGGCGGTTTTATTGAAATTGATCTGCTTCCAGATGAAGTAGGTAAGAAGAAAACCTTTGATAAGGTTCTTCTCCTTTCTACAGATGGAAAAACTGAAGTGGGGGAACCTTACTTGAAGGGTGTATCTGTTGATACAACGATCATCTCTCATTTTAAAGCACCGAAAATTATTGTTTTTAAATACCGTGCAAAACAGCGATATCGCGTGAAAACAGGGCACCGCCAAAAATATTCTCGGGTGCTTATTGATACAATTGCGTTCCCTGGAAAATCTGATGCAGCTAAGAAGAGCATGGACACTTCAATTTCAAAGAAATCAGCAGCGGCAAAGAAACCCTCATCGGCCGCGAAGAAAACAACCACTAAACCAAAAACCGAATTAAAGAAAACGGTTCCAGTAAAAGCGGTTAAATCAACTGTTTCAGCGGCGAAAAAAACTACATCAACCAAAGCAGAAGCAACTACATCAAAAAAGCCGGCTGCTTCATCTACTAAGAAATCAACAGTAAGCAAAGCAAGAACTACTACCAAAAAGACAGCGAAAAAAACTACACCAAAGAAACCGACAACAAGTAAAACCAAAACAGCTACCAAAAAGACGGCAGCATCAAAGGCAACTACGGATAAGAAAACAACTTCCGCGGATAAGAAATAAAAGGATTATAGAAAGTAGAGTGGATCATGGCGCATAAAAAAGGTGGCGGCTCCTCACGGAATGGCCGAGATAGCAAATCAAAGAGATTAGGCGTGAAGAAATATGCCGGTGAGCTTGTGATAAGCGGTAACATTCTTGTTCGCCAGCGTGGAACAAAAATTAAACCAGGTGAAAATGTAGGCGTTGGTAGAGATCATACCTTGTTTGCTGTAGCGAAAGGCATGGTTGAATATTCACGGTTACCGAATGGGCAGAAAAAAGTTAGTGTTGTATCTGCGAATTAGCCAATCTGGTATAGTGATTATTATTGAAAGGTTTTGAAGAATGAAAAAAGATATTCACCCCAAATTTTATCCAGAAGCAAAGGTAACCTGCGCATGTGGAAATACCTGGATGACAGGTTCCACTCAGGAAGAAATTCGAACGGAAGTTTGTTCAAAGTGCCACCCTTTCTTTACTGGTGAACAACAGCGCCTTATTGATATTGAGGGCCAAGTTGATCGGTTCTATAAGAAATTACAGGCTCGGGAAGATTATGTAGACGATAAGAAACGCAAAAGTGCGGAAAAGACTTCTCCCGATCGAACTATTGTTGAATTAGAATTGGGCAAACGGGCAACAGACGCTCTAACAGCGGCAGGGCTAACTAACGTTGGTCACCTCCTTGAAAAGCTTGAGGGTGGTGAAGCAGCTCTGTTAGAATTACCCGGGATTGGCCGGAAGACTTTGATTGATATTAAAAAGAAGTTGCGCCAACTTGGGTATAAACTCCCTGCAGCCGCTGAAGAAATATCTGTATAGGATTGTTAATAATCAGCTTGATATAAAAGAAGGCGATACCGCCTTCTTTTTTTTCTTACCTAGGTGATAGTGTAAAATTCAATTATTAATTCATAGGAGAGGTAAAATGCAGCCTAGATCTGGATCAATAGAGATCATTTGTGGGTCAATGTTCAGCGGAAAAACAGAGGAAATGATAAGGCGATTGCGTAGAGCTAGAATCGCGAAACAGAATATTCAGGTATTTAAACCAATAATTGACACACGCTATAAAGTTGAAAAAGTGACCTCTCACGCGGGCGTTGATTTTGAAGCGATTCCTGTAAATGATTCATCAGAAGTAAAAACAAATATCAAACCTGAGACTACCGTAGTGGGGATCGATGAAGCACAATTTTTCGATGATGGGATTATTGAAGTTATTGATGAATTAGCGGATAAGGGAGTGCGGGTTATTGTCACTGGCCTAGATATGGATTTTCGAGGTGAACCATTTGGATGTGTCCCAGTCATCATATCAAAGGCAGATCATGTTGATAAACTGCATGCTATATGTATGGTATGTGGAGAACCTGCCACTCGGACACAACGGTTAGTAGATGGAAACCCCGCCCATTTTAACGATCCAATTGTGATAGTGGGCGCATCAGAATTATATGAGGCACGCTGCCGAAAGCATCACAAAGTTCCCAAGGATTAATCGCATGGAAAACCACAAAAAATTTTTACACGAAATATTAATTGATGAGAATCGCTTACAAAGCCGCATTACCGAACTTGGAACCGCTATCAGTAATGATTACAAAGATAGCAAGGATCTTCTGCTGATATGTATTTTGCGTGGAGCAATTATTTTCCTCGCTGATCTTTCCCGCCAAATCACTATCCCGCATGCGATGGATTTTATGGCCATCTCTTCCTATGGGTCTGGCACTCGTAGTTCTTCTGGAGTTGTGCGCATAAACATGGACTTAACAACAAATATCTCCGGGAAGGATGTGCTGATCGTTGAAGATATTATTGACAGTGGGAATACCCTTGCTTATGTACTTGAATTGCTTTCAACAAGAAAACCAAAGAGTATGCGTGTTTGCACGCTGCTTGACAAATTTGAGCGGAGAGAGGTTGATATCCCGATTCGGTATACAGGATTTAAGATCCCCGACAAATTTGTATTTGGGTATGGGCTTGATCTGGACGAGATTTACCGGAATCTACCTTTTATTGGTGTAGTTGACCTGGAAAAATATGATAGTTGAACAATCTATTAAGTATGGTGAATTATAAAGAATTGCTGCAGCCGCAACTAGATGAATTTATTACTTCTCAAGTGCATGCATGTGGTGAAATATTCCTTGTTGGTGGGGCAATAAGAAATACATATCTGCGAAAAGACGTGAAGGATCTAGATTTTGTAGTTAAGAAAGACGCCATCATAGCAGCGAAAAATGTTGCAGATCGTTTTAATGGGGATTTTTATATACTGGATAAAAAACGAGGTGCCGCGCGTGCACTGATATCCATCAGAGGTAAGAAACTGATAATAGATTTTACATTGTTAAATGGAAGATCCATTGATGATGATCTTAATAAGAGAGATTTCACCATCAATGCGATGGCAATAAAAATCCCATTAAGTAGTGAAGTGATTGATCCACTTAATGGCGAAGGGGATATCAAAGGTTCTATACTGCGGTCCTGTTCACCAAACTCATTCCAAGATGATCCTGTACGTACCATCCGGGCAATCCGATTTATGAATGAATTTAATCTCTTCTTAGATCAAAGTGAAGTTGAACTCATAAAAAGTGCATCATGCAACTTAGATGAAATATCGAATGAGCGTAAGCGGGATGAGATTATCAATGTACTCGAAAAAACAGATGGAAAAAAAGCCCTTACACAAATGCTGGAATTTGGGATTATTGAAAAAGTGTTCCCAGAAGTTAAAAAACTATACAAGATGGAACTAGACACTCCCCATGTTCATGATGCATGGACGCATACTCTCCAGGTTGTTAGTTACTGTCAGCAATTGATGGCTATATCAAAGAATTACCCAGATTCCAAACGATTACACCCACGTATTAAACAAGCAATAAATCTGCTAAGCCAATATAAAAAAAATATTATTAACTACATGAATGACCCAATAAGTATGAATCGCAGTATGTATTCTTTGTTGATTCTTGCCGGTATTTATCATGATGCAGGGAAGGGAGTGGTTCCCCCGATCATCAGGGACAATCGGAAAAGCTTCCCCAAGCACGCAAGAATAGGTTCAGAATTGATACACAATCGAGCGAGAGTTATGGGATTTTCAAATAGTGAGGTTGAGCATCTTACAAAGATTGTGCGATTCCATATGAAACCATCCCAAAGTGAATTTTCCAATAATACTAAAAAAGATATTCATATTCACCGATTCTATAAAAAAACTGGTATAGCAGGTATCATGGTCGGATTTGTTCATCTATCAGATGTACTTGCAACATATGAGGATACTCTCACTGAAGAGCGATGGAATAGAGCGATTTCATCGGTTAATAATATTTTTGATGCTTATTTTATCCATCACGCAAAGATTATCACTCCCCCAAAATTAATAGATGGAAATGATATTTTGAAAGAATTCAATCTTCAACCAGGGAAAAAAATTGGGGGTTTGTTGGAGCGAGTCGTAGAAGCGCAAGTAAACGGTGCGGTACGTACAAAAGGAGAAGCGATAGATTATTTAGGTCAACTATTAGTGGTTGAAAAAAACAATCAGGAAAATTTATAATGGTTCTTTTTCATATTGAACATGGGTCAGGAATTCCTCTCATTCTGCTTCATGGGTTTCCATTCGATCATATGATCTGGGATGGAGTAATCGGAGAACTAGAGAAGGGAATTCATGTAATTGCCCCTGATCTCCGAGGGCACGGCCGTTCAATGATTACAAAAAGCGATTACTCAATCGCTGACATGGCTGCTGATATCATAGAACTAATGGATCAATTGCAAATTAGGGGAGCAGTGATTGCGGGTCATTCCATGGGTGGATATATCGCATTAGAAATGACACGCAATTTTCCTGAGCGTATTTCAGGATTAGCCCTGATCTCCTCACATATTTTTGCAGATCCATTGGAGAAAAAGCAGTCTCGTTATAATGATATTGATAGAATTATGCGGCAAGGGGCGGATGTGGTTTTGGCAAATATGCCGAATATGCTTACACATGATGACAACGTAAAAAACTTCTGCCGCGATGCGGTGGTGAGAATGGATTCAATTGGTGCTATGGGAGCGCTGCACGCAATGGCGAATAGAACCACTTCAGAAGATATTTGGGAAGTATTAAATATTCCAACGATGGTAATCGCTGGTTCTGAGGACCAGCTGATATCAATCGAAAAAAGTCGCGGATTCGCGGATTTACCAAAAATCAGCACTCTGGAGGAAATTGATAGCGCAGGGCATGTGCCTATGCTGGAAGCACCCGATAAGGTTGCAACGGCATTGGTTAGATTCATTAATAATACACGGAGGAGTTAATAATGGCATCAGAAGTTTATTTTACAAACATGAGAACAAAACCAGGAAATGGTATGCTGGATAAATTGGGGAGGGTGATTGAAAGGGCGGGAATTGGGGATTTGGATTTGAAAGATAAAATGGTCGCTTTGAAGATCCACTTCGGTGAACCTGGTAATCTGGCATATATACGACCCAATTATGTCGCTTTGATCGTTGATAAAATTAAGAAACTGGGGGGTAAGCCGTTTTTAACAGACTGCAATACTCTCTATTATGGTAGGCGATCAAATGCGGTTGACCATTTGGAAGCAGCTATGGAAAATGGTTTTAACCGCATCGCAGTTGGTTGTGACGTGATCATCGCGGATGGATTAACTGGTACCGACGCCAAAGAAATAGAAATCAATCAGCGGCATGTTGAACGGGCAAAAATTGGCACCGTGATAGCTGATGCGGATGTGATTATCAGTGTTACCCATTTCAAAGGACATGAACAAACGGGATTCGGCGGAGCTTTAAAAAATCTTGGTATGGGATGCGGATCGCGGAAGGGAAAACTTGAAATGCACTCCGAATCAAAGCCAAAGATGGATCAGGAAAAATGTGTTTCTTGCGGGATTTGTTTAAAGAACTGCCCGGAAAAAGCGATCACCTATAACGAAAAAAAACAAGCGCAAATTGATTACGAAAAATGTATTGGATGCGGGCAATGTGTAGCCAGCTGTCACTATGGCGCCGCGCGGGCTGTTTATGATCAGGCAATTGATATTCTAAATGAGAAAATTGCGGAATACACTCTCGCTGTTCTGAAAGGAAAACAGCATTTTCATGTCAGTTTCATGATGAATATATCTCCAGATTGTGACTGCTGGGATGTAAATGATCAGGCAATCGTACCTGATGTTGGAATAGCAGCATCTTCTGATCCGGTTGCGCTTGATCGGGCCTGTGTAGATCTGGTCAATGCTGCTCCTGAAATTGAGGGAAGCATAATTGGAGATAAGGGGAAGCTGAGAGACGGAGAAGATAAATTTGTCCATGTCCATCCCGATGTGCATTGGAAAGACGGCCTTAATCACGCGGAAGAGATTAAGGTCGGAACTCAGGAATATGAATTGATAACTGTTAAATAAATTCTGTAAACAAGGTTAGATGAAAAGAGCTGGATAATATTCCAGCTCTATCTTTTATTCAGGTTGTTATGTTTCCTTGAGAACGCGTGCGTGGTGGTGTTCATATTCTTTTTTACAGCAATTAAGACTTTCAATTTTCATAGAATTCCCGAAATGATGTAAGTAAACATACCTGCCAACAGAATTAAAATACTGCTGTACAGGATCAACTTGCCAATCACTTTACCTTCTTTCCCGCTTAATCCTACTGTGCTGCAGCCGAGAATGACTTTGGCTGGCGCCATTATGCTCCCCAAAGCACCTCCGGTTGTTTGTGCTGCAAGGATCAAGGCGACGGAAAGGTTTACAAGTTTGGCTGTTTGCATTTGAAGATTGCCAAATAATACGTTGGAATTATTATTGCTGCCGGTGATAAACGCGCCCAACGCGCCTATGAAGGGGGAAACGATCGGGTAAATTTCCTGGCTGAAAACACGGCTTATACCTACCGCAAGCACATTCGTCATTTGGGCATGGTTCATAACCACAGCAGTTCCTACAAGTGAAAAAATCGCAATGGAAGTATTCAAGGATCTTTTATAGGAATCAAAAGCAATCTCGATTATTTCATTACTATTCAAGTGTGCTTTCTTTTTCAGGAGCAAAAAGGACAGCAAAGCACTGATCGTAATGATAGTACCAGGGTGAAGGAACAGGTTGAACTTTTTGCTCGTCTCTGCTGGTGTAATGAAGCCATAAGATGTGGATAACTGTGGGAATTGGAAACTTATTGCGTATGGTGCGAATAGCTCCCTGATGGGAGAGAAAAAATTGAAAATAATTATCAGAGTAACTAAAAGCACATACGGGAGTAGAGCGATAAATAATTGATTTCGATCCTCACTTTTTATCTTTTGCAGATATTCTCTACTATATTTTGAAAAGAATCGCACATATAGAAATCCAAACAAAAGGCTTACCATTGATGGGAGTGTAACCGCAATGACCCACAGACCATTCGTTGCGAGTAAATATTGACCGATGGATAGAATAAGTGAGGTCATAAGGGTAAGTGGAAGTGCCTTGAGAAAATGTTTTTTTCCGCCAGCCAGGTAAATCACAGAGAGCCCACAAAATAAGGATGATACTCCCAGCAATATTGCTGTAAATGGAGCGAGGTAATCTGCGGTTAGCCCGGTAACAGCCATCAACGTAATAAACGAACTGCCCATAGAACCGAATGTAACCCCCCAGCCATGCCCAATACTGGCGATTACAACTGAAACAGTTGGAGAAAAACCAGCGCTTACCAGCAAAGGGGCAGATATGGCAACTGGAACGCCAAACCCTCCCATCCCTTGTAAAAAGGAAGGAAAAAGCCAGCCGAGAAAAATACCCAGGAATGCACGGCTCTCGGTAAGTTCTGCAAGGAATTCCCCGATTATTTGAATAGTGCCAGCCCTTTTTGTAACTTGATAAAGGAACATTGCTCCCCAAATAATAAGAAGGACATCTAATGAGAGAAAAAAAGCTTTGATATACGTATATTGAATGAGTTTGAAAGAAGCTCCGAAAAAGATTGATGCGATTAACTGTGTTACCAACCAGGTAAACATACCGGCTTTACTTCCCCCCCAATTAATTACTGTCATAAGCAGGAGGACGAGGATTATAGGTAATAAGGCTAACAACCAGATGAATGTATTAATCGGAGCCACTGAGTAATTATATTACTTGAAACCAAATATTTTATTTTTTATTAATATCTGAATTTGAATTAATTTGGTATATTACGGGGGGCAAAAATGCTTATGGTAAAATCCATACTTAGTGCTTTTTTGTAAATACTTATTATTTTTAATATCTCCGGAGGAAATAAATGTCAGAAAAAAAATGGGTTTACCTTTTCAATGAAATTGAAGAGGCAGAAAAATACACGGGCTCTTGGGACGGAGTGCGCGGATTAATGGGGGGAAAAGGCGCGAACTTGGCCGAAATGACTCGAATTGATGTCCCAGTCCCGCCTTTCTTTACAGTGACCACAGAAGCATGCAACGCGTTCCTGGCAAATGATAATCAATTCCCTGCGGGGATGTGGGAACAGAGTTTAGAAGCGTTGAAAGGTGTTGAAAAAGCAGCTGGAAAGAAATTTGGTGATCCAGCGAATCCTTTGCTTGTTTCCTGCCGTTCTGGCGCGAAGATGTCTATGCCTGGTATGATGGATACAGTCCTGAATATCGGGCTCAATGATGCCACAGCTGAAGGTATGGTGAAGATTACTGATAATGAACGCTTTGTTTACGATGCTTATCGCCGGCTGATAGCGATGTTTGGCGCGGTGGTGTTAGAGATCAAAGACAAAAAGTTTGAGACCGTGCTTGAGGAGGTCAAGAAAGCAAAAGATGCGGAGGCAGATACTGACCTTACTGCGGGTGATCTGAAAGAATTGGTTGAGAAATTCAAGAAAATTGTCAAATCTGAAAAAGGGTTTGATTTTCCACAGGATCCTGTTGAACAGATGCGCCTTGCAACCGAAGCCGTCTTCGGTTCATGGAATGTGAAACGGGCGGTTGATTACCGAAAAGCTGCCAATATTCCTGATGACCTGGGTACGGCCGTGAATATTTGTACAATGGTGTTTGGCAATGCCGGCTGGGAATCCGGTACAGGAGTCGCCTTTACACGCAACCCGTCAACAGGCGAAAAGGTACTATTTGGTGAATATCTTATGAATGCCCAGGGTGAAGACGTTGTCGCTGGTATTCGAAATGCCGAGAAGATCGAAACGATGGTCGAAAAACTCCCCGATGCATATAAACAATTCGTAGATATTACCCAGAAATTAGAAAAACATTATAAAGAAATGCAGGATGTGGAGTTCACCATCGAAAATAAACAATTGTGGATGCTTCAAACCCGCAACGGTAAAAGAACTGCCAGCGCGGCTGTCAAGATTGCGGTTGATATGGCAAATGAGGGAATGATCACGAAAGAAGAAGCGGTCAGCCGTGTATCGCCTGATCAGGTTGATACTCTCCTGCACCCGCAGTTCCTTGGAGACACACTACAAAAAGCAAAAAAATCTGGCAGGCAGTTTGCCAGTGGTGTTAACGCTTCACCGGGCGCGGCTGTTGGTCAGATCTATTTTGACGCGGATACCGCAGAAAGAATGGCAAAGGAAGAGAACCAGGATGTGATCATGGTCCGTCCGTTCACGAAACCGGATGATGTGCATGGAATGCTGGCTTCTAAGGGTATTCTTACAAGCGAAGGCGGAGCGACATCACACGCAGCCGTTGTCGCACGGCAGTTTGGTGTTCCTTGCGTCGTTGGTGCTTCAATGGTTCGCATTGATATGAAAAAGCGTCAATTGGAAGCGAATGGAGTTGTCGTAAAAGAGGGCGAGTGGATATCAGTAGATGGCGGCACCGGTGAGGCTTTCTTGGGAAAGATCGATGTGACCGCTCCTTTACTGGAAGAACAAACGGACTTGATGACACTGCTCGATTGGGCAGATGACATTTGCGCGCAGCCCGGCATTCGAGATGTACCTGATGGATGGCCAACTACTGGCTTACAGGTTTGGGCAAATGCTGATTATCCCAAAGATGCCCAGCGTGCCCGTTCATACGGCGCAAAAGGAATTGGACTCTGCCGCACAGAGCACATGTTCTTTGAAACGGAACGCTTGCCCGTTGTTCAACGCATGATCCTGGCAAAATCATCACAAGAGCGGGTAAAGGCACTCAATGAGCTGCTTCCGCATCAGCGTTCTGATTTTGAAGGATTATTCGAGGCGATGGATGGTTATCCAGTTATTATCCGCCTGATCGATCCGCCGCTGCACGAGTTCCTGCCTTCCGAAGAATCATTATTGGAAGAAGTGATCACAATGCGCGTGAAAGGTGAAAAGGATGGCTTGGCAGAAAAAGAATCTATGCTGGAAAGTGTTAGATCTATGCACGAATCCAACCCTATGATGGGTATGCGCGGCATCCGCTTGAGTATTGTGATGCCTGAAATTGTAGAAATGCAAGTACGCGCGATCTTCGAAGCTGCGGCCAATATGAAATTGAAGGGTGTGGACGCGAAACCTGAAGTGATGATACCGCTGACAGGCCACATCAATGAATTAAATCATATTCAACCGCGATTGATTGAAATCGCGAAACAGGTCATGAAAGATAAGAAGATTGAATTTGAATATAAATTCGGCACTATGATTGAGATCCCCCGTGCCGCACTCACAGCCAGGGAAATTGCTGGAGTTGCAGAATTCTTCTCTTTTGGAACGAATGACCTGACCCAGATGACCTTTGGGTACAGCCGTGATGACGCGGAACGCAATTTCTTGGTGACCTATGTGGAAAAAGGTATTCTCCCGGTGAATCCTTTCCAATCCGTTGATACGGATGGCGTTGGACGATTAATGGCTATGTCTGTCAAAGAGGGGCGTGAAACCCGCACGGACCTGGAAGTTGGTATTTGCGGTGAGCATGGC
>Ga0255391_1011_pt1 | contig 15436 bp, 14 predicted proteins | sample ANMaggSeSYBR01J5_FD_182121 | JGI IMG/M metagenome (GOLD analysis project Ga0255391, IMG submission 182121) | Sediment cell enrichment communities from methane seep in Santa Monica Basin, California, United Staets - ANME aggregate JGI... | ecosystem: Environmental > Aquatic > Marine > Cold seeps >...
AAGTATTCCCCAAGGATAAATTCAATTTAGTAAAAACCAAACTTGTAAAAAAACTTGAAATTATTTTTTCTGATATTAAAAACAATTATGGTAATTGTGAAATGCAACCAAACATTTTTATAGGAAGCTGTTTGGAATTTGATAAACTATTTTCAGATGAAATTCAATTAACTTTTTACTCTCCACCTTACTGTAATTGTTTTGACTATTTTGAAATTCATAAAGTTGACTTATGGTTAGGGGACTTTGTGAACAACAAAGAGGAATTCAGATTGCTGCGAAACACTGGTTTTCGTTCTAACACAAATTCTTTAAATAATAAACCAATTGTTTATAAAAACGAAAAACTTGAAAATTTAATTTCTCTATTTGACATTCACAAACTATGGAATAAAAGAATACCAAGTGTTGTAAGAGGTTACTTTGATGATACGCACACACTGTTGAACAAACTTTATCAACAAACAATCAAAGGCGGTTATGTTGGAATTGTGATCGGGAACTCAGCATACTCTGGAGTAATAATTCCTAGTGATGTTTTAATTGCAGACATTGCAAAAGAAATAGGTTTTAAAGTGAAAAACATTTTTATAACAAGACACTTAACAACAAGCTCACAACAAAAAAAGGAGTTAGAAACTTTGAAAAAATATTTACGAGAAAGCATAGTATTATTAGAAAAATGATTAAAACACCGAAATATCAATTTGTAAGAGAAGTCATTCCTTCGAAAATTGAAAAAGGCTCAATTCTGAATATCATTACTCGTGATGTAAATACACATACACATGGTTTTCATAAGTATCCAGCTAAATTTATTCCTCAAATTCCGAAGTGGGCAATTGCCAAATATCTAGATGGAGAAAAAGAAAAAAATATTATTGACCCTTTTTGTGGTTCAGGAACAACATTAGTCGAAGGAGTATTATCGGGTTACAATGTAATCGGAGTTGATGTTGATCCTTTATCAGTAATGATTTCAAAAGTAAAAACAACCAGAGTTGATGAAACAGAATTAAAGAAAATATCATCTTGGTTATTTGAAGAAATAATAAATAGAAAGAAAGGAACATTTAAACCCGATTGCAAAACCATTGAGCATTGGTTTACTAAAGACGCAATAAAAAAACTTTCAAAAATAAGGACTTCAATCAATCTAATACCTGAAAAGTTTGGTGACAGTAAAAAGATAAAAGATATTCAAGATCTTTTACTAATTTGTTTTTCATCAATCATTCGCAGAGCTTCAAATGCAGATAACGAATCACAGAAAACATATGTTTCTCATACGAAAATAAAAGAACCTGAAGAGGTCAATTCCCTTTTTATTTCACAACTTGAATTATTTGTTGACAGGGCGATAAAATTTTCTGAAACGACAAATTCAAGAGTAAAAAACAAAATAATTCATTCGTCAAGCGCAGAATCATTACATAGAAAACTTAATGGTTTGCAGATAGATTTAGCAGTGACATCACCACCATATATTAAAGCAATTGACTATATCTATAATCAAATGGTAGAATTATTTTGGATTGGCGATTTGTTTCAGATGCAGACACAGACAAAGCAGAACAATAAGAAAAATCAATACATTGGTAATAAACAAATTCAAAAAGCTGAGTTTAAAAACTACATTCCAATCAACACAATTTTTAGTATCGAAGGATTAGATGTAAAACTGCAACAGGTTTATGACACGGACAAAAAAAATGGACACAAACATTCTTATGTAGCATATAAATATTTTGTAGAAATGGAAAAACATTTTGCTGAAATGTCTAAGTGTTTAACTAAGAAAACTCATTATGTAATGGTTGTTGGAAATAGTAATGTAAGTGATATTTTCTTTGAAACCGTAGAATTTCTGATTGCCATTGCAGAAAGAAACGGTTTTAGAATTACAAACAAATGGGGTTACAAAATTAAAAATCGTTATATGAGATTTGACAGAAAAGGCAGAGGCGGAATAATTGAAACTGATTGGGTGCTTGACTTTGAAAAAAAATGACTTGTCCTGAAATAGGTTTACAATAAAATTGTAAATTTATTCGCACATTATGGACAAAAAAATGATTAACAAAGAAGAAATTGTTGCCGAATATTTAACAGGCAATATTAGTTATCGTGCTTTAGGACAAAAGCATGGAGTTCCATCACGAAGCATTTGTGATTGGGTAATGAAATACCAGGGTCGTTTACCAAGCTGGAGAGAAAAACAGAAAAGGAGAAAAGAAAAAGCAACCGGCAAAAAAGAACAGGAGTTATCCAACGATGTAAAGGTTCTACAGAAAGCTTTACGTAGAAGTGAACTCAAAAGTGAACTTTTAGAAGAAATGCTAAATTTGTCTGAAGAACATACCGGTATTGACTTGCGAAAAAAGTTTGGAACCAAGCAATAGCAAAAGTAGAACAAAGAAAAAGCCGCAGTATAACTGCTCTTTGTTCGTTGCTTGGTTATAGCAGACAGGCTTATTATCAACAGAAAAAACAAATAGAAAAAGAATCATTACAGTATGGCCTATTGATAAATGAAGTATTGGAGATTCGGAAAAACCAAAAACGCTTGGGATGTCGTAAATTGATTCATAAACTCGAACCATTTATGTCTCAACATCAAATTGTTATCGGCCGTGACGCGTTCTTTGATTTGATGTCAGAACACAATTTGTTAGTAAGAAAAAGAAAACGCAGAAAACCTATTACAACGTTTTCAGACCACTGGATGCGAAAATATCCAAATTTAATAGAAGGGTTTTATCCAACTGCACCAAATCAATTATGGGTTAGTGATATAACATATATTGTAGTCGGTAATAGCTTTGCTTACTTAAGTTTGATAACAGATGCTTATAGTCGCAAAATAGTAGGGTTCTATTTATCAAAAGATTTATCAGCAGAAGGTTGTATCCGGGCTTTAGAAATGGCATTAAACAACAACCCGGTATTGGGTAGGCTTATTCATCATTCTGATAGGGGTTCTCAATACTGCTGCTCAGATTATGTTAAAATACTAAATGATAATTTCATTAAAATCAGTATGACTCAAAATGGAGATCCAAGAGAGAACGCTATCGCAGAAAGAGTAAATGGGATATTAAAAGATGAACTATTGGCCAAGTCATATATAAATTACAAAGAAGCCGTTCGAAATGTTTCCATAGCAATAAGTATATATAATCATCAACGGCCACATGGCAGCATTGACTATCTAACGCCCATAGAAGCCCATTTTAGATCAGGCAAATTAAAAAGGAGGTGGAAAAATTATTATTCTAAAAAGAAAGATATGGAGCCGGAACCAGCATTTTAACAGACTTTAAATCTCTCTTTGTTCCGTTCCGCTACGCTCCACTCCACAAAGAGAGATTTAAAAACAGTAAACTGTATTTAGGATTAAAAATAAAGTGTAAATTTGTAACAGGATTAAGAACTAAAAAGTGTAAACTAAAAGCAGGACGAGACAAAATAGCCAACTCACAGGTGTAAGCACAATTGCAATTCACACAAAGCAGCACACAACCAAAAAGTGCAATTGATAAAGACCGATTTATAAAAGGTAGCAGATTTGATGCCCGATTTTTTGCAACAGTTCAAAACAAACTTCATTATTTTCTGCCATAATTCTAATTATCGGAATACATACCTTTGCAATTTTAAGATGTAACTTATAATGAAATCAAACCTTGAAATTTATAATCAATACCGGCTTATTGACGGTCCGTTAAAAGTCAGGAAAATACAGGTATATCACGGAGCTAATTATTTTAGCGGTGGACCCATTATATTATTCAGAATGGATTTGGGTGAATATGATGAGGTTTTTACGAACCAGATTGAAGGATTTTCCGATAATCTAATTAAAATAATACCATCACTATACCAACATCATTGTTCCGTAGGTAAGCCCGGCGGATTTTTAAAACGGTTGAAAGAAGGTACATTACTTGGTCATGTTACCGAACATATAGCCATTGAACTGCAAACCCTCGCCGGAATGGATGTAGCTTACGGTAAAACCAGAAGCACACTTGAACAGGGAGTTTACAATGTTATCTTCAGGTATTTTGATGAAATCGCAGGGGTTTATGCCGGAAAGGCTGCTTTTAATCTCGTGAATTCTATTCTTTTAAATAAGCCATTCAATGTATTTGAAGTAATTGAATCCTTAATTAATATCAGGGAATTGAGGATGTTCGGTCCCAGCACACAGGCGATTATTGATGAAGCAAAGATACGAGGCATTCCTTATTTTAGAATGGATGCATTTAACCTGGTACAATTAGGCACGGGCAAATATCATAAAAACATAAGAGCAACAATAACTTCGGATACTAATTTGATTGCGGTTGAAACTGCCGATAATAATTATTTATCGAACCGGATGCTGAATGAAGCTGGAATTCAGGTGCCGGAAACAATTAAGACTGATAATGTTGAAGAAATTATTTCATTTCAAAAAAGAATTAATAATTCTATTGTTATTAAACCGGTTGAAGGTTATTTAAGAAAAAATACAACAATAAATATCGAAACACCGGAAGATATTAAGGAGGCTTTTCAATATGCTAAGGAATGTGATGATTACGTTGTAGCTCAACAATATGTTAAAGATAATTTTTTTCGCTTGCTTGTAATTGATAATAAATTTATTGCAGCCGGCAGGCTTGAACCTCCAAAAATAACCGGCAACGGAGGAAAAACCATTAATGAATTAATCGAAGAATTAAATAGTAACCCAGAGAGGGAGTTTGGAGATAAAGGAAAATTATCGAAAGTTGAAATTGATGCTGAAACGGAACGTATTTTAAATAAGAAAGGATATGAATTAAATTCCGTATTACCGAAAGGTGAAAACCTTTTTTTAAAAAATTCAGGAAATCCTAAAAAAGGTGGTTTTTCAACAGATGTAACTGATGAGGTACATTCGTTTAATATATTTATTGCTGAAAGGGCTGCAAAAATAATAGGGCTGAATGTTGCCGGAATTGATATTATTACAAAAGAGATAAATAAACCGATAACTGACCAGGGCGGTGTTGTTGTGGAGGTAAATGCCGCTCCGGATTTCAGAATGCACATTAATCCGGCAATGGGCGAAAGCAGGAATGTAGCTGCTCCTCTGTTGGATATGCTTTTCCCCGCAGGAGCGAAAACACGTGTACCATTGATTTCAATTACCGGCACAGTTGGAAAAACAATTACTGCTCACTTCCTGGATTATTGCCTAAAAAAAGAAGGATATAAAACCGGACTAACTACTTCCAACGGGATATATATTGGTGGAAAATGCCTGAAAAAAGGAAATATGACATTCCCCGAACATGCACAATTAGTTTTAAAGGATCCAACTATTGATTGTGCTATCGTTGAAACATCGTGTGAAGGTATTTTGCAAAAAGGACTCGGTTATGAATATGCCGATGTTGGGATTTTCTTAAATATAGGTGAGGAGCATATAGGAGAAAATGATATACGCTATATCGAAGACCTGGCTTATGCCAAATCCGTTGTTGCCGAGCAGGTTTACGAAGACGGCTTTTCTGTTTTAAATGCTGATGATCCTTTGGTGCTCGACACCGAAAAAAGATTATTCAGCCAACCGGTATTATTCAGTAAACAAGCTGACAACAAAGCGGTAACCAAATATATGAATGAAGGAGGTCAAACAGTTTTTATTAAAGACAACAAGCTTGTTATATCAAAAAGCGGGAAAACCCAGGATTTGATATCACTTCAGGAGGTTGCGTTATTTGATGAAAATAATGTTGAAAACAAACCGGATATCATTCTTGCCACTGTTTCCACTTTACTGGCTTTTGGTATCAGTACTGATAATATCAGGCAATATTTATCTGAGTTCAGCATAAAATCTTTTTTTGGGTTGAAATAGATTAATAAAGAAATGATCTTCAATTTAAAAATATGTAATTTTGCACTTTATTTAATAATCAGTTTCTATGAATCATTAAGTATAAAATGTCGTTTGAAGCTATAAAAAAATCTAAAAAAAATTATCAATATTATCCTGATAATCTTCCTTTTGCTTTTTCCCGTCAGAAAATTATTCGTAACAATGATGGCAAACAGGTTGATTTGATGCTCCTTGATGTTAACGATGTTTTTGAAGAAAAATCAGGAAAAGACCATCAGGAATTAGTAGGACAAAATATTTCCGTGCTGTTTCCTGAAATTATGCCAAAGCTCCGCCAGGTATTTAAGGAATACAGTAGTAAAGTATTCCCGGGTTCACGGTTTGAATTTGAGCTTTATTTAGATCCGGTTGACAGATGGTATGATATCTTCGTTATTATTACTGCGGAGGATGAACAAATTGTATTTTTTTCAGATTGTACAGACAGAAAAATTGCAGAAATACAGATTGCCAATCTTAATCACCTGTTTCTCGAATTGGGTGTTGATTCTTTAAAAAATATTGATATTATCGTCAGAAAGACCTGTGAAATACTTAAAGGTGTCTGTTCTTTATATAATTGTCTGGATGATGAGAATAAATCATTGATTGTTTGGTCTGAATTTAATGCGCCTGAAGATGTACAGAAAAAAGATATTCCGAGGGGACATATCTGTTACGAAGTAACAATTAAGGGGAAAAACAAACCTGTAGTAATTGAAGACCTGAAAGAAACAGAGTATTTCCATACCGATCCTAATGTTAAAAAATATGGCTTAAGGTCTTATCTCGGGCATCCTGTTATTATTGACGGACAGACAATTGGGTCGCTATGCATTGTTGATATTAACCCAAGAAAATTTACCGATAAAGAAATAAAGATTATTGGTTCGCTTGCAAAAGCCCTTTCACTTGAACAAAAGAGATACTTTGTTGAAGAAAGTTTAAAAAACGCAAGAATAGAAGCAGAAAAAGCCAATAATTCAAAGAATCAGTTCCTTGCGAACATGAGCCATGAAATTCGTACACCGCTCAACAGCATCATGGGATTTTCGGAAATGCTTATCAGCCAGGAACCCGATGATAGAAAAGCCAGGTTGCTGCAAATGATTGAGTACTCCGGAAATCAGCTTTTACAAATTATTAATGATATTTTTGATTACTCTAAGATCGAAGCCGGTAAAATATCCCTTATGGAATCTGGTTTCATTATGAGTGAAGTGATAAAAGATATTGTTGACTTTTTTGAACAGGCTCTTAAGAAGAAAAATCTTCAGTTAATAGTTAACCAAGATGATCTTGATGAAAATAATTTATTTGGTGATTATTATAAACTTAAGCAAATACTTTATAATGTAATCAGCAATGCTATAAAATTTACCGAAAAAGGATATGTTAATGTTTCTGTAAGTTCGAAGAAATCAAATGATAAGGTTCAAACTAAAATAATTGTTGAAGATACAGGCATAGGTATTGATAAAGATCAACTTTCAATGGTATTTGACGAATTTAAACAACTTGATTATTACTTAACAAAGAAAATAAATGGAACCGGATTAGGGCTTGCTATAACAAAGAAATTAATTGATATTTTACACGGAAGTATTATTGTAGAAAGTGAAATTGGAAAAGGCAGTAAATTTATTATAAATATACCGTTTCAAACCAAAACCAAAACAATAATAAAACCAGAAATAGTTATGAATAAACCTACAGAAAACAAGGAATCTGAATCAAGAAAAATTAAAATCCTTCTTGCCGAAGATAATGAAGCAAACCAGTTTTTAATAAAAGCGATAACAAAATCGCAGGGTTGGGAAATAACGGTTGTTGATGATGGAGAAAGAGTAATAGAAGAATATGATAATGATGAATATGACCTTATTCTAATGGATATTCAAATGCCTGTAATGAATGGTTATGAGGCAACAAGTATTATAAGGGAAAAAGAGCGTAAAAAAGGGATTCATATACCAATTATCGCGCTAACTGCCTTTGCCATGAAATCGGATAAGGATTTGTGTATTGACGCAGGTATGGATGGTTATATTTCCAAACCGTTCAAAAGACAGCAATTCCTTGATGCAATTACAAATGCGTTAAAAGGATAATTAATGTTTTAATAGTTTAAATTTTCGATGAAGAAAAAAGGATATTTGGTTTTAATAGGAGGCGCTGAAGACAAGTTACGGGAAAAGATTATCCTGAAGGAAACTGTCAGGTTGAATAATGCAAAGAAGATTGTTGTAATACCAACAGCTTCATCTTATCCTTCCGATTTGGGAAATAATTATTACTATGCTTTCAGGGATCTCGGAGTAGATATAATTGAGGTTATTAATGTGAGAACCCGTAGTGATGCTGACAGGAATGAATATTTGAAAAAGTTAGCCGATACTGATATGGTATTTTTTACCGGTGGCGACCAGGTTAAACTGGTTGATGTTTTATTTGATACCAAGTTGCACAGGAAAATTTTAAGGCTTTACAAGAGTGGTGTAACTATTGCCGGAACAAGCGCCGGAGCCGCAGCAGCATCTGACCCCTTAATATATAGCGGTGATGATAAAGGGCTTTTTAAAGGCGAAGTAAGGCATGACAGAGGATTTGGTTTCCTGAAAAATATTACAGTGGATACGCATTTTTCTGCGAGAATACGATTGCAACGGCTAACGCAATTCCTGCTGTCAGGCTATAGTTTACGAGGCATTGGTATTGATGAAGACACAGCTATTATTATCAATTCTAATAATGAGTTTGAGGTTATTGGAAGCAGAACAGTTACAGTGGTTAACACAAGATGGGTCAGCTTTTCTGATTACAACGAGGTCAGAAATAATGACCAGTTTTCGGTTAACGGGGTTCATGTTGGGTTTTTACAGCCGGGAACTATATTCAATACACAGTACTGGAAGATTATTGAAACCAATATTAAAAGAAACTGCCCCTTGCCCGAAAATAGTTATTCCGGTATTTACTATAATTCGTAACATAGCGCCATAAATGGCAAGTTACATATTATTCAGCAATCGTTTACTAATTGTGGATTTGCAAAAAAACATTCAATAAGCAACATACAATAATCAATAAAAAATTAAAAAATTGATAATTATAGAAGGGAAACCATTAATTCCAAATACAAAGAAATTAGCTCCAATTATGAAAGAAACGGAAGAGTTGATAGCTATAATTTATAAAAACATTGAAACTACGAAGTCGAATATGCAGAAATAATAAAAATTGAATATTGAGTGTTGAGTGTTGAATATTGAATATTGAATCAATCGCTTACTAATTGCGGATTTGCTAAATAACATTGTTTTTTTAGCAAAGTTTTACAGGATAATAGTATATAACGAATAACTTATAACAAATAACAAATAACTCATAACCTTTACTCTCATGATACTTTTTAAAAATTGTGAAGTTTATTCACCCGATTATCTTGAAAAAAAAGATTTGCTAACAGCTGGAACAAAGATAGTTGCTATTGAAAACAATATTGATAAGCCAGCCGGAATACCTATTGAAGTGATAGATGGTTCAGGTTTAAAAATTGTCCCCGGGTTTATTGATGCCCATGTTCATATAGCAGGCGCAGGAGGCGAAGGCGGACCGGCAACCCGAACTCCCGAAATGCAGCTTTCGTACATGTTAGAAGCAGGAGCAACAACAGTTATCGGATGTCTTGGAACCGACGGCATGACACGTAATGTTGAATCCGTTTTAATGAAAGTGAAAGCTTTGCGCCACGAAGGCGTTTCGGCATGGATGTACACAGGCGCATACCAGGTGCCGACTCCGACTTTATTAGGTGATGTCGGTAAGGACATAGCTTTGATTGAAGAAGTGATTGGCGTTGGGGAAATTGCTATTTCCGACCATCGTACTTCATTCCCGACTACCGAAGAACTTATCCGTTTGACCGAACATGCAAGAGTTGGAGGTATGTTAGGAGGAAAAGCCGGTATTGTGAATATTCACATGGGTGATGCAAAAAATCCGTTCCAGCCGCTTTATGATGTCGTTGCAAAAAGCGAGCTTAAACTTACACAGTTCCTGCCAACCCATTGCAACAGGAATGACTATATCTTTGAAGATGCAAAAAAATACGGTAAAGAAGGTTATGTGGACATCACTGCAAGTTCGTATCCGTATTTCCCTCAATACGAGATTAAACCTTCCAAATCCATTGTTGAACTAATTAATGCCGGTGTTCCGCTCGAACATATTACCATGACGTCAGATGGTTGTGGCTCATTACCCGATTTTGATGAGAAAGGAAACCTCATCCAGCTTGAAATGGGCTATCCCAAATCTATTTTTACTGAGATGGTTGATACGGTTCGTAACGAAGGCTTCCCACTTGAAAAAGCATTAAAAGTGATTACATCGAATGTTGCAGATATTTTAAAGTTGAACCAAAAGGGCAGGATAGAAATTGGAAAAGATGCGGATCTTGTTTTACTGAATGCTGATTTTGAGATTATACACCTGATGGCTATGGGTGAGATTATGGTTCGGGATAAAAAAATGCTGAAGAAAGGGAGTTATGAGAGGTAGGCGGCAGTCTTCAGTCTTCAGTCTTCAGTCGGCATCCGATAGCTATCTGGGTCAGTTGGCATATAGTCATAATTTAAAAATATTATTTCAGAATTCTTGACCCCACTTAAAACGAAAATGTCATTATTAGATTTCAAATTCACCATAGAAATAGACATAGCATAGGGTTTAAACCCTATGCTAAGGAGCTATAGAGAATTTGAAATCTGTAATTCCGCTAATTTAAAAAGCTTTAAATACCCTTGCCAAAGAAAGTCCGGGTGCATCCATTTTTAAATTCAGGAAATAACCGAAAGGAGTCTGATTGACTTTGTACCCTGTGTTCTCTAATCGTTTTTGTGTACTGTCGAATAAATCTTTAGTGAAGTCAGGTTTAGCTTTACTTTCCGATAAATGGGCAAACGAATGTAAGATGATATGTTTGGTCTTATTCTTACCACAAACCCATTTCAGGTTTTTCACTAATTGTGTTTACTCGATTTTACAACCCCAAAACACATTTATTTTTAGTGTTGTGTCAGGATGACTGATTGAATGAGAACTGCCGCCGCTATTATAGTAACCCTCTCCGGTAACTTTAACCTGGAATTCGTAAGTTATGGATGTGTCTGTTACAAAACTAATATCGCAATATACCGAATCTCCTTTTTTAAAATTATCGTAATTCATTTGCCAGGGCATATCAGGATTTGACAGTTGCTGATACGCTTGAGTGCTGTTAATAAATGAAATTATAAGACTATCATAACTTCCATTCATTTTCATTTCATAGCTAACTGAATACTTATCACTTGGTGGCGGTGCAGGGGCTATGTCATTATTTGTTTTTTTACAACTGCTAATAATAACTATAAAGCCAACAATAAAGAAAAATTGATATAATTTTTTCATCTGTTTCATCTTAATAAAATTTGTTAATAAACTTAAAGAGTCTCTTATTTTAATATTACAAAGTTAATTTAATTTTGAAGCTAATAAAATCTAAACCAAATATCTTTTATCTTTATTTTTGCTAAAAAAATATTGCTATGGAATTTGATGATCATTTTGAACTGCCGGAGGGTGATTTTATACCAGGTATATACAACTATTGCAACCGTTGGTGCGAACGCTGCATATATACTGACAGGTGTAGGACATTTGCTTCAGAGAAAATTTTCACACGAGAATTTGAGGCTATTAAAAGACGTGAAAAATCGATGGAAGAAAACAAAGATTTCTGGGACCAGGTTGATAAAACCATAGAGGAAGCAGCAGAACTTATTGACGAGGAAGTACCACTTTTGAAAAATGACGAGTCCCCTTTATTCGGTCAATGGGAGGATGATGAAGATGCCGAAGAAGCAATGAAGGAACATGAGGAAAAACGGGCAAAGGCAGAGAATCAGGATATGTCGAAGGTAGCACTACAATATGAAAAAGCGGTACATAAGTGGTTTGAGGAAAGAAAAGACGCCTTAAAACAAGACTACAATTCCGACACAAAAGACTTTAGTGTTAGCTACCCCGGAATAGATGATAAACAGGAGTTAAAACAACTGACAGAATCGGTAGAGGTAATACTTTGGTATCATATTCAAATTTGGATAAAACTTAATCGGGCACTTAGTAGTTCTTATGAAGAGGAAGAAGACCGCGAGCTGTTTGATGGATTTCCAAAAGACTCTGATGGTTCTGCTATGGTAGCAATAAATGGTATTAATAGCTCAATTGGTGCATGGAGCTATCTTCGTGGAAAACTTTTGTCCGAAAGGGAAACAATAAAGCCAATAATAAGGATGCTTCTGTGGTTAAAAATGGAAGTGGAAAAAGAGTTCCCAAACGCAAAGGATTTTGAGTGGCCTCCAAAATTAGAAGAGGAATAGTTTTATAAAGATTTTACAAAAGGTCAGTCTGTGCAAAAACCAACATTGATTTTTATTAGACATTGTAAGTTTTATTTTTTCGACAAGCCAGGTCCTTGCCACACGGGCTTACATCGACTTGGCGTGTCTTATGTGCCATAGCTCTTTCGGATTTGAGCGCCGGCATAGTGCATTGGTTAATCCGAAAGTACATAATACATGGATTTGCAATCCGACCCTTTGCTCATTTCATTTTGTAACTGAAATGCAGGCAGACACCTGCAATTTGTAATTTGCGAAGCCAAAGACCTTCCAGAGTCTGCAAGACCTGGAAGAGTCGCTTTGATTTACAATTTAAATCCGCCCGAAATTAACATTTATATAATGACAACCTGATACGGTGTCTAACGTCCTTGAAGTTACAAACTTCAAGGGGTGTGGGTTTTAATGTTATAAATTGTTGCCTAAAATTTCTTCAATTTCTTTTCTGAACTCGTCAATATTTACTACATTCACTTTTGGAAATGCTATTTGTTTTAAAATGTTGAAATCTTTATCGTTTGTTAATAAATAATCTGCATTGCTTGTAATTGCACAATCAACGAATTTATTATCATCAGCGTCATTTTTTATTAAATTGAAATTGAAATAAATTTGGATTTGATTTACATTATCTAATTCGATTAATGTTCTGATGACTGATTTGGCTGTTTTTAACTCGTTTTATAATTTTATTCATCATTTAACCATTTATCCATATCCTCATTTGTCAATTTTTTTTCTTTCCAAACCCTGTTGGCATTTTCAATTGACTTTTTTGCATAAAATTCGGCTAATTGATTTTTCAATTCCTTTAAATCAGTTTTATTCAAATCCGTTGAATATAATTTTAAAATCTCCAATTGAAGATTCGATAATGAAATCGTATGATTTTCCATATTCTAATAATTTTGTTTTTTTTCAAAAGTAATTATTTTTTTCAAAATAAATTACTTTAATTTCAGTCATAATATTTTGGGCAATTATTTATAATGGAAGACTGTATGTCTATTGTACTTTCGCCTTAAACCAAAACCTCACAGGTTTGGCAAACCTGTGAGGTTTGGCAGTCGGTTAGTTTTCGGTATTTTGTCCTGGATTACAAATCTGTTAATCATTAATTTTCGGATTAGCTTTCCCGCATTTCCTCTCTCAAATCCGAAAAAGCCCATGACTTTTTGCGTCCGCTGAAGCTATTTGTTGGCAATTGACTCTTCTTTAAACCATTGATCTTCTATCACCATAGTCATAAAAGAAGTCTTGATAATACTTTGAGCATTGCGAATATATTCTTTAGCTGATTCTTGCCCTTCTATGGGTAAATTTTTTAAATAATCTATGGCATTATCAGGTTTAAAAATTTTTTGGGTTTTCTTAGTATAATTTGATGGTAAATCTGTCCAAACAACTGCATGTAATTTTTTTTCAGTAGCCCATAGTTTAATTTTGTCTATAATAAAAGACCAATGCCCTCGGTAAAAAACCTTTTCTAAATCGATTAAACCAATATGCCTTATGACCGTTCCTTCCCTTGTTCTTAGGTCACATGCTGTATCTTCTGGTTCTTTTCGTTTGCTTAAGGTATATTTCGTTCTAACTTGAGATCCGTTATCTGGATCTATAACAAGGGTGAGCGCACCATTTCGGGAATCAGATATTCTAGTAAATTCAATAGGTAGAATAGGACCATCATTTTCCCACTTTCCCATACACTTTTTGAAATCATCTCTTGGTTCTCAGATTAAAGAACCCCATCCAAGAATGGCAATTTTACCTTTTAGATTGTCTGCCATTTTTTTCCTTTTTATATTTCAAACGTCATGCATCACCAACCGTGCCAATAAACTTGCCGCGGCAGCGCCTCCGCGCTTCTCGCCGTCTAATGAATGCAATTATTAAAGTTTATAATAAATCTTGCTCTAAAAACTCATTATTCTCAAACCAAGCTTTTTTTATCTTTAGTGATTCATCTTGAAGCCATACAGAAAAACCAACTAAACGGTCTTTATAATTACCTTTATATAAATTCAAGTGATGTTGTTCTATGTTGACATTTACGAAGAAACCGAGAGGGTAGTATAGAAACTCAAACATTTGATCAAGTTTTTCAAAGTCTTTTTGCGCTTCTACTGCACTTGCTCTTGCTTTGAGTGCCCATACTGCAAAATTATTTTCAACAATATCGCCACCTGAGTGATCAACTGGTATATGGAAAATTATATCAGGGCGTTGTGACAATCCATGTCGGCCACTTTTTTGGTATTCCATCTCAATAATCTGATCCTCAGTAACCAAGCCAAGGTTTTCAAATTTTTCATAAAGTTTACAGTAAAAGATACCCTGATATCCCCTTTCGCTTTTAAAAAAGCGTGGTGCTTTAATTGCTGTTAAAGCAAAAATAGTCGATTCAATTATTAGATCTCGCATCATGAAATCCTATAATTTTAAGCGATAACATATTATTAAGCTGCAAATATGCGTATAATAAACATAAATTGCAAGTAAAAATGGATTACGTATAACACTCTTATTTGTAACTAAAAACGGAAAATTTCCATTTAATATAAAATATTTGCTGTATTATACAGAAAGTATCTATCTTTACTTCTTAAAAATTAATATTACTATGCCGAAAAAATCAAAACTACATAGCTCTTTCGGATTTTATCGCCAGCATAGTGCGTTGGTTAATCCGAAAGTAATTAATACATGGTTTTGCAATCCAATTATATATTCAAGGCAGAGCAGTCGGTTAGTTTTCGGTATTTTGTCCTGGATTACAAATCAGTCAATCATTAATTTTCGGATTAGCTTTCCCACATTTCCTCTCTCAAATCAGAAAAAGCCCGGAGATTGGGAAAAACACAGCAAGTCGAAGAAGGATTAGCGGGAAAGGGACTTGCCGCAGCACATTTCAGTTTGCAACTGAAATATATTCAGACACAAACAATTTGTTATTGTACAAATTTAACTGATCTTTTTCAAAACCAAAACCGTCCTGTTTGTTACATACAACTTCAAATAGTTTGAATTGTCATTTTCCCTTTCATACAGGTCATTCAATCCCCGATTATGA
>Ga0255391_1012_pt2 | contig 15029 bp, 10 predicted proteins | sample ANMaggSeSYBR01J5_FD_182121 | JGI IMG/M metagenome (GOLD analysis project Ga0255391, IMG submission 182121) | Sediment cell enrichment communities from methane seep in Santa Monica Basin, California, United Staets - ANME aggregate JGI... | ecosystem: Environmental > Aquatic > Marine > Cold seeps >...
AAAAAAAGAAAATGCCACTAAAACACCAAGACACTAAAATTCACAAAGGGTTTATTTCCAATTCCTTATCTTTTGTGTATTTTTGTGCTTTCGTGTCTTTGTGGCAAAAAAATACTTTTCGGAGTGGACTCAACATTAGAAAATCAATATTGTTTAATTGTTTGCCGGAGGTGGCGAGGTAGTATTCCTGGTATGATTTTTTAGAGCTTATTTTTTTAGTAACCATTTCCTTGCCGGGACGAAATCAACTTCACCATCAATACCAAACCAACTGAACTTTTCCCGGCTTTCTTCACTATAAGTGATTACCAATAAGCGATTGCATTTCAATTCGCGTGAGGCTTTTAATAAAGCCCTGACCTCTCGTTCGTGTGTGCGCCGTTGTTCAGTGCTCCAACAAACCTGAATCAAATCGGTGATTTGTGTTCCTTGCTGTATCACAAAATCAACCTCTTGATGATCTCTGTTTTTCCAATAAAATAACTTCGAACCATCAAGCAATGAGCGTTTCGTTAGCTCTGTTGCAATGGTGTTTTCAAGCAGTTTTCCATGGTCTTCGCTAAACTGATAAGCTTTCGCCTTGAAAAATCCATTATCGTAGCAGTAAATTTTTTTATTTGACCGCTGTTGTTCTGCAATTTTATACGAAAACCGCGATAAAGTGAAGAAAACAAATGCCTCCTCTAAATAGTTAAGGTATTTCCTGATGGTATGCACACTTGATATCTGCGTCTGCTTTGCCAGTGAGTTCAGCGAAAATTCACCTGAAATATTGGATATCAGCCATGCAGCAAGGTTTTCGAGTGATCCGGGATAACGGATACGATACCTTTTCACAATATCTTTAAAGAGTATTGAATCAAACAACACTTGCAAATATTCCTTATAATCCAAGGCTTTCATTAAGGGTTCAGGATAGCCTCCATTGGTCAGAAAATCATTAAATTTTTCCTTCGTTTCTGCGTCAGTCAATGTTTTCTCTAAGGCAACAAGATATTCACTGAACGAAAAAGTAAACAGATAAATGGGCATGTGGCGTCCGGTAAGATGTGTAGCTAATTCACTACTGAGCAGGTTCGAATTGCTGCCTGTGATGATTAGCTGGAATCCCTGCCTTTGCAAACGATTGACAATGAGTTCCCAGTTGGGAAGATTTTGTATTTCATCAAGCAAAAGTACCTTGGGGTTAGAATAAACAGTCATAACGGCTTCAAGTATTTCATCAAAGTTGCTCACTGTAACTAACCGCTCATCATCAAAATTCATAAATCCAAAAGATTTGGTTTCTGCCAAATGATGCATCCCAAAAAAAGATTTACCCGCTCTCCTCGGACCTATAATCACCTGGATAAGACCTGAATGATTTCCCTTTAAACTGGTTTGCCTTATGACATACTTTTCCTGTAGTTTCTGCTCCAGTTCACTCCTTTGTTTAATGATAATATCCCGTATCATTTTGTGGACTTTAAGATTATTATATTGCACAAAAATACGTAAATTTGTGCATTATAAAATATTTAATACATATCTTTTATATTTTTACCTTGAAATTTAGAAATGTGTGTTTTATTTTTCTATCACTGAGACGGGTTTAAAAGCAACATTTTTTTAGTTACTGAAATATTATCATTTAATTTCATTTGATAGAAATAAATTCCTCCGCGTACCGGTCGTCCCGAATTATCCGTGCCATTCCAGATTACCGAATGCTTTCCCATTGCCTGATTTTCATTTACAAGCATCCTGACTTCTTGCCCCAGCATGTCGTAAATTTTTAGAGTTACAGCAGCTTTAACCGGTAGTTGGTAACTAATGGTTGTTGTCGGATTAAATGGATTGGGTAATTTGTCAGAAGTCCTGCAACTTCCGGCACAATATCATCAATACCCGTTATGGGGTCTAATGCAAAATCAACAGTAACAACCTGGCCTTCCAATACAGTTATATCCTCAATAGTGAGATCATCATATCCTTCGGCAGTACATGTAACATCGTGCAAACCAACAGGAATATTTTCTAATAAATATGTCCCGTCAAATCCGGTTGTATCGGTAATATCTTCAATATAAACAACAGCATTTTCTATTGGGTCGCCTGTATTAATATCAGTTACAGCACCGGTAATATTACCGTAAGGCAACAAGTCGTCATCACGGAAGATAAGAAATGAGGATTCAGTTGTAACATATAAATAATTATCAAGCACTGCAACATTATAAGAGCATCCGGGAATCGGATATGCTTCAACAAGGAAAGGCGCTTCAGGGTCGGAAATATCAATTTTTAACAAATTATAGTCGGCTATATAAGCATAATCACCTGCAATATAAATACCTGTTGCACCTGTAACTTCGTCGTAAGTACAAATAATTTCAGGGTTATAAATATCGCTTATATCCACAATTTGAAAATGTTGGTCACAAACAAGATAAAGCAAACTATCCCGTACAAAAATATCCCTGGTATAATTACAGGCAGTTGTTATAGTAGTTATTATTTGCAGGTTTGAAATATCACTTATATCAACTACCGATAAAGAATATTCACCATCTCCGGCAATAAAGGCATACCCGCTGTTAACACAAATTCTAAGCCCATCATTGCTAAGGGTTAAAGAACCTTCAAGCGAAGGGTTTGACGGATCCTGCAAATCTAATATTTTAAGAGTATCGGCATCTAAAATATATACAAGCGAATTGCCTGCATATATATCTTTGGCGGAAGATTGATATTCCCCGGCAAGTTGTGGTGCTTCAGGGTCAGTTACATCAATGGTAATAAGTGTGGTTGTCCAATCAATATTTTCCTGCATATAAACATAATTATCTTTTATGTCAATATTATTAGGCATTGCCCAAAGACCCATTGTATATTCGCCTCTCAAAAAAGGATCCTCCTGTTCACTTATATCAATTATCTTTAATCCGCCCGGAACCAAATAGATTTCACCCATATCAGCAATATAAGCAAAATCCTGGTTAACTTTTATTTCCTGAAACCAGTATGGTCTTTCCAGACTTCCTTCGGGAAATGTATTTGCCGGTTGTTGTATATTCAATATTTCAAGGAAAGAGATTTCGGATGAAAACAGGTAATCACTTGTAAGAAATACCGACCTTACACCATCGATGGTAGGATAACTTTGCGCAATAAACGGAGCATTCAAATCACTTATATCAACAATATCAATATCGTCTGCTCCAACAAAGGCATAATCACCGGCAACTTTAACATCATGTGCAGAACCGGATGTTGAAATGTGTGATTTAAAAACAGGGTTAAGCGGATTTGTAACATCAACAATTTCAAGCCCGTTTTGATGGTCGGCTATAAAAGTATATCCGTTTGCAAAAGCTACATTATTTCCATAACCCGGAGTATTATAGTTTGAAATAAAAACAGGATTTTCGGGAGAGCTTATATCAAGAATAGTAAGTCCCTCTGCCCCGGTATCGGAGATGTAAGCATAATCACCATCTATATCAATCCCAACTGCCCCGGGTATTGGATAAAAGCCAATTGAATCGGGGTCATAAGGATTTATTATATTTAAAACCTTCAAACCTGTTCCGTCAACTACATAGAGAATAGTATCACATAAATATAAAGTATGTGCTCTTTTCAAAGGAAATGTTGAAATAAGTTCCATGTTGTTTATTTCAACAATTCTTAGCCCGTCCTTATCGCCGATATAAGCGTATTCTCCTTCTACAATAATATCGTTTGTGCCGGTTATGCCTTTACTGCCACATGGAATATATAATTTTGAAACAACAACAGGGTTTGAAACATCGGAAATATCCATAAGGCAAAGTCCGTTATTGAATGAAGCCCAAAGGTCAGTTCCCGATGAGAACACATCGGTAAGAGCCGTCCACATACAACTACCGGCATATTCAATAGTTTGTTCTTTTGTATTCAGGCTAATAACATCGTTGTTTGTTTTCCATCCATAAGGGAGTTCATTATTATAATCAGCCTTTTTTTGCAGTGTGTCAGGGTTGGCAGATGCAATAATTGCTGAGGCATTAATTATTAAAACTAAAAAAAGAATTACTTTGATTAGTTTTTTTCCGGATAATGTTTTTTGTTTTGACATGGTTTTTATTTTAAGACATAGAACGCAGATGACGCGGATAACGCTGATTTACACTGATTTTTATCTGTGATTGTAATTATCCGTTTAATTTGTGTTCACCATGTGGAATAATTAATTATTTAGACATAATAAAAATATTAATTGCTATTCCATAGGGTAAATCTGTGTTCTATTTATTATGAAAAATGCTTAGTTTTTTAACTTCTGAAAATTTATTCTTTAACTTTAACTGATAAAAATAAACCCCTGAACTTACAGGTTGATTGTTTTCATCCGTTCCATCCCAAACAACTGAATATTGTCCTTCGACTCCGCTAAGGATGACAGGAAATGTTTTGATTTGTTGCCCTTTAATGTTATAGATTACAATCCCTGCACCCTCTCTGTTTTCTGCGGTGAGATTAAAAGAAATCGTTGTGGTTGTATTGAATGGATTTGGGAAGTTGCCGATAAGTTTTGTTTCCAAAGGATTTGCTTCAAAATTTGCGATAACAGAAGGAAGGACATCGTTTTGGAATACATAAGCAGAACCGGAACTAATACCATTGTCACTATTACCATCAGCACCAATTATTACAACATTACCTGATATGGAAACCGATCTGCCGAATTTATCATAAGCTGCCCCGTCGGGAGCAAGTAATTTTGTTTCCTGATACCAGGCGGCGCCAATTCTATTAAAAACATAAGCAGAACCTGAGCTAATACCATTGTCATCATCACTATAAGCACCAATCGCAGCATAGTCGCCTGATATGGAAACTGAATAACCGAAATAATTATCGGCTGTTCCATCGGAAGGAGTTAATTTAACCTGCTCTGTCCAGGTGGTGTCACTTCTAACAAAGACGTAAACAGAACCGGAATAAGAACCATTATCATCATCACCACAAGCGCCAATCACAGCATAATCATTAATAATGGAAACCGAATAACCGAAAAGGTCCTGAGATGCCCCATCGGAAGCAACTAATTTTGCCTGCTGATACCAATTGGTTCCACTTCTTTTAAATATATAACAAAAACCGTTGCTATCGACACTACCGGCACCAATTATAGCGTAATCACCGAATATGGCAACTGACTTACCGAAAATATCATGAGCAACTCCATCGGAAGCAAGTAATTTTGCTTGTTGAGACCAAATTGTGTCGCTTCTATGAAAAACATAAGCAGCCCCGGCATGAGTACCATTTTCATCATTACCGATAGCACCAATTACAGCATAATCACCGGATATAGAAACTGAATAACCGAAATTATTTTCAGTTGCCGCATCAGAAGCAGTTAATTTAGCCTGCTCTGTCCATAAGGTATCACTTCTACTAAAGATGTAAGCAGAACCGGAACAAGAGCCGTTGTCATCATTACCTGTAGCTCCAATCACAACATAATCACCGGATATGGAAACTGATTTGCCGAAAATATCAAGATCTGTTCCATCGGAAGCAGTTAATTTTGCCTGCTGATACCAATTGGTACCATCATAATAAAAGATATAAGCAGAACCTGAATTTGAGCCATTTTCGTCATTACACAAAGCACCAATTACAGCATAATTGCCGGATATGGAAACTGATTTGCCAAATTCATCATGCTCAGCCCCATCGGAAGCGAGAAGAAGCTCACCAATATCCCAGTCAGCAAATAAACTTGCACTGATAAAAAGTGCTGTGATAAAACATAATAAAGACTTTTTCATTTTTTCTTCTTTTTAAATTATTTCAATAGAATACACTTTTTTGTTTCCGTATAATTACCGGTTTGAATACTATAAAAATAAATTCCTGAATCCACACTCTCACCTAATTCATTTTTCCCGTTCCAAACAACTGAATGTTTTCCTGCCGGTTGTTTTTCATTTACCAAATTTAGCACTTCCTGCCCGTGCATATCATAAATTGTTAGACTTACTCTACCATTGACTTTTAACGTATAACTTATAACAGTTAACTCATGAAACGGATTGGGGTAATTATAAAGATTATCTAATTGCGGTTTTAAATTATCCTTAAAACCCACACCTGTTTCAGGATTTACTTTTACTATATATACATTATATTCACCTTGTTCGTAAATGTAAGTATCGCCAACAACAATATATCCTTTGTCGGTAGTTTGCTGTACATATCTGCCACGGTCAAGGTCTTCCCCGCCAATAGTCTTTGTCCATAAAGTATCACCATTACTTGATGTCTTAATCAGCCACATATCATAATTACCTGCTCCAAACGAATCTGTAAAACCTGCAATGATATACTCTCCGTCAATAGTTTGCTGAACTGAGAAAGCACGGTCATCATCAATTCCGCCGTAAGTTTTGTTCCATACTTCATTGCCGGCAATGTCGGTTTTAATTAGCCATACATCATAATCTCCCGCACCAAACGACTTGGTATAACCGACAACAGTATATCCCTCATCAGGGGTTTGTATAACAGAATAACCATGTTCGACGTTGCTTCCGCCAAAAGTTTTCGACCAGGATTCATTACCATTAGCATCGGTTTTTATTAACCAGGCATCGCTGCTGCCTGCCCCGTAAGAATAAGTATATCCAGTAATTATATAACCTCCGTCAGTAGTTTGCCGAACCGAATGTCCGACATCATAGTCATTGCCGCCATAAGTTTTTGTCCATGTTGTATTACCCAGGCTGTCGGTTTTTATTAAAAAAACATCCCAAATATAATAAGCACCGGGGTCTTTACAACCTGTAACAATATAACCGCCATCAGCCGTTTGTTGAACAAAGTATCCCCAATCCCAACTGGTTCCGCCAAAAGTCTTAGACCAAAATTCATTACCAAGCTCATCGGTTTTAATCAGCCAGATATCATAAGATCCAATTCCGAACGAAGATGTAGTACCTGCGATAATATAACCCCCATCGGTAGTTTGCTGAACCGATTGGCCGCGGTCTTCAGCAAGACCGCCAAAGGTTTTCGACCATGAAATATCGCCGGTGCTATCGGTTTTTATCAGCCATGCATCATAGTTCATACCTCCTAATGAATAATCGGCAATTACGATATAACCTCCGTCAGTGGTTTGCTCAACCTGCCACGCCCAGTCGAAAAACCCCCCGCCGTACATCCTTGTCCAGGTTGTATCGGGTGCAGTTTGTGCCGGCAAAAATTTGACAAGCATTAATAAAGCAGTGAATACAATAAATTTTTTCATGATAACATTTTATTGAATTACTATTTTTTTAACAATATTAAGGTTATTATTTTTTATTTTAATAAAATAAATTCCTTTTGGCTGACTACTTAAATCAACCTGAAACTGACACTCATCCGATGACTTGAAGTCATCGGATGAATAAATAATTTGTCCGCTAATGTTTGTAATTTCAATTGATTGTATATTTTCACCTGTAATAGTAAAAATTCCTGTTGTGGGGTTTGGGAAAATTTTTGGAAAAAAATTAAATAACTCATTTTTCTCAATATCAGTCAAAGTATCCAATATAAATAAACAAGGTTCTTGTGGATTCAAGTTTATTGAGAATGTTGCTATATCATTATTAACAGAAACAGAGTAATTTGTACTCGTATTATATTCCATAAAAATATAATTGCCATCTGCTAAACTCCATCCTTTAATATTAACTTCAATATTTCCCGAGAAATTATTATCTCTTGATAATATAAAAACAAATGGCTTATTACCTGCTATATAAACAAAATAACCGGTATAATTATTTCTGACAAGATTGTTGGCATCATAAAATAAACGAAGTGTATTAAGGTAATTAGTGTCGGAATATTCGCTTAAATGATATAAATAACCATCTAAAGGACTTCCATTCCATATTGCTCCTGTGTAATTTGAGATAATATTCTTTAATGTATCCGGAGCTAATAAATTATACATATCAGGAAAAAGAAAACCAATTGCTTTATAGGAATTCAAAACAGAAGGATTTTCCAATATTTCTTCTTCTGATATACAATCAAAAGGAAGCCCTGCATCCATAAATGCTTTTGCCTGTTTCATTGCAAACATAAGGCTATATGTATCATCAGTATAATATTTACCAACTTCAAAAGGAAGATCAATAAATGCAAAGTCTGATTTTGTTAATGCAGAAATATTCGGAAGGTCTGAAATGTTCCTGGTATTTCCTATCTCAGCTTTTTCTGATGTTGACCAGTTACCCGAAATATTGTTCGAGTCTGGCTCTTCCCACCATAATAAATCGCAACCAAAAGATTTGTGATATTCTGACCATATAATAATTTCCTGAGTTAAAGATGTTGTATCCAGACTTCGTTCGTTTTGTAAAATATATGGCTTTCCGTTTCGATAGCTTGCCTGTATATTAGCCATCATTAGGTAAGGAACTAATGAAATTTCATTATTAATAACACTAAACAGATTTTCAGAAACTTGCGGAGCGCCTCTTATCACATCAATATCAGGATTCATCAACATTGAAACGTAATCCATTCCGACCACTTCTGAAATATATCCGTTATCTAATTCGCCCCATAATCCGCCACCAGGATATCCGATAAGAATATGATAAGGATCAAGCGATTTAACATAAGATGCGAAATGCTGGAGTGTTTCACGTTTTTTTTCTATTCTGAATTTTGTCCATTCATTCCATTCGGTACGAGTATCAGGACCTGATTGGCTAAACATGTTTAGCGGATATGGTGGTGGTGTTCCATATAGCGATTCTGCGTAAGGAGAATAATCTGCAAATCCGGCAATACCATAACCTGCACCGGGATAATTATATTCGCCGGTGAACCAAAGCCCTAATGTCCATCCAAATAATGAAGGATGGTTTTTATAACGATTAATGATATTTACAATAAAAGTATCAATTTGTTCATAATATCCGGGATGATAGAATATTGGGAAAGAACCTTCACCTTGTATAGCAAGTCTTCCCCACATTTCTCCTGTGTGTATAGCAGAATCCGGATCATAAGTTGTAAAAACCGCATCAGGATAAAATGTGTCTGCAAACCATGGCGGTGCTATTGTTGCAACTATTTGAATAATACCATACAGCTCAATTGTTTCGGCATATTCCATTAATGAGTCAGTTTTTGACCAATCGTATTGATCTTTAACCCATTCTATTTTTTGCCATGGAACAAGAAATTCCACAACTTCAAATCCCTGATTTTTAGCAAAATTCATTTTCTGAATTATCTCATTTGCCGAGAGTTCCCAGTAACCACCAAGTGTGGCTACCGTCCAACCGCTAATTTTATATGGCTGATTATTTAAACAAATTGTTGGTACTCCGTTTATTGTTTCAATTGATGTATTATTAATTTGTGCGTTTCCAATTGTTGTCAGTACTAATATAAAGAATCCAAATAATATTAATTGTTTCATCTGTTTAAATTATTGTAACATGTTGACTATTTGCCACTCACATTTAATCATCCCCTTGTGTGTCTCAATACAAAAAACATGAGTGTTTCATAATTTAATATAGTTAAACAGGTATAATATATATACACATAAAATTAGCTATATCCTTATTATTGCACGATAATTTTTTTTCTGAAGAGTAAATTTCTTACTTGTAACCGGCAAATATAAACACCGGGACTTATTGGCATGCCCCTGTCATCCGTTCCATCCCAAATCACAGAATGTTTTCCGGCTGTTTGTTTTTCATTTACCAATATCAGTACTTCATGTCCTTGCATATCATAAATTTTCAGACTTACTCTTTCACTGACTTTTAACGTATAACTTATAACAGTTAACTCATTAAACGGATTAGGATAGTTATTTAATTTAATATTTTGAACCTGTAATCTATCTTCTGTTCCAACAGTTGGTACTTCAACAATATTAGAAGGAACAGATTCTCCATATTCGTAAACAGCAGTTAAAAAATAAATACCGGGAGACGGATTAAAAAAAATACCTGAAGTATCAGGGATTGTCGCAATAATAGTATAATCTTTATAAACATTGTATGCAATCCAATCGAGTATAGTCTGCGGCGGGTCCCATGTAAGGTAATCTCCGATATTGTTATAAGTCAGGTTCTCAGGTGGCGCAAGAAAATCAAGGGAGTATAATACAATATCAACAACAGATGTTTGCCCGGTTATGACAGTTACCGTATCGTTATAAGGTATATAATTTTTCAAAGTTGCAGTAACATTATAAATCCCCGGCTCAATTTCGATGGAGTAAAAACCGCTTGCATCCGGGTTTGTACATTCAAATCCAGCAGTTATTACAACATCTTCAACATTTCCTGAGCCACCTTCTAACGATACTGTGCCTTCAATCCAGCCGGTTACTTCGGGGCAATTGCCTATTATTATCCCGCTGGGATTTGTATTTACAGGAATCGTTTCAACAACTGTTCCTGTGCTGATCTCTATTACAGAAACGCTGTTACTTCCGCCATTTGTTACATAAGCATATTCTCCATCCAAAGTAAAGGCAATCGCTTTGGGAGCAGAACCAACAGAAATAGTATTTACAACACTATTCGTTGAGGTTTGAATAACAGAAACACTGTTTGATTGGAGGAAATTAACTACATAAGCATATTCACCATCAGGTGTTATTGCCACACCATGCGGCCATCCACCCACACCAATCGTGGCGATTACGGTATTATCCGATGTCTGGATTACAGAAACATTATTACTGAACCTGTTGGTTACATACGCATAAGCTCCATCAGGAGTAAAAGCAATCCTGTATGGTGAACTGCCGACATTTATAGTGGCAATAACGGTGTTATCCGAAATCTGAACAACTTTAACAGTTCCTTCCTGCTCCATTGCAAAATAAGCATATTGTCCGTCAGGGGTAATTGAAACTCCCATTGGTCCGTTTCCTATCGGTACTGTGGCAACAACCGAATTAGTGGAAATTTCAATTACAGAGAATGTATCGCCAAAATAATTTGCAACATATCCCAATTCCCCGTCAGGTGTTATTGCTATCTGGGCAGGACAATTTCCAACGGTAATCACACATTGTACGGTATTATCGGAAGTTTGTATTACCGTAACTTTATTATTACATGCTGCCATGCCATAATTTGTTACATAAACATACTTATAATCCGGGGTAAAGGCAAGTCCCAGTGGTCCGGCAACGGTAGGAATAGTTTCGATAACAGTGTCATTTGATAACTGAATTACCGAGATATTATCCGATTCCCAGTTTGTTACATAAGCTCTTTCTTCGCAATACGAAATTTGAATTTTTATAAAAATGAAAAAAAAAGAAATGAAAAAAACACGAAACAATTTTTTCATAATAACCTCCTTATATTTAATGGTTTTATAAATATAATCTTTAACCTGATTTGAATTGTTCAAAATTACATTTTTTTCTGAAATTATTTTGTAATTTTGCAAGCACGTTACAATTTAAAATAAAAAAGGTCCCGTAGCTCAGCTGGATAGAGCAACAGCCTTCTAAGCTGTGGGTCGCAGGTTCGAATCCTGCCGGGATCACAAAATACAACCCTGCACCTTGACGTTAGTAACTGCCTACCACTGAATATCGGGCTTTTTCGGATTAACCAACACACTATGCCGGCGCTCAAATCCGAAAGAGCTATGGGGTTAGGTTATTCATTTAAACTCAAATTAAATCTTTCCGGATGTTTCGCGCCTTGTTTTCTGAAAGTATCTTCTATTTTCTTAAAATCTTCATCGAAGTTGCCTGAAGGTGTAAATATTTTACCAATCCCAACTTCTTTCAGTTTATAATCAAGCACGCCCAGCGCAATAGGAACTTTTGCTTTTAAAGCAATATAATAAAAGCCCTTTTTCCAGCGAGGGCTAAATTTCCTGGTTCCTTCCGGGGTTATTGTAATATAAAGCGAATCATATTTTTTGTATAAACCTGCTACATATTCAATAATATTAGTGCCTCTGCTCCGGTCCACCGGAATACCTCCCATCCATTTCAGTAAAGAATGAAAGGGGAAAACGAACATTTCCTTTTTGATGAGTATTTTAACCTTTACCCTCAGAACGAAATAAGCCAGCCGACCAACGACAAAGTCCCACATGCTCGTATGGGGTGCCACAATAACAACGCACTTCTTTATGTCTTCAGGAATACCTCCTACAATTTTCCATCCCCAAAGTTTAAGTATCCATTTTGAAATGTAATATAGCATGAAGTTCTGTTTTATTTTTTATCCGGTTTATTATTTTCTGTCTTAATTAGTGTCTGTCAATAAAGTCCGCAAATTCAAAAAAATGAATGATCTCTTTTTATTGACACACCCCTACCTTTACTGCGTTTCGGCAGGCAAGCCTACACCCCTCTCATAGAGGGGAATATTGGTATTCATTTTTTTGATTTTTATATTGTACATATAGTTTATTTACGGACACTAATTAATTTGACCTAAAACTTTTTCCACCTTTTTATTTAAGTCTTTGATAGCGCCGTTATTGGTAAAAACAAAATCAGCCATTTCGCAGCATTTCTGCAGGTTTTGTTTATTCGGATCGGTTGAAGACATTTCTCTTTGCTCGTTTTCAAGAAATGTTTCAAAGCTTATTTTGTCTGTCTCCGAGTTCCTGATCCTGATACGATCATAGCGTAGCTTTGTATCTGCATCCACAGCAAAGAGATAGAATTTCCCTTTTTTTCTCAGCGATTCAATTTCACCCGGTGTACGTAAACTTTCTATAACTGCATTTTTGCCTGATTTAATAGCACGTAAATAAAGCTGATCAATAATATATGAAGGCGAATGTTTTGCCCTTAAATTATTGGCTACAATCATCATGCTATCCCTGTTTTTAGGCAAATCCCTTTTTCTTATTTCTTCCAGCAGGAATTGTCTGACAGAATAGTGATAAAATCCTTTTTCCTTTTTGAGGTAATCAACAATGGTACCTTTACCTGCTCCCAGAGTGCCTGTTATGCCAATGATTATCATTTAATAGTCTGTTTTTCAAAATAGAAGTCAATTCTGATTTCCCAAAATTAACAGGATTATTTTTATTCAGTCCTTTTTAGACTTGACTCAGTATTATTTTATCTGTTATCTTAAAGAAATCAGAACAAATAACAAATAACTATTGTCTGTCCATAAAGTCCCCAAATTCAAAAAAATGAATAGTCTTTTTTATTGACACACCCCTACCTTTACTGCGTTTCGGCAGGCAAGCCTACACCCCTCTCATAGAGGGGAATATTGGTATTCATTTTTTTGAATTTTACATTGTACATATAGTTTATTGACGGACACTAACTAATAACATTTAACAAATAACATCTAACTTTTAACTTTTAACTTTGAGACCACTCCGAAAAGTCAAAAAAAAGAAAATGCCACTAAAACACCAAGACACTAAAATTCACAAAGGGTTTATTTCCAATTCCTTATCTTTTGTGTATTTTTGTGCTTTCGTGTCTTTGTGGCAAAAAAATACTTTTCGGAGTGGACTCAACTTTTAACTTTTAACTTTTAACTTTTAACATTTAACTTTTAACTTTTAACATTTAACTTTTAACATTTAACATTTTGTCACTTTCTTCTTTTATATCACTAATCCATTTTCCTATGAGTACGGGTTCGAATGCTTTTAACTTCTTCAATAATTCATCGGCATTATTTTCAACTACAATATTATTCCTGTGCTCCTCTCTTACAAATCTCTCATCAACTGCATGATCAAGAAACTTCAGGAGACTGTCAAAATAACCGTTAACATTGAACAAGCCAACAGGTTTATCGTAAATTCTTAATTGGCTATAAGTTAAAACTTCAGAAAGTTCATCCAATGTTCCGAACCCTCCGGGAAAAGCCACGAAAGCATCTGAAAGCTTTGCCATCAGGTTTTTACGCTGATGCATATTTTCAACTATATGCAGCTTTGTTAAATTATTATGAGCTATTTCAAGATCAACAATACTTCTTGGCATAACACCCTCACATTTTCCACCACAGTTAAGAACACTGTCAGCCAAAACGCCCATCAGTCCTACTTTTCCTCCTCCAAAAATCAGGGTGATATTATTTTCAGCTAATAACTTTCCAAACGACCTTGCATGGATTTTATATATCTCATTCTTCCCGGTATTGGAACCACAAAACACACAAATGCTTTTCATGAATTTTAAATATTAAATTTATAAAATTATCACAAAAATAAAAACATAGCATAACAAAATAATTAAAAAACTGAAAATTAATTAAATTATTTCTATAATCATTTTTATATATTTTTGTACTGGTAAAACAAATGCTCTGTGGTTCGGCATTGCCTGATGATAATGATTAATTTCGTCCTTTACAAAAAATAAAATTATGTAATATGTTAAAAAAAATAACCATCATTCTCGTATTATCAGTTTTTATATCATGTCGGCAAGACACAATTCAATTTCCTGAAACATCAGAAATTATTGGACTTGCAACCCCCATAATGTTGAATCCGGAAGAAACGGAAATCGTTCTTGAGGATTATTTTACAGATGTAAGCCTGATTGATTCGGTTTCAATTCCTGAATCATTGGATGGGAAGTTAACAGAAAATAAAAAATATCTTTTGGTTCGAAAAAAAACAGAAATACTCCCTTATTTGATGGTTCTGAAAGTTTGGGTTAAGGGATTTCCGTATGCTATCTTATTAAAGAAATCCGAAAAAATAAAATATACTTTAACGTTTGATCCGAAAGGGCATAATTATCAGAATGTCAGCTTAGCCGGAGAAATGAACGGCTGGAATCCCAAGAACACGCATTTGAAATTGACAGATGGTAAATGGCAAATTGAATTGCTGCTATATCCCGGCAGATACCAGTATCAACTTGTGCTTGATAACAACTGGTTGCTTGATCCCGGAAACCCGGATTCGGTTGATAACAACATTGGCGGTTATAATTCATTGCTTGTTGTGGGCGAAGATTTCAATAATAAATTGCCAAAGCTGTTTACTTACAAATA
>Ga0255391_1013_pt1 | contig 14762 bp, 14 predicted proteins | sample ANMaggSeSYBR01J5_FD_182121 | JGI IMG/M metagenome (GOLD analysis project Ga0255391, IMG submission 182121) | Sediment cell enrichment communities from methane seep in Santa Monica Basin, California, United Staets - ANME aggregate JGI... | ecosystem: Environmental > Aquatic > Marine > Cold seeps >...
TGTGGCCGAATTAACTGCTCGCACAAATGATGAGGGTTGGAATAGTGTATTTCTCTCATGGCTAAAATGTTCTCATTTAAATAAAAAAGATACGGTATTGGTTTTTTCAGTGGGCGGTGGAAACATCGATAAAAATATTAGCGCCAACTTGGTATATGCTTTACAGTATGCAAAAGAAATTGGTGTAAAAGTGATTGGCATAGTTGGCAGAGATGGGGGTTTTACAGCAAAAGTTGCTGATGCCTATGTAATCATTCCGACGGTCAATCAGGAAAGTATCACCCCACATACAGAAGCATTCCACAGCATAATATTACATCTACTAGTCTCTCACCCCTTATTGAAAACAAATCCCACTAAGTGGGAATCCGAAAAATAAGATGTTTTGTAAGAACCGTGCAGTGTTTCTCGATAGAGACGGCGTTTTAAACAAGGCAATTATTCGAGATGGTAAGCCATATCCACCTGCCAGTCTGAATGAAGTAGCAATTCTTCCAGGCGCAAGGTTTGCATTGCCAATTTTAAAAAGAGAAGGTTTTTTCCTTGTTGGTATCACAAACCAACCTGATGTTGCACGAGGAAAACAAAATCGCGAGGTTGTAGAATCGATTAATAACTATCTTCTGAGCCAACTTCCAATCCTGGAAATATTTGTTTGTTATCACGATAATAGTGATAATTGTGATTGCCGCAAGCCCAAATCAGGTCTTATCCTTCAAGCTGCAAAAAAATATGAGATTGATCTTGCACAAAGTTATATGGTTGGAGATCGCTGGAAAGATATTGAGGCAGGTAAACGAGCTGGCTGCAAAACAATTTTTATCAACTACCAATACGATGAGAATCCAACTGACCTTGAACCAGATTATTCAGTAAATGATGTTTCCAAGGTAATTGAAATCATAATTCCGAATTGGAGGAAATAATGAAGAGGGTCGCAGATTTATCCATAAAAATATTCGCGGATGGTGCTGATAAGGCGGGAATGCTTGAAATGTATTCTAGGCCATACATAAAAGGATTTACTACAAACCCAACGCTGATGAGAAAAGCTGGAATATCGGATTATAAAGCTTTTGCGCTGGATATCTTGGGTTTAATTAATGAAAAACCAATATCCTTCGAGGTGTTTTCAGATGATTTTAAGGAAATGAGGCGACAGGCATTGATAATCGCTGGTTGGGCAAAAAATGTTTATGTGAAGATACCAGTCACAAATACAGCGGGGTTTCCGTCATATGATTTGATAAACGACCTTGTTAAAATTGGTGTTCATCTTAATGTTACTGCTATTATGACCCTGAAGCAAGTTCGCGAAGTAAGTGCTGCACTAGAAAATCACTTATCATTTGTATCTGTTTTTGCAGGTCGCATTGCCAATACAGGCGTAGACCCTGTGCCTTTAATGGCAGAGGCTGTAGAGATTATTAGTATATATCCGAAGCAGGAGCTCTTGTGGGCTAGCCCACGTGAATTATTAAATATTTTTCAAGCGGACGAAATAGGTTGTCAGGTTATTACAGTGACCAATGATATTCTTATTAAATTGGAATTAGTGGGAAAAGACCTTTCCGAATATTCTTTGGATACTGTAAAGATGTTTCGATCAGATGCCGTGAAAGCTGGTTATGATCTTTGATTGGGAGGGCTATAATGAAATCAACTATTTCTGTGTTAATAATTAATTATAATGGTTTGGATGTTCTCCCACGCTGTTTGGACGCACTTTCACAACAAACTTTTGAAAACTTCGAAATAATTATTGTCGATAATGGGGGTAAAGATGGTTCGGCTGATTCATTAGGAAATCAGCATGCAAATTTAAAAGTCATCCGCCTTAACCACAATACTGGCTTTTCTGCAGCTAATAACCTTGGTGCTTATAAAGCAGAAGGTCAATGGTTAGCATTAATCAATAATGATGCTTTTCCTGAACCAGATTGGCTGGAAAGATTCATAGCTGCCCAAAAGAAATATCCGCACGCAAGCGCCTTTGGATCATTGATCCTTCAAGACGCGCAACCTAATTTGGTCGACAGTGCCGGGGATATTTACAATATAAGCGGCATCGCCTGGAAAGGGTACGGCGGTTATCCTGCTACTGAAGTGCCTTCCAATCCTCGCCGTATTTTCGCCCCCTGCGCGGCGGCGGCTTTTTACCGCCGAGATGTGTTCTTAGAAATCGGCGGTTTTGATGAGGATTTCTTCAGCTATTTTGAGGATGTCGATCTGGGTTTTCGATTGAACCTGTACGGATACCAGTGTATTTTCCTGCCGGATGCACGCGTGCGCCACGTCGGCTCGGTTAGCGCCGGTAAAAATAGTGATTTTGCGCTCTACCACTACCACCGCAACTTCATCTGGTCCTATATCAAGAATATGCCCGGTGCCCTTTTTTGGCTGTATTTGCCCTTCCATATTTTGGCTAATTTCATTTTTTTCTTGAAGTACATTATAAAAGGTCGCGGGAAAGTCATCTTCAAAGCCAAAATTGATGCTTTGAAAGTCCTTAGAAAAATGTGGCGAAAAAGAAGGAATATCCTGTGCGAGCAGCGTGCCAGTATTTCTGAAATAAACATCTTACTCGATAAAAACTTGATGGTGCCTTACCTCCAGGGTCGGAAGCTGAGGCAGTATAATCGGGAGCATGGCGTTGATTCTTAAACCAATTATTCAATTATGAGCCCAGCGAATTTATTAGATATCGTCATCGTAAACTGGAATTCCCGACCGCAGCTGGCGGCTTGCTTGCGCTCTTTATCGAAGAGCAACCTTCCTAAAGGCGCATCCATTGTTGTGGTCGATAACTCCCTACAAAGCGAAATTACGGGAGACATTTCAGGTGCGCCGCCTTTCACAATCCTCCACCCTGAGAAGAACTTGGGGTTCGGCGGCGGCTGCAACCATGGCGCATCGCAGAGTGGTGCGCCATTCATCCTATTCCTCAATCCGGATATCGTTTTCCCAGAAGGCTGTCTTGATAAATTGATCTCGATCATAGAATCCGGGGATATTCCGGATCACGCCGGCATCATTGGTGCGCAACTGCTGAACCCGGACGGTACCATTCAGAAAAATATCGCCCGCTTCCCGAGCTTTAAACATCTTTTCCCTCGCATGCTCGGCCTGGATCGCGTGTTCCCAAAAACCTTCAAACCGCATTACATGAAGGATCTGGATTACTCACAAACCCAGGTGGTCGAGCAGGTACCGGGTGCGTTCTTCCTGGTCCGGCGCAACGCATTTAAGCAGCTGGGCGGTTTTGATGAGCGCTTCTTTCTTTATTTTGAAGATGTGGATTTTTCCTATAGGGCGCACCTGGCCGGCTGGCAGACTCTCTATCGGGCGGATGTCTCCGTGCAACACACGGGTGGAGGAACCACCCAATCCATAAAGAGAAGGCGGCTTTACTATTCTCTCCGCAGCCGGGTACTGTACGTGTCCAAACATTTTGGCCGCCGGAAGGCTTACCTCATAATTCTTGGCATCCTCTTCCTTGAGTTCCCCATTCGCATTATTCGCTCTTTATTTCGGATTTCCTTCCAGGATTTAAAAAACAATTTTCAGGCACTCGGTTTGTTTCTGACAAACTTACCGGAAATTAAAAAGAAGACATGAGCAGAAAGCATATCCTCATCCTGCCGCGCTACACGAAAAAAGGCCCCAGCAGCCGGGTGCGCATGGTTCAATATTTACCATATCTCAATCAGGTCGGTTTTGATCATGATGTGCATCCTTTTTTTGATGACAGTTATATCGATTCGCTCTATAGGCAGAAACCCCGCAATTTCCTAAAGATCTTGAAAGCATATTTCGACCGCATCACCGTTTCCCTAAAATCCCAACGATATGACCTGATATGGCTGCAGTATGAGTTTTTGCCGTGGATGCCCTTCTGCTTGGAAAAACTGCTTCTGCGGAATCACACGAAACTAGTGGTTGATTACGACGATGCAGTTTTTCACCGGTACGACAAACATCCATCGGTTGTGGTGCGTAAACTTCTTGGAAAAAAGATTGACCGTTTGATGCGCTCCGCTTCTGTCGTAATCGCCGGTAATGAATACTTGGCAGACCGGGCAAACTGGGCGGATGCAAGAAGGGTTGAAATTATCCCCAGCGTGGTGGATATTTCCCGCTATCCGCTAAAAACCTCATGGGAGGGAGAAGATGGGGTAATCCGGATTGGCTGGATCGGCTCCCCGAATACGGTCAAATATCTATTGGAGATCAAGGATGTCATCCAACAAATAACAGGTGCCGCTTCAAAATTCATAATCATCGGAGCGGAAGTACCCCGTGAGTTAAAGAGATACAGTATCGAGGTGCGAAAATGGTCTTTGGATAAAGAAGCGGAACTCCTTCAGGATCTGGATATCGGTATTATGCCCTTGATCGATGCGCCATTCGAACGCGGGAAATGCGGATATAAATTAATTCAGTATATGGCTTGTGGTCTGCCAGTGGTTGCTTCGCCCGTTGGAGTTAATAAAAAGTTAGTACAGCATGAAGAAAATGGTTTTTTAGCAGAGAGTGATAAAGAGTGGGTCATTGCAATTGACCGATTGAAACATAATCCCAGATTACGAAAAGAAATGGGGCTAAAAGGCAGAAAATTAGTGGCAGAAAATTTTTGCGTGCAAAAAAGTTTTCCAAAAATAATCCGTTTATTTATTCAAGTATAGATATGGAAATATTTCTTATTCAATTTGAATTGAAAAGATATACTAAATTGATACTTTATCAATTGCCAAAAATTGCAGAAATAGACGACTGTCAATAATTAATAAAGAAGCATCTGTTTTTTAAAGGGTTCACCGGGTTTCAGAAGCAGTAAACACAGATATCTGTAATTTAATATTTTTTTATGTAGTGATATTTACAAATATAATATTATTAAATAATTGAAATTTGACAAAAAAATACTGCGTTTTCTGATAGCAAGTTATTAAGTAAACAAATTTGCTGATGATTGCATTAATAATATAAAAGTGGCGAATAAGGGAATTAGACTCTAATCACGGATGATTAAAAATCAGGGCATATTGAATCATCAATCTTACCAATTTGCCATGGTATTTGGTTACCTATTTTCTTGTGTTAAAATTCGAATCACTATCAATATTTTTGTATAGAACATTATGAAATATAAAGTGGTCTTTTATTGCCCAGATCAGCATATTACTTATAATCTTAATACACTAAACAAAACAGGAGTTGGGGGTGGAATCACATCTAGAGTACGGATAATGCATGCTCTGGCCAATCAAGGACATGAAGTAACAGCATATATTAATTGCCCAAAAGAAGAATATTTAGATGGTGTGTCCTATAAGTTTTTTCACCAATTAAAAGATATAAAAACAGATGTTTTTATTGCTAGTTCAAGCGGAGATAAATTAGACTTAAGCTCAATTTCTGAAATTAATATTATAGCTAATCTAAAAATATTAATGGTGCATGGCATCGATCAACCGATAGGGTTAAATTTGGACAATTTTAATTTCATTTATTGTTTAAGCAACTATGTTCGTAATATCGCTGAAAAAAAATGGAATATTAATAAGAAAAATATTTTTGTTACCCATCGTGGTATCAAACAAGATTTTTATTCCAAGAAAGTGAATAAGAATATCAAGCGAGATCCATTCTCAATCATTTATACTTCACACCCCTCGAAAGGATTAGATACTGCGAAAAAAATAGTCAATATTCTCCAAAAAGACGATACGCGTTTTTCGCTGCATGTTTATGGCGGATATGAATTATGGGGTGAAACAGCAAAGACTTTTTATCCAGAGGATGGTGTAAAACACCATAGTCTTATTGGGCAGAAGGTTCTTGCAAAAAAATATTTGGGAAGTGGTTTTAACCTCAATTTGCAAACTCGGCAGGAACCTTTCGGGATGGTTATCATTGAGGCAATGCGAGCGGGGTGTATAGAAATTGCCAGTAATGTTGGAGCATTTCCTGAATTAATCCATCACAGTTTTAATGGGTTTTTAATTGATGGGGATCCAAGATATGATTTTGTAGTCCGAAATGTATGTTATCTAATTTGGGAAATGATAAAAAATCCTGGGTATAGTTCTTACATTAGACATAATGCGATGTCTAATCCAATAACTTGGAAAATAGTTGCCGAAACATGGAACAAACACTGGGATTTGTTCTTTGAAAATGATGTAAGTGTTTCTACGAAATTTGATTTTGCAAATTGTTATTTATGTAAAGCTAGGTTAATTCCATTCGCAGATGGACTTCACTGTTTGGGATGTGGATATTATCATATAGGTTCATCTTATGACAAATAATCCACGCACTATTCTCATTGCTGGTCACTTTGGATTCAGAAATTCAGGCGATGAAGCTATCCTTTTATCAATGATTCATGATCTACGAAACTCTTACAAAGACATAAATTTCCAGGTAATTTCAGGTGATCCACAACTTACTAAATTAATGCTTGGTGTGGATGCTATATCATGGGTTGACATACAAGCCATAAGAAATGCTGTGGAAAAATGTAGCCTGGTACTATTGGGTGGGGGCGGTTTATTTCATGATTATTGGGGATTTGAACCTAATACAACTCTAACTAGTAATCATTCCGGATTAAGTTATTTTTATGGAATTACTCTTTTATCGAAATTATTAAAAAAACCTCTTATGATATATGCAGTTGGCGTAGGCCCGTTACTTAATGATGTTGGAAAATTTTATACATGCCTTTCGTTTGAAAATGCTGACTTCATAACTGTCCGTGATCAAGAGTCAAAGAAAATATTAGAAAAACTTGGTATTAACTCGAATGATATATATCTAACAGCCGATCCAGCTTTTGGACTTGATAGTAAAATCAAAGAAATTATTAATGATGATGGTCAAGATAAATCTAATCCTGTACTATGCGTAGCAATAAGAAATTGGGGGTTTCTAAACTGGGAAGCTGAGGTTTCAAAAGCTTTAGATGAATTCATAGAGAAATATAATGCAAAAATTAGATTCTTATCATTTCAAGACCAAGAAAATTTAAATAATAATGATAATCAAGCTGCCAAACGAATTATGAAAGGAATAGAACACAAAGATTGTGTAGAGATAATTGAGAAATCACTTTCAATCAGCGAGAAAACTGAAATTATATTAAATTCTGATTTTGTTCTTGGAATGCGACTTCATTCAATAATCTTTTCAATAATTCTTGGCATTCCATTTATCGGAATTTCATATGACAAGAAAGTAGGGAACCTAATTAAACGAATAGGGTTAGAAAAGTATTGTTTAGAAATAGAGAAAATAAATTCAGAGAATCTTTCAAATCTACTCGATCAATTAATCATTAATAAAAAAAGTTTTTTTGATGGTACTTCTGGAAAAATTGATGAAATGAAATATCTAGCTAGAAAAAACGCAACCTATGCAATAGAGATATTAAATTCAAAACCAAAGGAAATGTCATTAATAAATCTCTCCGAAGTACCTAACGCACTGCTGCTTTCTTATATATCAAAAATAGAAAATCTGCGATCTCATTTATTACAAAGTGAAAAGACAGTAAATTATTTAAACCAACAAATGAAATCTGAAATTCAAAAACGGGACGAATCGGTTTTTGGCTATAAAGAAGAATTACAAAGGGTTGTTGAGGAACGCGACGAATCGGTTTTTGGCCATAAAGAAGAATTACAAAGGGTTGTTGAGGAACGCGACGAATCAGTTTTTGGCTATAAAGAAGAATTACAAAGGGTTGTTGAGGAACGCGACGAATCAGTTTTTGGCTATAAAGAAGAATTGCAAAAAATTAATGTGGAATATCAAAATAATAAATCAATGCAAAAATCTATCATCCAAGATAAAAACTCTCAAATCGCGAATTTAAAAATGGAGTTATTTTCAATTCATTCATCGATATATTGGAAAGCCCGCTCATTAATCTCTAAAATTTTTCACGGAACCAAAAGTGTAATTAATAATAATAAATCTACCAAATATTTAGAGTAGATTTACTTTGTAATACGTCATACCCTCCAAGACAGTTTGCAGTAGTATCTAAACTACAAACAGGAGGATTGTATGCACAAAGAAGCCAGGGAAGAATTGAGGGTAAGGTTCAAGCTTACAGTACTTGAATATTCACATCATATAGGTGTTACAAAGGCCTGCAGGGAGTTCAATGTCCCTCGTTCAACATTTTACCGTTGGAAACAGAAATACGATAACGAAGGACGATCTGGATTATATAGAAAAAACCCGTCGCAGATAGCCATCCGCGCAAGACATCTCCTGAGGTTGTTGAGAAAATCTTGGAGCTCCGGACTGATTATCAATTAGGATCCTTACGGATTACGTATTACCTGGATCGCTACCATGGGATCAAGATATCCGAATCCACGGTGACAAGAATATTGAAAGCCCATGGGCTAAGCAGGCTGCCAAAGACAGCACCCAGACGTGCCCTTCACACCAACCGGTATGCAAAAAAGGTTCCAGGACACCACGTACAGGTAGATGTGAAGTTCTTGCAGTTGAAAGCTGTAGAGGGAAAAATAGTAAAACGGTACCAATATACAGCCATAGATGATGCTACGCGTATTCGGGCGTTACAGATCTATCCGAAACATAACCAGAATTATGCGATCAAGTTTGTGGACTATGTGATAGAAAAGTTTCCTTTCCGGATCAGCATGGTCAGAACCGATCGAGGTCATGAGTTTCAAGCCCGTTTTCACTGGCATGTCGAAGATCAGGGAATGCAGCATGTGTATATCAAGCCACGAACACCACAGCTTAACGGTAAAGTAGAACGGTCACACAGGACTGATCAGACAGAGTTTTATCAACTGCTGACCTACACGGGTGATATTGATCTAAACTCGAAGCTTAAGGCCTGGGAAAACTTCTATAATTACGATAGACCTCATATATCCCTTGATGGAAAAACACCGTATGAAGTTATGAGGACTCTACTAACTTAGATAAAATATGTCCTGCAGGGTATGACGTATTACACCTGAGGACTTGTAAGGTCTTTTCTATACAGACGTGGTGATCTCCTACTCCTATATCCATGTATAAACAATTGAATAACGCAAGATCTTTTCACCTGCTTCCGACGCTGTGAATCCCTTCTCCTGTACCTGCATAACCCTGCAAACATGAAATGCTAACGTGTCTATCCCCTTTCCATTGTTCGCCGCAACTTCTCTTACTATCCATCCTGTTTCATCTCTCTTGCACCTTGAAAGGTGTATTCAAATAAATCAGGAAAAGTGACTCCATTAATCGTAATTGATAATAATTTTATCTTCTTCATCAGCACCAAAAAGATGTGTTTGCTATCCTGATCAATTCTAAATTAGTTTGATTACATAAGCGTTTCCCCTTCTCTAAACATCATAAATGATTGTCAACCAATTTTTCGTTTATAATATTACCCGGCGCCGAACTCGACGCTCCATCTATTACCCCTTTTCGAGTTGAGACATCTTAACAATGACAAAATATAAGACTACGAAATTTTCGCAGCCGTATGGATGCCATTTAATCACCAACACTGGGATTAACCATGATCAATGATTTAATTTTATTGGTCTTGATGGTCGTGTTTTCCACTTATGCAATTTTTTCACCCCGCCTGCTATATGCAGCTGTCGCGTTGGGATTAAGCAGCTGTTTACTTGCTATCATCTTTTTCGACCTGGATGCCCCATTTGCGGGTGGATTTGAGCTCAGCATCGGCGCTGGTCTAATCAGTCTGCTTTTTATTATGGCCATAAGCTTAACCGAAAGGAAACAACAATAAACATGATGGCCAAGAGGCGATACGGATTATTCATCATTGCTATGTTCATGTTCGTTCTGTTCTCATCAGCCTGTTCAGTGTATGAACCAATATCGATGCCTTTAGATGAAATTCACAATGAATCTGCCAACGCGATTTCTTTCCAAGAATACCTGTGGCAGGAACACCCTTTAGATCTAATCATTCAAATAGGATTATTGCTCGCTGGCGCATTTGGGGTAGCTGCGCTTCTTCCTTCACCTGACGAGGAATAACCAATCAGAAAAAATAATGACGCAAATTGCAATATTATCATTTTTTAGTGGTGCGCTTTTTATTCTGGGCTGGATTTGCCTGATCAGCCAACGGAATGCTTTTAAGCAGGTCATCGGCTTGAAGATCATGCTGCAGGGTGTGACTTTGGCGTTGGTTCTGGCGGGAAAATTACAGGGAAATATAAATTTAGCGCAGACCATGGTCATCTCCGCGCTCATTGTGGAAACTATCGTAATTGCTCTGGCTTTAGCCATGATCATCAGCATATTCCGTAACATTCCTGATGGGGATATTGATCTTTTAAGAAAGCTGAGAGGCTAATGGCTGCATTTGTGATTCTTGCATTGATCATTCTCCCAATTAGTCTGGGCGCAGCATTTATCCTTTTTTCACGTCGGTTAAGCAGCCAAACGGCATTTTATTTGTTTATTCTCAATACGCTTGCAATGATTACGTCAGCACTGGCAGCTTCTTTTTCCACCTCACCGCTTCGCCTCTGTTTCACCTGGCAGCCTTCCGCGGGAGAAATGTGTTTATTATTTGAAAAAACCTCTCTTTTATTAGTTTTACTGGTAAGTATTTCACTGCTGTTATTGATCATCATCCATCACCGCCAAACCTCCGATATTTCCCCTCAACAATTAGGTCTGGCTCTCATTTCAATTTCCGCGGCAAATATTGCTTTCCTTACTGAGCATTTTTTACTGCGTTATGCTGCACTGGAAGCAGCTGGTTTATGTGTGGTTGGCGCATCCTTAGCACTGTCTCACTCAGGCAAAAAAGCTTGGGACAATACAAAACTAGTTTTCTTGAATTTTCGCTTGGGGGACATTGGCTTGCTAGCAGCCATCTTCATTTTTTATGCTAACAGCGATATGTTTAACATCAGCCAAAACTTTAATCTAGCTGCTCAACTGCCGCTTGCGATACGTATTGTGCTAACCATTGGATTATTATCAGCGGTTTGGATTAAGATGGCAATCTGGCCTTTGGATTTTTGGGCAGATCTTTGTTCTTCCCTGCCGCCAGTATTACTCACCTGGCTTGTCGATCTGCTGATGCCTTCCCTGGGCGCCTACCTTCTCTACCGCACTTCACCACTATTACTTTCAGACATTAGTATTTCCGGGTGGGTTATATTCGTTGGGTGTACTGCAGCATTAATAAAAGTGTTTTTCACATCAACAAACAGCCATGATGTGATGCTCAACCGCAACCCATTATTTTTTTCCTCGATCTGTTTAGTTCTTTTGGCCGCCTTGGCGGATAAAAATATCCTTTGGGCTTTCATGGTATTTTGGATGTTGGCCAGATTGGTGTTTTTATTGGTTTCATTAAGACAAGAGCTGAGGCCGATACCACATAAAACACAATATCCTTCGCTGAATTTGGCATCTCAACTTTTACTTCTGGGATTTTCTCTTATCTCGTTATGGCAAGCCGCCTTGCCAACCTCAGTTTCGCCCATGCTTATCGTAGTGCTGTGGACAACCTGGTGGATGCAATTAATTCGCATCCTGAAATTCAGCTTTTCTTCAATAAACATGTCACAAAAAAGATCGAAAAAGGGGAATTTCCTCGTAATTTTTCAATCCACGCTAACAGGATTATCGTTTGCGGGAATTTGTACTGCAGTATTAATCGCCATCATTTTCTTGCTGACCTTGCTTGTTAAAGGAAAAGGGATTTGGGTAATTCCAAACCGAACATATTTCCCATGTTTTCCTTTAATATCTTTATATTATTGGTTTTCAATAATCTTAGCGGTTTTTATCATATATATTCTGGCAGACAATCCCCCGGAATTCAAGAAATACGCAAAGATCTTGGTAAATTCAATCCGTTTACGAAAACAACCCTCCTCAGCAAAAGAAACTGGCTCAAACCCCGATCCATTAGACTTCACTGCTTCTATTTCCTCGTTTTTGATGGCTGCAGGTACCTTTATTTATAAAACCATCGAACACGGCAGTACTTCATATTTCTCCAAGTTTTTTATATCAATAGCTACTTATATTTATAAAAACATTGAACACGGGAGTGTAGAGAAGTTGGTTAAGGGAATTCAAATAATTTTTAATTTCCTTTTTACCAGGGTCGAAAAATTTACCAGCGCCGACCTTTGGGTGCGCGCATTAAGATCTGTTATCGATTCTTCTCACAAAGTGCAGCGCATGCATCCAGGATTACTGCGCGTTAACCTGGTTTGGTTGTTGTTGTTCATCGTCGTTTTGGTTTTGATCGCTGTCAGTCCAAATATTGGGTCGATTTTTTCTATAGGATGAATACGGAGGAAAATAAATGAAAACTCAAGAGCTAATCAATTTATCCGTACTGCTAGTCAAAATATTACCGGCTTTCTTAATGCTCATAATCGGTAAAGCATTCCACCGCTACGCAAAGTGGATTGCCCTTACAGCATCTCTTGCTTCCCTTGGATTATTCATTGCATATATTCCCACTTTACAGCAAGGGTTAAATACCCCCCTTAATTTCGATTATCTTCCTTCAATGGGCATTCAATTAAGTTTAAAAATTGACTGGTTGTCTTTTCCTTTTTTATTAACTGAGGAATTTGTTACGATTTTTGCTATGATCTACGCGATAGGTTATATTAAATCGGATGACCGAAACCACATCTTTTACGCTCTCCTGTTGCTTTTTTCCGCTGGCATGTCGGGGACTACACTGGCAAATGATATTTTTCTCTTTTACTTTTTCTGGGAATTAATGTTGATTGCTTCTGCGCTATTGGTGGTGTATTGGGGGGAAAGCGCAAAAAAAACCGCGGTTGCTCTTAAATATTTCATCATCACTCATTTAGGTTCATTATTAGTATTGGTGGCTTTCATCATGATTTATTCCCAGAGCGGCACGGATCATTTTTCCGCTTTGTGGGAGGGGGTTCAAATGTATCCAGAAACAATACCATTGATCAGTACACTCTTCTTGCTCGGTTTTGGTGTCAAAATGGCAGTCGTTCCGTTTCACATTTGGTTGCCAGATACACATTCAGAAGCTCCTATGCCAGTTACGATCATGTTGGCAGCTGCCATGTTAAGCATGGGCACTTATGGTATTTTACGCTTTCCCATGAGTTTTCTAACCCCCAGCCAATTCGCTATGTTTACCCTGCCGATGTTGATAGTAGGAATAATATCGGAGTTCTACGGAGCAATTATGGCATTGGTTGAAACGGATATTAAGCGTATCATCGCCTACTCCAGTGTCAGTCAGATGGGATATATACTTTTCGGTTTAGGAACTCTTACACTCTCTGGTGTTGTTGGCGCTACTCTGCATGTGATCTATCACGCGATTGTCAAAGCTCTTTTATTCTGCTGTGTTGGCTGGATAATAAAAGCAGTTGGCCAGCGTAATATCCAATCTATTCGCGGGCTGCGCAAAAAAATGCCGGTTCTCACCACCTGCACCATTATAGGGGCGCTATCTATCGCCGGGGTACCAGCTTTGGCGATATTCAACAGCGAATGGCTGATCTTCAGCAGCGGTTTCCAAACACCTTACATCGGTTTAGCCATTCTTGAAATACTTGGCTCAATCTTGACATCAGCATATATCTTGCGTCTCGTTGGCACAATGTTTTTCACGCCAGGAGAAGTCTCACAAATACATAAAGTTCCCTTTTCAGTCAAACTGGTCACAGTCTCTCTCACCGTATTGACAATTATTGCAGGGATCTTCCCCAGACCCCTCTTTAATTACGTAGTCAATGAACTACCTTTAATTCTAGGAGGAGGATGGTAACCCTCTCACTTCAATATCCTCAAATACCATTTCTTTTCCTTGGTTGTATGGCTGTTTTTGTTTTTCTGTCAGCCCGATATTTAAAAATAACCAATGTTTCAATGGCGCTATTATCTGCTCTCTCATTTCTGCTTGTCTTTTTCTATATGATATTTGAAAGCCGATTGCTCCAGATGGCAAATCATTCATTCACTGATTTCCCCAACAGCCTTGCCAATCTTTTTTCATCAACCGCTTTTTACACATACGAACCTGGGGCAATTTTTATCAGCCTCATTACTTTTGGATTGGCATTTCTCGTTTCAATTTATTGCGCTGAATATCTCAATTTAGATCGCCGCCAGCACGCTTTTTATCCGTTATTAATACTTATGATCTGCGGATTAGCAGGCATGCTTTTTTCTGCTAACCTGATGGTCTTATATCTGTTTTGCGAACTGATGAGTATTTGTGCCTATGCGCTCGTTGCTTTCAGGCGCCGCACCGATACAGCCATAGAAGCCGGATTTAAATATCTAATGATGGGCAGCGTGGCTTCTATCGTGATCTTGTTTGGCATAACATTATTGTTTTTATCCTATGGCTCAATTAACATCGCTGATATGCAGGGTTCAACAAGTTGGCCAACCCAAATGGGTGTCCTCTTATTCTTTGCAGGATTTTGCCTAAAAAGCGCCCTGGTTCCCATGCACACTTGGCTGCCTGATGCGCACGGCAGGGCTCCCAGCAGCATCAGCGCTATTTTATCCGGTATATTAGTGCAGGGCGTATTTTATGTAATGCTTAAGATCACTTTATCGCTTGGTTTTGATCATGTCCTGTTGGGAACAATCTTGTTATGTCTATCCTTGCTCAATATACTGGTTGGTAATTTAATGGGATTAGTACAAAGCCATACCAAGCGCTTATTGGGATATTCAACCATTGCCCAAAT
>Ga0255391_1015_pt1 | contig 14243 bp, 5 predicted proteins | sample ANMaggSeSYBR01J5_FD_182121 | JGI IMG/M metagenome (GOLD analysis project Ga0255391, IMG submission 182121) | Sediment cell enrichment communities from methane seep in Santa Monica Basin, California, United Staets - ANME aggregate JGI... | ecosystem: Environmental > Aquatic > Marine > Cold seeps >...
GAGCACCTTGATTTAATGGATGTGCCCAAAGGAATGCGGGGTGTGCCCATTGCATTAATATCTGCCGGCATTCTGGCGCTTGCATTTTTTGGATTTGCAAATTTGGTATAGAAAGCTAAATAAATTCGTCCAATTCCATCCACCGCAGTGTTTTTTCATCAATAAGTTCAATTAGTTCGCCAATGCGTATAGATAGTTTATTTAGTTCTTCGTAGTCTTGAATGCCGGAATTAATTGCGGATTCCAATTCTGTTTTTTCGGTTTCGAGTAGTTCAATTTCTTTTTCCAGCGCTTCGTATTCACGCTGTTCGTTAAAACTTAATTTGGTTTTAACTTTTGGTTTTTGGTTTTTTTGTTTTCCTTCAGTTGTTTTCTTTTGTTTTTCAGTGGGTTGTTTATCTTTTTCAAAACTATATTTGGTATACGAGCCATAATAATCCCTGACCTTCCCGTTTCCTTCAAAAATAAAAAGATGATCAGTAAGCTTATCAAGAAAATAACGGTCGTGCGAAACCAGTATCAGGCACCCACTGTAGTTGGCCAGGAATTCTTCCAGTTTATTAAGCACCAGCAGGTCAAGGTCGTTAGTTGGCTCATCAAGGATAAGGAAGTTGGGATTTTTAATCAATACAGTAAGCAAATTCAGCCTTCGTTTTTCACCGCCACTCAGTTGTGAAATCAATTTGTATTGTGTTTCAACCGGGAACATAAAATGCTCGAGAAATTTGGAAGCTGAAATGGAATTACCGTCGCCCATGCTTACCACCTCTGCAATTTCCTTAACAACGTCAATAACCTTTTTATTGTCTTTAAATTCTATCCCGGCCTGCTTGTAATATCCAAAAACAATGGTGGCGCCGGTTTCTATTTTACCGCTGTCGGGTTTTTCAATGCCGGTCAGCAAATTCAGGAAACTGGTTTTACCTGAGCCATTCTTTCCAATAATACCAATTCGTTCACCTTTTTTGAAGAGATAATTAAAATTCTCAATAATTTTTATTTCACCATAACTTTTATTCAAGTTCTCAATTTCAAGGATCTTTCCACCCATGCGGGTCACATTAAGCTGCAACTTTAATTCCTTTTCTGTTTTTAGCCCGGTAGCTTTTTCTTTGATATCTTCAAAAGCCTGTATCCGTGATTTGGATTTGTGTGTACGAGCCTTTGGCATCCGGCGCAACCAATCCAGTTCCTTTTTCATTAACTGCCGGGCCTTATCAGTTTCCACCTGTTTGACTTCTTCCCTTTCGGCTTTTTTTTGCAGGAAATATTCGTAATTACCATTGTGATAATAAAATTGTCCCTGGTTCATTTCAAGGATATGGTTGCACACACGGTCAAGGAAATAGCGATCGTGGGTTACCATCAATAGTGTGAGATTCAATCTGGAAAGATATTTTTCCAGCCACTCAATCATATCAATATCAAGGTGGTTGGTTGGCTCGTCAAGAATCAATAGGTCTGGCTCATCCAATAAAACTAAAGCTAAGGCCAGTCTTTTCTTTTCACCCCCTGATAAATTATCTATTTTTTTTGTAGTATCTGTGATCCTGAAAAGACTTAACAATTGTTTAAGACGGCGTTCGTAATCCCAGGCATTTTTGTGATCCATCTCAACTGTTGCCCTTTCCAGGTTTTTTTGTGCCTCTGAATTGCTATTAGAACTTGTTGCTTGTAAAGCATTTTCATAGTCCTGAATAATTTTGGAAATGCCTGTATGTGATGAAAAGATCAATTCATCAATCGTTTGCCCATTCTCAAGTAAAGGATCCTGTTCAAGAAATGCGATTTTAATTCCATCTCTCAGGGTAACCTGTCCGGTATCTGTTGTTTCTTTCCCCACCAATATTTTAAGTAATGTAGACTTTCCGGTACCATTATTGGCAATGAGGGCGGTTTTTTCGCCTTTATGCAGGCCAAAATTCAACCCGTTGAATAGCTCTTTATCACCGTAGGTTTTTGAAATATTTTCAGCAGACAGATAGTTCATACAATTAATTCAAAAAATCAATGGCAAAAGTAAAAGAAAATCGGGATGATGAAGTATTGCAATGAATGAAGTATGATCCGGTTTACAAGGGAGTCATATAGCAAAGTTGGGTACTTGCCAAATAAATTCATCCGGTAACTGTATGATACCGGATGAACACAAATATTATCGTACAATCATGAATTGTATGCTTTGCCTGAGCTTATTTTAAGAAAATCTCCTGCCCAAGTTTATTACCGAGTATTTCCCGCATTTCTGTCAGATTTACCATTAAATTATCCATTTCTTCTTCGGATCCCATTACTCTTGTGGCGAGGGCATAAAATTTTTCATCCATACCGTCAAAGACAGCATAGTTTTTAAATTCTGTCATAAGCAAAAGATCCCAATCATCCCTGTTTACAGCGCTTGCCGAAATTATCTTGTAGGATAAAATCAAACCTTCCTTTTTTGCCTCTTCCATAATCGTTTTCCAGTTCTTACTTAGATCTTTCAGGTAGTCCAGATCTTTACCATCTTTGGTTTTGATAAAGGATAAGTCCCAGACAGAACCGGTTTTGTAGGGTAGCTCTTGTGCAAAACAATTTGCAGAAACGTAAACTGCAAAAAGCAGTAAAATTGATAAGTAACGTGCATTTTTTTTCATTTTGACCTCCTTTTTAATAAATTAATATATTTAGTTTAATTCTCTGTGATTAACGTTTTTCGATTTGATTTCTAAAAAAAAATTGTCAACCCCTCCTCCCTTTCAGTTCGGGCACTTATGCTAAAGCTTCGGCGACAGCATACGGATAAGTCAGTCCTGCAAGCACCTCACACTGTAGCCCAACGCCTTACTGTCGTAGTAGCGATTCACTTGTACGTAACCGTGGTACAAGCCCCGGTACCATGCAGCAGAACCAGTCACATTTGATGTCCACAAGTAGGCACCATAAGTGAGACTGCTGAACGTACCATTCGTGTTACGGTAGCCACTCCCAAGAGCCGTAAAACCACTCGAATTGGTAGCTCCAATATTGGGACTGTGCCAATGGGTTGTGCCAGTTTCTTTTAAGTTGCTACCTGCATCAGTGCCCCTCCATCCTATTGCACTACACGAAACTGATCCGGCATCTACTTCATTTTCAAGAGTACACCACTCTGCATCAGTAGGTATATGCCATCCCGACGGGCAAATACCCTGAACACCGGATGTTGTACCGTATTGCATCATTTCGTCCCACTGGTACAAACCGCCATAGGTTTCGCAGTTGCTGGTATTATTGCTATAGCAGTATTTTTCTATTACTTCGGGTGTTTGCTGGGTTTGGTTAGTGTTTCCATTTACCATTGTTCCTATGTTTAGGCTTTCTGCCATCCAGCACTGGGTTCCTATTTGTATGGTAGTGTAGGTTTGCTCGTCGCGGATGTCAAATAAATCATCTCCGCATTGCCACGGCAATTGTGAATTTTCACCTATATTTTGCTGCCAAATATCGTTTTTATCCTTATTTTCTGTTTGTCCGTCCATGTTAAAATCAGCGGATTTATATCCTTGTGTTCCAGCCTGGTTTGCCCAGATTATTTTATCATTTGTATTCACATCCCCATCTGCATTAGCATCTCCTCCAAACATTCCAAACATTCCACTTCCCAGATTCTTTAGTGCATCTGTGCCAAAGGCCTGTCCTGCCGGTGTTATAAAATTGTAGTAGTAAGCCCCACCGGATTCGGTTACAGGATTTGCTGATAAAATACCGAGGTGGTTTCTGTGCCAGATCACTACGAATAATGATAGAATGATAGAATGATTGAATGTTAAAATGGAAGAACCATCCAAACCTACAACAGAACCATCGTTTTTCAAGAATGCAGCTTGCCGTGCGATCGTTGTTACGTTAGTTGCCAGTGCAGCAGACGTTGTATCACGCAATTCAATCAACAACCAATCCACCACATCGGTATTTGGAATTGAAGTAACGCTTTCTGTTCCTCCGTAATTCCAGGGAGCTGTATTGTAAGGTTGTGTTAATGGTAAGATGGATAAATCGTTTAAATCGGTATTCATGTCAACCCCGTTAAAAGGACCTTCTAGGGAAACGGTGATATCCAGTTCAATTTCCTGGGCAACCCAGTCAATCCGGTTCCAGGGATCATCTTCATACATAGGTCCGGAAAAATCACCACTTGCATTGGTCAGGGTTATATGTCCATGATCCATATTCTTACCTATATTTGTAGCCAGGGGTCCACCTGGATTGTTTGGAAAACTAATATTATCAATGGTTAAGTTCTGGTCGTTTTCAATTCTCAGCCAGGTTGAGCCACCTGGATCTGTATATCCGTCAAAGCTGCAATTATTAAATGAATATACCGGATCAACAAAGGCCCCATCATGTACCCGCAGGCCTTCAGCAGAAAGGTCTTCAAAAGTAGCATAGTCAGCGCTGATTGTACCGTCATATATTTTAATTGAGTAATCTTCTCCGGCTCCATCATTATAAATTCGGGCATTATTGCCTGGTTCACCTATTGCTGTTAATTGTCCCCCATAATTAACCTCTAAGAGTTCGCCAAGCGACAAGCTGGCCCCGGCATCAACAATTATATTTCCTCCAGGAACAATGTAAACATTACCTGTTGCTTTGTATAAATGGCCGTTAAGGTTTAAAGTCCCTTCTTCAATAACTGTTGTTTTGCCCATAAAGACGACCATGTTAGAGTTCAGGATTAAACTGCTACCAGAGGTCTTATGAAGATATATATGTTTGAAGAAACCCGTACCTCCATTGTTTTGATAATACTGGTTGTAGGCACCTTCAAACATTGTTGCTCCGTCAGGATAGTAATTTCCTGAACTTCCAATCGTAAAATTCCCATAGAAATAATGATTCAAGCCTGCTGTGTTGTCTATCCAATCTCCCGTGGTTATATTCAAATCCCCATAAACAACAAGGTGATCATAAGGCCTAAAAGAACCCCCGGTTTTATTGATAGTGAGATTATTAAAATACATATCAATATAATCAGTCGAGAAGATTTGATCGGAGTTTCCATTAATAGTAAATGTCTCCCCGCCGGAGATAAATCCTATCTGGGTTGACCAATTGTCTGTCCAGTTTCCACCTACGGTTATTTCAATATTTGTACCCTGGCTGGCATCTATAAACCCACTATTAGTTACATCTCCTGCAACATTTATTGAGGAATTATCATGAAGTGTACAATAGCTATCATGAATAGATATATCTCCTGCAATATTTGCATGGGAATTAATATTAAATATTAAATCACCAATCATAGCATTAATATTGTTGGTATTGATTGTTATTCCCTGAGCTAAATATACCCCGGAAATGGTTTTAAAGACAGTGAGATCATTAAAAGTTTCATCACTGAATATTGTTGCATTTGTATAACCACTAAACGCTACAAATCCTGTTGATTCAATAAATCCGGCATCTCCAACATTATTTGTCCAGTCCCCTTTAATCTCAATATCATACCCATTGGTATTCAAAACTCCACTATTTATAGTCAGATTGCCGTATATGTGAAGAATTGGAGGTGCTGATATGGTTAATGTATTTGATTTGTTAATTACTACATTGTTCAGGTAGCAATCGTTTTCTGTAGAAATATATTCATCAGTACTTCCGTAAAATTCCATAGTCCCATAGTCAGGGGTAAACTCATTGGTTTCTCCAAAAAAGCCCCCAGCCGTTCGTATTGTTCCCCCTGTAATATCTTCAGTTAAATGGTAAGGGGCAGCATCATAAACATAAATTCCCTGGTCATGGAAATCAAGAATACCATCGGTCATTGTTATTGAAGCATTATTTGCGTAAGGCCAGTAACTTGGTGTTGTTCCGCCATAAACATTCATCGTACCATCCCCGATATATAAATCTCCGTTTAAATCTACATAACCATCATAATTGGTGAGGTTAACAGTTCCACCTGAAGATATCACGTAAGTACCAAAAATTCCATTATCCAATAGATTATTGGCTGTAAATGATCCTCCTGCTTCAACATCAATTAAACCGGCAGTCCATTTATAGTTAGAACAAATCACATCTGTGCCTGATATTAGCAATGCCCCACCCGTCGAAATATTCATTTCAAGTGTGTGAAATGTTTCATTTGAACAGTGCTGGTAATAGGTCCCGCCATTGAATTCAACCGTGCTATTTCCTGACAAACCTGGTGAGCCTGTCTGGTTAAACCAGTTTCCTGACACATGTATGGTTTGATCAGTAATAATATACCCATTCTCAATAGACACCCAATGGGCAGATATATGTTTATTTTCAACTGAAATATAGTTGGTAGAATTTATGGTAAGTTCGTAAAAGGAACACGAGGTGGTATAAGATGAATTTTGTGATATTACCTGGGTATCCCCATTAAAAATGAAATTACCAGTGTGATTTTGGAATGATCCTGAAATCATGAGATTCCCCCCTAAAGCAATTGAATGGGGAGAAAAACTATTAAAACTGCAATTGGGTTGAATAGTTAGGTCACCATGAATATTGAGGTCAGCTGCAGAATAGTAGGAAATTTCCAATCCATATGTTCCTGTATTGTTGCATAGAATATGATTAAAATAACAATTCTCATTAAGGGTTAAAATTTCGTTATCATCCGTACCGGCAAATTCAATAGTACCATTATTGATTTGCACATTGGCCCCATTACGAAATTCCCAGTCACCATAAACAAGGAACTCATCATAATTTGGGAAATAAGCAGACGAACCTGACTCCCAGTAGACATTTCCTTCAGCTATAAGCCTCCCTGCCGGATGATCCAAAATTAGTTGCCCGTAAATTATCAAATCCCCGTAAATATGCAAGTCTTCATCGAACACTTTGAGGAAATTTGCACCGGTTCCATGATATATAGTTAAGTTATTACATTCGGCATCGGCTGCATAAACCCAGCATTTATTAGCAGTTTCGGGGATAATAACATCCGTAGTTGCATCCGGAACAAAGTTATATTGCCAGTTAGCTGGATTGCGCCAATTGATGTCAACAGTACCTTCCCAGATATTGTTGTTGGTTATAATGTCAACTGTATAGTCCTCGGTTTCGCCATAAACATTTTCATGGGGATCGCAAGGTCCCGGATCGGTAGAATATTGTTCTATTACCCTTAAACGGGTAGTGCCGGGTAATGCGTCATTTGGTACTCCAATATTGGCATATAATGTTTCATCCACACCTTGTCCCAGATCATAAGCCTCATTCGAATCGTAAAAATCATCATCCTGGTTCCAGTCAATAAAAACCCAAACATGCTGGGTATAACCATTCGAAACAAATGTAACTTCGACTTGATAAGTCATAGCGTATTCAAGATAAGTCGATAAATAGGTGTAATCCCCATAAGAATTTGTTCCGTTTTGGCCTGAATAATTACTGATATTATTAAATCCAAAATGGGTGATCCAGTCATCAGTTTGGTTTGTATAGGTTGATGAACAATAGGGCGCTTGGGCAATTATCGTTATTGATATTAATACAATGGAAAATGTTACAGTTAGCTTTTTCATAACAATTAATTTTTATTGGTTCATATTTTTGATTATTATTTCCTTTCCAGTTTTTCTATCCTTGCTTTTAATTCTTCGTTTCCTTTGGCCAGTTCCTGTACAGCTTTTACCAGCGGCACCATAAACTTAGCATATCTCATTTCAATTTACATATCCATTTCTGCATCTTTATATTCCTTTCAAATTTAGATAGAATAGATTGGAATGACTTGGAGTGGTTATTCAAAAACTTGGACTATTTTGTCATTATGGAAAATTGTTTGGACTAATCTGACAGCTTTTTCGGATTTATTCCAATCCGAAAGAAAATATCCGGGGATTTATAATCCCCATTTCTAACTGATAATTATTTATAACCAGATTACAAATCTTATAATTATCGGGTTCGGGATTAAAAATAAATCCCGAACAGCTGGTAATCTCCATGTGTCGTCATTGCGAGGAATCGACAGGTGAGCCAGTGGGTTGGAATTCTGTGGCAATCTGTTAGCAACAAAGGACTGCCGTAACTTTTAACAGATTGCCACAATACGCTTGCACACAAGACATACCTAACAGTATTTCGCAATGACGGTGTGGTTCAAACAGATTGCCACAATACTCCTGCGCATAAGGCCGGCCTAACGGTATTTCACAATGACGGTCGGTGATCGGTTTGATAAATCGATTCTGTTAACTTTGTTATTTATAAATACTGTCCAAAATGGAACGAGGTGGCTATGTCTATATCATGACTAACAAAAACAACACTGTACTTTATACAGGTGTCAGCAGTAAATTAAGAGATAGAGTTTATGAACACAAATCGGGCAAATATAAAAATTCATTTACATATAGATATAATTGTCATAAGTTGGTATATTTTGAAGGATTTGTTTTAATAGAAGAAGCGATTGCAAGAGAAAAGCAAATTAAAAAGGGTTCAAGAAAGAAAAAGGAGAGCTTAATTGATAAAATGAATCCTGCATGGTTAGACTTATATGATCAAATTGAAGATTTATAGTTTATTCAATACCTCCTATTATTCCTAACGTCATTGCGAGGAATCGACAGGTAAGCCAGCGGGTAGGAATTCCGTGGCAATCTATTTGCTACAAAGGTTGCCTGTTAATTCTTACAGATTGCCACTCCCGCAAAAAGCGGGATCGCAATGACGGTGTGGCTCAAACAGATTGCCACAATACGCTTGCACACAAGACATGCCTAATGGTATTTCGCAATGACGGGTTTCATTATGCAATGACGACAGACTTTTTCGCAATGACAGCCGGTTTGTTAAAGCCATTGCAGGAGAAAAGCAAATTAAAAATTTCATAAGAAAATTTACTTGTTCCGAAATGTATTGGGCGATACTCCAAATTCTTCCTTAAATACCCGGCTAAACCAGGCAGGGTCACTAAAGCCGGTTTCGTATGCTATTTCAGAAACATTCAGGGAGGAGGTTGATAATAACTCACGGGCTTTATGAAGGCGGATTGTGCGAATAAATACAGCAGTGGATTTTCCCGTCAGGGCTTTGAGCTTTCGGTACAGTTGCGATTCGCTCATTCCAATTGCTGGTGCCAGTTGCATAGTGCCAAAATGTGAGTCGTCAATATTTTTTTCAATAGCGGAAATAATTTTCTGAAGAAAAACATCCTCGATATTATCATTTGAGAGGGTACTTTTTAACTTATGTTTCCTGCTGCTGTATTTTTCCAGTAAATGCCTCCTGAGTTCAATTATTTTTTCAATCCTGATGAGCAATTCCTTTTTATCAAATGGTTTTGACAAATAGGCATCGGCCCCGCTCGTTAAGCCTTTAAGCTTGTCTTCCTTTGTGGCCCTGGCCGTAAGCATAATAATCGGAATGTGGCTCGTACGTTCGTCCTGTTTTAATGTGGAGCACACTTCAAACCCATCCTTTTCCGGCATCATTACATCACAAATGATAATGTCGGGAATAAGTTCAAATGCTTTATTAATACCTTCCAGGCCGTCTTTAGCAAAATGGATCTTATAATCTTTTCCAAGACAGGCAGCTATGTATTTGGCCACATCCCGGCTATCCTCAACGATAAGTGTTAAAGGTTTATCGTCAATGTTTTGCAGGAGATCTTCAGGTGAATTCAGCAAGGCAGGTTCCATTGCTATTTGTACTTCCGGCTTATCCTCTATTTCCAAAGTAGCAGGCCTGTCTTTAAAACCGGTCTCTTGTCTAAGAGCATTATGCGTGACCGGCAAACTGACAGTAAACTCACAACCTTCACCCGGCTGGCTTTTAACCTTTATTTCACCATTCATCAATTCTACTAATTCTTTGGTAAGTGACAAACCAATTCCTGTTCCTTCACCCTGGCGGGTTGAAGAGCTGTCAACCTGGTAAAACCGGTCAAAAATATTAGGTAGTTCTTTGGCCGGAATACCAATACCCGTATCTTTTATTTTTAATATCAACTTTTCAGAAGAAGATACATTTGATTTATTAACGTGAAATATAACTTTTCCGCCATTGGTTGTAAACTTTATCGCATTCGATAACAGGTTTGAAATGATATTGAATAATTTATCAGGATCATGATCCATAATAACTTCTTCGATCTCATTGTAAAAAACAAGCTTAATACCTTTCGAATCGGCAAGTGATTGAAACGACTCAGTTAAATACTGTAAATAAGGAATAACATCAGCCTGAACAAACTGTAATTTCAGCTTTCCGCTTTCCAGCTTTGACAGATCCAACATCTGACTGACGAGGTGAAGAAGATTACCACCGCTTCGTTTAATCATGTTTAAAGATTCTTCAAAACGATTAATATCCCCGGGTTTCAATCTGGATTTTATTTCATCAACCATTCCCAAGATAACAGTCAAAGGTGTGCGAAATTCATGGGTGATATTGGCGTAAAGCTGACTTTTCAGTGTATTCAGTTTCCTGAGTTGGACGGCCTCCCGTTGAATAAGCTGACGTTTGAGCTGGTAACGGTAAAATCCTAATAAAATGCTTCCCAATGCAAGGAGATATAAGCCATAAGCCCACCATGTTTTCCACCAGGGGGGATAAATAATAATCTTTAAATATGATGTTTGTTCCAACTGTTCATTGTATCCATTTTCTGCTTTAACCCTGAAAATATAATTACCCGGAGAAAGATTTGAATAGGATGCAAAACGGCGTGTGGTTTCCACCCAATCCCTGTCAACCCCTTCTAATTGATGGAAGAAACGGAGCATATCATTTGGCCGTAAAACTATGGCAGAATATTCAAAGGTCAGGAAGTTTTGTTTATGGATTAGCTCTATTTGCTGAAGGTTAAACAGGGAAGTATCGGAATCCAATTCTTGTTCAAAAACTTTTACAGTGGTAAGGTATGATAACGGAATTTCTTTGTTTGGCACAAGACTGTCGGGATGGAAGAATCCAAGTCCCCGGCGATAACCGATCACCATCCGGCCATCTGAAAGTTTTTGTATGGTTCCGGGAATATATGAACCACGATTAGCAAAAGTGTCAAATGTTTTTATTCCATCATTATTAGTGAAAACGGCTGATTCTCCGGTTTCAGGGTCAAACATTTCCACACCAGCCCCGGTAAGCATCCATAATCTGCCTTTATCGTCTAATGCAATTCTGTGAATAAAATTACTAACTAACCCGTTTTTGCCGGAATACTTGAATTGAACACCCTGCATGGGAAAATCCGTATCAATAAATCCTAATCCACCGTCTTCAATACCTACCCAAATGATGTTTTCTTTTCCTTCGGCAAAACAGGTCAAATTAGAAGACCCATAGGCCGAACTGTCCTGATTTGAAAAATAGATCAGTGTATCTTTTTCGGGAGAATAAAAACCATATCCCTTTTCATAAATCCTAAACCATATTCTATTGTTACGGTCAATAAGCAAACTCCTGAATTCAGTGACACTTTTGTCTGAACTAAAATATTCATTCCAATTTATAACATCCTCCAACTTGTTTTTTTCTTTATTCAGTTTTTGCAATCCGAAATTTCTGCTGCTAAGCCATATATCTCCGTTTTTATTCTGAACGATATCGGTAAACAATGGATTGCTTTTAAATTCCAGTTCAACCGGAATAAGGGTTTTCCTGTCTTTCGACAGATGGAAAAGTTTATTCTGACAAACAATCCATATTATTCCATCGGAAGATTGATGAATAGCGTTTATTGATTTTTCATCTAAATTACTTACCGGTAAATTTAAATAATCGAACTGCTGTGTGGAAGGATCAAAAAAGTGAAGGCCGTCTGCATTTTGTTCGGCCAGAAAAATTAATCCTGTTTGTTCATCCTCAAATATGTCCCATGTTATATAGGATTTATCCTCAGCAGTAGGTTTAAAAAAGTAATTGTCAAACTGCTGGTTTTGCGGATCGAAAACATAAACACCATACTCTGAACCACACCACAGTCTGTTTTGATCATCAATTAAATTCAGCCACAAAGGATATTTTTTCACGGCTGCATTTTTATAAAATTTTGAAAAAGTAATATTTTCTGTTTCTGTGTCAAAAATGCTTAACCCCTGAACCGTTGGAAGCCATATTTCATGATCTGATTTAACAAGTATAGGAGGAAGCGTTCCATCGAAAAATATTTTATTTTCAGGAACGCCACCGGGCCTGAAAGTTTTCAGGAATTTTTCTGTTTTTAAATTAAAAATAACCATTCCTGATGTCCATGTGCCGAGATATAAATTTCCGTTGGGATGGGGACAAATTGTTCGAAAAACATTCAGATTGCTTTCAAGATTTCGTGAGGATGGGGAATAATAGAAACACTGAATGTTTTCTGTGTATTTATTGAATTTTAATAATCCCGAACTTGTACCTATCCAGAATATGGAGTCATTATTCAGGTCTTGCTTGATGTCAAGAATGATATTGATCTTTTCCTTGTCAACTTCAGGGCGCCTTTCGTAATCACCTTCGTAGAAATAGTTAATGAAGTTATCAGTATCTGATAAAAACCTGGCAAACCCAGAAGTTGTGCAAATCCAAATAATATCTTGGCGATCTTTAATGATGGATGTAACAGATGCATTTAATGCACCTGAATTTTGACTGTCGATTAGATGATTTTTAAACTTTCCGGTTTGCGGGTCATAAACACTTAATCCATTTTCAGTACCGATAAAAAGTTTATTACGGCTTTCATCCCATAAGAGAGATTTGACTTTTACAATTTTCCCTGAAATTGAGTTTGAGTCGGATTTGTTTGGTTGAAAGACTTTAGCCGTTATTCCATCCCATCTGCATAATCCGTTATCCGTTCCAAACCACATAAATCCCAGGGAATCTTTTGTGATAGTTGTTATATTATTTGATGGCAATCCGTCTTTAGTATCAATAACCACCGGATTACTGAATTTGTATTGTGCAGATAAGAGGCCAGAGAGCAGAAAAGTTAAAAGGATAATCAACAATTGCTTTTTAAGAGCATTTTGGTTTAATGCAGGAATTCTTAAAAATTCTTTAAATGCTATTGTAACAGGTTTCGTCATTTTGCAATTCTTAATATGCCATACACGTATTATGTTTCAAATATACAGATAATATACTTAAATAGAGTTATCTAAAATTTTGTTCTAAAATTATTTGACTAAGATGATTTTTAACTAAAGTGTTATTACAAATCAAAAAAATGTGTTTTCGCATACCTTATTGAAAAGAATGGAACTTTAGTCGGCAGATGCATTTTAGATTTGTTTTCTACTATTCACTAACATTAAGTAAATTTGAAATCTGTAAAATTTCTAAAAAACAAACTTTTCATGTTTAAGCATAATTCTTTTCATCCTGGAATAATCATATTGATTGCTTTTATGTTGGTTTTGCAAACCAGCAAAGGTGATTCTCTTAAAGTTCTTTTTCTTGGGAACAGCCATACATTTTATAATGATTTACACCAATTGACTTATGACCTGGCCTTATCCAACGGGGATACAATAATGTTTGAATCCAATACTCCTGGTGGCTGTACTTTAGGGCATCCACAAAACGGGCATCTTTATAATTCAATTTCTTTGGCTTTGATTGATTCCATGGCCTGGGATTATGTAATTCTTCAAGAGCATAGTTTGTTTGCTGTGATTGAATACTACCGTGATACTTATATGTATCCCGGTGCCCGGTCACTCGACTCATTGATAAAACTGAATAATGAATGTACTGAAACTTTGGTGCAGGTAATATGGGGCAAAAAGTATGGTGGAGTGCATTGTATTAGCTTGAGCTGCACAATTGACTTTGACGATTTTTCACATATGCAGGATTCGTTAACAGCAGAATACTTGAGATTAGGAGATACGTTATCGTGTACCGTAGCACCTACAGGTCCGGCATGGAAACAATCCATACTGGGCGGAGATCCCATAGAATTGTTCCATCCTGATGAAAGTCATCCCAGTTATGCAGGATCGTATTTGGCAGCTTGCGTTTATTATGCTGTGCTTTTTCAAAAATCACCTATTGGCTCACCCTTTTCGGGACAACTTGATCCTGAAGATGCTTTATATCTTCAGCAAATTGCGGATGAAGTGGTCTTTAGCAATCCTGAACTTTGGAATATTAACGGGAATAAGCCAGTTGCAGGATTTGGGTTAATGCAAATTGAAAATACCGTAATATTTACTGATACTTCTGTAAATGCTGATTATTATTTATGGGATTTTGGTGATGGAACTACAGATACACTACAAAATCCTGTC
>Ga0255391_1016_pt1 | contig 13964 bp, 13 predicted proteins | sample ANMaggSeSYBR01J5_FD_182121 | JGI IMG/M metagenome (GOLD analysis project Ga0255391, IMG submission 182121) | Sediment cell enrichment communities from methane seep in Santa Monica Basin, California, United Staets - ANME aggregate JGI... | ecosystem: Environmental > Aquatic > Marine > Cold seeps >...
GGGAAGGATGTCCCTTCTTGAAAATGGCGGCAAACTGCTTGACAAGGGATTGATCGAAGTGGCAGAGGACTGTGGTATCAGTAATATCCTTATCGATCCGAGCATTACTCCCATGGGCAATGGTGCAGGCATTGCACTTCGTATGACAATGGCAGCCAAGGAAAAATGGGGATTCCCGGTAGGTTCAGGTATTCATAATGTTCCTTCTTCATGGAGATGGCTCAAGGAAAAAAAGAAGCTCGATCCTCTTGTATATCGTATGTGTGATATCGGAACGGTAACGATGCAGCAATTGGTAGGTGGCGATTTTGTACTTTATGGTCCTATCGAGAATTCCACATACACCTTCCCAATGGCTGCAATGGCTGATATTATGATAGCGGAAGCTTCATCCGATATGGTCTTCCAGACCGCTTCCAGACACCCTCTTAACAGGCTGGTCTGAAATATTCGGTCTTGGAAATGCTTATGTATTGCTTCTATACATATTCCTCTTAACTTCCAGGTTGGTCATGCATGAAAGAACTTAAGGTTAGTATATCTGATGAGTTATTTAAGGGATTGTCCGATGTTAAGGATAGGGATTCCTTTGTAGCAGCACTTCTTCAGAAAGAGCTGGAAAGGGCAGAATGCAACCCTCAGGTGTCGAACAACAGCTCAAATGATGCAGATGTTGAAGTTGTAATGGTTGGGGATTTTTTGGACATCATACCGGTCCTGGATGATGTGTGTGAACCGGCAATATCATCTCCTGATGTTCTGAATGAACCTGGTGACAATGGAAAGTATGTGTCTATTGAAAAAATGGCATGTTTTCAGCAGTCTATTGCAGATATGGCAAACCGCATAGATGAACTTGAAGATAAGATCAGTGATATGAACATTGTCATTTTTAATCTTATGAAAAGATCAAGTGTCAATGAAGGTGTTTCTGTTGACGGTGTTTCTGTTGATGATGTTTCTGTTGACGGTGTTTCTGTTGACGGTGTTTCTGTTGACGATATTTCTGTTAACGTCGTTTCTGTTGACGATTTTTCTGTTGACGGTGTTTCTGCTGATACTGGCGATTATATCAATTCTGTATCAGATCCAATAATGGCAACTTCCGAGCCAAATTCAACAGTTCCAAATGATCTTGAAATGAAACTTCCTTATGCAACCCTATCATTTCCGGAGTTGAAAATACCGCCGGAATTACTCCCTTCTGAAGACAGCCTTTCTATGAATGAAGGGACGTTCGTACAAGGCATCTTATCTTCTGATCCTCTCACAAGCGAACCTATTTCTTCTGCTTCTCCGGACCCCACTCCTTTTGAGACTCTCGTTTCTCTCAGGCAGGATGTATTCACTAATGAGGTTCGTGAAATAGAAAGCTCATCGAATGATCTGGAGCCACCATTGGAAAACTTGCTGGGAAGATCTGTCTCATCAGCGGATAATTTTACATCTTTGGTCGAACAAGGTGTGATCTCTTCAAAAACACTGCCATCTTCAACACCAAATGTTTCTGTAACATCAATGTTCGCACCTTCCGGGGCTCAGGTAAACAACAATTTAGGTGCGTCTTCTGTAGAAGTGTTATCTAAGGCTCCCTCTGCTTCTGAGGGTCCGCTTCCTGTGCCCGACAGGTTGGAAAGTTCTATTCTTGCATACTTGCCATTCGGTTCTGAAGTAAAGAAGGATGTCATCAAGAACCTTCTTCCAAAAAGGTATACTGATGATGATCTTGAAACCAAGATAAACCAGCTTCTGGCTTCAGGAAAGGTGTCTAATATTGTGAAAGACGGAATTGTGCATCTCACAAGGACATCTAAGTAAGAGGCGAAATAATACTGAATTTTAATAAAGAAAGTTAAGCTGCATATTGCAGCTTTATTCTCTGATAGCACCTTTGCTTGCTGAAGATACCATCTTTCGATAGCGTGCAAGGTATCCAGTAGCTTCCTTTTCTACCGGTTTGAACACGGCCCTTCTCTTTTCAAGTTCCTCTTCTGAAACTTTGAGCTCAATTCTTCTTTCAGGCATATCTATCTCAATGATATCGTCTTCCTGTATCAATCCAATAGGACCGCCCTCATAAGCTTCAGGGGATATATGTCCTATGCATGGACCTCTTGTACCGCCTGAGAACCTTCCGTCCGTAATTAGTGCAACGGAATCGATAAGTCCCATTCCTGCTATGGCGGACGTTGGAGAGAGCATTTCTCGCATTCCTGGTCCTCCTTTTGGTCCTTCGTACCTGATGACCACAACGTCACCTGATTTGATATCTCCTTTAAGGATGGTCTCCATTGCTTCCTCTTCACTATCGAAGACCCTTGCAGGTCCGGTGTGCCTGAGCATCTTCTCATCAACGGCAGCCTGTTTGACCACAGCTCCATCAGGGGCAAGGTTTCCTTTCAGGACCGCAATACCGCCTTCTTCGTGGAGGGGTTCTTCGATCGTCGTGATAACGCGTTCGTTCGTCTTTGGATTGACAATTACGAATTCCTCAATGTTCACACCAACGGTCTTTCCTGTGACCGTCATTTCATCAAGGTTGAGCTTTGTTACGAGTCTCTTCATAATTGCAGGGACGCCACCGGCTCTCTCAAAGTCGATCATGAAGTTCTCTCCACCAGGCCTAAGTCCTATCAGGTGTGGAGTTGTCCTGCTCAGTTCATTGAATTTCTCAAGAGGAAGCTCAAGCCCGAATTCGTGTGCTATGGCAGGCAGGTGAAGTGTCGTGTTGGTACTTCCGCCTACTGCAAGATCTACTCTTATCGCATTCTCAAATGACTTATCAGTGACTATCTTGCGTGCGGTAAGTCCTTCGCTTATCATTGCAACGATCCTTTCTCCTGACTCCTTTGCAATGCGCATCTTTTTCGCATCGATCGCGTGTGCGGTTGCACAGCCTGGAAGACTGAGTCCGAGAGCCTCTGTCATACATGCCATTGTGTTTGCAGTGAACATTCCTGCACAGGAGCCTGCACCACAGCAACAGAGATCTTCAAGCTGTTTAAGTTTCTCAGATGAGACCGCACCGCTCCGGCAAGCGCCAACTCCTTCGAAAACGGAAACAAGGTCTGTATATTTATCATCAACGAATCCGGGGAGCATTGGACCGCCTGTCACAACGATTGCCGGGATATCGACTCTTCCGGCAGCCATCAGGTGTCCCGGGGTGATCTTGTCACATGAAGTGACCATGACCATGCCGTCCATCTGCTGTCCCTGCAACATGATCTCAATAGTATCTTCTATTGCTTCCCTGCTTGGAAGTGAGTATTTCATACCTTCATGTCCCATTGCGATGCCATCGCAGACACCTATTGTATGGAACTCGAAAGGAACTCCGCCTGCATTGCGAATACCGGCCTTTACAGCTTCTGCTACTTTGTCAAGGTGAATATGTCCCGGGATGAACTCTGTCCAAGAATTCACAACAGCTATGAACGGTTTTTTCATCTCAGAATCCGTCACTCCCATAGCTTTCAAAAGCGATCTGTTAGGCGCTCGTGCGTCTCCTTTCTTTGTATTGTCACTTCTCATATGATAACCTCGTAAATGCAATGACCAACTATTCTACACGATTAAAGTATATGAATAATATGGCATGGTATCTCAAAAGGTTCATTTGTGAACTACCACCCATTAAAATGGGTGGCTTCCTGCTTCATAGCCCATCCCAACGGACGTGACTCCACAGGCTCATCCCGTAGTCCCTACGGTGCTTAAATTCAAAATGTTAATGGCTGCGTTAACGTCCCGATCCAACACGAGTCCACAATGCGGACAGGTATGGATGCGTACACTCAATCCCTTTTTGACAATGTTCCCACAATTACTGCAGGTTTGTGACGTATTATATGGGTTAACCAACTCGACATGTTTACCAGCTTCTTCCGCTTTGTATTTTGTCATTTGAATAAGTTGACCCCATGACGCATCGTGAATGGATTTACTTAAATGATGATTTTTGACCATGTTCCTGATCTTAAGATCCTCAAACACGACCAGATTATAATCATTGACCAAATCACGGCTCAGTTTATGATTTAAATCTTTCCTCTGGTTAGCGACTTTTTGATGTATCTTTGACACAACTTTACATTGTATCTTCCAGTTATTCGAATATTTCTGTTTTTTGCTTAACCTACGTTGCTGGACTGCGAGCTTCTTTTCAGCATTACGGTAAAACTTAGGCGGATTGACCTGTTCACCATTACTCAAGGAAATCACGGATGTCAGTCCCACATCAATCCCGACTGATGTTTGGGGTACAACTTTTCGTGGTGCTCTCCCCAGATCAACCGAAAAGATCGCATACCACTGATCACCTTCATGTTTGATCGTGCATGTCTTAATCTTGCCTTCGATCTCACGGTGAAGTTTTATCTTAATTGTACCGAGTTTAGCGAGTTTAAGTTTACCATCGACAAACTTCACACTGCCGTTCGAAGCCTGTGGATACGTGAAACTGTTGTACCTGTTCCTACCCTGGAAACGTGGATACCCAGGTTTCTCTCCATTGGTAATTCGCCTGAAGAATGCATCCATTGATTTACCCAGTCTTCGTGGAATATCCTGCTTGACCTGAGAATATATTTCAATATCAGTTTCTAAGAACCGTACCTGTCGAACCTGTTCATCGGTATGTATACCCTATCCACATCTATGATAGGCATTCCGCCTATCTTCCAGGAACTCATTGTAAATGTGTCTACAATAGTTAAGAATCCGAATGAATGCGATTTCCTGTTTTTTGGTAGGGTGTAACCTGAACTTATAGTTCTTTTTCACATTTTATTATACATAAGTGTCATTTAAGTATTTTTCGTACATGTATGAAAATATTTAATGATTAAAAAAACAACGCAATTCATCCACCTGTTTCATTTCCATGAAATGAAACTCCCATTAAATCTTCGATTTAATGCGAGATTAAAATCGGTGGTCTTCTTGCTATAAATTGATAAACTATCCTTCCTTTTAGTATCCCATGAGAGCTGTGATAATAGATGGTTATGTGGATGAACCGGCATGTTTCGGAGTCCCGCCCTATATTTCTCCTTATATTCGTTACATAGCTGGAGCCCTGCGTGAAAAGGGCTTTTTAGAGCATGACATTGATTATTTTACCATCGACAGTCTCAGAAAAGCAACTCCTGAAGATGTCCATCTCTTAAAAAATGCCGATATCGTGGTCATATTGTCCGGTATGACAGTTCCCGGCAAATACCTTCGTTCCTCCCCGATAACGCCCGGTGAGATCGAGAACCTCTGCACCCTTGCTTCAGGTATCAAGGTCATAGGTGGTCCCATTCGCCTTGGTTTCAGTAAAGAAGGTGGCAAAGGTGCAAAAGAGCTTGGAATTGATGCTGAGGGTACTATTCTTGCAAAAAGCGATATCGAGGCTTTTGTCTATGACCTTTTTGAAAATGGCGAACTCTGTGATCCTGAAGATGTTTCTCACAGGATGAGGACTGTAGATGAGATCGGTAGATGGGCTAAGCTCGGTGCTTTCATAATAGCTCAACATCCCGATTATCCCCACGTCATGTGTGAAATGGAGTCCTATCGCGGTTGTGGTCGCAAGGTGCACTGTTCTTTCTGCACTGAACGATTCTACGGTCATTCCGATCATCGTCCTGTGGCAGATGTGATCGCTGAAGTATCTTCACTTTATGATCTTGGTGCAAGGAACTTCCGTATTGGGAGGCAGCCGGACCTATTGAGTTATCATGCTAAGGATATAGGTGCTGATGTTCTTCAGCCGAGCCCGGACGTTCTGGAAAGCCTTTACAGTGGTATAAGAAAGGTCGCACCTAGACTGAAAGTCCTGCACATGGATAACACGAACCCTGCAACGATGGTCGCCTATCCGGAACAGAGCCTCGAGATATTGAAGACCATCGTGAAATATCATACCTCTGGCGATATAGCAGCATTGGGCATAGAAAGTGCGGACCCTGCCGTTGTTCGTGCGAATGATCTCAAAGTACACCCTGATGATGTGTTCGATGTCATTAAGATGATAAATGAGGTTGGTTCGGGAAGGGGTAGCAGTGGTTTGCTGGAGCTGCTTCCGGGATTGAACTTTGTTCATGGTCTGCCTGGGGAGACCAAGAAGACATTCGAGCTGAACTATGATCTCCTTAAGGATATACTGGATTCCGGGCTTCTTGTAAGAAGGATAAATATTAGGCAGGTAATGGCATTTCCTGGAACGAAGGTGTATGGGAACGATGACCTTGTTTACAAGCACAAAAAACTGTTTCTCAAATACAAAGAAAAGGTCAGAAAGGAGATCGATCTGCCTATGTTAAGGAAGATCGTGCCGATCGGAACTGTGCTCAAGGATGTAATGTGCGAGATCCATGATGAAAGGTCAAAGCATGATCTGACATTTGGCAGACAGTTCGGTTCATACCCTCTCCTTGTGGGATTCCCTCTCGATCTTCCTCTGGGTGCATTTGTCGATGCTGCTATTGTGGGACATGGGCAGCGTTCTGTAAAAGCGATACCTTTTCCACTGGATGTAAATTCTACTCCGTTGAAGGTCATCAAGGAAATTCCCGGGCTAAATGCTATGGACGTATCTAAGATCATAAGTGATGTGCCTTATGCGAATATGGATGAACTTGTTCAAAAAGTGGCTCTTCCGAAAAATATACTTGAATACCTATATGTGAATCCCTGAATCTTCATTCGGAGATCCACTCATAAGTGTTCATTTCCGTATATGTTCACTTTTTGATGGATTCGTTGATGATATCTGCATCTTTGAGTACCTTGATGCTGATAAACCCTCCAACAATGATATTCATATAATATGTGAGTGCTCTCCATGTGAGCACTGTTATCCCTATCAGTGAAGGGGTCGCGATAACAACAGAAAAGAGCGAGCTGGCACCAAATTCAGCAACACCGCTTGCTCCGGGGGTTGCAGGTATTATCATAAGGCATGTAAGAAGTATCTGTACCATGAACGACAATAAGATCTCTGGGGGCTGTCCGAGTCCTGCAAGTATCACTGGCAGTATGGAGTAAAGTGTTCCTCTGTAAACGATGGTACAGATAGTTCCATAATAGAGTCCTTTCCTTCCCTCTTTGGTGAAATACCTTATACTATATTGGAAATGGTCCATCTCTATGTCGATCTTTCTCAGAACATTTGCAAGAGCCTCATCTGTCTTCCTGCCATGGAAGCGTTTTGTCCTGTTTACAAAAAAGTGAATTGTGGACCTTGTCTTGTTCGGTTTCCATATTGCATAGGTCAGTATTCCCAGTACTATGAAAATGAACAGTTCACCTGCTATCAATAGCATATCTAAGTTATCTTCGGGGAAAAACCCTCTTAAAATGTAAAGGGCAAATGGTGCTATAAGAAGGATAAGAAATGCATCCGTCAGCCTTTCCCCCACTACGACAGCAGTGGCCTTTCCTATGGGGATCGCATTTTTGGAAAGCAGGTGTATCCTCAACGCTTCTCCACCGGCAGAAGAGGGTGTAACAGCTGCGACAAGAAGGCTGGATATTGATATCTCGATCGTTTTCAAGGCCTTTATGTCATGTCCCAGCGACTGGCACATGAATTTTGTTCGTAATCCCCATACCACGTATGAGAACAACTGAAGGGCTATTGCAGCAACAATAGCCTCTTTCTTAATGTTCACGATCACATCAATGGTCGTGGTATCTACTGTGAATACCAGCAGAAGTACTATCGATATAAAGCTGATAACAAGCGAAACAGATAGCCACTTGAAGATCCTATTCATGGTTTTGGTAACTTCGAAGTTTTAGTCGAATTCTGGATTTATTATGGTCTCCTTGATCCTTGAACCTGCTTTGATGGTCACTTCAGGCCATATCTTCACATCAGAGTGGATCGTCGCATCATCGCGTATGATAACACGCGGCCCGATAACAGTTCCGTTCTCAAGGTTACAATTTTGTCCGACAATTGTATCGTTGTCGATTATGGATCCGGATGCATTTGTGTTGCTTCCAATGGTCACATCGTTGAATATGTATGAAGATAATATCCTGCAATTGTCCTTAATGACACAATTGGACCCTATTGCAGTGTAAGGTCCGATAAGCACGTTGTCTCCGATGGTAGTGTTCTCTCCTATAACGATAGGTCCCACCAGTGCGGAATTCGTACCTACGATAACGTTGTTCCCTATCTTCAGAGGGCCTTGTATTCGTGCATTCTTTGTATTGAAATTGCCTTCAATGGATGTTCCTGGGAGGGATTCGAGCATCCATCTCTGTGCCTGTCTGTATGCTGTGGAACTTCCTACATCGGTCCATTGGCCACAAACCAGCATTCCATTGATGTTCTTTCCTTCCTTCATCAATGCCGGAAACAGGTCCTTTGCAAAATCATATTGTTCACCTTCGGGTATCCAGTCGAATATTTCCGGAGAACACATGTAGATACCTGTACTCGCAAGATTACTGAATATCTCTCCTGGCCCGGGTTTCTCTAAAAAGCGGTGAATCCTGTTATTGACATCCATATCAGCGATACCGAATTCACGCGGGTCATCGATGGACATAAGTCCGATGGTCACGATGGCATCGTTCATTTCATGCTGGCGGTATATGGTTCGCAGACTAAGGTCCATTACGTGGTCTCCACCCACTATCATGAACGGTTCACCTTTAAGGAACTCTTCCGCATTCTTTACTCCACCTGCGGTACCGAGCCTCTTTTCTTCATATACATAGTCGATATGAACTCCGAACATCCTGCCGTCCCCGAGGCTTTCCTCTATCTTTTCTGCCATGTAGCCAATGGTAATGACTATCTCTGTGAATCCCTCTTTCGCGAGGTGTTCTATCAGATGTACGACAGAGGGTTTGTTCAGAATAGGTATGCTTGGCTTAGGTCTTTCGAAGGTAAGGGGGCGAAGTCGTGTGCCTTCCCCACCACACATGATACACGCTTTCATGCCCTCTAAGATGTTGTTTTTCTTTATTACTGTTGCTATATTGAACAAGAGGTCTGAAAGTTTCAGAGCTTTTCAACATCCTTCTTGTCCTTAACAATTATCTCAAGTTCACCTTCGTACTCGTCAAGGACCCCGGCAACATGTGCCATATCATTGACTGCCAGTTCCTTGCCTATCTCTTTGGCACCTTTGTTGTTCGGAACGAACACAGTGATCATCTCACCTTCGTGTTCGATCTCCAGGACAAGATGGTCTCCGGAATAGGTGATTTTCTTATTGAGGACAGGTCCTTCAACAAAGACCTTTTCTCCGAGAGTTGTTGAATCTGAAAATGGTTCAATATTGCCGCTCAACTCTCCGGGGATGTATGTAAAATAAGCTAATGCCAGCGATAGTATTGCCATCGCCAGCAGGATCGAAATTATTTTCTCTTCTTTTTCCATATGTAATGTTCAGTCCTGGCCAATGGAAACCAGTGTGATCTTGAAGATCAAGGTCTCTCCGGCAAGCTGGTGGTTGTAGTCAACATAAGCGTTGGTATCATCCATTCTAACAATGGTGACCTGGCCATACTGGGTGAAGAGTGGCATACCGACCTCTGGTTCGATTCCCATTTCTTTAAGTTGGGTTCTTGGGACTGGCTGAACAAGTTCCTCATCGTATTCTCCGTAGGCTTCTGCTGCCGGGATGGTGACCGTCTTTTCTTCACCGACCGTCATGCCTACAACTCCTGCATCGAACCCGGCGATCATCTGGCCTGCACCGACCGTGAATTCAAGTGGTTCGTATCCTCTTGCAGGATTGTGCTGTCCTGCTTCCTTTGCGACATCTTCAAGGGATGTATCAAAGATAGTTCCGTCTTCAAGCTGACCGATGTAGTTGACCGATATTAGATCTCCTTCTTGTACCATGGTATTTTCCTGATTCCCGTTGCTTGCACACCCGCTCACAAGGAGCATGCCTGTAATTATTAGGAGTAATAGTGCTTTTCTCATTGGAATCAACAGTTCTAATCTTATTATGTGTGATAAGCGTTTTGATTACTGCAAATCTTTTAAAAACGACATCATGTGACATCTTTGCAGTTGCGGTGCCTATGTCTATGAGCTTGCCAATGAACTGGACGTTTCGCGTCAGGTTAAAATGCTGTTTTTGTTAAAAGTGATCTTCGACTTGAGGCTAATAATATGAGGGCAAAGAAGTTCTTCAGGTTGAAAGAGTTCAATGTTTCATTGAGTATAAATGATCTAAAGCCATTCTTCGAATGAGCTTGCTGAGAACGCTGTAACTGGATATTTTTCTCCGGTAGCTTTCTTTAATTCTTTCTCTTTACTTTTTTTTAAAACTTCTTATCTTATCTCATTGGATTATATGTGTATTATAGAATAATTGTGTATATACACCAATAGGATTACTTATCTAATCCAAATGCTAGTTCTTATATACTATAACAAGTTTCCTTGTTACAATTCATATTAATTGTATTACTTTATGAATATAAGTTCAAAAATTCAGATATTAACTATAAGCAAAACGGGTGGTATATTGGTCATAAACGAATACATTTCAGCATTTAGTTCGCCATGCTCAATGGGTGATACTAAATGAACATGGTAATTCTCACAGTCGTAGGTATCCTAATGGCTATCTTGCTCTTTGGTGTAAAAACCGGGATTGGTTGTGGCTTCTCTAACCGTAGTCTGAAAAGCATTCTTCTATTGGCTTCCAGTTATCTTATTTTGTCCATCGTTCTGGGTAGTCTGATAGGGTATGTGGACCAGTCGAACCTTGATGTTATTACGAGCATGGGTATGTCTCTCCACGTCCTGGTTGCGTTGTTACTGATCGGTGCAGGCATCTATACCCAGAAACAATGGAATTGCGGGTGTGATGTTTCCCATCGCACATTCCTTGTGATCTCGCTTCCCTGTCCTGTCTGCCTGACAGCATTGTTCATATCCTGTATGCTACTGGCATCATACATCGATATAAGTGGCACTCTGATAGGGTTGCTTGTGGGTGTAGTTTTTTTCATTTCTGTCGTTTCAACATCACTGCTTTGCAAGAAACTTGGCAAGACACCCGAAACGCTCGGTAACATCATGATGATCCTTGGTATCTACTATCTAATGGGTGCCATTATTGTTCCTGCTTACATCAAAACGAAACAGATGAACATCCCCCAATATACTGCACCGCCTATGGATATTCTTCCTTTTGTGGTATTCGCGGTCTTCATTGCCGGGGGATATGTTCTGAATAAAATACGGAGTAATTGAAAATGGCTATTGATTCATTTTTGTTCCAGCTGATGTACACTGCATCAGCTGCGTTGTTATATCCAGTTGTTATACTGCTGCTGCTAGCAGTTGCAGCATCCCTTGGATTGATCGGTGAGTTCATTTCGGAATATGCAAAACGTCACCGCAATGTACGGGAACTTGAAAAAGTAGGTCGAAGCGTGCAGGAAAGTGTGAAAACTTCTTCGCTTGACAATGCGGCAGAAAAACTGCACAGTCTTGACCAGAACCAACTGGTAACCTCATTTGCAAAAGATGCTGGCGATTATCTGAAACAGAACTCTGTCTCCTCTATCGACTGGCTTTCGGAAGAGTATGAGGTAAGGATGACAAAGCGTCTGGAGCAGACCAAGATACTATCTACGGTTGCTCCAATGCTCGGTCTGATGGGTACCTTAATTCCATTGGGTCCTGCCCTCATTGGCCTTGCGCAGGGTGATATCCTCCAGCTTGCTAACAACCTCATGATCGCTTTTGCAACAACAGTTCTCGGACTGTTCGCAGGTGTCGTAGGATATGTCCTGACACTTATCAGAAAGCGGTGGTACTGGCAGGATATGGCAGATATAGATTATCTTGTGGATTCCATGGAGTCTGAACAATGAGGAGAAAACGCTATCATAGGCCCGGCATCCTCTATGAGGAAGAAGACCAGAACCCTCTGACAGGGGTTGCGAATCTATTCGATATCGCCATGGTGTTCTCAGTAGCACTTATGATAGCTCTTGTCATGTCTTTCCAGCTCCCTGAGCTTCTAAGTCCTACGGCAGATATAACCATTGTTAAAAATCCGGGTCAAGCTGACATGAAGATAATCGTCAAGGAAGGTCAGAATATCGAAGTGATGAACATGACCAGCCAGATCGGCGGTGGTACTGGTGAGGCTCTTGGTACGGCTTACCAGCTGGCTGATGGAAGGGTCGTCTATGTTCCGGATTCAGGTAATGAGACCGGTTCATGATCCCTTTTTGGTCTGTATTTGATCGTATGATGTGAAATGGAATTTGAACATTATTAGAAAAAATTTGAATTAACAAGTGAATTGAATGTGGAATAATTAGTAGTTTGAAACATCCCGATAAGCCACCAAGCAAATTTCCGGTATGTTTCAGGCACATTATCGGGTGGATAATATGCAAAAAATAAAACATCAGTTATTATTATTAAGTGTTTTGATTTTACTGGCTCTTTCACCAGTGGTATCGGCAGATGAGAACCAAACGAATGTAATGTTTGTGCTGGGCACGGATGTGAATGAAGCTTCGCTAACAACTATGTCTTCGCACCCCAACATCACCTCCAACCTGACCGTAACGATCTTCAACAGTACCGAAAACGTTCCGACAGGATTCAATTTCTCGAATTATTCCGTCATATTCCTCGAATCACAGTCAGAGGGTGTTGTCAACGACTGGCAGGCGAATTTGACGTCTAACCTGACCACCGCCAAAGACAATGGCTGTAGCGTGATCGGATACAACCTTTCATCCAATATCACCTTGCCAAACGTTGACCTGTACTCAAATGATTATACAGACATCGAACGATACTGGATACAGGGTGGCGACAACAACACGGAGTCCATGCTCAAGTTCATGGGGCAGAAGTTCTGCGGTGCATGGGAGAACGAGACCATTCCAGAACCTGTTATTCTGCAGTCCAAACAAAAGATTACATATATTATCAACTCTGATACCAGCAGGTACTATCTTTCTCAGGTCCTGTCTGAGAGAAGTGTGATCACAGACAATTTCAATGTTACTGTGATGAGTGGTGCAGAAGCTGCTAACCTCAGCGATGTTTCTGATCAGGACGTTATCATGCTTTACATGATAGGCGCCAACGAACTTCCGGAGTTCAAGGACGAACTTCTCGCTGCAAAGGCAAGTGGCTCACAGATCGGGCTTTTTGGTATGTCCGATGTGTATGGAATCGGAACCATTGATATGGAGAATGTACCACATAGTGCAATGAAGGATTATCTCTATAACAGTGGATACACGAACATGGAAGACTGGGTCCGCTGTATAGGAGCGACCCTCGAGGATGTGTACGTTGAATACTCGGCTCCAGCCGCACCATCGATCCCTGATCATGGCATTTATCACCCTGATGCATTCCCTAGGGTATTCGAGAACAGTACCGAATACCTCGAGTGGTATGCGAGCAATGGATACAATGCATCTGCACCAACTATTGGAGTGATTGCAAGTTACAATATCGAGAAAACAACCCTTCTTCATACCACCGATGATGCAATAATCAACAATCTGGAATCAAAAGGATATAATGTTATTTTCTCAACATACAAAGTATGCACCAATGATGTTGACTATTTCACACAAAATGGAACTGTACTGATAGATTCCATCATCTCATTAAAGGGCTTCAGTCTCAATTACGGAGACCAGGAAAAAGGTGTTGAGTATCTCGAGGGGTATGGTGTTCCTGTAATAAAGGGTGTGCTTGATTATTACCAAGCTGTACGGTTGGGATCACAAACTTATTCTCGTACACCATAATGTTGCCTGGTGCTTCGCCCCATCGTGCTTCGACCTCATCCTGTACGGACTGCGGCAGGGTGTTGTACCATGCGAGATATTCGTCCACTGGAACCAGCGTGACATTACCTGAGTTGACGACCTTCTCAAGTTCACCTGGTGCCCATGAACCAACGTTCCTGCTCTCGATGAAACGATCGATGAACTCACTGCCA
>Ga0255391_1019_pt1 | contig 13421 bp, 16 predicted proteins | sample ANMaggSeSYBR01J5_FD_182121 | JGI IMG/M metagenome (GOLD analysis project Ga0255391, IMG submission 182121) | Sediment cell enrichment communities from methane seep in Santa Monica Basin, California, United Staets - ANME aggregate JGI... | ecosystem: Environmental > Aquatic > Marine > Cold seeps >...
GTATCTGCCTATCGTTTACTCATCCGGTGCAAACCCTGTTATTCTTATTAATAAGATCGATCGTGTTGATGATCCGGCACAACTGATACGAGAAACGCAGGAAATTGCAGGTGATGTCCCGGTCATTGCTATAAGTGCTCTTTCAAAGGACGGGCTGGACAAGCTGATTCCTTATATAGACCCTGCTGAAACGGTGGCGCTCATCGGTTCATCCGGGGTTGGCAAATCCACACTTATCAACGCTTTTTTTGGTGAGGTTATACAGAAGACCCTTGGTGTTCGGGAAGATGATGATAAAGGCAAACATACTACCACAGTAAGACAGCTGTTCCTTCTTCCAAACGGCGGGATCTTCATTGACAATCCCGGCATTCGTGAGATCCAACTGGGAGACAGCTCTGACGGAATTGACAGGACATTCTCGGATATCACTGATCTGGCCCAGGGGTGCAGGTTCAAGGACTGTACACATCATGATGAACCTCATTGCGCTGTCCAAAGAGCGGTGCATCAAGGGCTTATCCCACAGGAGCGTCTTGACAGTTACCACAAATTGACCGCTGAACTTACCTTCCAGTCAGAGAAAGCTGAGCTTGGCCTGAAAGGAATTGAGAAGATAAAGTATAAGGGAATGTCACAAGGTGCGAGAAAATATCGGGAGTTTACCGGGAAGCCGTGAGTATCGATGATCCTTTCATCAAATACTCCGATCTGCCATACAGTTACGATTGTCCAATTGGATAATTAATAGTATATTCAGGATTTTCTATTCCCGAATATTGCAGAACCAACGCGTACCATTGTAGCTCCTTCCTCGATGGCAACCCTGTAATCATTGGACATTCCCATTGATAGTTCCTGGATATCGATGTTATCCTGATCTACCTGCTTCAGCTCATCAAAAAGTGCTTTCATCTTCTTGAAATATGAACGTGTTTGCTCAGGGGACACAAAAGGAGGTATGCACATTAGTCCTTTCACCTGAACATTCCTGAGGGAATGGATCTGCGTTATCACCTTTCCGATCTCATCCGAACCAAAGCCAAATTTCTGTGGCTCGTTGCCTATGTTGACCTGAAGGAATACCTTCTGTACCTTTTCAATGGCTTCGGCTTTTCTATCAATATCCTGTATCAATTTCAGGGAGTCAACTGACTGGATCACATCAAAGAGCTGAACGGCTTTTTTAACCTTGTTCGTCTGTAGATTTCCTATGAGGTGCCTTTCACAGGGAAGGATCTCAGCACATTTATCCTCGAATTCCTGAACTCTATTCTCCCCTATGATGGTTGCTCCGGCTCTGATGGATTCGTTTATCCTCTCAGGGTCGATAGTCTTGGTGACGCAGACAAGCGTTGTTCTTCCAATTTCGTTAAAGATCCTTTTTATATTTTCATCGACTGTCATTCATATTCCCAATACGATTTTATTAAAAATATAATTTATTTAAATGATTACAATTGTGGTCTATATGAATCAAATGCAATGAGTTTCATATAAAACGTTCGTTTGTTTCAGCAGATTACTGTCGTTCTTTTTTTGCAAAAATTAGAAATAGGCTTTCTACAAAGCCAAATTCAGAAGTATATTTCTACAGATACATAACCAATATACTAAATACTAATCTTGTTTAATATTTATGGGGGTTATAAAGAATGTTATTTATGATCAGTCTTGAGCATACGCCTGAACAGTGTTTTGCAAGAGACGAATACAAGGCAGAAATGAAGCAATGGGCTGAGGAAATGAAAAGCTCAGCAGAGAAACTGGGTGTAAAAATAAATGGAGCATATGTTTGCCCTAACGAGCATATTTTCTATTTCATCCTCGAATCAGACAGTTTGATGGCAATTTCGGAATTCTTAAAACCGCCGATGTTAACGCATCACACCGCAAAGATCACTCCTATACTGACAATAGAAGAGACCGTCAAAGGGTCCACATTGCTAAAAAGCTAAATCGTTTCGTAGACTATAGGGGGATCTCGAAGAAACTCAGAATTTAAGCGATTGCATTAGATCACATATAGTGATCGTTTGAAACCATGGGTTTATCGAAGTCCTTTACAGTAACTTCTCTTCTTTTTTATGCTCCTCATAATTTCGACCACTTTCACTCTCAGAGTTGGAGCAAGTGATCAAGGTAAATATGGAAAAAGAAGGAACCTTAATTAAACGACAAGTTCGTTAAGGTTCACATTTCCATTGGTGGTTTTTATGTATATCTTATTTCCACCATTTCCTAATATCGCTTCCATGTGAGTTTTTTCTATTCCCGTTAAAACCAATGCTATGTCGTTCACTGAAATATCACCATTAGTTGTTTTCGCCTCTATATCAGCATTGAGTGACGGATCTATAGAAAGAGTAATACCACCATTGGTACATTTTATATCTACATCATCTTTAAAGTCAAATATCTGTGCATCGATCTTTCCGTTTGTTGTCTCCAAGTCATCGATTCCTGTTGTTCCTCGGATATCTATTCCACCGTTGGTTGTACTCGCTTTTACATATCCATCAACATTCCTTATCACTATGTCTCCATTGGTACCTGCTGCTGTAGTATCCCCTTTTGTGTCTAAAATTTGTATATTTCCATTGGTTGTTTTCACAAGATCAACGGGAACATTATTTGGAACGTTTATATCCATATCAACAGAAACCCTGGCATCCTCAAAAGCGTTCAATGTTGTTTCGATCTTTATCTCATTATCGCTTTCAGTAACAATAATCTCAACTTTATCAAGCTCGTCCTTTCCATATCGGGTCCTTTTTGTAGCTTCCAATATGACCGTATCGCCTTCCCAGCTATTAATTTTGACCTGACCATTTACATTGATAACCATCAAAACAGTATCATTACCTGCTTCATACTCGCCATTGAAATCTTCGATCTCTTCGGACCCGTATTCGGGGCCATACCCTGTACACCCGGAAAAAGCAGTAACGAGAAATACTGCCAACATCAAAAATGCAATATGATATATTTTCATCATCGATTTCCCCCATATTAAAAATAAAAGGTATTCGCATAAAAGACTGTTTATCCTATTGATCAGAACAAAGTTCTGGGGTGTTGTACCCATTTAGAATTAATGTTTCCTATGCGTAACTTGCTTGGTATTGTGTGAGGTTCTGTATGTTATTTTGCAAGACCTGTCTATGTGGGTAAAAGAGATGATACTAATCTTCTGTGGAAGAAGATCATTGATATGTCTTATGTTGAATGGAAAAATGGGCTTTTCTAAAGTTATTTTCCATTACATAATTGTCTAATTAAACAGTTTCATTTTGCCAAAGGCTATAAATAAAACATCTGTATTATTAGCTTTTAATATTTATTAAAAACACTAAAAGGTAATATGCATGGAATGGATATACTTATTAATTGCAGGAATATTTGAAACTGGATGGGCAGTTGGACTGAAATATAGTGATGGTTTAACCAAGTTTTATCCAGTAGTGTTTACAGTAATTACTTTAATTTTAAGCATGTATTTATTGGAAAGAACTTTGAGAACGTTGCCTGTTGGGACCGCCTATGCAGTTTGGACAGGTATTGGGATCATTGGGACAACAGTATTGGGAGTAGTCCTTTTCAACGAATCAATGAATTTATCAAGGATATTTTTCATTGGACTGATTGCTGTTGGGATCGGTGGTTTAAAATTGGTATCAGCTTGATCATGCATTACACCAATATTTTATTAGAAAACATTCAGATTCGTGGATGAGTAAAATGAATGATATTGAAAAAAAGATAATTGACATTGGTCATGAGATCTTTAAGGGCTACGGAGTTGATAATTCCACTGCACAAATCCTATCGATACTTAACTTTGAATCCGATGCAATAAGTATGGAGGAACTGGCAGAGAGGACAGGGTATAGTCTTGCTTCTATAAGCCTTAAGATCAAAAACATTGAGAATTTTTGGAGTATAAAAAGGTTGCATAAGCCCGGATCCCGCAAGACATATCTGCATATGGAAAAAAATCTGTTAGATGCTTTTGCTATCCAGATCAGGAACAGCTTTGAAACCGAATTAGACATTGCAAAAACGAAAATTGATCCTCTTATAGAAGAATACAGAGGCAATGCCACTACCCAAGAACAAAAGATTAAACTACATACTTATGAAAATTATCTCTCAGAGATCAATAAGTTCGAAGAATTAATTCAAAATATATACGATCAGATCGATCATTTAAAAAAGAATCAAGGTTAAGCTGTTGTATCCTCCCTTCCGAGTGAGCTTTTTACACTTTGGACAGGGCAAAGTTTCAAATATTTGCCCTACTCAGATTGGCCAATATTTCGTTTTTCATGTAGTACCCCCTCTATTGAACATAGTTATTATAGCCACACTTCCAATCTTTCTCTCAATGCTCATGTAGGGAAGAGATTGGAGAGTTTTTTAATTTCGTAATCTTTTTAGACCTTAATTGATCATGGCCAGTGGTAATAGACTGAATTGATCATTTCACAGTCCACAGTTGAACCTGCTTTTGATAAATAAAGGAACGTTTGTTTCGTTCATTATTTTTATGAAGATGGTTAAATGATCGAAGAGGGTTGCGATGCTGCTTATCGGAAACGATAACGTGAGCCAAATTATACCTGTGGCAATAAAATGCGATTCCAATGATTGCAACACTCTTAAATAAATGTCAATGCATATCTAATATTAGCAGGGGGAGTGCTAATGAACCAAAGGTTCCAATTTATCCAAAATTTCCGCAATACATCTGGGAAAAAACTATACACAAATTATATCGTAAGTATCGTTCTTGTAATGGTCTCAGCTTTTTTTATCCTGACGACAAATGTTGCTTTTGCAATCGAAGAACCAGTATCTGAATTTGAAAGCTGTGAACCTTGCCATTCAGATATTACTGCTAATTTTTCATCATCTCTTCATTACACAGGCAGCAGCATGAAAGGAGAATATGAGAAAGGGGCAGCAGGTGAGTTTGGAATTGATATGCATGTTTTCTATGAGGAAAGGGGGTGCTCTGCATGTCATGCAACTTCCTGCACATCATGTCATACAGGTGAGGGAGGGCACGGAAGCGATCTAACTCTGGAAACATGTGATCAATGCCACTTTAAAAAGCAGACATCATATTTCCAAGGAGAGCTTCCAGCACATAAGGGTGTAGCTCCAAATGCAGATCTCCACTATGAAAAAGGACTTGACTGCACAGACTGCCATACAGCAGAAGAGATACATGGTGATGGAGTTACTTACGAATCCCAGATGGAAGCTGTAAAAGTTACCTGCGCTGATTGTCATAGTGATCCGGAAAAGTCGGTAAAGGGTATGGATGTTACACAGTATTCTCAGGATATTCCTGCACATAGCATACATGATGGGAAACTTGATTGTTCAGCCTGTCATTCCGGCTGGGCTATCACTTGTGAGAACTGCCATCTTGAAACAGGTCAACTGGATAAAATTGATGTGGATAGGTTCTACCTTGCTAGGTCTGTAGATGGCACTATCAAACCTTTCATCAATATGACCACCTCTTACAACAATTCCACACATACGGCTTTTGCTGAATGGGTGCCTCACACAACTACCACGGAAGCAAAGGATTGTGTATTCTGCCACGAGAATACTGAAATATTCTGTGAAGGTTGTGAAGGTGTGATACTTGGTGCTGGTGGTTCGTTCCTCTCACAGGAAACAATTGACAGGATAGCTGAAGCCCCGCTTGAAGTTGAAACTGAGGGTGAGGACACACCGGGATTCGTGACCTTTATGGCGATAGCAGGAATAATAGCAGTCTATTTCGTTATGAGACGTATCTGAAACAACTGATTCTGTAAAAAGGTCAGAATAAGCTATAAAAGTAATATTTGAAAAGATATTTACATAGAAAGATTTGAAATTAAAGTTAGGTGATATGTATGGAAATTATAAAAGAGCCAGAGATAACAGAAATAGAAGAAAGAAATGTAGCATATGTTTCCTTTGTTGGTAACTATATTGGAAATGCCAAGGTCTTTGAAGAATTATTTGGTAAACTTTGTGGCTGGGCAGGTCCGAAACAATTGTTTGGACCGGATACTCTTTTCATGTCTGCATATTATGATGATCCAGGTGTTACCCCTCCGGAAGAACTTAAGCTGGATGTGTGCATGACCATTGATGATGATGTTGAAGTGGATGGAGACATTAAAAAGCAAAAGCTTCCCGGAGGAAAGTATGTAGTAATGCGTGCAGAACTGACAGGAACGGAAGAATATGGTCCTGCATGGGAAAAGATCGTTGAATGGCTGATACAAAACAACCTTGAAATTGACATATCCCGGGCAAGTTATGAGATATATTTAAACTCCCCTGAAGAACATCCAGAAAAGCATCATATTCTTGATATATGCATTCCAGTCGTGTGAATAAGATATAGGGGGCATTTCTGAAGTATAAATGCTCTCTTTACAAAAGTAATCTGGGGATTTGAAGGGTGTGGTTGGTTTTCTCTAAGGTACGTTGTATTACATGAAGCAGAATGCCAAGAGTGATAAGCCGTTTAGCCTGAATGCTCATGTGAGGGAGAGGTTGGAAAGATGGGGAAAACAGGGCTTCTGTTAATTTTAATTTAAGAGCCTGTATTCTACACACTAAAGGGTGAGTGAATTAATAAGCAATAAAAAACTTTTTTTTAAAAGGGAGTGCTACCATGAAAAAAAAATTTAGGTTGCTGTGGGTTGAATTGTGAGGAATGTCCAGTATTCATTGCTATAGCTAATAATGATGACAAGCTGAGACAAAAAACTGCGGAAGAATGGTCGAAACTTTATGCTGAATATCTTGGAAAGGATTTGACTTTAAAAGATATGAATTGTAAAGGTTGCTGGTCAGAAAGCAGTGTTTTTATAGGATGTTCAAACTGTCCTATAAGGAAATGCTGTAAGGGAAGGGGCTTCAGCACATGTGCGAGTTGTGACGAATATGAAACCTGCAATATGTTAAAAGGCTTCTTTTCAGTCCCAAATCATCAAAATGCGGAAAGCAATTTGGATAAGATCAGAGGAAATAAATGAAAGAAAAATTAGAGACAATATACTCTAAAAATCGTGAAGATTGGCGGTCATGGTTACAAAAAAACCATCTTACTGAAAAAGGTGTCTGGCTGATCTATTATAAGAAGCACACGAAAAATATATCAATTACTTATAGCGATGCTGTTGAGGAGGCTATTTGTTTTGGCTGGATTGATAGTCAGAAAAAGAAAATTGATGATGATAGATATATGCAGCATTATAGTCCTCGAACATCCAAAAGCCATTGGTCTGTAATCAATATTGAAAGAGCAAAAAAAATGATTAAGCAAGGGCTTATGACAGAAAAGGGTCTTAGGATATTTCAGAATGGATTCAAGAATAATGAAATTGTTCCATCCAGTAAAAATTTTTCTGTTCCAGATGATCTTAAATCAGCTTTGGCAAAGAATAAGAAAGCACTAAATAACTTCGAAAACCTTGCTCCTTCAGCAAAATTATCCTATGTTTATTGGGTGGATATTGCTAAGAAAGATGATACTCGGCAGAGAAGGATTAAAAAAACTGTAGAATTAATAGCACAGAATAAAAAATATGGAGTAAAATAAATTTTTTATTTATGAAATCTCTTTTTCTTGTCACACTATTAATAACAATTTATTTTGTAAAAGTACTTCAATCCAACTTAAATGTTATATTTAGGGAGTTCCGTTTTTTGCTGTTACCTATATCCCCACACTATTGTTAGAGGGGAAAATCCGAACTCCGTAACACTCAAAATTTATAAAAAGTATCCTCATTCAATCTTTAACAATATTCATCAAAAAGAGTTTTGGTGCGAGAGAAGGGATTCGAACCCTCGAACTCCTACGAGACTAGGCTCTGAATATAGCCCATATTATGAAGCAAGACTTATTAACTATGTAAACAATTATTAATTATGAAAGTAAATCAACCCATATTCGAAGAACCGAATAAAACAATACTTGAAAATTATGTATTGTCTGCCAGACTAAAAAGTAAAAAAGAATCCACTATAACCGGTGAAATGTGGCAGATGGTATCATTTTTAAGGTTCATTGATAACAAGGACATGCATACCGTCACAAAGAACGATATAGAAACGTTTTACTTGCATAGGCGTGATACATGCCAACCGTCCACGGTCCATGATAACATAGTGACTTTGAAAGTGTTTTTTAAATGGTTACTTCCTGACAATGATCTATTTGATAATGTGGATCACAAAACACCTAAAAACACACTTCCAGTTGAAGAACTTATTTTAGAATCAGATGTTATGCAATTACTATCCGGATGCAGTAAACAAAGGGATAGAGCGTTAATTTCTTTGTTGTGGGATAGTGCTGCAAGGATCAGCGAAATACTTGATATGAACTTGAAGAATATTGAGTTTAACAAATATGGTGGTACTATCATTGTTTCAGGAAAGACGGGAATGCGAAGAATCCCCTTAATCATGTCAGTTCCTGAACTCAGATTATGGCTTAATCATCATCCTGACAGGGATAACCCTAATGCACCGGTCTTTATAACCGATAGGAAGTATGAGGGCGAATTTAGACGATTGCATAGGCATACTGCAGGTAACATGCTCAAAGGGTTAGCTAAAAAGGTGAATGCAAAGAAAAACATTTATCCTCATGCTTTCAGGCACGGAAGATTAACCGATCTTGCTAAACTTGGAGTGAATGAAATGGAATTAAGAAAATTTGCAGGATGGGAAACCAACTCCGATATGCCGGCTACATATTTGCATTTGTCAGGTGCAGATGTTGAAAGTAAGATATTATCAATACATGGAATCATCACAGAGAAAGATCCTAAACCACAATTAGAGATGATGCCGAAAGAATGCCCTACTTGCAAGGTCAAGAATGCTTTTGATGCTAAGTTTTGTGTGCAGTGTGGTCAAGTATTGGATGCAAAGGCAGCTATTGAAATGCAGGAAGCATCAGAGAAAACCGAACAAATGGCAAAAACAGCAATGTCACCGGAAAACATGCAAGCAATGTTAAAGGAAATGATGCGAACAATGATTAAAGAAGAATTGCACACCGAATAAAATTATTTCAGGTAGGTAGTTGTGATTATTCACAACTCTTTTTGATAACCTACAACTTCCGGCAAAAATCTCCCCGTAAATGTTGATACGGCTGATGATAGATTCAATAAAGTTAGTTTCTCAGTTAAAGGCGGTGGAAACAGTAAAAAGAAGCCACTAAATACAGCTTTATCTATAAAATTTTCAAAACCACACCCTTTTTTTTGTTTGATATTATCATATGGGTGTGGCTCATATTCAAGTTTGCAATATTCCATGGTTTGTTTTAGAGGTGGGTATTCTAACAAAATATCGTATACGTTGGGGTTTACATCTTTTAAGAACGAATTCACAACGTTGTTAGAAACACGGCACTTAGATACTACTTCTTCTATATCGTTGATATATAGATCATTAAATAATCCGGAATACTTTAAGAATTGTGAATAGAGGAGTATCGATGTTAATGCAAATTCCATATATCCAAATGCACCACCACGCATTGCTAATTTTCCATCTTCCCTTACAACACTACCCCTATGGACGCCATAACAATTTTCAAAAAAATACCTACTATAAAAGATATCTCTGAAATAATCGGAATCTAACACCATCTTAAGATATGCCAAATCATTTTTTGTTAATCCATTGTCTACAACATTTGAAGAATAGCGATTATCACTTTTTGTTTTTAAGTGATTTAAGAATACATCAACTTGTGCGATTAATGGAACTTTACTAATCCCCTCACCGTATTTTAGAGCACCTTCTCTTACCAATATGTCCCGTGCACTTTTGACTGGCGATGAGTTTATATTTTTTTTGTTATAGATTAACTCAATGGCATCCGTTTGTGTTTTTGGTTGCATTGTTGCAATATATAGCAAAGATTCAACCGTATTTGATTGTAAACGTTCTTCTAATGTTTTCTTTGTCATAAAAATACCTACATACATTTTTTTAAAAATATGTGTTTGTATACATCTACAAATTAACTTCAAAATACATATAGATTATGCCATGTAATTTATCATTGCAAAACAAAAATACATTTAGATACAAAAATGTATGCAATGTTTTTTTTGTAAGTCACATGAGATGATAAAATGCTAACAAGAAAAGTACAAAAGAGTAGAGAGACGTATTTTGTGGGTATACCAGCACAAGCATGTCGATTATTAGGAATTGAAAAAGGGACAGTAATAGAAATGGAAATGAGAAACGATAAGATAATTTTAACCCCTGTACTTGATGCCGGTCAAGCAAATACAAGAACAGGGGCAGAGCCAACACACTATGGAGTGTGCCAGAATGAATAATGCAACACCCAGCATTAAAGAACTATCGCCTGATATAGTTGAACATCTCCCAAAGCTCTATCAAGACTTTTTTAAAATCGAACAGGAAGCACGCAGGCGAGTAAATGCAATACTTGCAGATATAGAAGCAGGGAATACAACGGTTGAGCAAGTGAAAGCAGATTGGGGGATCGAAGCATGAATATACCCGAACCTTACGAAGAATGTACTTGCTTCAATCAGTGCAGAGAAACAGCCCAAGCTAAGGGGTTGAAGTCATGTTAAAAGTGAATGGGGTTGCCGATCAGGACAACCACAAAGAAAATATTGCTACTCCACATGAGAAACACGCAGTATCGTTTATATACTTAACGGATTTTGAAGAAATCGAAGTAGTTGAAGTTGATATTAGCACCTTCTATACACCATTCAAAATAGGTGGGATGAATTTTAATGCAAAGGTGATCGCATGAACACCTTAGCGGAAGCTGCATTAAAATATCGTGATGCAGGGATCATAACACATCCATTAAGCAAACCAACAAGCATTAAGACAAGTCCGGGCAAAAATCCTATTAAAAAGGGATGGTCAAAGATAACAGATCCACAATCCGACAAAGAAATTGAACTATACTATGAAAAAAAAGGGGCTTAATATTGGTGCAGTATGTGGCAAGGCTTCTGATTTAATGGTAATTGACGTTGATTGGTACATAAAGGGAATGTGGGAAAACATACTGTTAGGCGTTGATACTTCTGGATGGATCAAACAAAAGCGTACAAATGGCCGATGGCATTGGTTATTCAAATATGATAAATCATTCAAATTAACACATGCTAAAGCGTTAGGGATGGATTGGTTAGGGGAAGCAGGCAATGTTGTTATGTCACCTTCAACCCATGCCAGTGGGGATATTTACATGCTTACGGGTGACATTGCAAAAAGACCAGAGATGCCAAGTGTAGTGATTCGTAGATTGAATGAAACAAAAGATACATACAAGGCATTACAAATGTCTTTGAATAGGTGCAGGCCAACATTTTCAACATTATGGAAGATGATATTTGATGAGGATACATTAGACAAGGATGAGGACAAACAGAACATCCCAAACCCACTGTACCACGATCTAAGCGTATTCCGGAATAGTGATGGAAGACAAAGGTCATTGTATTTATTCGCAGAGCTTAAAGCAAATGGGGCAACAACGGAAGAATTGGTACTTGCATGTATGATGATGTTTGGTAACTCGTATGATGAAAAGCAATCAATGTATGAAATAAGCCATGTAAATCAAAAAGCAACCGCAAAAACCGAATCGATCAAAGCAGATGTAGTATTATCACAATTCTATGTAACAGGTGAAAAAGCAACAGGAAGACCAATTGCAAAATCGAAGGACAAAGGCAACAGCAAAGGGGAAGATAAAAAGATAATAACAGCACCAAAATGTGCAAGGGAAATATTGAGGACACACCCTACAATTGTAATGGAAGATTCATTAGAATTTTACCTATATCAAAATGGTGTCTATAATAATATCAAAACAAGAAAAAACGCATTGGACTTGAAGGAGATCATAAGAGAGACGTTTATAAAAATGCAGGATGATGTGGAAGATCCTAAGGACTTGAAGGAAGCAGATGCAGGGTATGTATCATCAGTATTATCATACATCGAGGATTGCTCACACATCAGCAGGGAAGACGTAAATAAGAATCCATGTGAAATAGTTGTAAGGAATGGGATATTAAACGTATGCACGGGTGTACTTGAACCACATACACCAAGTAAGATAATAACCGTTTTCGTTGATGTTAAGTATGATCCAAAAGCAACATGCCATAACTTTGATGGATTCTTAAATTCATTGTTTTTGCCAGATGGTGGGCGTTCGATACAAGATCAGGTATATTTTGTATTTGAATGGATTGGTTACTCTCTTTATATGGAATATCCATTAGAAAAGGCGTTAATGCTCATCGGTGAAGGTGGTAATGGAAAAGGTACACTTATACACATTATGACAGAGTTTTTAGGTGGGAAGAACACATCACAAATGAGCCTTGAACAAATATCCGACCAAGAGAAACACCCATTCAGAATCGCAGGTTTGTATGGGAAGTTAGGAAATATATGCGGAGATATGGGAAACAACAGCATAAACAACACAGAAGGATTTAAAAAGGGATGTGGAAGAGATAGAATAGATTGTGATGTGAAGTATGGTGCTCCATTCAGTTTTATAAATCATGCAAAAATGGCATTTGCAATTAATGAAATGCCGAAATCAAAAGACCTAAGTGTTGGATTCTTTGATAGATGGATTTTCTTAATGTTCCCTAATAGATTCAGGGGATCAAGTGAAAGAGATGTACACATTGCAGACAAATGTCTAAATGATGCTGAAAAATCAGGAATACTCAATAAAGCAATCAAAGGGTTACAGACTGTATTAAAAAATTCCGCATTCTCTACAGAGAACACCAACGAGGACATAAGGACAAAGTGGGAAGAATTAGCAGATCCTATAACAATGTTCATAGAGGAACATATCGCACAGCGTGAATACGAATTTATAGGGAAAGACGCAGTGTATGCAGAATATATAATATTTTGTAAGGATCGAGGTATTACATTGATGCATGCAAACTCATTTAAAAAGAAGTTTATGCCAGCATGCAAAACAGTTGGTATAAAAACGTCAACATCGAAAAGAACACTATCACCATCCGATACAACGAAATACCAAGTTTATGCAAATATTGCTTTTGCATAATACTATCTTTTTTATTCAGAATACCGTTTTTTTTCTTCTTTTTTGATTGGGAAATATTGGCAATTTAGACTTTGGTTGTTTTTTACGTTCCAACTTCGGCACGCTGAAATTCCAACTTCGTTTTTGATGTTGGAACCGAGTGTGCTGTGTGCGTTTTTTAGTGATGTATTCCAACTTAATTCTCTATTGTTTACTTCAAAGAAAAAAAGACTTTATAATACTGTATAATCACCATAAAAAAGAGATAAAAATAGATAAAAAAGAA
>Ga0255391_1023_pt1 | contig 13022 bp, 6 predicted proteins | sample ANMaggSeSYBR01J5_FD_182121 | JGI IMG/M metagenome (GOLD analysis project Ga0255391, IMG submission 182121) | Sediment cell enrichment communities from methane seep in Santa Monica Basin, California, United Staets - ANME aggregate JGI... | ecosystem: Environmental > Aquatic > Marine > Cold seeps >...
GTGGTACCATGTTCGTGGAACCCCTTATTGACTATGAGTCATCAGATTATTATCAATTGCCAAAACAACTTGAGCAGGAAGTGCTGACAGAGCCATATCTGTATCAGGGTGAACTTATTGTGAGCTATGTATCCCCGATAATAAGGGAAGATGAGTTCGTTGGTATTGGGGGTGTCGATGTAGCGCTCAACTATATTGATGAGATCGTTTCCAATGTTACTGCTTTTGAGAAGGGGTATGCTTTCACTGTTAGTAATACAGGTATACTGTTGTCCCATCCTGTGCACAAGGAATGGATCGGGATGAAGACCCTAAATAATTTCAACGATACTGAAATCGCGATCATGGCAGAGGATATCCTTGTTGGGCAGGGGGGTAATATAGAGACCGTTGACACTACCACAGGGGAGGATGTGATCATATTCTATGAACCGGTTCGTACAGGTAATTATTCTTTTATTCTGGTGATCCCGAAAGAGGACATGCTCGCAGATGTCACGGCCCTGCGGAATGAACTTATACTCATCTCATCGCTTGCACTTATTTTCATGGCAGGTGCAGCCTATCTGGTAGCGATATCCATAACCCGTCCGATAAACGAGATCGTTTCCAATTTTGAAGATATCTCTGATTCTGCCCTGAAAGGTGATCTGAACAGAAGGGCTGAGACTGATGTGGGGGTGGACTTCAGGAAGATACCCTCTGGCCTGAATGACATCCTTGGTTCGCTGCAGACCTATTCGGATGATCTGGAAAAGGCCAATAAGGAGCTCAAATCACTGGACCAGATGAAAGATGTCTTCCTGTCGAATGTCAGCCATGAGCTAAGGACACCGCTTACCAGCATTAAAGGCTATACCCAGAATGTGTATGATGAGTCCCTGGGTGATATCAACGGCCCACAAAAAACATCACTTGGAGCCGTGCTTCGCAATGCCGACAGGCTCAGGCGCCTGGTAAATTCTCTGCTATATATAAGTCAGGCACAGGCAGAGATAATTGAATACAAATTCAAAGAGTGTCATATAGCAAAAATAATAAGCAACACCATTATGGATACCATCATGCTCGTTGAAGCGAATGATCTCCATATCGAAAAGAACATACCTTCAGACCTCCCGACCATCGAAGCCGATGAAGCCCACCTGGTCGATATGCTGAACAACATTGTCGATAATGCTATCAAGTTCACTCCTCCTGGTGGTATGATCACCCTTGGAGCATCTGATGAAGAAAATCATCTGCACCTCACTGTCAGTGACACCGGTATCGGTATTCCCAAAGAGCTTATCCCAAACCTGTTCAAAAAGTTCTACCAGATAGATTCTTCCATAAGACGAAAATATGGCGGAACAGGTCTGGGTCTCTACATCTGTAAAAAGATAGTGGATGCTCATTCCGGAGATATCTGGATCGAGAGCGAACCCCATAAGGGCACCACTGTTCATATCAAGCTTCCAAAGGTTAGGGATGGTGGGGAAGTTGGTGGAAATGAGGAATGAGATCTCTCTTTTTTATAGGTTCACAATACCATTTATTGCTAAAAAAGTAAAAAAGTAAAAAGTATATTCCCTGCATTAATTCTTCAATGCAAAGTACATACTTCCCATTGCTACCAGTGTAACCAGAAGGCCGATTATCCCGCCTACAAATGGTATTTCTGTTAATATCAGTATTATAAGGAGACCTACCGCCAGTACAGCCCATTGGTTATATTTGAAGCCTGCTTTTCTGAACGTTACCTCTCCAACCCACATTGCAGTGTATATCTTTGCGATCATCAGGACGATGGCCAGCAGCAATAGCAGGAAGAGTGCAATTGGGATGCCGATGATGGTTATTAAGAGGACGACTGCTCCTATGAATGACCCTATCAGTATCAGCAGTCCTACTGCGATCTTCTTGAGAGGTTCTTCCTGTATTTTCTTTGCGATCTCTTCGGTCTTTTCCGGGAAGACCAGAATGGACATTACTCCCAGAGCGAACAGGAAGATGTAATATGAGATCTTGCCAATGATGGCTATCCCTTTGAATACTCCATCAGCATCGGACCTGTCAGCGCGCTCTCCTCCCCTGTCAAATTTCACATCTTCACCTACAACGCCGGTAGGTATTGGTATTTCTTTGGGAGTGGTGTAATCCAGGTTACCTTTTATGCTTGAATCGGGTTGTATGGTTATATCGGCTGAATCCAGTTTTGCATCCCCTTCGACATTACCTGAGAGCACCAGTGAACCTGCTGAGACTTCAAGTAAGCCTCCGAAGTTTCCTCCAAGATCGGCATTGCCACTTCTGATGGTCGCATCACCGTCAATGTTTGCATTCTCAGTTGTGGACACTGTGCCGGCAGCTACCAGAAGATCGTCACCTATCTGGCCGCTAAGTTTGAAAGTTCCACAGGCGGCCCTTACATCATCGCCGATAATGCCGGTAATTGTCACATCCCCTGCAGTAACAATGAGATCCCCGGATACATTCCCGGTGATCTGCAAAGTACCTCCGGCAGCCACGACATCTCCAAGGACATCCCCATTCACTATCAGGGTGTCACCTGCAATGTAAATATCATCTTCGACCGTTTCATTGATGATTACCAGGCTACCACTCTCGAACATACTGGATGCACTTGCATTAGATGTTAAAGATAACAATAAGAATACAATAACGAATACTATCCATAGACTATCTTTCAATTTCATAGGACCCCACCTTTCAATTTTTAATGTAAAGTTTGATATTAATGACTATTAAATGTTTCTGAATTTTGAATAACTCTTTTAAAAATTAGTGGAGTGCAGACAGATACATCTGATCTGGAACATGTCGGGAGACTAATGAGTGCATTTCAAAACTCTAAATACTACCTCATACAATCATTTGTATGGGGTAATAATGAAATTTGAAGAACTGTCTGATTTACAATGGGGACTTATTAAATCTTTTTCAGTCACAATCAAGGACTGGTGGAAAAAGAATTAATGGTTGAAAGATCAACAATGGTATTCTTTGTTTATAACAGGATATAGATAGGGCTCAGAAAACTGGTTACCAGGTTATAATCTATGTGAACATAATTAGCATAAGTGAATATGTCTAACTATTATTCCATATTTACAACAGTTATAACAAGGGGGATTTAATGAATATTTTGCATATTTCGGACCTGCATTTCGGTCCCCGACATTGGGATGGAGATGATCTGGTCCTGCTGGAGATGATTAATTCATTCGATGCCGATATTGTCATAAATACCGGAGACAATACAACAGATGGTCTGGAAGATGAGTGTGTTGAAGCGGGTCGTTTTTTAAAGGCCATTAAGTGTAAAAATGTTATCTCTACCTTGGGTAATCATGACAAAAGAAATATGCGATTCCCTGAACTATTCCATAAATATATTGACAATTCCGAGATTATCTCCATCGCTGAAACGATAATAACACGCAAGAAAAACATTTTTATAAACCGGGAAATTACCAAGGTTGATGAGAATTTCACCGATATAAATTTCATCAGATCCATTTCGATAAATGGAAAAACTGTATTAATTATCAGTATCGATACCACTGAACTATACAATGATGATGGATATGTTGAAAAAGAGATCCTGGATGCTGTTTCAAAAGAAATAGAACTGACAGAATATGACCTGCCTTTGTTGATCACCCATTATTCGATTTTGGGTACTGACGATTATCCTCTAAAAAATTCCGTAGACCTGATCGATTTTGTACAAAAACATAAAATTAAATACGTTTTTTGTGGCCATACCCACGAACTGGAAATTATGCAAGCCAATGATCTATATCGGAATCATTCCTTTACCCACTTTATGTGTGGCAGTTTGTCCTCTAGCAATCATCCCAAAGATGATAATATGTTCTTGTATTATGAAAATGTGGGTGGCGAGGATATGCATCTGCATCTGATACGAATCTTTTTGGAGATGGGTAAGGTACATTTCAAACGGGAAAAGGTCTTTTAAAAGAAATGGTGCAGTAATGAAAACTATCAAAATAGAGGCTGGAAGAAGACCAAGAACCAAATCAGTAGAAGTTCTTGCAGATTAAGTCTATTATAATTCTAATATTCGTGGATACTTAAGATCAAGACTGATAAAAAGTAATATACCAGTCAATAACAGCAACCCGAAAAAAGAAGAATGGGAACCCCTATAAGATTCAATCCAAAATCTGGCGGAAAGAGTACCAGTATGGGGTGATTTTTTGGATGGTTGAAGATGGGGTTCAGAAAATTATCTATGAGGCATGAAAGGCTCAATGTAATGTTCAAAGATCTATTAGATATTGCATTTTTTATTTTACATCACTATAATTATTTTGGGATAAGCTCGAAGATAAAAGGGACACTTGAGTTCGTGTCAACCGCGTTAACTTCCTAAATAGAATGCATTCCGAAAGTATATATTGATTTGATAAATAAATATAGACTGTATTTAAAAATCCACATATTTTTATCGATATTATGGGGGAGTGGGAGTGAAAAATAAAAGCAATATAATGATCTGTTTTGTAACGGCCTTGATTTTAATGGCCGCTGGTGCTGTACCAGCACTGTCACAAGATGACAAACCTGTTCAGATATTTGAAGACAAGAGATTAAATGTTCAGGATGATGCGCAATACGCACCCGATGAGATCCTGGTCAAGTTCAAGTCTGGGGTTTCTAATAAAAAGATAGACCAGATAAATTCCAATCACGAGGCTTCAGTATCATACACCCCCTCTCATGTAGGTTTCAAAAAATTGAAGATCCCAAAGAGCAAGACCGTCGAGGAGATGGTCGAGATCTACAGCAAGAATCCCAATGTGGAGTATTCGGAGCCAAATTTTATTGTGCAAGCATCCATGGTGCCAAATGATCCAATATATACCTATCAATGGCATCTCGACAACCCTGTCTATGGTGGGATCCATATGGAAGATGCATGGGATATCAGCGAAGGAGTACATACCTCTGTGATCGTGGCCGTACTGGATACAGGGGTCGCATACGAGGACTATGGACCATACGAGCAGGCTCCGGATCTTGCAAACACCACTTTTGTACCTGGATATGACTTTATCAACAATGATGCCCATCCAAACGATGATAACTCCCATGGAACCCATGTGGCAGGAACCATCGCTCAGAGCACAAACAACGATCTCGGTGTCGCAGGGGTGGCCTATGACTGCTCAATAATGCCTGTAAAGGTGCTCAATAGCGCAGGTAACGGAAGTTATTCCGGCGTCGCAGATGGGATCATTTGGGCAACCAACAATGGTGCACAAGTGATAAGCATGAGCCTTTCAGGCCCTAGTCCTAGCCAAACTCTGGAAGCCGCACTTGCCTATGCTTATAATAATGGGGTCACCATTGTCTGTGCTGCAGGTAATGAGTATCAAAGAGGAAATTCACCTCAATATCCTGCAGCCTATGACGATTACTGTATTGCAGTTGGTGCTACCAGATACGATGAAACCCGCGCCCCGTATTCAAACACTGGACCTTACCTGGATATCATGGCACCAGGCGGAGATACATCTGTGGATCAGAATGGAGATGGTCATGCTGACGGTGTCCTCCAAAACACGTTCAACCCCAATACCAAGGATCCCGCTGATTTTAATTACTGGTTCTTCCAGGGAACCTCTATGGCAGCACCACATGTCTCGGGTGTTGCGGCCGTTCTGATAGGCGAAGGGGTAGCCACAAATCCTGACGAGGTTAGGGAGGCACTTGTAACAACAGCAGATGACCTTGGAAATACTGATCGGGATGATGTGTATGGGTGGGGACTTGTGAATGCAGCTGCTGCATTGAACTATGGAAGTGTTTCCACTCCAAACCAGCCACCTGTGGCAGATTTGAATGGTCCCTATGAAGGTAATGAAGGATCCCCAATAACCTTTGATGGTTCTGCTTCATCCGATCCTGACGGATCCATTGTCTCATATGACTGGAACTTCGGTGATGGAAACTCAGGAATCGGAGAGACCACTACTCACACCTATACTAGTCCAAATACATACACAATGACGCTGAAGGTGACGGATAATGAAGGTCTCACCGATACAGACACCGCAGCGGTAACCATTAAAGAAGAAACCAGTGGGCCACAAGAGCTATTCTATGATAGCTTTGAGCAGGGTGAATGGAACGGATTATGGATTGAAGACAGTCAAAGAGACTGGTTCGATTCAGCTCAGCGCTCGACAGACGGCAGCTATTCTGCTGAAATCGATGGCAGGGCTTTGGATGCAACATTAACCTCTGAGACTATAGATTTGCAGGGCACAACGAGTGCTGCAATTACCTTCTCCTGGTATATTGAAAGTGGCCTCGACAACGGGGAATATCTTGCATTTGATGTATCCATGGATGGAGGGGCTACCTGGACTGAAAAGGCAATTTTAAGGGGAAATGTTGAAACGGAAAACACTTGGCACGAAGAAAGCATTGAAGTGAACGGCATAGACACCCTCAAGATTCAATTCAGAGGAAAGATGTCTCGCTACAATGAAGATGCGAACGTTGATGAGGTTAGGGTAATAGCACATTAAGCAATGCCTCGTTGAATAAAGATGAAATTAAATGGTGTCCGATCTGGACACCAAACCTATTTTTGGAACTTGATTCGTATTTCCTTTTGAAACTCGTCTATGGCTCTAGCCACATTCCTGAAAAGCTGTCCTGCTATCTTTTGGAGTGGCCATGAGCCAAGATCTAAACCATTGGAAGTTCTTGCATGTTAAGCCTATAATAGTTCTAATGTTTGTGGATAGTTAAGATCAAGGCTATAAAAGAAACCAAACTAAAAAAAGAATTGGAATGCTACAAGATTCAAACCAAAATCTTACAGTGAGAGAACCATTATGGAGCGGTTTTTTAGATGGTTGAAAATGGAATTTTGAAATGGACTCAATAATTAAAGATAAGTTCGAACATTGTCAACAATTTGTTCTATTTATTGATGATCGATGAAAAAATGTTAATGTAAGTTATTGATGCATTGGCATGCTGGAATTTTGAAGTTCCAGACATGCCAATACGGTTAGCCCCCACTACTTTTCAACCCCGAAAAGTTAAGGCTTTTCGACAATATTGCTTTAGGTCAAGAGAAACGGCATAACTCTTGACCTCTACTTATTATATAAGTTTTTTAGTACTTAAAGTAAACGTTGTTAACAATGGATGTATTTTTAATAAATTTGCAAAAAATAATACTATTTATATGTTATCGTATTTTATTGTTTAAACTTCGAATGCGTTGAATTCTATCTTTTTTCTATTGGCAATTGTAATGATACATTCCTCTCAATTAAATTGCTCTTATATACCATGGAAGACTAAATTTATTTGAGTGCGGGAAAACTTCGGCAATTTGCATATATTGTCACGATAGGTAAATATAAATAAGAACTGAAGTAAAGCTACAGAATGTTAACACTGTTAACCGCGCATCAGAGCCGGATAATCTTGCCGGTATATGTACAGCAAGACGAAAGCGATGGGAATTTGCAGTATTTGAAGCTTCACATATCCCGAACGAACAGGTGGTAACTGAATTGGATGAACAGATGAACAAAAAATATCTCGCCAACAAATTATTTGAAACCCAGTTTGCACTGGAAGATCTCAGGGAGATAGTCAGACAGTCTCTACCTACGGGTATGAGTAATGATCAGTCTGAACGCTACGATGAGATCGTATCTGGTCTTGGCGGCCTTCTTGAGGATCTTGGTAAAAAGAATGGTCAAACACAACCCGTAAAGATCGTGGGTGACCTTATGTGCCGGACAAGGGAAGAGGAGTTCATAAATATCCAGCCTATCCAGGCCGGAGGAAGACTTACCCCTGAAGCACGTAAAGCGGTCATAGCCTATGGGGATGGATACTCGACCTGTGACAACTGCCGAAAACCGTTCAGGCTTGATAAGATCGATAAACCTTCCATCTCAACCTTCCACACGGACCTTGCAGAGTTTGTAGGTATGGATCAGGCACGTGTAGTTCCCGGAGCGAGAAGGGGGTTCCAGGCTGTTGCTTCATCGATTATTGAAAAAGGTGACACTGTGGTCGTATCGGCATTTGCTCATTATACTGAGTTCCTTGCCGTAGAAGGTGCCGGTGGGATCGTAAGGGAAGCTCCTGTGAACGAGCACAACATTCTCACAGCTGAATCAGTTGCTCACAAGATCGATGAAGTGAAAAGAGAGACCGGAAAACTTCCAGCTCTCATAATGATCGATCACTTTGATTACCTGTTCTGTAATGAACACGATATCTATGGTATCGGAAAGGTGGCACAGGAATACGGTATCCCATTCCTCTACAATGGTGCATATACCGTGGGCATCATGCCGGTAAATGGCAAAAAGATAGGTGCGGATTTCGTTGTCGGTTCAGGTCATAAGAGCATGGCATCAGTAGCTCCTTCAGGAGTGCTGGCGACCACTGAAGAATGGGCTGACAAGATATTCAGGACCACACAAATGGTCGGAGATGTTACCGGAAGAAAATTCGGTATAAAAGAGGTCGAGTTCCTTGGGTGCACACTGATGGGAGCACCGCTGCTGTCAATGATGGCATCGTTCCCGCATGTGAAGGAAAGGACAAAGCACTGGGACGAGGAAGTCAAAAAGTCCAACTACTTCATTAACGAGTTCCTGAGGATCGAAGGAAATGAAGTGCTTAGCGAGTTCCCGAGAAAGCATGCTCTTTCCAAGGTGGATACCACCGGAAGCTTCGACAAGGTAGCAAAAACACACAAACGTAAGGGATACTTCTTCAGTGACGAACTGAAGAAACGCGGAATAGCAGGCGAGTTCCCCGGTGCTACAAGAAGCTGGAAAATGAGCACATACGGACTTTCGTGGGACCAGATACACTATCTCTCCAATTCTTTCATCGAGATAGCCGAGAAATACGATATTAACATTAACTGAGGTACAAACAATGACTGACAAAACCTATGGATTAGATACAATAGCATTACACGGGGGCCATGTGCCAGATGCAACAGGATCAAGAGCTGTTCCCATTTATCAGACAGCAGCATACGTTTTTAATGATGCTGAGCACGCAGCGAACCTTTTTGCCCTGAAAGCATTCGGGAACATCTACACACGCCTGATGAACCCTACCACCGATGTTCTTGAAAAGAGGGTAGCTGCCATTGAGGGCGGTACAGGTGCATTAGGTGTAGCTTCAGGCATGTCTGCCATCACTCTTGCAACCCTTGCGGTAACACAGCTTGGGGATGAGATAGTTTCTGCAAATAATCTCTATGGTGGCACGTACCAGCTCTTCAATCACACTTTCCCCAAACTTGGCAGGAAAGTAAATTTCGTAGATTCAACAAAACCGGAAGAATTCGAAAAGGCCATTACCGAGAAGACCCGTGCAATCTATGTTGAGATAATCGGAAACCCAAAGTTGGATATCCCTGATCTTGAAAAGATAGCTGAGATCGCTCACAATGCAGGCATTCCTCTTATTGTGGACAACACCGTGGGTGTGGGCATTGTAAAACCTATCGATTATGGTGCTGACATCGTGGTCCTGTCTGCTACCAAGTTCCTCGGTGGGCATGGTACTTCCATTGGTGGTATAATATTTGATTCCGGAAATTTCAGCTGGGACAACGGCAAGTTCCCTGAGTTTACCGACCCCGACCCCAGCTATCACGGTCTGAAGTTCTGGGAATCATTCGGCAATATTCCCGGAATGGGAAATCTTGCTTTTATCCTGAGAGTACGCACACAACTTTTGCGTGACCTGGGACCTGCAATGAGCCCATTCAATGCTTTCCAGTTCATACAGGGCGTGGAAACACTATCTTTACGTGTGAAAAGACACGGTGAGAATGCTCTGGCGGTTGCCCGACACCTTAACTCACACCCGCTTGTTGAATGGGTGAACTATCCAGGTCTTGAAGACCATCCCTCCCATGAGCTTGCACAGAAGTATCTCAAAGGTAGTTATGGTGCTATTCTTGGGTTCGGTGTGAAAGGCGGACTTGAAGCAGGCAAGAAGTTCATCGAGAATGTTGAGCTGCTTTCCCATCTTGCGAACATCGGGGATGCAAAGACTCTTGTGATCCATCCTGCATCCACTACACACCAGCAGCTTACAAAGGAAGAGCGTGAACAGACCGGTGTGACAGATGATTTTATAAGGATGTCTGTCGGATTAGAGGATATAGATGACATCATAGCTGATATAGATCAGGCATTGGAGAGGTCGCAGTAAGTATGAGTGAAAGGTCTGTAGGCATTGTGGCAACGAACTACCATACCATAGAAGGTGAGTTCCAGTTAGAAGGCGGTCATACCCTGAAGAACATCAGGGTGGCCTATGAGACCTATGGTAATCTCAATAAGGAGAAAAGTAATGCGATCCTTGTCTGCCATGCTCTAACAGGCGATGCACACGCAGCAGGCAGGCACAGTGGCGATGACAAAAAACCGGGATGGTGGGATGACATCATCGGTCCCGGAAAAGCCCTTGACACTGACAGGTATTTCGTGCTATGTTCCAATGTTCTGGGAGGCTGTAAGGGTACTACCGGACCGGCTTCCCTCGATCCTGACACGGGCCGGCAATATGGTATCACTTTTCCGGTCATAACGATGGGGGATATGGTGAATGTCCAGAAAGAGCTGATAAGCTATCTCGGCATCTCCACTCTTTTTGCAGTAGTTGGCGGTTCCATGGGTGGTATGCAGACGCTTCAATGGTGTGTTGCCTATCCTGAGCTTGTAAAGAAAGCCGTGGTCATTGCTTCTACAGCAATCTCATCTCCGCAGCAGATAGCTTTTAATGAGGTTGGCAGGAATGCCATTATCTCTGACCCTGACTGGAATGGGGGAGACTATTACGAGGGTGAACCCCCGGCAAATGGTCTTTCCACAGCAAGAATGATCGCTCACATCACATATCTTAGCGATGCTTCCATGCATGAGAAGTTTGGAAGGAGATTGCAACAGGGTGAAAGCTACAAGTTCGATATGACCAATGATTTTCAGGTGGAGAGCTATTTGAAATATCAGGGAGACACATTTACCGGCAGGTTCGATGCCAATTCCTATCTTTATGTTACAAAAGCTGTGGATTATTTCGACCTTTCAAAGAACGGTTCTCTGGCAGAAGGCCTGAAAGATGTACAGGCAAAGATGTTAGTGATCTCAATAACTTCCGACTGGCTGTATTCGCCATATCATTCAAGAAAGATAGTCGAAGGTCTTACTGTAAAGGAACATGATGTAAGTTATCGTGAGATCGAATCCAGTTATGGACACGATGCTTTCCTGCTCGAAAGCGGCCAGATCAATTATGTAATCCACAATTTCCTGACTCACACATCCGTTGCTGATGTAATGACCGAAAAGGTTGCGACCATCAGGGAAGGTGTGAGCATAGAAACAGCTGCAAAGGTCATGTTCGAGGAGGCCCTTACTCATCTGCCTGTCGTTAATGAGAACGGCTGTCTTGTGGGTATTGTCACTTCCTGGGACATCTCAAAAGCGGTCGCATTGAAGTGCGACAAGCTGGAGAATATAATGACCAGGGATGTTCTGACGGCTTCCCCTGATGAACCGATAGTAGCTGCTGCCAAGAGACTGGAGCGCCACAGCATCTCGGCTTTGCCTGTAGTTGGCGAGAAGAAAAGACTTATTGGTATCATCGATAGTGAGGACATCAACCGACTGATCGGTTGATCCTTTTACTTTCTATTTTTTAGACTTTTACAGTTATTTGATCTATTGCAGGATGAGTCCTGAAAAGAAAAAAGAAGAATGAATGAAAAAAGAAATTCATTCCATCTCTTTTTTGTCCATCTGTTTTATTATTCCAGCTTTGAACCACATTCAAAGCAGAATCTCTCATTCATATCACATTCAATGTTACATTGTGGGCATGTTTTCGAATTAGTTCCTATGTTCGATCTTTGGACAAACGAATCCTTTACCTGAGTACCTATGTTGTCGCCATAGTGATAGAAATTTTGTATCATGTTCTCATTGATATAGCCCTTTACCTGAACACGTTTCTCAATCTCGTCGAGCATTCCATGATAGAAACCTGTCAATGCATCCTCTTTCTCTGCCCATGCTTTTAGTATTATTTTTGCTTTTTTTGCACCACCAACAACTTCAACCTGTGCTGCATATTTCAGGTCTTTTATCCCCACTCCATAGAACCTTGCCACCCCATTGAACATCTCCGGGGTTGAGGTAGCAACTGGATCGAGCATGAACATATTCATGTCTTCAATGACTCTTGATGTCATATTGAACAGTGTTTCAGCAGGCATTGAAATATCTCTTGTGGCCTCCTCTGTTCTGACAAGACTGCTAACAACATTTCTCCAATCTTTTGTACTGATCTCGTTTATATGGAGCAGTGGGCAAATTATGCTCAGGGATTTTGTCTCAAGATCTATTTCCTGCCTTTTCTTTTTGCTGTAATCATAATAGTTTACCGTGCCTGATACATTACAATCTCCGCATTCCCCGCTTGGTCTGATGTCAAAAGTAACGGTTTTACTTTCACCTGAATCGAGTATCGGAATTGATTTTTCTTTATCTTTCAAAAGGAATACATCTGGAACGAAAAGATGAACTTTTATATCGCTTATGGGTTCTTGCGTAGGGTTCTCAATCTTCACCTTATGGATGATCGTAGCACCCCTGTAACTGAATGCGGATTTTGTTGAGATCCTGTTCTTTTGTTCTTTTGTTTTTATTGGCGGTTGGGTAGTTTGTTTTGTCTCAGGCTTCTTTTGTTGTTGAACTGGAATATTTTTTAGAGATTCAGTGTTTTTAGATGATTTTTGAGTATTGTTGTGGGATGGATTTTTTTTGGATTTTTTGGCTCGAATAATGCCTATAAAGAGCAAGAATAATACTAGGAATGCACCAATTGGTAATATCGGATTTAGGGATAAATTTTTTGAGATAGAACTAGTTTTACCCGAACTTACAGTCACAGTTTTAAAAACGTCGTTATACCCT
>Ga0255391_1024_pt1 | contig 12961 bp, 11 predicted proteins | sample ANMaggSeSYBR01J5_FD_182121 | JGI IMG/M metagenome (GOLD analysis project Ga0255391, IMG submission 182121) | Sediment cell enrichment communities from methane seep in Santa Monica Basin, California, United Staets - ANME aggregate JGI... | ecosystem: Environmental > Aquatic > Marine > Cold seeps >...
TATCGTACCCGGGGAAAAGATTCTCCTGAAGCCGAATATTTTATCCGGTGACAACCCGGATAAGTGCATCGGACCACACCCGGTGGTTTTCAAAGCGGTGGCGGAAGCATTCCAGAGGACGGGGGCGGCTCTCAGCTTTGGTGATTCACCCGGGTTTGGGAGTCCGCGCGGGAATGCCCGCAAAGCTGGATTCCTTGAGATTGCAGACGCGATGGGTATCCCATTCGCGGATTTTGAGAACGCAGAGACTCTATCAAACCCGGATGGGAAACTGGTAAATAAGTTTGAGATCGCGAAGGGCGTGGTGGAAAGCGACGGGTTGGTGAGTATCTCGAAATTAAAGACCCACGCGCTGACACGAATTACTGGCGCGATCAAGAACCAGTTTGGCTGTATCCCCGGACCGCGTAAAGCAGAATTCCATTCTGTGATGCCGAACGCGCTGCTGTTCTCGAAGATGCTTGTGGACCTGAACCTGCTGTTAAAACCACGCCTTTATATCATGGATGGAATCTTAGCGATGGAGGGCAACGGGCCGCGCAACGGAAACCCATTTGCGATGAATGTGCTGCTATTCTCGACTGATCCTGTAGCGCTGGACAGTGTGGGGTGTAAGATGATTGACCTTGATCCAAGCCTGGTTGAACCGCTGGTGGTTGGGGAGGAATTTAAGCTGGGTACCATGCGGAATATCACTATTGTTGGTGATCCGGTAGAAGATTTTATCAACCCTGATTTTGATGTGAACCGCAGCACGGTGCCGACGGCATCGGGAAATTCCTTCATTGCATCAGACTTTATGCGGCGGTATTCCGCTCCGCGACCGACGATCAATCCGGAGGCATGCACACGCTGCGGAACGTGCGTGAAAGTATGCCCGGTGGAACCGAAAGCACTTTCCTGGACGAACGAGAGCCACACAGAGCCACCGGTGTATGATTATAGTAAATGTATTCGCTGCTACTGCTGCCAGGAGATGTGCCCGGAGAATGCGATCTATGTGAAAGTGCCGCTGCTGGGAAAGATCATCCATCGATAAAATTAAATCCCTGATAAACATGTTAATAAATGACTGAACCAATACTGCCATCTTGAGTTATAAAATATACGACGCATGAGGCATATGATGCGGACAACCCAACTTTTGGATTGATCGTGTTGGGCGGGGAGGAAGCGCGGGCGGTAAACCGCTTTGATGATGTGCTGGCACGGGTTAATTAGAACAATATCTTTACGGGGGATATAAGGTTAAAAAAGTGAAAAAAGGTGACAGTTTATAAATTTTCCACCTGATTCGTTTTGGGAATGGATATCTCCTTTAAAGGAGCAACAACTGACTCTTAATCGGTAAGTTTATTAACCAGTTTGAGTCGCATTTTCTGTTTTCGGGTAAACCCAGGTCTTTTTGTTTGAAAAATTTATTTGGATTGGGGATCGCAGCTGATTCATAAGCTGGGCTGGTTCTTTCTGTTTAATCGATATAAGATGGCCATTTAGATATGATGTGATAGTCAGCCGAACATACTTTAAATATCCGGAAATATTTTTAATCTTGCCAATTCCAACTAATAAATCTATATTGACCTGCAATCATGTAGAATTATAAAAATGATCATATTGTCTATTAGCGATAAGGTTGAAGACATTCTCTTTGATGTAAAAACTCATCAACGTTTCGCAGATACTGACCTTGTACTAGGCTGTGGTGATCTACCATATTATTACCTTGAATTTCTGGTTGACTCATTGAATGTCCCGGTAATGTTTGTACGTGGAAATCATGCTGCCGCAGTTGAATACAGTGAAAATGGGGAACGCACTAAGCCACATGGTGCAACCAACTTGCACCGCCGTGTGATTCGGCATCAGGGTTTGATAATCGCTGGCTTTGAAGGATCGGTGCGGTATCGAGCCGGATCTAATCAATACACGCAGGCTCAAATGTGGTTGATGGTCCTAACAATGATGCCTGTATTATTGTGGAACCGATTGGTACATCATCGGTGGTTGGATATATTAATCAGCCACTCTCCGCCGTGGGGTATAAACGACCAACCAGATCGCGCGCACCAGGGATTTAAAGCCCTGCGTTGGCTATTAGAAGTTTGCAAACCAGCATATCATTTTCACGGACATATACATGTTTACAGTAGTACGGAGAAAGTGGAAACTTGTTATGCGCAAACAATTGTAGTCAACTCGTATGGTTATCGTAAAACCGTGATTGATGTTGAGGTGGTCATTTCCCGAGGAAAAAAAGAGGGCAACAATGGAAAATGACTATGCTCGTTATTTATCTGCATTGAATGACTTTCGTCAAGCGCGCCGAAGAGCTAAATTACAGTCTTTAACTGCCGTAATCAGCGGAAAACATGACAAGCTTTTATCCTATGATGAAGTAAAAAGACACATCAAAGTATATGGTTTACGAAGACAATACTTGGCAGAAATACCGTTAGATTCCATTGTGGGAAGTGTAGGCCGGTATCTGGATTTCAACAAGAAATTTTTACCCCTAACTGATAGTGATGCTGAACGGTGGGCAAGAGTTAAATTGACTCAAGAACAAAAGGGGTTACCACCAATTGAGGTTTATAAAATAGGGGAAATATATTTTGTAATTGATGGTAATCATCGTGTTTCAATTGCAAAGCAGATGAAAATAGCCACAATTGAAGCATATGTTAGTGAATTCCGCACCAATCTCGAAATCAAACCTGATGATAACCTGAAAGATTTGATTCTTAAAACTGAAAGAGCGGAATTATTCGACGAAATGGGATTAGAGCGTTTTTCTCCAGATTTTGATCTAAAGGTTACGGAACCCGGGGGATATAAAGAATTATTGGACCATATATCTGTCCATCATTATTACCTCGGACTAGATCAGCAACGAGACATCCCAATTGAGAAGGTAGTTAATAGTTGGGTGAAAAATGTTTATTGTCCAGTGATCCGTGCCATCCGGCAATTAGGTATTCTGCGCGATTTTCCGGGTCGCACTGAGACTGACTTGTATTTGTGGCTGAAAAAGCATCAGGTTAAACTGGCTGGTGTATTGGGTTGGAATGTCGATGTCAGCCTGACTGCTAAAGACATGGTCCACCGCTTTAACCACACACCTGGGCGTGTACTGGTTGAAGTTTGGGAAAAAATCATAGACCTGGTAATCCCAGATGAATTAGAGGCAGGACCACCACCAGGTGAATGGCGCGTTAATGTAAGTTTGCCTCGTAACGATAAATTATTCAATGGAATTTTGGTGGGCCTCAGCGGTAAAGAAAATAATTGGCAGGTCTTGGAAGAAGCTATTCTGGTTGCTCGACATGAGAACTCTGTCCTGCGCGGATTGCACGTAGTTACTAACAAGAAAAAGCTAGATTCTCAAAAAGTGAAGGATATTCGTGATCGATTCTATACACGTTGCACTGAAGAAAAGATTAAAGGCGAGTTTGCGGTTGAAGTAGGTCGGGTTGCCCGACAGATTGTTCAGCGCGCAATTTGGACCGATCTGGTCATGATACATCTAAACCATCCGCCTGGATCACAGCCACAGGAACGCTTGCAATCTGGAATAAGAACAATTTTGCTGCGCTGCTCTCGGCCAGTGCTGACAGTACCATCTGTAACAACCCGTTTAGATATAACCTTATTGGCTTATGATGGCAGTCCAAAGGCTGAGGAAGCTTTGTTTTTATCTTCATATCTCGGCAGCAGCTGGGATACCCGGTTAATGGTTGTAAGTTCAACAGAAGGGCAAAAAAACCAAAATCAAAATCTAACACACGCTAAAAATTATTTACAGAAAAATGGAGTCAAGGCTGAATATATTGAGGTAGATGACTCTGCAGGTGATGCTATTTTGGAAGTTGCGCGAAACAAGAGAGCTAACCTGATCGTTATGGGAGGGTATGGAAGAAGTCCGCTGATGAATGTTGCCGTTGGTAGCACGGTTGACCAAATGCTGCGTGAGTTTGACCAGCCGATTTTGATCTGCCGGTAAGTAATTCAAACTTGGTTTTTTGATTTATTGTTTTCGTTAGAAGACTCTTTTCTAGAAGATACTCTGGATATTGAAGTTGTTTACGAGTATAGGTCTCAAGAATGAAATTATTCGATATTAAATGAGATATTCTTAAATAATAATTTAGATATTTGAATTAACTAAAAGGTTACACAAATAACGGGATATATCTTCTAGCTAGTAAAATCGGTCCTAATTTATTCAATGGGTAACCTGGTGGAGAAAAAACCACTTTCGCAAACACTTTGTCAAGTCGGGAAGAGAAACGGCGCGAGCCCATTTGCCTATAAGGCCAAGTCCTTTGGGTTCGCAATGCTCAGGCATTGTGTACATTGGGCTCCCAGACGCTTTTACATTTTTTAAGAGCGCGAAAAAAATTTATGTAGCTGAATTCAAGTGGTATATTGGTATTTAGACCCCAAACATTTTCTAAGGCGGATATCAAAACCATCGAAGTAATTTGAATATCAGATTCGGCAATAAATATGAAAGATGAGTACTGGAAAATCTTGCAAAACATCCCGTTAGGCCGGTAAAAATAAAGGAGTAGTCAAATTGAATGTAAATACATATTTCCCAATACTCTTGATTGGATTAGTTGCTATGATAGGCGATTTTGTAGTGCCGCTCATTTTAGGAAAAAAATATCCGAACCACAACGCTTCATATGATGTGATCAGTGAATTAGGCACAAAAGGAAGTCCAGTTAGGAAACAAATATCGGCATGGCTGATTATTCTTGGTATCTTATTTGTTTGTTTTGGAATAGGACAAGGGTTGCAATTTCGAAATCAAACTTGGGCACACTGGATATATTTATGGGGAATAGTAGTGTTCGGTATTGGAGCTGGGGTCATAGCGGGGATATTTCCTGAAGATACAAAAGGTGTAGAAGAGACAGTTTCAGGCAAAATCCATGGGATATTCTCGGGGTTGGGATTCATGTTCTTAATCATGAATCCGCTATGGGCTTTATGGATTGATGAATTGAATGGACTGGAAGGTCTCAACACAATATTATTTGTATTGGGAGTTATAACGTTTGGCTTATTCGTAGCATCTGAGAAAAAAGGAGCTGGAATATTGGGGATGAGTGGTCTATGGCAACGGTTGAATATGTTAGTAATTTATAGTGCAATTTTGGTAAATTTTATAGTAACAAAACCGGCCTAACCATGGTTGTACCGAACTTTGCTACGATCAGAGATAACGTGAAGCGATTTACTAAATCCGAATATTATTTTTAAGAAGAATGAACACATAAGGAATGATTCTGCATCGGACTTGAAAGTGTCTACTTATGAGTGATACTAAATTTGGGGGAGCCTTACCAGGCCGATAGCTAACGCCGTGTTTTAGTAAGGATATGCCTTAGATTACTTCCCGGCCGGGATGAAATTGGCTCTCAGTGTTAGGTTTTCGTTCAGGATAAGATCCACATCCGGGTCGGACTGTTCAATACCTTCCCAGCCCGCGAACTGATATCCAGGTTTAGGGATGGCGGACAGGTTGACTGGGATACCTTTGAAATAGGTGCCGCTCCATTCATTCCTATCCATCACGCCGGGTGTATCGGACGTGATATCAATGGAGTTGATGCGAATGTGGCCTTTGGTGCTGTCTGTCAGCAGGGTGATAACGGCGGTGCCAGGTAGGTCGAAGTAATCCAGGATATGTCCCCGAACATCATCAGGCCGCTTACGGGCGAAGATGCGCATCACATCCACATTTTTCTCCCAGACATCCATCGAATTTGCCATGATATTCCAGCGGCGGATATGCTCTGGCATATCTGGATTGATGGCGGTCTGCATCTCATCGATGGTGCTGATGACGCGATGCGGTGTGAAGGAGGTGTTCAGGTGATCGGCAAAGCGGTTGATGAATTGCCTGCGGAATTCTGAATTCCCTGTGAGCGAGCGGAATAAAAAGGCGCTTTTTGCTTGTAGTAACTGGTTATCCTGAAAAGATTCGGACCAACCACCATATCCGAATCCGAAAGTATTGTCAAGGTCAAATAAAATCCATCGCCAGCGCCCGTCCTGGCCGTAAGGGGCGTCTGGTTGGTATGTTTCGGTTTTGTAACGCCAGAACTTGATATTATCAAAAGGCCAGTTCTTGTTGCCGGCATAGATCTCAGAGATCTGGTAGTCGATGAAATTATCGATGTCCATTTGGGTGGATATATAGCTGTAATGTTCCGGGTCTTGGATACCATTTTCGTGAATATAATCCAGCATGGCTTGATAATGGGCTTCATCACCTGTTTCACCTTCGACGAGCAAGCCAGAGTTTTCCAGGATGACAGTTTGGTGCTGGTCAATTTGATAATGGGATGCCAGGTAATATGTGTCCAAGCGCTCTCGCAGGTTGTATATGCCCCAATACTCGCCGTTGAGGAAAACGATAACCGGACGGTAGGCCAGGGAGTCCAGAGTGGTGTGGCTGACCAGGGCTTGCGTTATGGCGTCGCGAAATATGGGCAAGTTCCAGTTATTGCCCGAATTACGCAGTACTAGGGTTTTGAAATCCGAGATCGTATTCCTCTGAACAGAATCGCGCATGCCGGGAAATAATTCGTAATCGAAATTATCCATTTCACCATACCAGTCATCTGCATACAACCGCAAAGATTTTTGAGGATATGTGCTTGTCGTGGCGCCGTGGATCCGAACACCACCATCCTGGGCGAGGAAACGTCTGCCGGAGAGGTTAAAAAACTCGATATGCATCGGCCTTTCCCACTGGCTGCCGCTTTCCCAATAATTTGCTGAAAAGTTCCTTATTTGTTGGCCATATGACTCGTCATACACGCGGCCTATGACGTAGATACCCTGGTCATAATCAAAGAAATGCTCTGGATCAACATTAATGGACACGATTGGCAGGTTGTAGCGTTTGGCCATACTCTGATCGACAAAGTAGGTGTGCGTTACTGCTGCGCTGTGTGCGCCGTCCGGGTGAAAGGCTTTGGCGCGCACCACTGTGGACTTGAACACTTCACCAATTGGTTCTTTCCATTGAGGTGAAGTGGTGCTAATGGCAGAGATCTCATTGGGCTGGCCAGCGCGGCTGCTGATTTGCAGCGGTTGGTTGTAAAGCGGCGAATCCTGGGTGGGTTCAGAGCCGTCCAGTGTGTAATGGATAGAGGCCTGCGGATCCTGTGATGAAAGTGCCAACCTGAAATCCACTTCGTAAAACCCGCCGATATGTGAGAAGGAGGGTGCGTTCAGAGTATTGAATACCGGCAGGGTGAACGGAACCCGCTCGGAGATATTCTCCCAGAACGGGCGGATGGATGCGTAGCCGTCCGTTGGCTGGCGCGGGATGGGGTTATCGCGGAGGTCCACCTCAGCTCGTGTGCCAAAGATCGGATTATCCTGAAGGATACCATCAGCCATCAGCTCGGCCAGCAGTGAGATATCCGTGACACCGCAGTCGCGGATATTCAATCGGCTGAGGTTGGGAAGGCTATGCAGCAACGAGATCTTGTTTCCCAGAGGGATACCATGCAGATTAAGTTCGCGAAGGTTCGTCAGCTTACTGAGTGGGGATAGGTCTGCGATGGGATTATCTCCCAGAGAAATACCGTGCAGGTTGAGTTCACGCAGGTTCGTTAGCTTTCTGAGCGGGGAGAGGTCTTTGATGGGATTGTCCCGCAGATTGAGGGATTCCAGATTGGTCAGAGTTGCGAGTGGTGTGATATCATTTATCGGGTTTCCGCGTAAGTCTAGATCCGTCAGACGCGTCAATTGGCTGATCTGGGTGATTTCAGTGATGTGGTTATCACGCAGATTGAGAGAGGCCAGGTTGCGCAGATGCTGGATGCCTTCTAAATCGGTAATCTCATAACCGGAGGCGTACAGTTTGGCGATGGTCAGCAGCTTATGCTGGAGGATGACACCGTCGGGCTGGTTAAGGTTATCGCGCACAGCAGCTTCCAAATGGGAGTCCTGAAACTGGACCGGCGGGTCAGCGGCATATACCAGTGGTATAAGGATCAGCAAAGCGGCTGTCCAGGCGATGATAGTTTTGGGATTTCGTATGGTAAACACTTTAGGGAGGAATGAGGAGATGAAGATAATGGCACTCAGTCCCAGGAATTCGGCGGTCATGGCGAAACCCACCAGTACTTTACGGGTAAGATCGGCGCGGTGCCAGTCCAGTGCGGGCATCAGCACGATGCTTTGGGTGCTCTCAAAGGGCGCGTACAGGTTGAGGAAGTGTTCCTGCCCGTCCCACAAAATGCGGGCTTTACCCTGCTGCGGTCCGACCTTGAACAAGATCTCAATGCCAGCCTGCATCAGGCGTGCGAAGCTGATTTTGGCCTCCGGGTCGCCTGTCCAGGTGATAGTGTCGCTGCCGGAATCCATGTGCCAACTGCCTTGCAGGTTCATTATAGAAGGTGGGACCCCGAGCTTTTCGCCGCCAGGCAGTTCAATACGATGGATAGTGATGACCGTCAGATTCCCACCGCTTGATGGCGGATGCGGCATGATCTCCAGTAAGTGGTGTTCAGGAAAGTACAGCGGCTGGAAGATGAACAGCAGGAGAGCGGCAGCAGCTAGCGCGCTCAGTGCGGCTGTTTTCAAGGCTGTCTTAGTCTGGATTTCGCTGGTGATCTTGGGCAGCAGTCTATGGAAAATATATACGGAGAGCAGGCCGGTGGCGATCAAGGCGGCGCTCAGCAGGGTTATTTTATCCGAGCGCAGTGCCAGAAAAAACTTAGTAAAGCGGGTGACCAGCGCGTAAGCCCAGCAGACAGTGAAGAAAGCAGTGGCTGCCCAGCGCGCTGTCCTGGAGCTGATCCATCTCATGATCCCTTCGCTGGGGGATGGGTCAGGACGTGGAGATTGTGCTGGCCTGTGTGAATGCGGCATTAATAGCTCCAGGAGGGTCGCACCAATTCAGGTCGCGAGGTTTCGATGCCCTGGGCGAATTTACTGTTGGCGATAAATCGCAAGCACTGCGTTTGCACCAGCTCGCGCAGCCAGTGAGGTTGACTTTTGTTACATTTGATTTCCAAGATGATAACGCCGCGCTGGTGCGCGCGGAAGATCGGCGCAAGCGGGAAAAGTGTTGTGGATTTCACGCTTTGCACCTGGTGGTCGAAGGTGATACGCAGCCCTTGCTGTACGCGTGCGCTGAACCCTTCCCGGCGGTATTCGACCAGGACAAGCGGCACCAGGGTCTTCAGACGTACGTAGCGTTCAAATTCAACCAGCAGCGGATCGTCCAGCGCTGGCCAGTGGTTGCTCTGCATGAACCTGTGGTAATAAGCGGGGGAGATGAAGGTGCCGTGTTTCTCCATGGACATACCTTTTCGGGCTTTCATCTCCACACGGATATCCGGATTTTCCTGCAAGCTGCGTGCGTAAGTGCGGATGCGGAGCTTAGTGCGGTCGCAATCACCGTTCACCTTTTCCTGATAAGCCCGCAGATCAGCGGAATCAAAATACAGGCTGCGCACCAGATAGCGTCCCTGCGGCGCGCTGCTTGTAAATGTATCTGGCCGCATGAACGGGCGGATGGCAGCCCGCACCTGGTGGTACTGCTGTGGATAAAGGCGGTATTTGTATTCAAAACGCCAATTGCCGTTGTCTGGTATATCAGGAAGTAAAGGCACAGTATCTCTCTTCGGGAGGGGATACTACAGCGGCAGGGCCAGCTGGGGCGCCAGCAGGGAAACCTCAGCCACGCCCGGCAGGGCTTTCAGTTCAGTAATGAGTATTTCTGCGCTCTGGCTGGAGAGTTCCGACAGGTGCAGCTCGTATACTAATTCCCAATGTGCGTCCTGAACCTCATACGAGCGTAGACGCGCGTCAATGCTGTGGCGCTGGATAGTTTCGCGGGAGGTGTCGCTCTGGAAGGGTGTCTGCCCGGAGAGCACAAGCACGAAATCGGTGTTGGGAGAGTGTCCATAGCGCACAAAATACAGCGTCACCACGAGCAGCATGATAATGAACGAGGAGACTACCACCACGCCCCAGTTGTAGGTACCAGCACCGAGGCCAATGGCGATGACCCAAAACAGGAAGACCATATCGCGGGTGTCCTTGATGGCGGTACGGAAGCGCACGATGGACAGTGAGCCGATCAAACCGAGAGAGAGCACAAGGTCACCGCGGATATAGAGCATAACCACCGAGACGATGGGTGCCAACAGCACAAGTGCGGCCATGAAGGTGTGTTCGTAGTTGAGGCCGCGGTGGGTGTGTTTGTACAGTCGTGAGACGAGCAACCCCATGATGGCGGCCAGCACCAGCGAAATAAGCGTGTCCTGAAGGTCTGGGCCACTAAGAATAAATTGGTTCAAGAATTCCATGTAATTACCATCCTTTATTGAAAAAATAAACCTTTGATGAGATAGACATATCAATATTTATAGAATTATAAATGAATAAATATGAGTTTATCGATTATTGATAGAGATATATTATGTGCGTGCAATATACTGATCAACCAGGAAGAAAAAGATTATATAACAACTTTTCTATAAAATTGATCACAGATCCTTTTTTATTAGCTAATATTCTAACCCGTTTCCATTCTCAAATATAATCTATCATAATCCCACTCTTCACTAACTTCCATCAGGATTGCGAAAATCAACCGCAAGCACGATTTCTCATTGGGAAACACTCGCAAAACACGGATGAGTCGCTTGATCTCCTGACTGAGCCGCTCTTTCATAAACTTTAGAAGTGTTCAATAAACAACCTCAGTACACGTTCTCACGCTGCCGTGTGCTATATGGCCTTAATGTATGACTTCAATGTTTTGTATGTTATTCAATCACACTTTTTAAAGTGAATCAACATCTTCGGTAATCCCAATCTCTATACCAAACGTCTTTTTCTCTAGAGGCTCTATGGATATTGTTTCATTCTTTTCAATCGCATTTTTTCTTCCCTCTACGTATGTTGTCGCAGGAGAGAAGCCACAGACATATTCTTTGCTCCTCATCATCTTCCACTGCAAAAATACAGGTAATTGCCGAGTATCATATTTCAGATATACGCCCATACCCTTTTTGCCTAGCTGAGGATTAAACAAACAAACACTTGCTTGCCCATCATCTGCATCAAAGGTATGGTAAAAGCATTCTTCCTCTATGCCATCGACTGGTTCTGAAAAGCTATCAAACGAACTTAATCCTTTTTTCGCAGATTCCGTTCTTGGCCAAGAATCTTCTAGGTGGGGAAATATCAATTTTGAACACGAATCCAAAAACGGAAATCCCAGGTTGATATGGTATAAAAGCATCAAGGGCACGCTAGCAAAATCTCTGTTTTCAACTGTATCGGTGATAGTAAGCTTGTTAGACCCCAAACGTGTCCGGATTTTTCGTTCCATTACCAGATCCTCTGCATAAAATCGCGAATGCATGATTTTTCCGGATATCTCAAAATATAGCTCGCCTTCATCCCAATATTCTCTTTTGGACACCATTTCCGCAGGCATATTGGCGATTTCTCCATGCACACCATATTCTCTGCCGTCCACAACACAATCTGCGCCAATATTATTCAAACCGCTTGTTGTCACAAGACCGCCATAAAAACTGTCTAAGAACCCCTTGGCCTTGTTTTCCAAAAAATATTCGGGGGCACGAAGACCGGATTTGGATATATATCCAAATGGTAAGCCCTTATATGATGCCTGCCCAATATCGAGGCATCTGGAGCTTAAAATTGTGAACTTCAAGTCTCCTGCATCCACGTCAATAGCGTCTACACCTTTTGCCCTGCCCGAATTAAATGTGTATTCTTTTATTCCACCAATCTGCGAAAGACTGCCAGTTTTTTTCATTAACTCTTCTTTGCTGTATTCTCTGTTAAAAACTTTTACCATTTGGGTTCCTCCAGATAGAATCGTATTATAACCACTTAAAAATTTTCACCACATCCACCATCGCCAGCACATTTTTTACTGGTATGTCTGGTGTCATCGCATGCGTTGGCGCGAAAATAAACCCGTCGTCATGCCCCATGGCATCAAGTATATACAGTACCATCTCCTTATATTTATTGAGTAAGGCTCTCCTAAAATAGTACCATCGATAAATTGACACAATGGACATGTGAATCTACTGGCTCTTACTTAGTTAATCGCGCGATCGAATTGCGCCAAAAATAAAAGTATGCTTCCCAAAAGACGCTTTGATTACTATGTTCGTACACCCAACCCCGAAAGACTATAATAATCAAGAGAACCTGCGCGACTTTACACAACCAGAGTTTATTGACCGGGTTTATGTTATTAGAAAGTAAATATATTTTGGGGTACCACGAATGGTAACTAATCAATATGTTTCAATCAACGAATTACGCATAAGCCTTATTGATGAGATCATCAAATCAGTGGGGCTGCCGCGCACGCCCTTCTGGCGAAAGGTTTTTTCGCCTATTTTCTGGCTGCCCACCGACCGCTTCTCACGATTTGGGTCAAATTTTGATAAGTTAGTTGCAAAGAGCGGTTTTAACAAAGCTATTAAAAATGCACTAACTTTCTTTGTAGGTGATGTGGAGGTGCACGGTGGGGATAATATCCCCAAGAAAGGCCCCCTGCTTGTGGTGTCCAATCATCCTGGTACGTATGACGCGGTAGTGATTGCTGCGCAATTACCCCGTGATGATGTGAGGATCGTTTCAAGTGGTATTCCCTTCATTCAAAAAATGAGAAACGCAAACCGCCATTATTTCTTTTGCACGTTTAATTACATACGGCATGATCGCTTTCGTGCTGCCGCTTTCACTAATCTCCTCCAATCCAAATGCTTTCGAGAAAGTGATCTTGGGAATGTCATTGAATTTTCTTCTAAAGACAATTTGATCAATGACCTGAAGGAACTCAGCTATGCGCTGCTGATCCCGCCAATGTTTACGCAGCCGCGTGAGCGGATTTTTTATATATTTAGCTGAAAGCACATTGCTC
>Ga0255391_1027_pt1 | contig 12155 bp, 7 predicted proteins | sample ANMaggSeSYBR01J5_FD_182121 | JGI IMG/M metagenome (GOLD analysis project Ga0255391, IMG submission 182121) | Sediment cell enrichment communities from methane seep in Santa Monica Basin, California, United Staets - ANME aggregate JGI... | ecosystem: Environmental > Aquatic > Marine > Cold seeps >...
AACAAATTAAAATGAAAATTATTAGAATTACAACAGGTTTAAGCGTTACAATTACAGCAATGTTTTTGTTTGTTGCATGTGATCAGATTACAAGTTCAAAGAAAGAGGTAAAACTCGAAAATGAATTGGATAGTGTAAGCTATGCTATCGGAATTGATGTTGCAACGAATGTCAAAAAAAGCGGGTTCGAGGAAATTAATGCTGATGCTATTGCTAAAGGCTTTGAAGATATTTTTAACGAAACCGAGCCTCTGATAGAACCGACTGTTGCAAACAATTATGTCAGGGATTATTTCAACAAGGTCAGGACGATGAAAGCAGAAAAAAACCTAAAAGAAGCGGAAGAATTTCTTGCAGAAAATGGGAAGAAAGAAGGTGTCGTCACTACTGAAAGCGGCTTACAATACAAAATTATAGAGGAAGGTGACGGACCAAAACCTGAAGCGACTGATATGGTTAAGGTGAATTACAAAGGCACATTGATAAACGGAGAAGAATTTGACAGCACAGCCGAAGGAAATCCTGCACAATTCAGGGTAAACGGTGTAATCAGCGGATGGATCGAAGCATTACAATTGATGCCAACCGGATCAAAATGGATATTGTATATTCCTCCCGGAATAGCTTATGGAGAAAACCCACGCCCCGGAGGTATTATAGAGCCAAATGATTTGCTAATTTTCGATATCGAATTAGTTGAAATCGTTGATAAAAAATAAATGAACCTTCACGAATACCAGGGAAAATCCTTATTGAAAAAATTCGGTGTTTCAGTGCCTAAAGGAATTGTTGCACTGTCGCCCGATGAAGCAATGGTCGCAGCCAAAAAGCTGAAAAATCAAACAGGAACGAAAAAATGGGCGGTAAAAGCCCAGATACATGCAGGCGGACGAGGAAAAGGCGGTGGTGTAAAAATTGCCGAAACATTGGATGAGGTACATGAATTTACCGACAGGATCATCGGGATGCAGCTTATTACACCCCAAACCGGACCTGAGGGAAAAAAAGTCAGAAAAGTCCTTGTTGAACAGAATATTTATTACCCGGGCAAATCCGAAACACAGGAGTTTTACATGTCTATTCTTTTAAACAGGCAAACAAGCAGGAACATGATTATGTATTCGCCCCGTGGAGGAATGAATATTGAACATGTTGCCAAGGAAACGCCGGAAGAAATCTTTACTGAGGAAATTGATCCTAAGATCGGGTTACAAACATTCCAGGCAAGAAGGATCGCTTTCAACCTCGGACTTAGTAACAACGCTTTTAAAGAAATGGTGAAGTTTGTATTGGCGCTGTACAAAGCATACATTGGTGTTGATGCCTCCCTTTTCGAAATCAACCCTGTTATCAAAGCTGCTAACGACAAAATCTTCGCTGCCGATTCAAAAGTAGTAATAGATGACAATTCATTGGTACGCCATCCTGATATTGCCGAATTGCGCGATTTTGACGAGGAAGACCCGATAGAGATAGAAGCCGGTCGTTATAACCTGAGTTATGTTAAACTTACGGGTAATGTCGGGTGCATGGTAAATGGTGCCGGGCTTGCAATGGCTACTATGGATATTATCAAACTGTCGGGTGGCGACCCGGCTAACTTCCTCGATGTAGGCGGAGCAGCCGATTCGAAACGTGTGGAAGAAGCCTTCAGGATCATTCTGAAAGACCCGAATGTTAAAGCTATCTTTGTGAATATATTCGGAGGTATTGTCAGATGCGACAGCGTTGCTCAGGGTATTGTGGATGCTTATAAAAGAATCGGTAAAATTAACATTCCGATCATTGTCAGGTTGCAAGGTACTAATTCAGACGAAGGAAAGAGAATAATTGACGAATCAGGATTAAAAGTTCATTCTGCCATTCGTTTTCAGGAAGCTGCCGATAAAGTGAAAGAAATGCTTACCTGATAATAAACTTGATATTCGGATTTGAATATAACAAAACCTGTCAAACAAAAAATTCTATTTATGCAGGACATTTTGCCCATTACGAAGATATCACATATACAATCAATGCTTTAAAAATACCTTTATTGCTAAGGGCTAATATTGGAAATAATATAACAGGATTTGCAGATTTAGGATTTTTCGGAGATATAGTTTCAGAACTCCTGACCCACTATAAAGATTCATGTCGTGATTTTGTAAAACATGATCAAATCTGTACCGGGATATTTGGTCTTAGTTTCATTCAACAGGTTGCAAACTTTTTTAATAGCGTTATTCATTCTTGAACTTGATTGTGAGTATAGCTTAACAGTGAGTTGATTATTTTGATAATCGGGGATAATATCTCCCTAAAATTATGGACCGGCACTAATTATAATTGAAGTAAAGGGTGGAATTGTAATTTTGTTATTCTCCGGTTGTATTTCGGCAGATAAGCTCGTCAGGATTACCTTTTTTAAGGAAGAAGCCTTTTCGGGTAACGAAATCTTAATTTCATTTTTGGAAATATTATGCAGTATTAAAAGTGTTTCATCTTCAAAATTCCTGTAATAGGAAATCAACCCGGGATTTTTTACAGTAGCCGGTAATATATCGCCATAACGCAATGATTTATATGATTTGCGAAGTTTTATCAATTTTTTATAATGATTGAATAAAGAAAGCTTATCAGCTCTTTGTTCATTAAGCGATGGAACATTTTCCTGAATTGAATACTCCGGTTCCTCCCATGTTGTCTGACAAGAGTCTTTTGTATTATAATCCCAGGGAAATGGCTCCCTAATAAATTCGTCAGGTTTTTCGCCCGTCATGCCGAGTTCCTCTCCATAGTAAATAAATGGTATTCCGGGAAGTGTAAGCAATAATGACGCTGCTACCTTAGCTTTTCTAATATCTCCATTGAATTCGCTCATCACACGGTTTTGATCATGGTTTGTCAGGAATATGGCATCGTAAAAGCCGGGTTCGCACTCCAGGTATAATTCCCTTGTTTGTATAAGTTGTTCTACTATCCCGCTATCCGTTTCTTCTTTTATCGTTTTAATAATAGCAAAACTTAAGTCGAAATTAAATCCGGCATGAATTCCTTTTTCGAGAAAAGGAGCAACGATAATATCTTCACCCCAAATCTCTCCAACCATAAAAAAATCCGGTTTTACCTTTTGCATCTCCATTCTGAACTCTTGCCACCATAAATAATTCTTTTCAACTTTTTCTTCAGGAAATATAAATCTAACAGCATCAAGTCTGAAACCGTCTATTCCAATTTCCCCAAGCCAGAATTTGCCAATATTGATAATTTCTTTTCTTACATCACGATTATCGAAATTCAGGTCGGGCATTTCGTGCCAAAAAAATCCGTAATATTTCTCATTATCAATTATACTTCCGGCTGAATCATTTACTTTATGCCAATGATGCGGCTCTTTTGAGATGAGTTCTTTATCAGATGTCCATACATAATAGTCTCTGTATTTGTTGATTTTTTTTTTCGAAAAATTGATAAACCACGGATGGTATGAAGATGTGTGATTAACTACCAGATCAATAATAATCCTGATATTTCTTTTATGAGCTGCGTCAACAAGGTTTTTGAAATCCTCAATTGTTCCATAATCCGAATGAACCGAATAATAGTCGGTAATGTCGTATTTATGATATGTTGGAGAGGGGTGAACAGGCATTAGCCAGATACCTTCAATACCAAGTTCTTCGAGATAATCGAGTTTAGATATCAATCCCTTAATATCGCCAACTCCATCTCCGTTTGAATCTGCATAAGACTGGAGAAAAATTTCGTAGAAAATAATATTAGGATAATGATATTTTAGGTCTTCTGATTGTCTATCTTGTGTTTGGCATGAAATCATAAAAAGAATAATAAGCAGAGTGTTTTTCATAATTATTGTTTTATTTAAAGGGCGTAAACGCCCTGTTTGTTTTAAACGTTATTTCAATCACAGGGATAAATCCCTGAGTTACGGATTATTCATCGTTTATATAGATAAAAAAAACCCGGACAGGACCTGACCGGGTTCATATAAAACATTTAAGTTTTAATTAGTGTCCATTAATAAACTTATAAAAAGACACAAATTTCACAAATTTACACGAATTAAATTAGTGAAATTCGTGTCAAAAACATTTTCAATTTAAGACTCTGTGTATGGACACAAATTAGTTCTTTATAAATTTTGTTGATTGAACACTACCGTTATTGTGAACAGTTACAAAATAAATACCACTTGTTAAGTCTGCTGTGTTAATAGTAACAACAGGAGTTGAAATTTTATCAACTGTTTTAATCAATTCACCAACAACATTGTAAACTTCAATTTTGTTTGCACCATCCAGTTTCTCTATGGTAAGCATATTTTCAACAGGGTTTGGATAGAATTCGAAAGACATTTCATGAATTTCAGCTATTCCAACAGTTTCTAATGGAATAAAGAAATCCATACAAGTAGTGTCGTTTTCAAAATCTCTGCCGTCTTTGTCCCAGGTTCCATCATTAAATACACAGCAAATTTTAGTAATAGCTAATGTGTTTGTGTCAGGAATTCCAAAATATGTAAATGGAGTAAAAGTGATAGAATAAGATTCGTCTCCATTTGGAAGCAAAGCATTAACTGTACCGTCAGCTCCATTTTCAGTCCATTCAATAACATATTGCCATATAGATCCGTCCTCAAAACCCACTCCTCCGTGCATAACAACTGTATCAACCCCTTCTAGGGAAGCTGATTGAAAGCATGCATCAGGAACATAAAGTGTAAGAGTAAGTTCATCATTGGCTGTCGCATTTGGCGGATCAATGGTAATAGCCGCAGGCATCTGTGCCATTACAAATGTTCCCATAGCTAAGAACATTAAAAGTGCAGTAATTCTTAATGTAAATTTTTTCATAAGTTTTAATTTTTTGTTTATAAATTATTGATTATCTAAAGTGCAAATTTATAAATAAAAAGTATTACAAATAACTTTTATTTAGATATATTTAATTTTTTTACTTTTGTACAATTGATTTTCACACAAAATAAAAATTAATTAATCAAATATTTTATTATGGTAAAACATTTATCCGCAAAATTACTTTTGCTCCTGTCGTTACTATTTCTATGTTATATGACAGGTTTCGCACAAACTGGCGAAGTTACCGGAACGGTAACTGATGCTACAGATGGACAAACATTACCGGGAGTTACCATTTTAATTAAAGGTACAACTATTGGTACAGCAACCGATGTTGAAGGTAATTACACCATCATTGTAGAACCTGATGCAATTCTTGTATTCTCATATATAGGCTATGAAACACAGGAAATCATGGTTCAGCCTAATACTATAGTTAATGTTGCCCTTAATGTCGGGCTGGCAGACTTAGAAGAATTTGTTGTGATTGGCTATGGTGTTCAAAAAAAGGAAGATGCAACCGGTTCTATTACAGCTATTAATACTAAAGCGTTCAACACAGGGGCTATTACGGCTCCTACAGAACTGATTACAGGTAAAATTGCAGGTGTTCAGATTACAAATGGAGGTGGTGCTCCGGGTAGCGAAACAACTATTCGTATCAGGGGCGGGTCTTCACTTTCGGCAAGCAACGATCCGTTGTTCGTAATCGATGGTGTTCCGGTTGATAATGAGGGAATTTCAGGTATGAGAAACCCATTGAATACCATCAACCCAAATGACATTGAAACATTCACTGTTTTAAAGGATGCGTCGGCGACAGCAATTTATGGTTCAAGGGCATCCAACGGGGTTATTATAATCACCACTAAAAAAGGAGTAAAGGGAAAAGATGGTAAACCGTTTCATCTTAGTTATAACGGAAATTTTTCATTATCTACTCCTACTAAAAAAATTGATGTTTTGAGTGCCGGCGAATTCCGTGATCTGATTAAAGAGCGATATCCGAAATCATGTGATACATGTCCTCCGAGTCCCCAGGTTGCTATGTTAGGTAATCAGAGCACAAACTGGCAGGATGAGATTTTTAAGAATGCTTTTGGTATGGATCATTACCTGAGTTTATCAGGTGCTTATAAAATACTTCCTTACAGATTTTCAGCAGGATATTCCGACCAGGATGGTATCCTTAAAACAGATAACCTGAAAAGGACAACACTTTCGGCGGCTTTGAATCCTACATTGTTTAATAATCATCTTCAAATTAATTTCAATGTAAAAGGCATGTTTATTAAAAATAAATTTGCTGACCGAGGTGCAATTGGGGCTGCTATGCAATTTGATCCGACAAAACCTGTTACTAGTGATTCACTTTATACAGTTTATTATAATGATGCTACCGGGCAACCAGATTCCTTAAATACATATTATGGAGGATATTACACATTGACGCAGGCAAATGGTGCGCCAGTAGATCTAGCTACATCAAACCCTGTTGCTTTATTAAATTTAAGAGATAACATATCGGATGTCAACCGGTTAATCGGTAATATCCAGTTGGATTATAAATTCCATTTTTTTCCTGACTTGAGGGCTAATTTGAATCTTGGATACGATCGTTCAAAAAGTGAAGGATCAGTTTACGTTCCCGAATATGCCCCATGGGTATTTGATGCGTTAAATACTGGCGGTATTGATAGGATATATGATCAAGAGAAGAAAAATGAGCTCCTGGATTTTTACCTGAACTATGTTAAATATATAGATAATATTAAAAGTAAGTTTGATGTTATGGCTGGTTATTCATGGCAGCATTTTTGGAGAAAGGGTTCAGCTTACGAAACCAACATTTTTCTGTATCAGGATCCAGCTAAGAGAATAATAAATGAAGATTCAGATTATGCAACAGAAAGTTACCTGATTTCATTTTTCGGACGTTTTAATTATTCATTCAAAGATAAGTATCTTTTAACCTTCACATTGCGTAATGATGGTACATCAAGATTTTCACCGGATACCCGCTGGGGTTTGTTCCCGTCGGTTGCACTTGCATGGAAAATTCTTGATGAACCCTGGATACAAAATGCGAATATATTGTCGCAGTTAAAACTCAGGGCTGGATATGGTATCACAGGACAACAAAATATCAACCAAGGTGATTATCCATACCTGCCAATATATACTTACAGTCAAACAAATGCACAGTACCAGTTCGATACAACATTTATTATAACTTTACGACCGGAAGGGTATGACGCAAACATCAAATGGGAAAAAACCACAACATACAATATAGGTTTGGATTACGGATTTGCTGACGACAGGTTTTACGGTTCATTGGATTTTTACTATAGAAAAACAGAAGACCTGCTTAACGTAATTCCAGTACCTGCCGGAACAAATTTAACCAACTATATTCTTACCAATATCGGGGACATGGAAAACAAAGGTGTTGAATTCTCAATCACAACCAGACCCATTGTTAAGGAAAACCTTTTATGGGAAGTTAGTTTCAATGCCACCTACAACAAAAATAAAATTACCAAGCTTACAGCAACAGATGATCCGGAATATCTCGGTGTGGCAACCGGAGGCATTTCAGGTGGTATCGGTAATACCGTTCAGATGCATAGTGTTGGGTATTCTGCCAGTTCATACTTTGTTTACGAACAGGTTTACGATGCCAATGGAAACCCGATTGAAGGAATGTATGTTGACAGGAATGGCGATGGTGAGATTACCGATGATGACAGGTATCATTACAAAGACCCGGCAGCAGATTTCTACTTTGGAATTTCATCTCACCTGCAATACAAAAACTGGAATTTTTCATTTGCCGGACGTGCTAATTTCGGCAACTATGTGTATAATAACGTAAGTTCTGAAAATGGTGTGTACCAAAGACTTTATCGTCCGGAGGGTCCATACTTAGGCAACGTTACTTCTGATGTAACAACTATTAATTTTGTAACACCACAATATTTATCAAACTACTTTGTTCAGGATGGTTCCTATTTCAGAATGGATAATATCAGACTTAGTTACCTATTCAATAATATAATCAACGATAAATTAAGCCTTAGCATATCAGCAACGGTAAACAATGCATTTGTGATTACGAGATACAAAGGACTTGATCCTGAAATCCACGGAGGTATTGACAACAGGATTTATCCTCGTCCAAGAGTTTATGTGTTAGGAATTAATCTTCAGTTTTAATAAAATTATAAAATTAAATAATCATGAAAAAAAGTATATATAAAATAATAGTTAGTGCAGGGTTTCTTTTAGTATTTTCATCCTGCTTAAAAGACTTAGATACAGTACCCATTGATCCGGATCAGGTTACGGCAGCAAGTGTATATGACGATCCTGCTTCATATAAACAAGTTCTGGCAAAATTATATGCCGGTTTGGCAGTATCAGGTCAGAGAGGTCCGGATGGAAATTGTGACCTCAGAGGTCTCGACGAAGGCTTTGGTCAGTATTTAAGGGGTTACTGGTATCACCAGGAGCTTACTACTGATGAGGCTGTGATATCATGGGATGACCAAACAATAAAGGATTTACATTGGCAAACATGGGGTTCAAGCGATGTGTTCATTGCAAACTTCTATTACAGGATATTTTATCAAATCTCGCTATGTAACGAATTTATACGTGAAACAACCGATGAAAAACTTGATGATCGTGACGTAACCGGCGATTTGAGAACAGACATTGAGTTCTTCCGCGCAGAAGCCCGTTTCCTTAGAGCATTGAGTTACTGGCATGCACTGGATTTATTCGGAAATGTGCCATTTGTTACAGAAGATGACGAGGTAGGTGCATTCTTCCCCGAACAGATTCAAAGACCAGCCCTTTATGCTTATATCGAAGGAGAATTGAAAGCCATTGAGGGTCTTATGATCGATGCAAGGCAAAATGAATATGGACGTGCTGATAAAGCTTGCGTTTGGATGCTGCTCGCAAAACTATATTTGAATGCAGAAGTTTACAAAGGTCAGGCACAGTATTCCGAGTGTCTGACTTATTGTAATAAAATAATAAATGCAGGATATTCAATCCAACCCAGTTATCAGCACCTTTTCCTAGCAGATAATGCTTTCTTAAACGAAGTTATTTTTCCGGTTAATTTTGATGGTATGCATACCAGGACCTGGGGAGGTACAACCTTTATCATTCATGCTGCCGTTGGAGGCAGTATGGAACCGGCAGAATTTGGTATTGGTGGTGGCTGGGCAGGAACACGTACAACCAGTGCATTCGTTAATATGTTTGATGATATTTCAGGAAATACTGATAGCCGTGCTATGTTCTATACCGATGGGCAGAATTTGGAAATCGAGAATATTTCTATATTCGAAGATGGTTATGCCATTACAAAATGGAAAAACGTAACAAGTGCAGGGGCTCCTGGTTCAGATGACGTTTTTTCTGATACTGATTTCCCGATGTTCAGGCTTGCTGATGTATATCTGATGTATGCCGAAGCAGTATTGAGAGGAGGTTCAGGGGGCGACCAGGCTACTGCTTTAGACTATGTGAATGCTTTGAGACAACGGGCTTACGGTGATAACTCCGGCGATGTTTCTCAGATTGACTTGCAATTCATCCTCGACGAAAGAGCACGTGAGCTTTACTGGGAATGCCAGAGAAGAACAGACCTGGTTAGATATAATAAGTTTACAGGTGGTGAATATTTATGGCCATGGAAGGGCAATGTAAAAGAAGGTACAGCTACCAACGACAAATATAACTTGTTCCCAATTCCGGCTGCTGACATAACTGCTAATCCGAATCTTACTCAAAATCCCGGTTACTAAAATTAAATTTATAAAACATTTAGATATGAAAAAGCTAACATTAATATTCATTACAATAATAGGACTTGGCTTGCTTATCTCTTGTGAAAAAGAGTTAAGGGAACCGGTTTTGGATATGAACCTTACTGAAAAAAATGCTATTACTAACCCTGCAGATGGTTCTTCTTATGTATTGACAAAAGACGAGGCAGATAGTGTTTTTACAAATTTCCAATGGTCTGCTATAAATTATAATCTATATAATCTTGAAAATACTAAGTATGCCTTGCAAATGGACATTGCAGACAGTAATTTTATAAATGCACGTAATCTTGTAACTACAACAAATACCTCTTTTGAGATAACAGTTGGTGCTATGAACCAGAAACTTATGGGGATGGAGATTTCTCCTGATACAGCACATAATGTTGAATTCAGGGTTTTTGCATACATCAATACCGATACGGATTATTCGGATGTTTATTCCAATCCGATTACCTTAACAGTTACGCCTTATGAACCTCCCTCACCTACGACTCCGTCATTATGGATACCCGGAGATTACCAGGGATGGGATCCTGCGAGTGCACCGCAAATATACAGCTATACAAACGATGGTGTTTACAAAGGATATATGTATATGCCGGAAGGCGGTACGTATGAGTTTAAATTTACATCTGCTCCCGACTGGGACCATACCAACTTCGGTTATGCAGGAGAAGGTTTACTGGATACTGATCCGGAGGCAGGTAATCTTTCTATAGAGGGTCCGGGTGGATATTCAGTTGTGGTAGATACCGTTGCCCTTACATGGACACATGAGCTTGAAAACTGGGGTGTAATCGGTGAATGGCTTGCTTGGGCTGATGACATTGATATGTTGTGGGATGATGAGAATCAATACCTGTATGTTACTGTTGAAGATATTCCTGCAGCAGAAAATCAAAGGTTTAAATTCAGGGCTAATGATTCATGGGACGTAAACCTTGGGGCAAAAGATCCCGATGATGGAACATTGGTTCAGGGTGGAGCAGATATTCCAATTCCCGATGGAGGTACTTTAAAATTCATCCTCATATTTACTACTGCTGAACCCACCTATGAGGTACAATAAAATTAGGTGCTGATTGTTTTACTATCATACAAAAGGGCTGTTTCAAAAGACAGCCTTTTTTAATATTTTTATCCTATGACTTCTGTCATAGGTTATAATCAGGACATGCCTTCGGCATTTTTTGTCCCGTTAGGGACATTCTGTTTGTAACCCTGAACGACTGACGAAGGAAGGAGTTCGGGGGAAATAATAAAAAATAACATAGTCCCGTTAGGGATGGCCTTCCTTTATTAAAAATCCCGAATTCACGTTACTATATTGTGTCCGTCCATAATATCAAGAGAAAACTTAAATGAAAGTAAAAATCAAAAAAAATAAATACCAAAATTCCCCATTTTAGGGGGGAAACAGGGGGGGTAAAATTAGCAATATATTTATTTTTTTTTTGATTTTTATGACTTTATGGACGGACAATATATTATATTCGTATTCAACCGGAAGATCAGGTCTTATAAAAACAACAAAATAAATCTTTGTAACTTAAAGACTTTAATTTTATATAATTTTGTCACGAAAATAAAGTTATTATATATAAAAAAATATGAAATCAATGAAATTAAATGTACTGCTTTTTTTCGTGTTATTTATTCAACTGAATGGTTTTAGCCAAATAGTAACTACCGACCCTGAATATCCAACTCAGGATGCTTTATGTATTGTCTATTTTGATGCTACCGGAACTGATCTACAAGGATACACCGGCGATGTTTATGCACATACCGGCGTTACGGTAAATGGTACTCAATGGCAATACGTTATTAGCGATTGGAACACCAACATTGACAAAGCTAAGTTGACCAACATCGGTATTGACATCTATCAATTGGATATTACTCCCACTATAAGGGAATATTATGAAGTACTTGATTCCTTAGACATTATTTCTGAAATGTGTTTTGTTTTCAGAAGCTCTGATGGTGGTACTCAAACACACCCTGATATTTTTATTGATGTTTACGGATCAGAATTAATTGTGGTAATTCAAAAACCTGAGTTGTCCGGTTTCCTTGTTGAACTCAACGAACCTATAGAAGTAATGGCAACAAGTCCTTTAGCCGATAGTATGTTTTTATATGTAAATGATGTGGAGGTAAAGGCAATAGCGGATATTGTTTTAAATGATACAATCCTGGCGGATAATTTTGGTTCTTACTGGGCTGAACAATGGGTAAAAGTAATGGCTAAAAATGAGACCGATATGGTTGTTGATTCTTTTTCTTATATTGTAATTCCGGAATCGCCTGTTGCAGAATTACCCGAAGGTGTTATTGACGGTATTAATTATATTGATGAGTCAACAGTTATTTTATCCTTATATGCCCCTGAAAAAAACTACGTATTTGTTGTGGGTGATTTCAACGACTGGGAGGTTGG
>Ga0255391_1029_pt1 | contig 12066 bp, 10 predicted proteins | sample ANMaggSeSYBR01J5_FD_182121 | JGI IMG/M metagenome (GOLD analysis project Ga0255391, IMG submission 182121) | Sediment cell enrichment communities from methane seep in Santa Monica Basin, California, United Staets - ANME aggregate JGI... | ecosystem: Environmental > Aquatic > Marine > Cold seeps >...
CTGAAATTTTTGTTCAGGTTAAAAATGGTATCATTTCGTCCTTTCCTATGAAAGGCACCATTGATGCGAACATAAAAAATGCTGAACAGATTATATTGAATAACAAAAAGGAAACGGCAGAACATAACACCATAGTTGACCTGATAAGAAATGACCTGAGCATGGTTGCTAAAAATGTACGGGTGGAAAAGTTCAGATATATTGATAAAATAAAAACTCACGAAAAAGAGTTTATTCAAACCAGTTCGAAAATCACCGGTGAACTACCCGACAACTGGAAAGAAAAGATAGGGGATATTTTTATGCCTTTGCTGCCTGCCGGCTCAATCAGCGGCGCACCCAAGAAAAAAACAGTGGATATAATTAAAGAGTCGGAACAATATAACCGGGGATATTTTACGGGTGTTTTCGGTTATTTTGACGGAGAAAAATTCGACAGCGCCGTAATGATACGATTTATCGAGATAATCGGTAACGAAATCTATTTTAAAAGCGGCGGCGGTATCACCTGCTTTAGTAACTGTGAATCGGAATACAACGAAATGATAGATAAAGTGTATGTGCCTATTGTTTGAAACTATAAAAGTAAAAAACAAAAACCTGCAAAACATCGAATACCATAACAGCAGGCTTAACAGGTCGAGGAAAGAGCTTTTCGGAGCTGACGATTTTATTTATCTTGAAAATATTATTAAAATTCCTTCTTCCCTTTCGGATGATGTTTATAAATGCCGTGTGATTTACGATAAGAAGATTGAAAAAATTGAGTTTGAACCTTATAAGCCCAGAATAATTCGTTCATTGAAACTTGTCGAGTGTAACGATATTGAATATAGCTTTAAGTATCACGACAGATCAATGATAAATGAATTGTTTGAAAAAAGAGGAGATTGCGATGATATTTTAATCATCAAGAACGGCAGAGTTACCGATACTTCCGTTTCAAATATTATATTATTTAATGGTAAACAATGGGTAACACCCTCGCACCCGCTACTTTTCGGAACGAAAAGACAAAAATTGCTGGATGAAGGTAAAATAATTTCTAAAAAAATAAAATCCGAAGACATTTCAAAATATCAAGGTGCAAGGCTCATTAATTCTATGCTCGATCCGGAAGATGGATTTTTGTTGAGTTTTTTTTAATAAATATTTATTCATTCTCTCCAAATACATTTATAATTTAGCGAGTTATAAAATTCTGTTATGATGTCTATAAAAAAATATTTTTTAATCCTGCTTTTGCCCCTGATATTTTCGTGTAACAAGCCAAAAGACAGCTTTGAAGCAATTGTGCCTTCGCCTGATTCAAGGATACATGTTTATTTTAATCTGAATAAGGGTGAACCGTATTATTTGGTATATTATAATAAAGAGATTGTCATTGGCTGGTCGTCTCTCGGTTTTGTTTTAAAAGATAATGATTCTCTGATTGACGGATTTGTCCTTACTGCCAGGAAAACCAGGTCTGTTAATGAAATCAGGGATACGGTTTTGGGCGATTTTTTTTCGGTTAAAAGTAAATATAATGAACTTACTATATCCCTGCAGCAAGAAGGTGCCTTAGGCAGGAAATTCGATATTGTTTTCAGAGTATTTAACAATGGTATAGGCTTCAGGTATGTTTTTCCCGAACAGGAAGGACTGACGAATGTTGATATCGTTTCGGAAGAAACTGAGTTTAAGCTTGGTTCGGATGGCATTGCCTGGTGGATACCTGCTGATTCCATAGGTTACGAACGTCTTTATCATAACACATCTGTTAAAGAGATTGAAACGGTAAATACACCTGTTACATTTGAATTAAAAAATGGTTTGTATGTTTCAATACATGAAGCCAACCTGGCTGATTATGCAAGAATGACACTAAAAAGAGATGAGGAAGATGAACTTGAATTTGATTGTTATTTGGTTCCTTTTCCTGACGGAATAAAAGTAAAAACGAAGATACCTTTTAAAACCCCATGGAGAATCATTCAAATTGTGAATGAACCCGAAAAACTGATTGAATCAGGATTGATGCAGTAAAAAAAAGACTATGTTGGTAAAAGTTGCTCCTTAGACGCCTGATAAACCTACCCGTTCATTGAGATCAGGAATTCTTCATTAGTTTCAGTAAATCTCATTTTATCTTTTAAAAATTCCATAGCTTCAAGCGGGTTCATATCTGCGAGATGATTTCTTAATATCCATATCCTTTGCAGTTGCTCTTTATCAATCAGTAAATCCTCCCTTCTTGTACTTGAGGCAACAATGTCAATAGCAGGATAAATTCGTTTATTTGACAATTTTCTGTCTAATTGAAGTTCCATATTACCTGTACCTTTAAACTCTTCGAATATCACTTCATCCATTTTTGAACCGGTATCAGTCAGCGCCGTAGCAATTATTGTAAGCGAACCGCCGTTCTCAATTTGCCTGGCAGCGCCAAAGAAACGTTTAGGCTTTTGTAAAGCATTAGCCTCAACACCACCCGACAGAACTTTACCTGATGCCGGAGCAACAGTATTATAAGCTCTTGCCAAACGAGTGATTGAATCGAGCAATATTACAACATCATGTCCGCATTCAGTCATTCTTTTTGCTTTTTCCAAAACAAGGTTTGCAATTTTAACATGCCTTTCTGCAGGTTCGTCAAATGTTGAAGAAATTACTTCAGCTTTAACGTTTCTTGCCATATCTGTAACCTCTTCAGGTCTTTCGTCAATCAGCAAAACTATCAGGTAAGTTTCAGGGTGATTCGAGGCAATGGCATTAGCTATTTCTTTGAGCAAGACTGTTTTTCCTGTTTTTGGCTGTGCTACAATCAGTCCTCTTTGTCCTTTCCCTATAGGAGAAAACATATCGATAATCCTGGTGGAATGGGTTTCTTCAGGGTGTCCGGTAAGGTTATATTTTTTTTCAGGGAATAAGGGAGTGAGAAAATCAAATGGAATCCTGTCGCGTATATCTTCAGCTTTTCTTCCGTTTATTTTTTCAACTTTAATAAGCGGGAAGTACTTTTCACCGTTTTTTGGCGGACGAATACTTCCTTTTACGGTATCACCGGTCTTTAACCCGAAAAGTTTGATTTGTGATTGTGATACGTAAATATCATCAGGTGAATTAAGGTAATTGTAATCCGAAGACCTGAGAAAACCATATCCGTCCTGCATAATTTCCAAAGCTCCTTCACTTGATACCAATCCTTCAAATTCAAAGGAGTACTCATCTTTCTTTTTCTCATAGGGTTTGCCCCTTTGTGCCCTTTCAGGTCGGGTTTGCCTTTCATATTTTCTCTCCTTTTTATCCTCCGGCTCCTTTTTATCCTCCGGCTCTTTTTTATCCTCCGGCTCTTTTTTATCCTCCGGCTCTTTTTTATCCTCCGGCTTTTTATTACCTGAGAGTATTTCTCCTTCCAATCTATCAGTTGTTTTTGGAACATCAGGCTCATCTTTCTTTACTGCAGCTTCAGGTATTTCCGTGAACAAATCCGTATCAGATTTTTTTGTATCTTCCTTTTTTGATACTGATGATGTTTTGTCAAATATATTAGTTGAAGCTACTTTTTTTACCGGTTCATCTTTAACTCGTTTTCTTTTACCTTTGAATTTCTTTTCCTTTTTTTCTTTATCAATGACCTCCTGTGAAGGATGAAGAGCCTGGTAGTCTAAAATTTTATAGACCAAATCTTGTTTCTTTAAACCTTCGTACTTAACAATCTGAAGTTTTTTTGCAATCTCTCTTAAATCAGACACCAATTTTCCATTAAGCTCAATTATATCATACATGTAGATTAATTTTTTGATTTTTTAAAATGTGTTCGTTAAAAAAGTATTAATAATAACTTATTTATGGATTAATATTATATGGGAAATATTTTAAACGTTTGAATTATCTATCCTGCTTTAGTGTATCTCCAACAAATTTGTCAGTAACATTATTACGTATGAAGAAAAATTATTTACGAAATTCATTAGGGAATTAAATGCGCTGCAAATATATAAAATATTTTATTATCCAAGCAATTATATAAAATAATTAACAATGCAAAAATCTATATCCTTAATTTATTTTAATTTTTGTTTCATTTTTATTGTTTTGGTACAAATCTAAAGCAACGATAATTGCAATGAATCCCCAAACAGGTACTGAAGCCTTGTCAGAATCAAGGAAATTATTCAAAAAGCCATGAACGAAGTAAGAAATCAATCCTATTACAATTGTGAGGCTGATTATTTTTATTTCTCGATTAACCGCTTTTCGGTAAACTTTTAATCCTGTATAAATTGCGAAAACAACAATTAGAATTACCGAGAGCATTCCAATTATCCCACTCTCGGCAAGAGGTCCTAAATACTCACTGTGTGCATTGCCCAAATCGCCTGCATTTGTACTGATAATGGTTTTTTCTTTTGACCTTTGATAAGGTGCATATAAAAACTGGTAAGTTCCCGGACCCCAGCCCCAGAATGGTCTTTCATTAAACATCCGCAGGGCAGATTGCCACCTGTTTATTCTTTCCAGGTTTGATGCATCGGATGTAATATTAGATATTGATCGAACGTGCTCGACAAAATTAGCAGATGAATCTTGCTGGTTTTGTTCAAGTTTATCGAAAATTTGTTGCTGCAAAACAAAGAACAAACTTACTAGTAATGCAGCGGATAATAATACATATCTGAATTTTACTTTTAATATAATTATTATAAAGACAACTGTTGCTATGGTCAGACTTATCCATGCTGCACGGCTATATGATAATATCAGGGCAATGGTAAAAATAGTAAAGAAAACAAATGATATAAACCGGGTGCTTATGCTGTATTGTCTATTAAATGTAAAACCCAGCAGACAAGGTATAAATAATGTAAGGATTGCGCCATAAGCCGTATGGTCGTTATAAAATGGTGTCATTACCCAGTGTCCTGATTCCTCGTCGAAACCCCTAAGCGAATGGTGGTAAAGTGTATAAAATATCACTATTAAAAATGGGATGGCATATAACCAGATAAACAGCTTAATGTTGTTGTATTTTTTAAATAACAGTATTGCAAAAAAGTAAAATGGGATAATAAACCAAAGCCTGGCTATTAAATACTTGAAAGAAACCATCGGTATCTCGCTGGTAATGCAGGTAAATATAATCCAGATAAGATTAAAGATAATAACAATCGTAATTGGGTGTTTTAATATTTTTATATCGTACTTACCTTCATATAATATTTTTATGATAAAAAACACAAGTACTCCAAACAGCAAAGGTTCGGTAGGCAAAGAAACGGCAAATCCTAAATCTATATCCCTGATATTAATAGCAAGGGGAGTGAGAAAAGTGATGAGTAAAATAATTTTATCGAGCGAAACAAAATATAAAATAAGTATTAAAAGTATTACCGGCAATAACGCCCCCCAGTAAAAATGATTAACAACTAAAATGGTATTAATCGCGATAAATAAACCGCTTAACAGATAGACCCATATTAATTTACTTCTTTCAGTCAAAGTGAGGAAAATTTTTTGCCTTATGAACCTTTAGCCATTCCTTTATAATTTTCTATTATTAAAATAACAATAAAAGCTATAAAGAACGAGGCTAAGGCTGATATAACGACTATTAACCATCTGACGGGAAAAGCTTTTTTGTCTGCCACGTATGGCTCAGTGATAATATTTACATAAGTATATTTTCTGTCGAAGTCCATATAAGCTATTTCATAGTCTCTCTTTAAATCGGCGAATTTTACCGCCTCATTACTCAAAAGAGTCTGTATTAAAATAAATTCACCACCTTTTTTTTCAATATTTTCTTTAAGTCTTAATACTTCTTTTGTGTTTATATTTAAAGAACCCGAACCATCAATTGTCCTGAGATAGCCCCTTGCAATTTCTCTGGATTGACTCCCGTAATCAAGTAAGCCATATTGAGTACTAAGCTCATAAAATTTGTTTTCAAGACTATCGAGACATTCTTTCTTTTTTGCAATAGCACGTTCGTACATTTTTACTACTTCATCGAATTTTTGTTCATGCAGAACTCTGACTTTTTTGTTGTAAAAATCAATTATAGCATTCACCATATCACATGCAATTTGAGGGTTCTTATCTAATACTTCAATCCTGACGCCCTCATACGGTGTTTTATTTATTTTTACATTTTGCGAATATTCATAAATTAGTGTAGTATAGAAGTATTTGTATGAACTGTCGATTTTATAATGCCCGGCTAAGTTGAATTTTTTTATAACACTGTCTCTTATATCTCTCGATTGTAAAATCTGGAGCATTTGCTCTGTTTCACTTTCATCGGAATAAGATGCAATATTTGCAGGATACATTATTGCAAACGATTCGAACTTGGGAGTTATAAAAGCAGGACCTGAGAAAATAGCTGCTAAAATCACTGCTGCAACAACTATAACAGCGAGATGTATTTTCCATTTTAGTAACAGCTTCAGTATGTTAATTTGATAAAATTGGCTATCCATATTTATTTTTATTTTAAATAATGATTTCCGATGCTTAGTTATTTCTTTTTTTTCAGGTTGTTTTTGCTTAAGTTGCCTGTCAGTTTTATTATTGAAAAAACCGGCAATAAACAGTGATTTTAATTTGTCAATGTGCCTGTCAATTTCTAAAAAGCTCAGATTAATTTCCGGCTTTTTTTTTTACTGTATCTCGAAAGGCTATCCAGAACAGCCAATACTAATACTGCAAGGATAAACGCTGAAATTGTTGAAATCAATACAATTATCCACCGAACAGGATAAGATTTTTTTTCAGCCTCATAAGCATTGTTAACAATAAATTTTTGAGGTAAAACTTCTTCGGCATCTATTTTTGCTTCATCGTATTTAATTTTTACTTCACTAAGTTTTTCTTTATCAAATTCAAGAGCATCCCTTAATGATACATAAGGTCCGCCATATTTAGCCAGAACGTCAAGCTTAGCTTCCAATGCTTTTATTCCCGATTTATTGCCCTTCGCCAATTCGATGGCTAATTGCCGGTTTATCATTTCCGACTGAGATTCATAATCATGAACACCGAATTCCCTGAGCTTAGTCAAAGAGTCCTCCATCTGTTGAATTTCATTCTTAAGCTTAATATATTCGGCTTCTACAATTTTAAAAGCTTTAACAGCCCGTCCTTTTTGCATTACACTTTTTGTAGAATCTAAAAGCTCGGCAATATCGTTTGCAATATCTGCTGCTATTTTTGGGTCTTTATCGAGTACGGTAATTTTTACCGCCATGTATTCCGTCCGTCTGAATGTTATATTGTTTTCATAAGCCTTATAAAGCTTGGTATATTTATATTTAGAATCAGGACTAATTTCATAATGCTCCATCAGATTATATTTTTCTATAATCCTGTCTGCGATTTTATTTGAGTTAAGTATTTGTAACATTTGTTCAGCCTGTTCATCTTCGCCGAACTGTAAAATGTCCTGCTTCTCATCTGTATTTTTTGATAATAGCGCTTTAGAAATAGAATTTGTTGATGTTGGGAACATTATTACCGTTGATTTGAATTTGGGAGTAATAAAGAAAGGGGCAGAAAAAATAATGGAAGCAATAAAAGCAGCAAGTGTAATAATTATTAAAGGTTTACGCCACTGGTGGAGAAAAACGATAAAGTTGGTCGAATCAAAATCTTCGCTGTTTTTCACTTTTTTTATCATAAACTGTGAATCAATATAAATGAACGGGCAAATTTAGGAAATTTTATTTAATACATTTGCAAAAATTATTCATCTTGAATTTCGAATTTTTTATAGCAAGCAGGATATTCTTAAAAAGTAAAGCCAATTTTTCAAAACCTATAGTCAGACTTGGAGTGATTAGCGTGGCGCTGGGATTGTCGGTGATGATTATTTCTGTTGCCATTGTTACCGGATTCCAGAAACAGGTGAGGGAAAAAGTAATCGGGTTCGGCTCGCACATACAGATTAGCAATTTTGAAGTTAATTCTTCTTATGAAGCATCACCCCTTAACAAAAATCAACCCTTTTATCCTTTTTTAGATACAATTGAAGGCATTCGCCACATTCAGGTTTTTGCTAACAAGGCGGGCATTATTAAAACAGATGACCAGATTGAAGGCGTTATTTTAAAAGGTGTCGGGAGCGATTATGACTGGTCTTTTTTCGAAAATAAAATAACAGAAGGAAGGCATTTCACAGTTACTGATTCTGTAAAAACCGATGAAGTTATAATTTCAAAAAGCCTGGCATCAAGGCTTAAGCTAAAGCTCGGCGACCCGCTCCTGATGTATTTTATAATTAGTGATGAGCTGCAGCCTCGCGGAAGAAAGTTTAAAATATCCGGTATCTATGAAACCGGGCTGGAAGAATTTGACAGGATGTATGTATTGGGAGACATTTACCACATCCAAAAATTGAATAAATGGGGAGATGATCAGGTTGGAGGTTTTGAAGTCCTTATCAATGATTTTGATAAAATAGAAAAAATGGGTGAATTGGTTTACAATTACATTGGTTATAAACTTGATTCGCAAACAATAAAACAAATGCAACCGCAAATATTCGAATGGCTCTCGTTACAAGATATGAATGTTATTATAATAATAGCCCTGATGGTAATGGTTGCCGGTATTACAATGATTTCCACCCTTCTTATCCTTATCCTTGAAAAAACCAATATGATAGGAACTCTAAAAGCATTGGGTACTAAAAACAAGAGTATTCGAAAGATTTTTATTTACAACGCTGTATATATAATAGGTAAAGGCTTACTTTGGGGCAACCTGATAGCTCTTGGTTTATGTATGGTTCAGATAAAAACCGGGATATTTAAACTAAACCAAGAATCCTATTATGTTTCGGAAGTACCCGTAAATCTTCAATTATCGCATTTTCTGGTTATAAATAGCGGTACATTGATTTTCTGTACTTTAATGCTTGTTATCCCAACTTACATAATTACAAAAATCAGCCCGGTAAAGGCGATAAGGTTTAGTTAAAATCTATTCTGTGTCCGAATTTTATAGTTTAAAGAATGAGTTCACTCCGAAAATAAAAAAAAATAGTAATTATAAATAAATAAAAGTATTATGAAAAAAGTAATTAATTTATCAGTAATCAGTGTAATTCTGTTTTTTAGTTTTTCGTGCAATAACCAAAATAAAAAGAAAAAGCAGGGTGTTAAAAGCAGTGGTTTGGCAGTAAAAGCAGATACGGTTGATGCTACCAATAATTTTTATGATAATGCAGAAACATATAACCTGCAAACATCAGATATTGAGGTTTTAGGAGAAGTTGCCAACCCGGGAAAAGTTGATTTCTCTGATTTACCTTTACATAGTATTATTGTAAAAGAAACAGTTTTAGATAACCAGGGCGATGCTTTTGTTGGGGCTTATCGCTATGATGGGTACTCGCTTTATGATATTTTGAACGATCGTGTTTTGGATAAAAAAAATGCTAAAGATTTTAAGCCGATTATAGATTTGTTTGTTGAGGTTGAAAACGACAAAGGTGAAAAAGTTGTAATTAGCTGGGGTGAACTATATTATCCAAATCATTTACACGAAATTATTATCGCATCAAAAGTGATGAGAATAGTTCCGTCTAAGACAAACGAACTTTGGGAATTACCAACAGAAAGCAAGCTTGTTATCGGAAGCGACCTTATTACAGAAAGGAATATCAGTAATCCTGTAAAAATTACAGTAAAATCATACAACAAAACATTAAAAGTTGAGAAAGGTAAGAAACCATTGTTTTCACCCAAAATTGATATTTATTTAGAAAATGAAATCGCTGAAACCCTTTTTGCAAATCCAACAGAAATACCTGAGCAAACTCTACATACAATTTTTTATGGCAGAGGAAGAGGAATTCATAGCACACAACCATTTACAGGCGTTTATTTAAACGATTTCTTCGCCGACAAAATTAAGCATACGAAAAAATCAATACAAGAAGGATTATTTGTTATTGCAGCAGATGATGGATACAGAAGTGTGTTTACATATAGCGAAATTTGCAATAGAAACGACCAGGCAGAGGTATTGTTAGTTTGTAATCCGGAGCTAACTGATAATGGGATTTTTAGATTATTTCCAAGTTGTGATTTCTTTTCTGACAGAGCGGTAAAAGGCATAAATGCAATATGTTATTCCGAAAATCAAAGGTAAAGTAATGGTGAAACAAATTGTTAGACGAATTTTTTATTTTTTGTTTCTTATCATTTTCGTTTCATGTAATATAAGTGATAAGGATAACAACAGCGAAGATATAATGATTTTTCATGCAGGTAGTTTGTCGGTTCCATTTAAGGAAATAGCAGAAGAATTTGAAAAAGAAAATCCTGGTGTTAACGTAGTATTAGAAGCAGCAGGAAGCAGAACCTGTGCAAGAAAAATCACCGACCTGAACAGAGAATGTGATGTAATGGCGTCGGCTGATTACAAGGTGATTGATAATTTGTTAATTCCTGAATATGCAGATTGGAACATTAAATTTGCCAGTAATGAGATGGTAATAGTTTATCATAATAAATCACGTATTAATGCAAAAATTAATAAAGATAACTGGTATGAGATTTTAATGAATGAAAATGTTGCTTTCGGACGTTCTGACCCTAACTCCGACCCTTGCGGATACAGGGCGGTTTTAGTTAGTAAATTGGCAGAGAAATATTACAAACAAACAGGTTTGGCAGAAAAACTATTGCAAAAGGATGTAAATTATATTCGCCCAAAAGAAGTTGACTTAATAGGTTTGTTAGAAACCAATGTTATTGATTATATTTTTTTATATCGGTCGGTAGCAGAGCAACACGGATTAAAGTATATAATTTTGCCAGATAGTATTAATCTGAATAATCCAAAGTTAGCCGGCTTATATGCAACAGTAACGGTTGATATTACAGGAAAAAAACCAGGTGAAATAATAACTAAAAAAGGAGAACCCATAGTATATGGAGTAACTATTCCTAAAAATGCGCCTAATAAAGAGATAGCAATAAAATTTGTCGGGTTTTTATTAACTTGTGAAAAAGGAATGGCAATAATGGAGAAAAACGGGCAACAATCATTAGTGCCATCACCTGCAAAAACTTATAACAATATCCCAAAAGAGTTGAATCAATATGCGTTAGAGCGATGAAACACTTATGTTTGCATTCGTCTGACCACTGTCCTGTGCGTTTGCTTTGTCCATTCGGATGCGTTTTAGTATGCGAAGTGGTCTGACGAATAAGTGGCAAATAGTTAATGTATTACGTAATTTTAAACAGATGAAGTCTAACTACAGTACATTAAATCTTATCTTTATTTTTTTTAGTGGCATTGTGTTGCTTTTTATAGTAGCACCTCTTTTTGGAATGTTATTAGATACTTCATCATTTGAAATAATTGAAACAACAAAAGATAAGGAAGTTCAAAAAAGTATCTGGCTAACACTGTCAACATCTTTTGTTTCAACTATGGTGTTTGCAATTGCAGCAATACCAATGGCTTATTTGCTTGCCAGGAAAGACTTTCCAATGAAACGCCTTGTACTCGGTATAATTGATTTACCTATTGTAATTCCTCATTCTGCTGCCGGAATAGCGATATTAGGTTTTATCTCAAGAGATTCGGTTATTGGTAGGGTAGGAGCAAGCTTCGGGTTGGATTTTGTCGGTCATCCGGCAGGAATAGCAGTAGCAATGGCATTTGTAAGTATTCCTTTTTTATTAAATGCTGCAAGAGACGGTTTTGCGGCAGTTCCTGAAAGACTTGAAAAAGCTGCTTTAAATCTTGGAGCATCACCGGCAAGAGTGTTTTTTACAATTTCATTACCCCTTGCATGGAGAAATATTGTATCAGGATTGATTTTAATGTTTGCAAGAGGAATGAGCGAATTTGGCGCTGTAGTAATTGTTGCATATCATCCTATGGTTACACCTGTTTTAATTTATGAACGCTTTGGTGCTTTTGGATTAAAATATGCTCGTCCAATATCGGTTGTATTTATTCTGGTTTGCTTAATATTCTTTATAATTTTACGAATGTTGGCAAAAGAGAAAACAAAAAATAAATAGTAAATTAGTGTCTATCCATAAAGTCATAATTTGT
>Ga0255391_1014_pt2 | contig 11992 bp, 11 predicted proteins | sample ANMaggSeSYBR01J5_FD_182121 | JGI IMG/M metagenome (GOLD analysis project Ga0255391, IMG submission 182121) | Sediment cell enrichment communities from methane seep in Santa Monica Basin, California, United Staets - ANME aggregate JGI... | ecosystem: Environmental > Aquatic > Marine > Cold seeps >...
CCGATCACGAGCGCATTAACTCCATCAACCCAAAACTTCTCCCTGCAATTGGTGAAAAAGCAGGCGTTGATCTTGTTATGGTCGATACTGGCCTCAAGGACGGACGATCTACATTTGAGTTCATGACCGAGGAAGACCTTATCGAATTCGTCAACGATGCACACTCCCGCGGACTTGAGACCGCTATTGCAGGAACCATAAAGTTCGATGATATTCCGGCATTGAAGCGTATCCAGCCAACCATCATTGGCGTGCGCGGAATAGTCTGTGGCGGAGACCGCAGCACTTCAATTAAGCAGGAACTCGTTGAGAAAGTTAAAAGTGAGATCTGAAAGGATCTCTTTATTTTATTTCCAAAAACACTTTTTTAAAACATTTCTTTTTTATACTATTACTGTGAATTTTACTCTAGTGGACCTTAGCGCCACTACTTAGATCAATACTACTTTTTAATTGAGCAAGGTGATCAGTATGTCCGAAGATATCACAGTACGTGTTGCAGAAGCAAACCACCGTGATGCGGGAAGAGGGATAGCCCGACTTCCAAATGCCCTTATGCAGATTATCGATGCAAGAAGCGGAGATGTCATCGAGATCAAGAACAAGAACAATACCTACGCAAGGGTATATCCGGCAGGTACGGATGATGAAAAAAAGAGCATTATCCGTATCGACGGAAATCTTCGCAGCAATGCGAAGGTCGGTATTGATGATCAGGTGACTATAAAAAAGATACTTGAGAAAGATGCTGAAAAGATAACTCTTGCTCCAACCCAACCTGTTTTGAGCGAAAGGCTGTCACGTTCCGTACACCTTAGTTTAGAAGGAAGACCTGTTGATAAAGGACAGCGCATTCGTGTGGAGAACATAAATAACCCGCTTATTTTTTTGGTAAAGGCTACCAAGCCCCGTGGACCGGTAGTGGTCACAAGAACTACCAAGATAGAGATAGTTGAGCCTGTAAATGAAGCCGATGCAGGGGAAGAAGTGTCTTATGAGGATATTGGCGGGCTGAAGCGAGAACTCGGCTTGATGCGCGAGATGATTGAACTGCCACTAAGGCATCCTGAACTTTTCGATAAGCTTGGAGTGGATCCTCCCAAAGGAGTTTTGCTTTACGGACCTCCTGGCACAGGAAAGACAATGATAGCCAAGGCCGTGGCGAACGAAAGTGAGGCAAATTTCATACCCATAAGCGGACCGGAGATCATCTCGAAATATTATGGAGAGAGTGAACAAAAGCTTCGAGAGATCTTTGAAGAAGCTGAAAAGGAAGGACCTTCAGTGATCTTCATTGATGAATTAGATTCCATTGCACCGAAAAGAGATGATGTTGTAGGTGAAGTGGAAAGAAGGGTCGTGGCCCAGTTGCTTACGTTGATGGATGGGTTAACGAGCAGAGGGAAGGTTATAGTCATCGCTGCAACCAATAGGCCAAATTCCATTGACCAAGCACTGCGCCGTGGAGGGCGTTTTGACAGGGAGATAGAGATAGGGATCCCTGACAGGGGTGGAAGGTTACAGGTATTATATGTTCACACCCGAGGTATGCCGGTCGAAGAGGAACTGGACCTTGAAGGCATTGCGGACATCACCCATGGATTTGTCGGAGCTGACCTTGCATCTCTTTGTAAGGAAGCCGCAATGCATGCCCTGCGCAGGATGCTTCCGATGATCAGTTTCGAAGAGGAGATCCCACCTGAAATAATGGAAACGCTTGAGGTGACCGAGAGTGATTTCATAGAGGCACACCGCAATATCGAGCCTTCGGCCTTAAGGGAGGTCTTTGTGGAGATACCACACGTGAGGTGGGAAGATATTGGTGGACTTAATGAAGTGAAACAGGAACTGATTGAAGCAGTTGAATGGCCTCTTAAATATCCCGAGATCTTCACTGCCCTGAACACCACACCACCAAGGGGGATACTGCTGTTCGGACCTCCAGGTACAGGCAAGACCCTTTTGGCAAAGGCAGTTGCAAATGAAAGTGAGGCAAATTTCATCAGTATCAAAGGACCGGAACTGCTAAGTAAATATGTGGGTGAATCTGAAAAAGCGGTAAGGGAAACGTTCAGGAAGGCAAAGCAAGCAGCTCCGACAGTTGTTTTCTTCGATGAGCTTGATTCAATGGTGCCAAAGCGCGGGATGGGATCCGACCAGCAGGCAACAGAACGCGTTGTCAGCCAGATACTGACCGAAATAGACGGCATTGAGGAACTGAAGGATATAGTCATAGTGGCTGCCACAAACAGGCCGGATATGATCGACCCCGCTCTCTTAAGACCGGGGCGTTTTGACAGACTTATCTATGTAAGGCCCCCTGATAAAGAGGAGCGTACCAAGATACTTGATATCCATCTTTCAGGTAAGCCTATTGCAGAAGATGTCAGACTGGAAGAACTTGCTGAACTTACCGAAGGGTATGTAGGAGCGGATATTGAAGCCGTCTGCAGAGAAGCTGCAATGATGACACTTCGAGAGATCATAAGGCCAAGAATGACAAAGGATGAGGCCTATGAAACTGCAAAGAACGTTGTCATTCAAAGATCACACTTTAGCACAGCGATAAAAAGAGTGAGAGCTTCGACATCCCCGGATGGAATGAAGATATATGACGAGATGGCACGAATGTTCTCGAATTCGGATGCAGATGAAAAGGACTTAAGGGAAAAGGCATAAGTCGTTGGCCTAATAGTAATTAATAGGGGGAGTAAATTACGTTGAAACAAAGATTTGTTTTAGATACGACCGCTTTGACCGATCTTCAGACACGGGAGATGCTGGAGATAGAGGACCTTTGCCAGGGAATGAGGGCAATACTTGAGCTTATTGCTGAATCAAGGCTTCATTTACAGATCAGTTGTTATGTTCCATTCCCATCTGTCTACAAAGAGCTCCATGAGTTTGCAAAAAATAATGGCTGCGATGATGAGATCATTGCGATGATAGATACATGGCTTGTCAAAAAGACGCCGGACAGGCATGAGGTGAAGATACCATCACATATTTTCCATGAATACGTATCATATATGCGAGAACGTATCAACAAAGGTATGACCGTGGCCGAGGAAGCCATCAGAGAAGCTTCGATGCAATGCCTGTCCCTTGATTCGGAGATAGAGGATACACACAAGGTAGAGGACAATACCGATCGTGAGGTCATTGGACCCATTGTAGGTAAATTCAGGAACAAGTACCGTTCAGCACTTCGTTATGGGATCCTTGACAGTGCCCCTGACATCGATGTACTGCTTCTTGCAAAGGAACTGGACGCAGCGGTCGTTGCAAGCGACTACGGTATTCAGAAATGGGCAGAACAGCTCGGAGTAAGGTTCGTGCCTGCTAATACGTTCCCGATGATGTTGAAAGAATATCTGAGACATACGCCTTCGGACGGAACTCATCAGAAGTGAGTTTTTCAGGCACCCACGATGAAAGAAATGAGGGCAAAGAGCATTGCAAACTTAAACAGTTTTGATGAGCGTGCAGCATCCTTTTTCCCTAGTATCTGGTAAACCGCGATAAGGAAGAAGATGTCTGCAATGGCCACGACGAAAAGATATTTTTCATTTAATATGGATTGCAGGTAAGGTACCGGACTTGCAAGCATGGCCGTAAAGCCGAATGCTGCTGCGACATATGATGCTTTTTTGGCTCCGATCAGGATCGGGAGTGTCCTTGCACCATCTTTTTTATCACCCTCGATGTCCTCAACATCCTTTACGATCTCACGTGCTATTGTCGCAAGGGTTGCCAGAAGGAAAAGGACTACCAGTGCCTGAAGTCCCAACATGCCGAAGACCGCACCGCCAAAAAGGAAGGTCGAGCCGGTGAGATAACCGACCGAGGCATTTCCAAAGAAGGGAGTGCGTTTCAGGCTTTGTGCATACAATATCAGTACTATAGAATTGAATAGAGCTATGATGCCACAAAGGGGGTTCATCAGAAATGCCAGTACTATCGCTGTTATGAACAGAAGCAGCGAAAAATAAAGGGCGCTTTTCAAGGAGATCTTACCGGAAGGTATCGGCCTTGAGGGTTTGTTCACTTTATCGATTTCAATGTCGAAATAATCGTTCAAACCGTTGCCAGCTCCTGTAACGAGGAAGACTACGGCAAAGATAAGTGAAGTATCGAACAATGACAGCGATACGTAAGGGGAAGCAGAGGAGAGAATATTATAAGCTATCAGAACACCAATGAGGCCTGCAAAGGCAGCCATTGCACAATTTCCGGCACGCATAAGTTCAAGATAGGTTTTCATTCGTTCTCCTGTAATAATTATCGGCTGCGTTTTACTTCCAGCATACGGTCAAGGGTGCGCTTTGCACGTACCTGAATATCTTTTGGCACGGTCACAACGGTCTCCATGTTCTCAAGACAACGAAGGACAGAACTTAGATCTATCATTTTCATGTCCGGACAGAATGTGAATTTTGAGACGGGATAGAATTTCTTATTGGGATTCTCAGTCTCAAGTTGGTGCAATATACCCTGCTCCGTGGAAATTATGAATTCATTGTTATCGGAGCTTTTCACATGACCTATCATCCCAGTAGTACTGAACACATGGTCTACTTTTTCCAGAACCTCTGAGCGACATTCCGGGTGGGCCATCATCTCTGCCTCTGGATGCTCGTTCTTTGCAAGGTCCACATCTTCTGCAAGGATCTGATTATGTGTAGGACAATAGCCATTCCAAGGAATGATGGTCTTATCGGTGTGTTTTGCAACATATGCTGCAAGGTTCTTGTCAGGAACGAAAATAACTTTGTCTGAATCGAGCGAATTTACAACTTCCACTGCATTTGCCGAGGTGCAGCAGATATCACTTTCTGCTTTGATGTCGGCTCGTGTATTGACATAACAGACGACCATGGAATCCGGATGTTGCGCCTTTAGTTCACGCAGTGATGCGACATCCACCATTGCTGCCATGGGGCAATCGGCATCAGCATCAGGTATAAGAACTGTTTTTTCAGGAGAGAGAATGAATGCACTCTCTGCCATGAAGCTCACACCACAAAAAACTATAACTTCTGCATCCTGGTCTACCGCTTCCTGACTCAGCCCCAGCGAATCGCCTACGAAGTCTGCGATATCCTGCACTTCATCCCGTGCATAGCAATGGGCCAAAATAACAGCATTACGTTCTTTTTTCAATGAATTTATCTTGTTGATGATAGATTGCCTGTCCTGCATACGACCACTTGTTTTTCCGTTCTTTATTATTTATACACGACTCCAACGGACCGGCATACAATATCCGAGTATCTGATAAACGTTTTTCGGTATACTATCAGGTCCCAACCTGAAGGGGATCAGCTATCTTCTTCAATGTGGAAATTGCAGATAAGGCTGCCAGATAACTTGTCTTGGGGTTAGTCGGTGCCGGCACGTTCTCCACTCTTGTTGTAAACATACCGAACTCACCTTCAACGGTTATTTCGTGGATGTTCCTTGTGAGCGCAGGATTTGCGACTATCTTGACCTTTGTCTTGTCAAAACCAATACCTGCAATGCTCAAAGATGCTGCAACATTGACATTTGCAGGAAAAGCCTTTACAGCTTCTGATGCCATGCCTTCGAAAAGTACGGCCTTTCCTTTGATGCTGTCAAGATCGATGTTGTTCTGAACGATGTACGGAGCACCTTCAAGGCTTCTCGGGTGCTTCTGGGTCGTCAGTGTAACTGAGTATATAGAAGCTGCAGATGCGGATGTTAACCCATCCAGCCCAACGATGGCACCGGATGGGAAATAGACCTTACAACCATTTTCCTTTGCAATATCGAATGTTGTATCGAGAAGTTTTTTGTCTGCAAAAGCGCCGACACTGATGACCATTACGTCACATTTTGCATGAAGGGTGGTCGGAACTACCTCATACACTGCCTGCTGGGATGCGCATTCCACTACCAGGTCAACGTGCTTTACCATTTCCACTATATCAAGCACTTTTGGGTCAGTGTTTTTGAGCTGTTCTTTCAAATCAATTATTGACTGTTCATGCCTGTCATATACAGCATACAGTTCGACACCGATGTGGCCTGAATCGATAGCTTTACAAAGCTCAGTACCGATCGCACCACATCCGAACACTCCGATCTTTAGCATCCTGGACTCCTGCAACGTTATTTTATGATATTGAAATATTAATAATAATATATCTTAACTATTCTGAACATCGTTCGAGAGATTCTCTCGACAACGTAGCCTCCAAACACGCTAAAAGGATATAAACCTCTTGAAGCATTGATATACATGGTAATATGATACTGACCAGCGAAATTGAAAGATTCATTGAGGAAGACCTTGGAGCAAATGACATTTCCTGTAACCTTGTTCCTGAAAAAGATATCAAAGCGATCGTTTTTGTCAAACAGGATTGTGTCGTTGCAGGAATTCCGATCGCACAACGGATATTCGAGTACATTGGACTTGATTCATCCGCAAAACATAAAGATGGAGATAAATTAGTATCAGGAGAAACTATTTTTGAGATCTCCGGTAATGCTGTATCGGTACTTCGTGCAGAAAGGATAGTTCTCAATTTCCTGGGGCATTTGAGTGGCATCGCAACCAATACCCGGGAATATGTAGAAACGGTCAGACAATACTCAGATGTGAAAGTGGCCGGTACAAGAAAAACAACGCCCGGGATACGAAAGTTCGAAAAACTTGCCATAATTGCCGGAAGAGGCGATCCTCACAGATTCGACCTTTCTGAAACCATTATGATAAAAGATAACCACGTTAACATGATGGGACTTGAAAATGCCATAAATTCAGCAAAGGAACTTGCAGGCTTTACGCAAAAGATAGATGTTGAAGTTGAATCCGTTGAGAACGCAATTCTCGCTGCAAAAATGGGCGTTGACATCATAATGCTCGACAACATGTCACCCGGACAGGTAATAGAGGTAGTTGAAGCATTAAAAAGTGAGGAACTAAGAAATAATGCTATTCTAGAGGTTTCAGGCGGTATCGATCTCTCAAATATTTCCGAATATGCCAAGACAGGAGTGGATGTCATTTCCGTAGGTTCACTGGTGCATAAGTCACAATGGATAGATATCAGCCTTGAGTTTGTGTAAAATGTCAAAATATATATCATAAACTATTTATTGGATTCTTATTGTATTGATACTGGAATAGTATATACTATAACGTGATTCATTTCTGTGTCGAGGGAATTATGGTTCAGTTCAAAAATATGTGTTTGTTAATGCTTACATTGGCACTGGTATCTTTAGTTTTCACGGGCAATGCCTGTGCTAAAGATATGATCTTCAATGGAAGTATTCAGGAAGGGGATGGATATCAGATCAATACCATCGTTATCGATGTGGCCGAAGTTTTTGTGAGTGCTGAGTCTTGCGTCTTCAAAGTATATGACGAAGGAGAGCTTGAACACGATAAGCTGATCAATATAGATGATACCATCACCTTTACTGCAGAAGGTGAGACCATTGATGTCACATTGTTGTCTGTCAGTGGAGGGACATTACCCCAGGCAACTGTCTCTATCACCATCACAGATGATGATAACATCTACCTGAAACAGATAGTAGACGGAGGTCATGAAAAAGCAACATTCCCCGGAACCCCTTCACTGGAGATCACAAAAGAGGTTAGCAGTTATACTGTTGATCAGGGAGAGGTCGTCACGATCAAAGTGACTGCCAGAAACAAAGGTGATGGGAAGGCCACAGAGGTAAGGTTCTCAGATCCAAAGCCGACAGGATTTATCCTTCAGGAGATCCTTCTTGAAGAGACAGGTCAGCTAACCATTGACAAATACGAGACAAGGACTATTTTTCTTTACAAGCTTCAGGCAAATGAAGCTGGAACATTTGAATTCCAGCCAACCAGAGCGTCATATTCCAATGAAGCAGATCTGGATTTTCCCGAAGCGGTATCTAACATACCAGTGATAACTGTAACTGATACGGGTAAAAATGCAAAAAAAGTTGCTGAGCTTGAGTTTTCCACATCCATCGAAAGTAGTAGTGTAAAAAGGAACGATGAAGTGGAAGTGGTCATTAACATCAAGAACCAGGGAGATTCTTCTGCAAATGGGGTCGTACTGAACATCCACCTTCCTGAAGAGGTTGAATACAAAGGCAGCAACTCTAATATTGAAATTATAAATGGAATGCCAAAGGCTTATCTGGAAACATTTGGACTGGATCAGGAAAAAGAAATAAGATTCGTGATAAAGCCAACAGAATTGGGTACTTATACCATTACAACCGATTATTCATATCAGTATGAAGATGGAGTGAGCCCTGATCGTCAGGAAGTGACGGGCGAATTCACCACAAGTACGATCGATGTGGCCAGAGGGGACCTCGATTCAGTGATCGAACAACCATGGTATGTGATTGCGATCCCATTGCTGATCATTGTCGCTATTGGAGGGTGGTTATTCCATCGGTCCAGACAGTACAGGTTCTAATCAGTTACGATTTCATAAAGATATTCAATTTCATTAAATATGGAGGAATTATTTGCTCAATATACTTATCGTAGGAAATGGTCAATGTGGTAACCGTATCCTTGATGCGATAAACAAAGAGGCTTTTGGTGGTAAAAGCAAATTTGCGAAATTCTATTCACAACAAAAATACAAAAGCAAGGTCGAAACTATCGCCATCAATACTGCGATAAACGACCTGAAGGAATTGAGTTCTACCAAAGCCAAGGACAGGATACATATTCCTCACTTGCATGGTGTTGGTGCCAACCGTACTCTTGGTAAGAGCGTATTTGAAGATAATAAATCCCATATAATGCGCAATATAGAGGAAAGAGGTAATTTCGATGTAGGATTCGTGATAACTTCTGCATCCGGTGGGACAGGATCATCTTTCACACCACCCCTTATCAAGGAAATTAAGGAAAAACATGATTTCCCGGTATATGCTGTCGTTGTTCTTCCTTTCAGAGAGGAGGGAACGCTCTACCTCCAGAATGCAGCATTCTGCCTGAAAGAGATACGTGACAGTGGTGTCGATGGGATCATACTTGCTGATAACCAGTTCCTTAAGCAGATCGGAGGAAATGTACAATCTGCATATAATACCATCAATGACATGATCGCAAGACGCATGCTTTTCTTACTTGATGCGCTTGACAGTGAAATGATGATGGTTACCGACCTTGGTGACTTCAAAACAGTGATGAGCGGAGGAGCAGGCCTTGCTACGATTGGTTTCTATGAAGCTGAAAAAGGAATGAACATCAAGACCACCATCCAGAAAGCATTATCACCAAACGGCCTTTTGTTCTCAACCGATGTTTACAAAGAAGGAAGCAGGGCCATGGTCATCATCAAAGGTGATAAATCATATCTGAGCATCGATGAGATATCATCGGAAGTGGAAAAACTTTCTTCATCCGTTGGCCATGTTTTTAAAGGTATTATCGTCAGGAAAGGTGAAGCTCCACAGGTGCTTGTCGTCCTTACTCTTGAAGCAGCAGAAGAGCTGGAAAATCTATATTCAGTTGCAGTAGATGCGATCCATCAGGAGCGCGAGAAGAAAACAAGAGTTGAAGAACAAAAGGAGATCGATAAAGCATTCTCACAGATAGATGGGCTTGAACCCGACTATTGACCTTAAATGATATCCTTAGCGGGATATTCACCCTTTTTTTTATAATTTCAACAAAACCGATGATGTTTTGTGCATACCATTCATTATAAATGATCCAGCAAGATAAATGGTAAAGGATCGAGCAAAAAGCAGGTATAAAATGGCTGATAGATCCAATATAATCGAGATCAGAGACCTTACGAAGACCTACACTGATGGATTAGGGGTCAAAGCACTTGACGGGCTTAGCCTTAAAGTCAAACGTGGAGAGTTCCTCTCTATAATAGGACCTTCAGGATCAGGCAAAAGTACATTACTGCATATGATAGGCATACTTGATTCACCAACAAGCGGGACCATAATGATAGATGGCGAAGATGTTACGACCATGTCGGATAAAGAGCGTTCCAGTGCACGTAACAAGATGCTTGGATTTATCTTCCAGTACCATCATTTATTACCCGATTTTTCAGCTATAGAGAATGTGATGATGCCTTTACTTATATCTGGAAAAAATAAGGCAGAAGCCAGAAAGATAGCTAAAGAACTCCTCAAAGAGGTGGGACTTGAGAACAGGATCGATCACAGGCCAAACCAATTGTCAGGAGGACAGAACCAGAGAGTTGCTGTTGCCAGAGCACTTGCCAATAGTCCGAAGATCGTGATAGGGGACGAACCTACAGGAAATCTTGACAGCAATTCAAGCGATAAGATATATGAGCTTCTCAGAAAGCTAAACCGGGATTATGGACAGACTTTCATACTTGTGACACATGATGAGGATATGGCTGCTAAGACCGATCGCATCATTCGCATTGTTGATGGAAGGATAGTAGATGATCGTAATTTATTTTAATCATTTTTTCAGGTGAGAATATGGAATATTCAAAAGGAAATATTGGTAGAGTATTTACTGTTAGGATAGATACTGGAGAAGACCTGCTTCAGGAACTCGAAGGTATTGCAATGAAAGAGAACATCAAGGTTGCGGTATTCACTTTGCTTGGCGCTGTGGCCAAAGTCAACCTTGTCGTAGGACCTAAAGAGAATGCAATCCCCCCTGAACCCATATGGATCAACCATACTGAGCCACAGGAAGTGATAGGTGTTGGGAATATATTTACAGAAGAAGGCAGACCTAAGATACACCTCCATACCGCTGCCGGACGTGGTGACAATGTCAATGTCGGCTGCTTGCGCGGAGAAAGTGCAGCATTCATGGTCCTTGAGGTCTTCATAATGGAGATTGATGGCATGGAAGCTATGCGTGCATTCGATGCCACCAAGGGCTTTGCTCCGATATCATTCGGAAAGAACTAATCAAAATCACCGTAACTTAATCTACTAAATTACGTAGGCTCTTTACAACTTCCAACCTTTTCTCATTTTCTTTTAGAATATCAGATTCATATTCTTTCAGGATCTCAGTGAAATCCATATTGAGCGAGTAATATTTTGCAGGCCTTCCTCTGCATTTAGTCCTCTTCTCATTCTTTTCATCCACCCAACCACGTTCACACAGAGGTCGCATAGCTACACTTACCTCTGGTTGTCTCAGGCCTGTAACATTTTCTATATCCTGGGAACTTAGCTCACATCCATTAAGGAGGCAGGCAATTGAAAGTGCTTCTATTCTCGAAACGTTAATGCTTTGCAATAGGGATGATACCTCATACCCCTTCTCATCTATAAAGTTAGACATCTCACTCACCATGAATAATAATACTACTTAGATGTTTATATATTTATGCTGTGCATAACCTACGCTGGTTAAATATAGTATATAAAGAACAGTGCAAAATGCGGTAACAATATATACTGTAATGTACGATTTGTCCATAGAATAACCAAATGGTGAAGACATGAACTCTATCAGCGAAGAAGCAAAATACACAATTCAAAAAGTGCATGCCAGAGAGATACTTGACTCCAGAGGAAACCCTACGGTAGAAGTAGATATCTACACTGGATGCGGATTTGGAAGGGCAAGTGTTCCCTCCGGAGCTTCCACAGGCTCTAATGAAGCCCTTGAACTAAGGGATAAGGACGCTGACCGGTACAACGGGAAAGGAGTATTGGACGCTGTAGACAACGTTAATAAGACCCTTTCAAAAGAGCTTTTGGGAATGGATGCACGTAACCAGCGTGAGATAGATGAGCTGATGATCGCACTGGACGGCACTGAGAACAAAAGGACCTTTGGGGCTAACGCCATTCTGGGAATTTCCATGGCCACTGCAAAAGCAGCAGCTGATTCCCTTGGAATTGCCCTTTATCGATACCTTGGCGGTACCAATGCTTTTGCATTGCCTGTCCCAACAATGAACGTGATCAATGGCGGGAAGCATGCAGGTAATGACCTTTCCATCCAGGAATTTATGATACAGCCAAAAGG
>Ga0255391_1030_pt1 | contig 11929 bp, 10 predicted proteins | sample ANMaggSeSYBR01J5_FD_182121 | JGI IMG/M metagenome (GOLD analysis project Ga0255391, IMG submission 182121) | Sediment cell enrichment communities from methane seep in Santa Monica Basin, California, United Staets - ANME aggregate JGI... | ecosystem: Environmental > Aquatic > Marine > Cold seeps >...
GGAAATTTACAGCAAGATATCCGAAACGAACAACCATTAACCATGGGTGATGTTTCGGCATTTTCTGATGTATTTCAAGCACCGCATATTGAAGGTATTGCGCCAACTATTACTGGAAATATTGGTGTTGTTTATGAAGGAGAATCTACGACAGTTGAATTAAGGGGTGTCACGCCGGAATTTGAAAATGTACGGAGTTATGGTTTGATAGAAGGTGATTTCATCACAGATGATAACGTGAATGGGCGCGCATCGGTTGCCCTGCTTGGTCCGGAAGTTGCGGATAAATTATTCGGAAGAAGAGAATTCTTGACAGGTGAAACTATACGTATTGATGGTCAACCATTCCGTGTGATAGGTGTCCTTGAAGCAAAAGGCGGCGGGTCATTTGGAAGCCAGGATAATGTGGTTCTGGTTCCTATAACAACAGCAAGAGTTCGTTTATTGAATCGGGAGCGGGATCACGTGGATGTGGTATTTGTCCAGGCAATTGATGCGAGCTCAGTTCCTTTAGTTTATGAGGAGATTTCTCAGATTTTAAGGACCCGACATCGAACCGAATTGGGTGCAGATGATTTCACAATTTTCACACAAGAGGATTTTCTATCCCTTGCCGGAACCATTACGAATGTATTCACAATTTTCTTAGGTGGTATTGCGGCGATTTCTCTCCTTGTTGGTGGCATTGGCATTATGAATATTATGCTGGTTTCCGTTACTGAACGGACGAAAGAAATCGGACTTCGGAAAGCCGTTGGTGCCAAGAAGGCGGATATCCTGATTCAATTCCTCACAGAATCTATCATGTTGAGCTTATTCGGCGGCATTATCGGAATTATATTTGGATGGATCATCTCAATGGTTGTAGGCAGAATAGCAGTAGCGAGCGGTACACCATTCTCTCCTGTCGTGGGATTGGATGCAATTCTTTTAGCAACAATCTTTTCCACAGCGGTAGGTTTGTTTTTCGGGATCTATCCTGCAAATCGTGCCGCGAATTTAGAGCCAGTTGAAGCACTCAGATATGAGTAGAAAACAGTAAAAAATTACGTTATCCTTACCAATTTTTCACTCAAATTTCAATCGCATGTGTCAAACGGTGGGAAAAATGAGACAATTGGACACTCAATAATAAAACATAATTCAGTTAGAATAAATTAATTTTATTGTTAAGGAGATACTTGAAATGATTTCTTGGCGAATATTACTTACTGATGGTTTACAGATAGCAGGCAAGGAAATACTTAATCCAGTAGCTGAAGTTGATGATCGAAAAGGCATAACTGCCGAAGAATTATTATCTGAGATCAGCGATTACGATGCGGTAATAGTTAGAGGGCGGACTAAGATAACAGAAAAGGTTATTAAACAAGCAAAAAAATTGAAGGTGGTGGGCCGCTGTGGAGTTGGGGTCGATAATATTGACCTGCGAGTAGCTAAAGAAAGTGGAATAACGGTTGTAAATGCTCCCAGTGCAACAACTACGTCAGTAGCAGAACTGACGATGGGATTAATATTTACCATAGCCAGAGAAATTCCTCGGGCCGACGCGGGAATGAAAAATGGGGAATGGCTCAAGAAAGAACTCGTGGGAGTAGAATTAGATAAAAAATCCCTCGGTATCATTGGTTATGGGCGAATTGGCTCTACGGTAGGAAAGATAGCAGTTTCTGCCGGCATGCGGATTAATGCATTTGACCTTTACTTAACTCCAGAAACGACGCGGGTCGATGGAGGAGAACTCTTGCCGTTTGATGAAGTAATAAAAAAATCAGATTTCATTACGATTCATACTCCGTTAACGGAAACAACTAGGAACCTCATAAATGACGAAGCAATTTCGAAAATGAAGGATGGCGTTTTCATAATATGTGCTGCCCGCGGAGGAATTATTGATGAGAATGCATTATTGGATGGATTGAACTCGGGTAAAGTAGCCGGCGCTGCACTGGATGTCTATGCGAGTGAACCACCTACAAACCAGGAGTTAATCAACCACCCTAAATTAATTGCTACTCCACATATCGGCGGTCAAACGGTGGATGCTCAGAAACAAGCATCCATTGATATTTCAACAGAAGTGTTAGCGGCTTTAAAGGGAGAAGAATTACATTGGAAGGTTGTTTAAGAATCTAAGGAAAATTTTATGGAAGAAAAAATGAAATTATTAAGAGAGAAATTAGCAGAACTTGCGGATCTACGTGCATCCAGTGCTGTTTTAGAGTGGGACCAAATGGTTAATATGCCTGAGGGTGCTGCAGTTGATCGTGGAGAGCAGATAGCAACAATTGAGAAGATACAGCATATAAAATCCACCTCAGATGAGCTGGGACAATTACTTGAGGATTTAACTGAATGTACAAAAGGGTTAGATCCTGATTCTGATGATACGCGATTGGTGAGGGTGGCAAAGCGAAATTTTGACAAGCAGGCCAAAGTACCTACTGAATATGTGATAGAAATTGCTCGCGAATCGACCGTGGCTCAATCTGTTTGGGAAAAGGCGAAAGATGCATCTAACTTTGCCATGTTCCAACCAAATCTTGAACGCCTTGTTGAGCTCAGGCGACAATATGCTGATTTCTTTAAGCCCTGGGACCATGTATATGATCCGCTTTTGGATGATTTTGAACCCGGAATGAAAACTAGCGAGGTCCAAGAGATATTTAACACTATTCGCCCGAAGCAGGTTGAATTGATCAAAGCAATCAGTGAAAAAGAAAAGGTTGACCGATCTTTCCTCTACTTAGATTTTCCAGAAAAAAAACAATGGGAATTTGGAGAGGAAGTAATCACGAAATTTGGTTATGATTGGGAACATGGGCGCCAGGACAAATCTACTCATCCATTCACTACAAGTTTTGGGATCAATGATGTTCGGATTACCACCCGCGTAAAGGAAAATTATTTACCTACTGCAATGTTCGGTACATTCCATGAATGCGGTCATGCGCTTTACGAAATGGGTATCGCTCAGAATCTAAATCGTTCTCCTCTGGCAGATGGAGCTTCAATGGCAGTGCATGAATCACAATCTCGTATGTGGGAAAACCTGATTGGCAGATCGAAACAGTTTTGGAAACATTTTTACCCTCGATTACAGGAGTTATTCTCCAGCCAATTAGGGAATGTCAGCTTAGAGAAATTCTATCGCGGCATTAATGCGGTTGAACCCTCCTTCATCCGCGTGGAAGCTGACGAGGCAACTTATAACCTGCATATAATGCTTAGGCTGGAATTAGAAATTGCTTTAATGGAAGGAAGTATGGCGGTAAAGGACGCCCCGGACGCATGGAATCAAAAATGTAAAGAATATTTGGGGATCATTCCGTCCGATGATGCAGAGGGAATTCTGCAGGATGTGCATTGGTCTTTCGGTGGGTTTGGGTATTTCCCAACTTACGCTTTGGGAAATCTGGTTTCTGCGCAATTATGGGAAAAAATGTCTGAAGAGATTAAGGACATTGAGGAGAAGATCGAGACCGCTAAATTCGATGCGATCCTGGCATGGTTGCGTGAAAATGTCCATGTCCATGGAGCAAAGTATGAGCCTCAGGAACTTGTCCAAAAGGTCACGGGTTCAAAAATCACTCCGGAACCGTATATTAAATATCTTAACAGTAAGTTTGGTGAAATCTACGGTTTGTAACAAACAAAATATCCAAAATCTGGAAAATCCCTGGAAATTGTTCCGGGGATTTTGTTTTAAAATTGAAAGAATATTATTAAGATTTACAAAAATAGTTTTATATATCATTAATATAAGGTCAAACCTTTTTCATTTACTATGGTTCTAATTGCGGAGGTATTAATGAAGAAACTATTTTGGATAGCGAGTCTATTAGTAATTACGGCTATTGCAGTAACTGCCTGTAGTACTTCAAACATGGCTGCAGAACAACAATTGGTCGTTGAGCAACTTCCCATAGAGGAAAGCGAAAAAACAAACGTAGGTACAGTTGTGACTGAAAATGAGTCTGAGCAACCTGTACAATCTGAGTCTTCTTTTCCCACTTGGTATTCCACACCATTGACTGATGTAAATACTGGAAAGGTTTTTACCGTTGAGGAAAATCTTGGCAAAGTGATTCTGGTTGAGACTTTAGCCACCTGGTGTTCAAACTGTTACAAGCAGCAGACTGAAGTTGTCAGATTTCATGATCTTTTAGGAGAACGGGATGATTTTATAAGTCTGGGTATTGATATTGATCCCAATGAAGATATTGTCCTTTTGACAGGTTATGTGAGCAAAAATGGATTTGATTGGTTGTATGTAGTGGCAAGTGGGGAAATGATTGATGAAATTAGCTTGCTCTATGGTCCTCAATTCCTCAATCCACCATCCACTCCGATGCTATTAATTGATAGAAAAGGTAATGCCCAACCACTTAATTTCGGCATAAAAAGCGCAGAAGAATTATTGAACAATGTGCTTCCATATTTAGAAGAAAGCGCTTATTAATGGTGCTGAGAAATATCTTGGCTTCCATCGGAATAGGATTACTGGCTACCACAAGCCCGTGTGTTTTTCCTCTCTACCCGGGTTATTTGGCATACCTCAGCGCAAGTGAGGGTAAAACCGAAATAAAGAAGAAGAATCAATATTTCTTGGGTTTTTTTGTTCTGCTTGGCGTGCTGTTGATGATGCTTATTCTAGGAGCAGTAATCTCATTGCTGTCTTTGTCTATCGGTAGATCTCTAGCTGTGGTTGTCCCTATTGCAGATGGGATCCTGATCACATTGGGGATTCTATTGTTGTTTGACCGTAATCCTTTTAAACAGCTTCCCCAGATAAAAATACCATTGTTATCTCATCCCTTCACAAATGCGTTCCTATATGGATTGCTTTATGGGCCAATTGCACTTCCCTGCTCTGGACCTTTGGTTGTTTCAATTTTCGCTATCAGTTTACAAAGTACAGCATTTCTGGCGCGGTTAGGAACATTCTTGTGGTTTGGGTTGGGGTTTGGTTTGCCGCTATTTGTACTATCCTTTATGGGAGGTGCTCTCCAAAAACCAATCACACGGTTCTTTGCCCAGCATTCCCGTTGGATAAATATGCTTAGTGGTTTGCTGATTGTTGGATTGGGTGTATACGATTTGTGGACAAATTGGGGCTTTATTATCGCTGGTTTGGGGTTTTAGAACAGTATTATAAAAAGCGAAAAAGTACGAGTCCCCCATACTTCTTTTTCAATTAGAATGCAAGTCCTTCTTGATAAAAAGCAGGATCGGTGGGTGTTTTGCCGCTTGGGTCCCAAACATACACCCAATCGCCAACAACTGCCCAATCATACAACCAATGCGCGTCCCCAATAGACATATTCACACAGCCATGAGAGAGCTCATACCCGAACAATGCCCGCCAATATGCGCCATGCAGTGCGCGAGGACCATCGTAATACATTGTCCAGGGAACATTTTCCAAAAAGTAATAATCTGCTTTCCCGGTCTCAAATGACCCTGTCATCGTCTCGAGTTCTATTTTTTCGCGAACCGGGAATAGTCCTGGTTGGGTATAGTACGGATCATATCCCGATCCAATTAGTGTAGCAAATTTCAATCTGCTGTCTTCATAAACAGTCAGAGTTTGTTCAAATAAATTGATTTCAATCCATCGTCCATTCTCGATTCCTTCTGGGGGGGATAACCGTGGTGAAACAACTCTGATATAACGCCGTTCTACCCATTTACCTAACCCGATCATATACCAGGTAGTCCCCTCAGCTTCAACCTGATCATATACTTGTATGACAGTTTCGCGGACTAGTTGCTCATTCACAACCGAAGCGTTGTAGCTTGGTTCGCGGCGTGGATTCGCAAGGTCAACGATCCAACCAAAATCATTTTCCGGAGGTCGATTGAGCAATAACCCCTGAAAGGAAGAGTATTTGGTGGGTGAGGCGCGGATCACGCCGCGTTCGTTCTGCACAAATGGATTACCTTCATGATATGAAACATTTTCATAGGCAACATATAGAGTCTCACCTATTGGAAGCGTGCTTAACGCTCCCCAGCCTTGAACTGCTGATTCTATATTTGGATAATAAGCCGCTTGCACGCCCGGAGGCAAATTTAATTTTGCGTAATTTTGGTCAAGTTCAAGATGACTTGAATCAGGATGGGAAGCTGGAAGTGGTTTCAGTGGAAGTATTAATCCATTGTTTGCCCAATCCGTCAATGTTTGGGATGGTCCCATTGGCAGGCAGTCAGTGGGGGGAATTAAATAGATACCTGGTGCACAAATTGGCATTCCTTCAAAAGTTTCTTCATATTGTGGTGTAAAAGGTTCTCCCGTATCCTGTGCGTAAACGGGTGCAATATTTATGAAACATAACCCAATGAATAAAGTGGCTGTAATTAACCACTGAAGAAGAATTCGCATATTTACCTCGGAGATGAAATAACGCGCATAATTGTAACCGATTATTTTTCGATCAATAAATTTTTTCATTATGCTATAATGCCTTGAATTTCATCTTTCCTATTTGGTGATCACTATGCGATTTTTAATTACAGGCGCTGCTGGATTTTTGGGGGCTCCCCTTGCAAATAGTTTAGTTGCAGATGGGCATCGTGTGGTAGGTTTGGATGACCTTTCAACGGGGGATCCTCAGCGTCTATCGCCAGAAGTACACTTGGTTCGCGGTGATATCAATGATCGGCCAAAGTTGTGGTCACTGCTGCAAGATGTGGATTGTGTATATCATCTAGCAGCCCGTGTGATTGTCCCAGAATCCGTGCTTTATCCAAGGGATTACAACCTTGTAAATGTCGGTGGGACTGTAACTTTGATGGAGGCTATGAGAGATGTAGGCGTGAAGCGTGTGATCCTGATTTCTTCAGGGACGATCTATGGGAATCAAAGAAACCAACCGGTGAATGAAAGGTGTCGCCCGAATCCCCATTCTCCATATGCGGTTTCAAAACTATCCGCCGAGTATTATATGCGCACCATCGGGAATCTTTGGGGAATCGAAACGGTTTGTTTGCGAGTATTCAATGCCTATGGTCCCAGTCAGCCTTTACCTCCATCTCACGGACCTGTAATACCATATTGCTTGCGGCAGGCATTAGATAATGGCACAATTGTTGTGCATGGAAACGGAAAACAAACTCGGGATTATGTGTTTGTTGAAGATGTGGTTGATGCAATGATCGCAGCTTCTTTTACGGATAAGATTAACCGACTCATCATCAATGTCGGGAGTGGCAAAGAAACGTCTGTTAATGAAATTGTAAAAACAGTGATTGAACTAACTGGGACTAAACCTGAAATCGTAGTTAATAAAACACACGATAGCGGGCCATCGAGAATGTGTGCTGATCTATCGTTGGCAACAAAGAAATTAGGGTATCGTCCGAAAGTTGGTTTGGAAGAAGGGATCATCCGTATCATTGAAAATGATATTCGGTTTATAAAAAAATAATGATAATTGATTTAATAAATTTATTTTGCCATGCACGATGTAAATAGATTTAATCTTGATGACCCATCGGTTACTATCTCCCGTAGGAAGATAGTTCGTAAAAAAGGGTTTATTAATAAAATTTATGAGGATTGGTACAACCTTGTAAAAAAACATCTTCCTTTACAAAACGGAATCGTTGTAGAGCTGGGATCTGGGGCGGGGTTTATTAAGGAAACCATTCCGGGCATGATCACTTCTGATGTTATGTTTCTCCCATTTGTTGATATTGTAATGGATGGGATTAATATGCCATTTACCGCAAATAGTATTGATTGTCTTTTGTTGATTGATGTGTTTCACCATATTCCAAATGTAAACCTCTTTTTTAATGAGGCGATCAAAACACTTCGTAAAGGCGGACGGATAATTATGATCGAGCCGTGGATAAATCGTTGGTCATTTCGGATATTTTCAAATTTACATCATGAGGTGATTGACATTTCTACTGATGGATGGGATTTTTCTTCAAGCGGACCACTTTCGGGCGCTAATCAAGCATTGCCATGGATAGTTTTTAATCGGGATCGGAAGATATTTGAGGAAAAGTACCCAACGTTAAGAATAAAAGAAATCAGCCCGATGATGCCTTTAATATATTTATTAAGCGGTGGGTTTAAGAATAGTTTAACCATGCCGGCATTTTCTTACTCGTTTTGGAAAAAAGTGGAACATGGGTTGTTGAATGAAGAAAAAAGGGGTATGTTTGGATTAGTTGTGCTTGAAAAAAATTAGATAAACTTTAATCGTTTTGCGGCAAATATTACCATTTTCAGCAGTAATATGCCGTGCTTCCACCGTTGAATATTTGTTTCACCATAAACTCTTTCACTATACCTAATAGGCATATCTACAATCTTTAAGTTTAATTTTGCGGCCCCAAACAAGAGATCATAGTCGCCAAAGGGATCAAAATCCCCAAAGTAATCACGGTTGGCAGCTATCTCTTCATAGTCGCTTTTCCAAAGGATTTTCGTTCCACATAACGTATCTTTGATCGGCTGACCAAGTAAAAATTTAAAAACCAAACTAAAGAATTTATTTCCAATGATATTAAAGAAACGCATGGCATCTTTTTCCATTGGGTACACCAGGCGAACACCATTTATGAAATCGCCAATTCCATTAACAAGAGCGGAATAAAACTTAGGCAGGTTTTCTGGGGGGCATGGTAAGGTCTGCATCTAAAATCATGAGGATATCCCCATTCGCTTTCGAAAAGCCCAATCTCACTGCGTCCCCTTTCCCTTCGCCTTGTTGTCTAAAACAAGATGACCTAATTTCAGGATGAAGCTTTATCTGCTTTTTGATTTCTTTAAGGGTGTTATCAGTCGAATGCCCTTCGACAAAGATCAGCTCATAATCCTTAAATATTTTGGGGATTCTTCTAATAATGGATTCAATATTGCCGGCTTCATTTCTTGTAGGGACGATGATGGAAATTGAAGGATTTTTTGATTTATTTTGAATCTTGGGTTTTAAACGGGCAACCAGGAAATGGGTCATAGCAAAATGTTTAAATGGCCAAAACCTGACAAAGAATTTATTGAAAATTGGTGTGATTATTGGAATCGAGAATGGGATTAGAATCTCTTCCCATGATTTAATAACTTCAAATCCAGCGAGGTCAAGCAGGTTTTTAGCATCTTCCACAGTTAACCAATTCTGTATTAAATTTGGTTTGGCAAGATTTAATTTTTCCGCTATCTGTAGCGGAAATTCCCATAAACGATTATAAAAATTTATAATTAATCGCCCATCATGATTAATAACTTTAGAAATATTCTCAAGTGCAGATTGGACATCCCAAAGGTCATTGATGGCATCAGACATAACTACAAAATCAAATTTCCCCTTGAGCTTGAGTTTAACTGCATCCATTTGAATGAAATCTAGATTTGGATGCAATTCTTTCGCAAGCTCAATCATTCCGTCTGAAAGATCAATCCCTAATCCTTTTTCCGGTTGTAAAGACGAGAGTAATTTTCCGGTTCCAGTACCGATATCAAGGATAGATCGTTTGGAAGGGATATTAAATCGATAAATTTCACTTATGCGGGAATTGTAGTATTTGCCCAAACCTCGCCATGTCCTCAATTTTTTTGCGACTTTATTCCAGTGGACTATGCGTGTGTTATTGTAATTTTCCATTTTAGATAGGGTAATAGGAACAATCTATAGTATAGCATTATAACTAAAAATACCGCTCCCTTGACCCATAATAAAGTCGGGTTTATAATTCAGCGATTGAATATTGAGCATATGGATAAGCATTTTACACCTTCGAGCGCTGATCTAACGATATTGGAATATATCGAAAAAGAACCGGATACTACTCAAGCTTCTTTGGCAGAACGCCTGGGCGTTGCTGTGGGAACGATTAACTGGCATTTAAAACGTCTGATCGAAAAAGGGTATATCAAGGTTAAGCGAGCAGAGAGGAAAAAATTACGATATATCATCACGCCGGAGGGTATTTCTCTTAGAGCGAAATTACTTGTTGATTTTATCCAATCTTCCATGGAGATGTACCGCCTTGTTCGAGATAGATCGAAAAAAGCAATCGGTGATTTACAGCAAGAAGGATGGAACCAAGTGCGAATTGAGGGGGAAGGTGAAATTGCAGAAATATTAAAACTTACATGCTTGGAGCATGGGTTATCAATTGACGATAATGGCCAGTATCCAAAATTGAAGGTAGTAGGGCTAAAAATTTTTGCAGAAAAAGAGGATAAATAATATCAGATGAACAGAGAAAATTTCTGGCAATCGAAACGTGTGTGTGTCACCGGTGGAGCGGGGTTTCTGGGAAGAGTGGTTGTGCGTAAATTACATGAGCGTGGAGTAAAGGATATTTTTATTCCACAAATTGAAGATTACAACCTGGTTGAGTTGAGGGACATCAATCGTATGCTGGCAGATGCTAAAACAGATTTAATTATTCATCTGGCCGCGCAAGTTGGCGGGATAGGGGCAAATAAAGAGCATCCGGCAGAATTCTTTTATAACAATTTAATCATGGGTGTCCAATTGATGCATAGGGCATGGGAAACTGGTGTAGAAAAATTTGTTGCGATAGGCACAATCTGCGCATACCCAAAATTCACGCCGGTCCCTTTTAAAGAAGAGAATTTATGGGATGGTTACCCCGAGGAAACAAATGCGCCTTATGGCTTAGCAAAAAAAATGCTTCTGGTTCAAGCGCAATCATATCGCCAACAGTATGGATATAACGCATTATTCCTTTTACCGGTAAATTTGTATGGTCCGGGCGATAATTTTAATCCGAAGTCATCTCATGTAATTCCGGCGCTTATTAGAAAATGCATTGAGGCTCAGGAAGCCGGTGAAGAAGAGATAGTTGTTTGGGGAGACGGCTCATCCACGCGGGAATTTTTACATGTTGAAGATGCCGCAGAAGGAATTCTGCTCGCGTCGGAAAAATACAATGATTCTGACCCAGTGAATTTAGGAGCAGGATCTGAGATTAGCATCAAAGATTTAGTGGAATTGATCGCAAAGAAAACGGGTTTCACCGGTGAACTGGTGTGGGATACAACTAAACCAAACGGCCAACCGCGCCGCAAATTAGATACTACGCGTGCTTTTGAGCGCTTTGGTTTTAAAGCTCAAATGTCCTTTGAAGAAGGAATGGATCATACAATTAAGTGGTTTCGAGAGAACCGGGTAAAAATTTCCTGAATTATGAACAAAAAAGATAAAGATAGAAAAACAACAATTAAACCATCGTATGGATGGGCGGCTTTGAATTTACGGGATCTGTTGTTATATCGCGAGTTAATCTTCTTTATGACATGGCGGGATTTGAAGGTTCGCTATAAACAGACATTATTAGGAGCAAGCTGGGCAATTCTGCAGCCATTCCTAACCATGGTTGTTTTTAGCATTTTCTTTGGTAATCTTGCGAAAGTACCTTCTGATGGTGTCCCGTATCCCATTTTCTCTTATACAGCATTAATTCCTTGGACATTATTTTCAAAAGCCCTTCAGGATGCGAGCAGGTCATTGGTTGCAAACAGCCATATGATCACAAAAGTATATTTTCCGCGAATGATCTTACCGCTCTCCTCGGTGATGGCTGGCGTGGTTGATTTCTTGATCGCATTTGTTGTCTTACTTGGGATGATGTTATTTTTCAATATATTCCCAACAGTGAATGTTTTGGTGTTACCTCTTTTTCTGCTGTTGGCTTTAGTAACATCGATAGGAGTTGGATTGTGGCTCTCTGCTTTGAATGTTCTTTTCAGAGATATTAATTATGTGCTTCCGTTCCTGACTCAATTTTGGATGTATCTCACTCCGGTCGCTTACCCATCGAGTATGGTCCCATCTGAATGGCAGGTAATCTATGCTTTAAACCCAATGACTGGAGTGGTTGAGGGTTTTCGATGGGCGTTGCTAGGAACAGGCCAACCCCCAGGAATTATGACGCTTGTTTC
>Ga0255391_1031_pt1 | contig 11863 bp, 12 predicted proteins | sample ANMaggSeSYBR01J5_FD_182121 | JGI IMG/M metagenome (GOLD analysis project Ga0255391, IMG submission 182121) | Sediment cell enrichment communities from methane seep in Santa Monica Basin, California, United Staets - ANME aggregate JGI... | ecosystem: Environmental > Aquatic > Marine > Cold seeps >...
CACCTTGTAGTAATAATATTCGCCTTTTGCTTTCTGTTCTCTGTCAAGACGTGAATCTTTTTTATTGACCCGTGGTCTTATGGTCTCTTCATCCCTTCTGAAAGTTATACCAAGGTCTGAAAGGAATTTGTTCATTCCTTTCTGCATTGAAGAGGGAGGATGTGCTATACCAAAGACTGCCGGTTCACCTTCGAAGACTATCAGGCGTTCACTGAGCATATCGATCATATAGATGTCATGGTCTACGACCATTGCGGTCTTACCGTTATTCTCTGCAAATCTCTTTATCGCCTTAGTTGCGAGGGAACGCTGCTCCACATCAAGATGCGCACTTGGTTCATCGAGAATATAAAGATCAGCATCCTTTGAAAGACAAGCTGCGATAGCAACCCTCTGCAACTCACCGCCACTCAGATCGTTCAGCATTTTATCAAAGAGGGACTCAAGCTGAAGTGGCTTGATGATCTCAGCTTCATAATAGCTGGTATCGAACCTGCGGGTGATGCTCCTTAAGAACTGTCGCACCTGCATGAACGAATCCACTTTGATGTACTGAGGTTTATAGGAGATGGATACTTCAGATTCCAGCTCACCCTCATCAGGTTTGACCTCTCCTGCAAGTATCTTTACAAAAGTGGACTTACCAATACCATTAGGGCCGACAATTCCGATCACTTCACCTTCTTTTAAAGAACCGCTATCGGACTTAAGTGAGAAACCGTCACCGTACTTTTTGGAGAAAGCATTGTAATCCAGAAGAGTGGCAATGTCAGTTGCAACGCGTGGAGGATGCACTTCAAAGGTAATGGCATCCGGCCTGACACGTACGTTCTCTTCAGGAAGATAACCCTTGAGATATTGGTTGATAGCGATCCTGACACCCTTTGGATGTGTGATCACACCATACCCGCTTGGCATACCGTATGCCACCTGAACGACATCAGAGAGCATGTCCAGAATTGCAAGGTCATGCTCAACTACAAGAACGGCCTTGTCCTTTGCGAGCTCCTGTATAAGCTTTGAGGAATTGATGCGCTGGTAGATATCCAGATATGGACTGATCTCATCAAAGAAGTAAAAGTCGGCATCCCTTGCAGCACATGCAGCAATGGCTACCCTCTGCAATTCTCCGCCACTGAGCTCACCGATATTTCGGTTGATTATGTGACTTAGGTCAAGTTTCTCCACAAGTTCATCCATTACACCGCGCTCGTCGGTACCTTCAAGAAGATCACGGGTCTTGCCTTTGAAGGCATTAGGGATCATATCCACATACTGCGGTTTCTGGGATACTTTGATCTTGCCATCGACAACATTCTTGAAATAATCATACATCCCGGTACCGGCATAGTGTTCCAATACTGTGTCCCAGTCACCGGTCTCTTCCCCGAAGTTAGGAACAAGAGCACCTGAGAGTATCTGTACCGAAGTACTCTTACCAATACCGTTCGGACCAAGAATACCGGTTACCTTACCTACCTGAGGTGTTGGTAATCCATAAAGGGCAAAACCGTTCTGGCCATACCTGTGGGTTGGCTTATCAAGAGCCTCAGGCAGACCGATTATCATAATACAGCTAAAAGGACATTTGTTGACACAGATACCACAGCCGACACATAATTCCTCAGATATAATGGCTTTACCATCATCTCCAAACACGATCGTTTCGTATCCTGTCCTGACCCTAGGGCAATATTTCTCACATTCGTGACTACATCGCCTTGGCTGACACTTATCCTTATTCAATATTGCAATTCGCATGATGGATCACTGAAGTTGTTAATGGGATATTTAATAAACTGTACGCAAACGAAAAAAAGAGTAGCATGAATACTGTCAATTCAACAGCAATACCCATGTCACAAGGCAGAAGTCGATAACGATGAATTCTACATAGAACCAATCTTTTGGTCCGAACTCTTTCGTATTTATCTTGATAGCGGGATAGATCAAACGCTGCGCATAATATGCCAACACACCGACAATGACCAGCACTGCATACCATTTGGTTTCGGTACCTGCACCGAATTGTAGGAATGAACCAAGACCGGCTACCATACCAAGGAATGCTGCAACAGCAGTCTTGATTATACCCTGTATATGTGCTACCTTGCGCTCTTCCGGAGTTTTTACTTTGATCGCAGCGGGTTTTTTGGACACTGCAGGAGCGTCAGTCTGAACTACCTTTTTGGTGCCATCCGACTTCACTTTGCTTTCCTTTTTCAATTGGCATCTTCTCCTGAGTTAATTATTAAGATTGGTTGTTATAATCATTAGAACATATATAAACGTTTATTCCTGCAAGAGCAAGGTCAAAGAAACTCATTACTCAGTACATTGCTGACCTGATCAAGGGACACAGCTTCCCTGCCGACACTATTCAGATAGGAAGCGAACTTTTCCGGCCTTTCTCCTGAAGGATGATACACAATTGTCAGCTCAGGATCTATATCCTCCACCATTTTAGCAAGCCCATTAGCGTCAAGATGGTCACTTACCTGCAGGGCAGGATAGCTATAGTCCAGCCTTCCAGTCAGCACATATTTTTTCATTGAATGAGGCAACTTCTTAAGGTCCCAAGGCGGGACGATACAGACCTCATCCTCATCGCATTCCCCGATGGCCACTATATCCCCCGCATTATCTACAAGGCTGCGTGTCAGAAGCAATGATTTTTCTTCCATTGCGATAGTCCCATGATAACCAATACCACGCAAAAGCTCCACCGCACGCTGTGCCTTCCCAAAAGCATAAGCACCGAAAGCAACCTGGGAACCACATCCCATCACATTTCTAAACCCTTCGAGATCATCCTCGAAATGACAGGACGGGTCAGAATGATCTCCATAGTTCGCTTCAGTTATCAGTACGTCACATTTTGGCAGTGCAGAAGCATCCTTGACATCCCCGGTGACAAGGATACGAGTACCCACATCGTTCACCCAATAGAAGCCAACCGCTCCTGCAGTATGTCCCGTCTGATAAGTCTTTACTGTCACACCATTGATGTCGATAGAATCCCCACATGCCATCGTACGCCCCTTGAACTCACGATCATGACGGATCTCAAGGGCTTTAGCGGTCTTTTCCGTGGAAACCGAGAGGTCAGATAGCATTGCAGACTTGCCATTATGGTCAGAATGAGCATGAGTGACAAGATAAGCGTCCGGTTGAGGCTGTTTATTAGGGACACGAGTAGAATCGATTGAAAAGGTGCAAAGGTTCCCATCATCTGCCCGAAATTTCACGGCAAGATGGGGTTTGAACGTTCCTCGTGAATTCGTCTGGCGGAATGCCAGCACTCCCATGTCTGCAAATCTGTTCAAATGATACCTCTGGCCAATGGACGAGTTCAAGTTATTTACATGTTGTCAGAAGAAAAAACAATAAAAAAAATAGAGGAAGAATGAATGAAAAGGAAATAAAATAAAAGGTTTAAATAAGAGTATTCAACTCTGCACGAAGAACGTCAGCGCTGGTAACACCTGTATAACGCTTTACCATTTCGCCATCTTTCTCAATGATGAGAGTAGGTACTGCACTGACCCCATACTTGCCTGCAAGGGCATTGTTCTGGTCAACATCTATCATCTTGAACTCTACCTTATCCCCCAGTTCACCCTCGAGCTGTTCAAGGATAGGTTTCTGTATCTGGCAAGGTCCACACCACGTTGCTGTAAAATCCATTACTACTACATTGCTCATTGAAGATCACCTTTGTAAATGAAAAATATAAAGTAAGCGGTATTGCATGCTTTATACAAAACCATTGGTTGCATTCTATAAATAACTTTTGAGTGCCAATCTGAGATCAATTATGATGCTCGCTAACAGGGAAACTGCAAGAGAGATATATTTTTTAAAGATCAGGCTCAGAAGAGCCAATGGAAGAGTGGTAAACTAAAAAGGACAAAAGGAATTTTCAAGTCCTTTTGATATTGCTGTAATACATGCACTCTTCCGGTGTGAACAGTGGCATCTCCTCAGACCCTTCACACATTTCCACAGGAGCTCCGCGAACAAGCACACAAGGAATACATTCATCTGCCTCACCCATCAAAAGCTGAGCAGCAGATACCAGATTATCCGCAACCGCCTTGCGTGTTATATGCAGAGGTTTCCCAAAAAGGTCATGTGAGCCTCGTGCATCCTCAACCGGAACTATACCGGAAGTTCCAAGTGCAACTCCCATACACCCCAGACGTAAAGGCTGAGTGCGGCTATCACCAATGATAACACCCACATGGCAGGAAGAGTACTCTTCAACGCCCTTCCTTATATAAGCAGCACTTTTCTGAGCATCCTTGGGCAAAAGCACAACATGCCCTTCCGGTGCGTTGGAAGCGTCAATGCCTGCATTGGGGGACAAGGTCCCGTTGGTCAAAGTAAGAGCAGCTCCCGGCACACCTCCAATGATCTCATCGCATTCACAAAGAACGAGCTCCATCTCCCTGGGATCAAGACAGTACTTACCCGCAAGTTCCTTTGCAATTTTCCCCGGCACTACGGTTGATAGCTCCACCAACCTGCCTTCTGCAGTTGCTACCGCGGATTCCGCAAGAACCAGGATATCGCTATCTTCCAGAAATACCCCATCCTTTTCTAACGCTTCGCATAGAACTTCTACCATATTGTCACCCACCCCAATGAGGGGAGTTCGGATACCGAGCATCTGTATGGAAGGGAGCTCTGATACCAATTCAGACACCTTCTGACAGATAATCAGCCATTATCTTGATGGCACAATATTCGCCACACATGGAACAGGGACCAGTCATAGGACACATCCCCTTTGGTTTGTCAGGGTCCAGTGCCAGTTCCATCTGTCCTTCCCAATCGAAATTGGCACGCCTGTCAGCAAGCAATTTATCCCGCTCATCGAGACCATATTTCATGGAATCGCCAATGTGTGCCGCGATCTTAAAAGCAATAAGGCCTTCACGCACCTGTTCAGGTGTTGGAAGGGATAGATGCTCTGCCGGAGTTATGTAACAAAGATAATCAGCACCATTGCCACTTGCAATGGTCGCACCAACTGCCCCGGAGATGTGGTCATATCCCATACCGACATCAGTCGGCAACGGACCAGCTACAAAGAGAGGATAATTGGAAAGGGTGCGGTGAGCCTGAATGTGGGGAACAATATCATTTGCCTGCACATGGCCACCCATTCCTTCAATGATCACTTGGACACCGGCCTCATTGGCCTGCTTTGCAAGTTTTGCATTCTTCCTGATCTCCATCATCTGCGGATTATCGCACACATCATGAATGCACCCGCTACGCATGGTGTTCCCAAGGGAAAGGACGACATCGTTCTTCTTCAGTATAGAAAGGACCTCATCAAAGTTCTCAAGATAGGGATTCTCACAGCCGTCCTTCAGCATCAGAACACTGGTGAAGGAACCGCCCTTTGAGACCATGCCCATGATACGCCCTGTACCTTTGAGCTTCTCAAGCATATGCTTTTCCACGCAATGCACCACAACAGAACTGACACCTTCATCGACCTGCTTCTTAAGATAGGAAAGCACATCGTCACCGGTTGTATCCTTCATACCGCACTCAACGACCGCCTGATAGACAGGCACGGTAGTGATAGGTAAAGTGGTGTTATCAAAGACCATTTTTCTGATGCCAGAGATATCGCCACCCATTGACAGGTCCGTTATGGTATCGGCACCGTATTTTTCTGCGACCTTCACTTTTTCCAGTTCAGCGTCAGGATCGATGCTTGCAGAAGATGTGCCGAGATTGACATTTATCTTCGTCTTAGCTCCTTTGCCGATAGCCACCGGAGGACAGCCATCGCGAACCATTATCACAAGGCTGCCATCTGCAACCCTTGACATTACAGTTTCCACATAAATGGACTCGTGTTCGGCTACATACTCCATTTCCGGGGTCAGCGTACCGTTCTTTGCGTATTCTACCTGTGTGGGTCTCATAGTATTCGACTCTTAAAATCGTTTTTATGTATTATCTATTATAGAGGCCTGCCATCTCAAGAAGCCTTTGTGTATTGTCATGACCGCCGATGGGCATAAGATGAATACCCCTGCACATATCCCGAAGTTCACGGATACTTTCTGCAGCTATCTCAAGCCCTTCCTGTATCGGATCCTTTGCATTTTCCATGCGCATAATAAATTCATCTCCGACCCGTATTCCAGGAATGTTATTGTTCATAAAATGTGCCATTGCGGCAGACCTGAGAGGGATTATACCGGCCAGGACCGGAACGTTCGGACCTATTTGATCCATAAGATCACTAAAATCTTTAAAACTTCCAACGTCATAGACCGCCTGTGTCTGAATGAACCGGGCACCGGCATTGATCTTTTTCTTAAGCTTGAGCATCTGCATCCGTTTTGTCACATCGGTGTTGGACACTGCACCAACAGTGAAGGACGGAGCACCTGCAAGCTCATTGCCTGCCATATCGGACCCACCCATCATCTTGGATATAAGGGAGAGAAGCTGCACAGAATCCAGGTCATAAACAGCCTTTGCACCCACGTGGTCACCTTTGGTAGTATAATCCCCTGTCATCACACAGAGATTCTCAATACCCAGAGCCGATGCCGCCAGAATATCAGATTGTAATACCAATCTATTGCGGTCACGACAGGTGAGCTGTACTATCACCTCATGCCCTGCATCCATCAGTATTTTACCGACAGCTATAGGACTCATGCGCATTACCGCACGCTGATTGTCCGTGATATTGATGGCATCCACCAAACCCCTGATAAGTTCTGCATCCCCAAGTGTTGCCGAGAGATCAGTACCCTTTGGGGGTGCCACCTCTGCGGTCACAATGAAGCGTTCTGAGTTGAGTGCATCGTTGAAAGTTGAAAGCATCGTGGGATGAATATGGGCGATTTGTTTTTAAAGGCATCGAGACAGTCAGGGGAAACTTCGTTTCAGTAATTCCTCTTGAAGAGTTGCAGAACACCATCTAAACTTTCTTCGAGATTGATACTACTTAAGCAAAGCCTTTAAAGTAAAATATCAAGTAGAAAAGACATAAGCATACTGCGGACAAGTTATATTCTATTTTTTTAATTGATGCTAAATATCCGGTCAGGCCTCCTAAAATTGTAAGAGTTCCAAAACAATAAGCCGCATCGAACCTGTATGGAGCCTCTGAATAGATATAGATAGAATAATAAAGGACCATCGGACCTGTAATACCTACAATAAGACCCAAATATTTATTTTTTGAAATTACGCCACATAATATAGCTGTAATCGGTGTAATTGATCCGATAAAAAATAATAATGAAGATATCATATCAGAACCTTTATCAAAACTACATTTGTTATTGTATTTTTTCCGTTTTCCGATAAATGATTAGAATTTGAGAAATTTTAGAGATTTTCTGGAGAATAAAATCATAACAGCTATCAAAACAATTATTGCCAACGCAAAAAGGACACTACCAATAGTCTGTCCTGTAAGCATAAAGAACGTATCATATTTATTTTGATAAGAATACTCCACATAATAGTATAAAATTGTAACAAGCAACAACAACCCAAATAATGCACTTGCATATCTGCGAGAAAGATATTTTGCGATATTGTGCATTAAATCCTGAACTTCTGGGATCATAATTATTCACCATCCATACATTATCAAACAAATTGTTACTGCCACAATAATATTTAAAATGTGTGAGTAGGAAACAGAATTCTCATGTTACAATAATGAGCCACATAGAAATGACAAAAACAGAACTCACTTAACCAATCTATCCTTAGCATCCCGAACCTCTTCCAGCAAGTCCAGCCTGCCTATCCTCTCAAGACGTTCATATATCAATTCCCACGCACAATCCTTTTCGGGATCGACCTCACACTTGCCATCCATGGAACCGCCACAGGGACCGTTAAGCAATTCCTTGGGACACTGTGCTGTGGGACAGATGCCACCAAAATCTGCGATCGAACACTGACCACACATGGCACACAGATGATGGATGACCTTGTCCCCTGTCATGGCACCCAACGAGTCGGTATTGTTAGCAGGATAAACATCCACATCCACAAAACGTGCAATGTTCGAAGTACCGCTACCACATGCCATTACCAGAACAGCAGTAACATCCTCGATGTTCGGGGCAAGTTCCCGAAGATACTCGCAGGACCGGACACTGCATGCAGCCTTTGCCACGACTCCCCCGATAACATTTACTCCGGCATCAGAGAGTAGAGATACCATCTCTGCGACCTCGGGTTCACCGCCTACATGCTGTTTGGCGGCACAGACGCTGCAACCTACAATATAAACGGCATCCTTGTCCATGAGCATTTCAAGGATCTCGTTGAAGGGTTTGGAAGATGAGATTATCATGATTGCCTCAAATAACGGTATTCAATGTCTGATTCCTGATCCAGTGCATCCTTTATCATCTTTGAGATGAGAGGAAGGTTCCTTGCCTGACACTCGAGCTTATCTGCAAGTTTTCTTACCTGCAACAGTGTACCAATGACAATGACATCGGTCTTTTCTACCTCATGGGAAACCGCATCCCTTTCCAGTGCTGCATCCCCACCCCTTGCGAGGATCTCCTGTTTGATTATCAATGCCTCTGTGGTGGTGATATTACTGATACGCAGCACACGGGACACAGTCTTGTTCTTCATTATCGTAGAACCCGTGCCTGTAACACCTATATTTCGCATGGAAAGAGCAGCATCATCAGGATAGGGAATGTCAAGAACGGTGACCTCGAAACCGCTCTCTTCCACAACTGGCTGCCTACTTCGTACAGCGGCCGCAATTTGCACAACGTCAAATGTCTCTGCAACATCATGTGTTCGGATGATGTGAGCCCCTTTCTGCACAACGATGGCGGCGGCGGCCAGACTTCCGTACAGGCGCTCAGTTGCGGGTTTGTTGAGAAGATCACCGATGAAGGACTTGCGTGAAATAGCTGCAAGCAGGGGTTTCTCGAAGACTTTCAGGCGTTCGAACTGGTCGATGGTCTCAAGATCGTACATCGCTGATTTTTCCGGCACCCATTTACCGATGGCAGGGTCCAGTATGAGCTGATCGGTGTCGATACCACGTTCTTCAGAGCGAATGAGGATATCGTCAAGGGAATGCATGATCGCATCCATACCCAGCGGATCACCAGGAAGTTTTCCCGCTGCCATTACGACTGCGGGGCAGCCATGTTCAGCCACCACATCAAGCATACCGCCATCGGTTGCAAAACCTGCGACATCGTTCACCACGTCTGCACCGCTTTCAATAGCCTTTTCCGCAATATCTGCAAATACGGTATCCACCGAGATCATAGCATCAACGTTGTCCTTCAAAAGTTCCAGTGCAGGAAGAAGGCGAGCACATTCCACTTCCTTTGTGATGGGTGTGGCAAGCGGCCATGTTGACCGTGCACCAAGGTCAATGATCGTTGCACCATCATCTATCATCTTATTAGCAACATCAAGAAGAGAATCCGTATCAACTACGGAACCCTTGTAAAAGGATTCGCGACTCAGGTTTATAACACCCATTAAGCGTGCGGGATGCTCATCACCTACCTTCAAGCCACATATGTCAACATCAACGACCATTGTATAACCAACAATTATGAGTTTTCATGGATTATATATAATTCGACTGAAAAAGAGAAAAGAAAATACAGACTGCATCTTAAGCAGTCTTCTGGGCGGACATAAGGACATGCTGCATCAGTGTTGCAATGGTCACCGGTCCGACACCACCTGGAACAGGGGTCACACGGGATGCCTTGTTGATAACGTTCTCGAAATCAACATCTCCGTAGACCTTCCCATTCTCTTCGGTGATACCCACATCGAAGATCACAGCGCCTTCTTTGACCATATCCTCTTTGATGAGATGTTTAACACCTGTGGCAACCACAAGAATATCCGCATCTCTGGTGAACTTGGTGACATCCTTGGTGAACACATGGCAGATGCTCACGGTCGCATTCCTATTCACAAGCATTGCAGCCATGGGTTTACCCACAACATTGCTGTGACCGACAATGACCGCATGCTTGCCCTGTATCTCGACATCGTATTCCTCAAGGGCACGTATAATTCCCTTGGGAGTGCATGGCACAAGTCCTTCGATACCAATGAGCAACTGCCCCATATTGAAGGGATGGAATCCATCCGCATCCTTTGCAGGATCGATGGCGTTCATTGCTTCCTGCTCATTGAGATGTTCAGGCAATGGCAGTTGCAGGAGGATACCGTGAATATCTTTCCTTGCGTTCAGGGAACTGATAGCCTCAAGAAGTTCCTCCTGAGTGATATCCTCAGGAAGATGCTGATCCTCTGCGAAGATACCGACACGCTCACAGGCTTTGTGTTTCAGCCTCACGTACATCTTTGATGCAGGGTCCTCACCCACAAGTATGGCCGATAAGCCGGGAGTTACCCCCTTTTCGCTTATCAGCTTCTCGACATCAGCTTTCACTTCAGCTTCCACTTTCTTTGCGATGGCCCGTCCATCAATGATCTTTGTATTATCAGTATCAGGCATTGAAGATCACCTTTTATTATCTAATAAATTATCCGAGGTGCTCGTAGATAGGGAAGCGACTGCAAAGTTCCTGAACATCTGCATTGACAGTCTCAAGGACTGCATCGTGCTCCCTGTTGTCAATAATGGTCTTGAAGAAGTCTGCGATCTCATCCATTGCTGATTCCTTCATACCACGTGTAGTACAAGCAGGCGTACCTGCCCTGAGACCACTTGTAATGAAAGGGCCTCTTGTCTCGAATGGGATGGTATTCTTGTTGATAACAATACCAGCTTTGCTCATAATGACCTCAGCATCCTTTCCTGTAAGGTCGTACTTGTTAAGGTTGATAAGCATAAGATGGTTGTCAGTTCCATCAGAAACTATATCGAATTCCCTGTCCTGAAGCGCTGCACAAAGTGCTTTTGCGTTCTTTACGGTCTGTTCCTGGTCCTTCCTGAAATTGTCGCTCAATGCTTCCTTGAATGCAACTGCCTTTGCAGCAATGATGTGCATCAAAGGGCCGCCCTGAATTCCCGGGAAGACGGACTTGTTGATAGCCTTTGCGTACTCTTCCTTGCACATAACCATTCCACCCCTTGGACCACGAAGGGTCTTGTGAGTGGTTGTTGTTACGAAGTCAGCGTATGGGAATGGATTTGGGTGTACACCGGCAGCGATAAGGCCTGCAATGTGTGCAACATCTGCGAGAAGGTATGCTCCTACCTCATCAGCGATCTCCCTGAATGCCTTGAAATCGATGATACGGGAATATGCAGATGCTCCAACAACGATCATCTGTGGCATCTCTTTCTTTGCAATTTCCATGAGCTCATTGTAATCAAGCATCTCGGTCTCCTGGGAAACACCGTATGGAACGATGTTATAGAGTTCACCTGAAAAGCTCACATGACTTCCGTGGGAAAGGTGACCACCATGGGAAAGATCCATTGACATGATCTTGTCGCCAGGTTTGAGAACTGAGAAATAGACAGCCATGTTAGCCCCTGAGCCTGAATGAGGCTGGACATTTACATGCTCTGCACCGAAGATCTCTTTTGCTCTTGAGATTGCAAGGTCCTCTGCCATATCGACAAATTCGCAACCACCATAGTAACGCTTTCCAGAATATCCTTCTGCGTACTTGTTGGTCATGATGGAGCCCTGTGCTTCCATAACAGCACGGCTGGTGTAGTTCTCTGAAGCGATCAAGTTCAACTTGAAATCCTGACGCTGTGCCTCCAATGACAATGCATTGGCAATTTCCGGGTCAATCTCTGAAATGTAAGACATATTATATCGTTCCTTGAAAATTATAGTTTTAATTGATCAATTGTTAAGTGATGTGATTGTAT
>Ga0255391_1028_pt1 | contig 11744 bp, 8 predicted proteins | sample ANMaggSeSYBR01J5_FD_182121 | JGI IMG/M metagenome (GOLD analysis project Ga0255391, IMG submission 182121) | Sediment cell enrichment communities from methane seep in Santa Monica Basin, California, United Staets - ANME aggregate JGI... | ecosystem: Environmental > Aquatic > Marine > Cold seeps >...
AATGTTGCTTGCAACTCAAAACACTATGCAGTTCAGAATGTTGTTGAATATCATTAATGAATACATCAGGGATGACAATACTACTCCGATTTATGAAGTTAATATAGGAAACGGTGTAAGTCCTCATAATTTTATTCAGTGTGCCAAAGAGCTTAAAGAAAGCGGTATCAAAGGAATAAGTCTTGCTGCTCATATTCGCATCAATCCTGATTTGGGAATTGAGAATTTTGATTGGACAGAAAATGCTTATAAAGTTCTGGAAAGCGGAACAGATATGACTTATAAATATGAAAGTGACGGTACAGCAAGAGAACTTGACACTATGGCAGCATATTTTATGTCGGATGACGAAAGAAAAGCAAATGCTGACAAAATCGGTGATGTTATTTATTATAAAGCTCTTCGTGCAACCAATGATGGTAAAGATATGATGAAGAAAGGTATCAGGGTTGTGTTTGGTAAAGGTTCGTACTAAAATTAAAAACGAAACAAAGAATGACTAAAATTGAAAACTGGCAAAGCAGATTTTCTGAAAACATTAAAAATTATGAAGGTTATCCGATTGGGAAGACACTTAAATTTTTAGCTGATCCGGAAATCATTTCATTAGCCGGGGGATTGCCTTCGCCCGAAGTGTTTCAGAAATCGGAAATGAGAACAATATCCGAAAAGATTTTAAACAGCGATATTGATAAAATTATGCAATACTCTGCTATTCCCGGCGAACAATCGCTTGGGGATGCAATAGTTGATTTTTTGAAAAGGGATGATATATTTATCGAAAAGAAAAATATCCTTATTACTACTTCGGGGCAGCATGGTTTGGATTTAACAGGACGTCTTTTCTTAAATCCCGGTGATAGCGTTATTGTTGACAGGCCCACTTTTGCAGGCGCTTTAGTCGCTTTTGAAATGCAACGCCCCGTATTTATCGGGGTTGACATTGAAAGCGATGGTTCAAATGTTAAGATTTTTAGGCAGAAGTTAGAAGAATTGGATAAGCAAAATAAATTACCGAAGTTTATTTATGTTGTGCCTGATTTTCAGAATCCGACAGGAATAACAATGAGCTATGAAAAACGTCTCCAACTTTTGGATTTAAGCTATGAATATGAAGTCCCCATAATTGAAGACAGCCCATATCGCGACCTTCGCTATTATGGTGAACCAATTCCTTCAATTTATTCACTTGACCAAAAACGTAATAATGGCGGCGGGAATGTGATAGGATTATATACTTTTTCAAAAATATTTTGCCCCGGATTGAGAGTAGGTTTTAATATTGGACCCTGTGAAGTAATTGAAAAAATGACTAATATTAAAGAAGGGAATATTCTTAACACTCCAAAATACAACCAGGACTTATGTACTGCATTTCTTGCCGAAATGGATTTAGATGCCCATTTTGAAGAATGTAAAAATTATTACCGTGAGAAGCTTCAGGTTTTTTTGAAAACAATGGAAGAGTATTTCCCAAAGGAAACAGGCGTAACATGGACAACTTCAGAAGGCGGGCTTTTCCTTTGGGTATCAATGCCCGAACACATTGATACGAATGAATTATTTTTTGAAGCAATAAAATATAAAGTTGCATTTGTTCCGGGTGAGCAATTTTATGGTGAAAATCCTGCAAAAAATCACATGAGGATAAATTTTTCATTTTCAACAAAAGACCAGATAGCAGAGGCTATTAAGCGTCTTGCTAATTGTGTTAAACCGTTACTTTAAAAATGGATTTAAAAATAAAAGATAAAATCGCTCTGATAACCGCTTCAAGCAAAGGTCTCGGAAAAGCAGTAGCGCTCCGTCTTTCTCAGGAAGGAGCTAAGGTAATGATTTGTTCAAGAAACAAGGAAAACCTTTTGAAAGCTAAAGATGAAATCGCTTCCAAAACAGGTGGAATTGTAAAGGCTTTTATTGCTGATGTAACTGATAAGGAACAGGTAAATGTAATGATTGACCAAATTATTAATGAGTTCGGAACAATTGATATTTTAGTGAGCAATGCAGGAGGACCTCCGGCAGGAAAGGCGGATGATTTTTCTTTGGATGATTATCAGAATGCCATTGAACTTAATCTGAAAAGCACAATTAACCTTTGTTATAAGGTTTTGCCTTATATGAAAAAACAGCATTGGGGAAGGATTGTCAACATTACTTCTGTTTCGGCAAAGCAGCCTATTGATGCTTTGATTCTTTCCAACACTTCAAGAGCCGGCGTATTGGGTTTTTCAAAGTCTTTGTCAAACCAGGTTGCATCTTATGGAATTACGGTAAATTCGGTTTGTCCGGGATACACAAAAACCGAAAGGGTGGAAAACCTGGCAAAGGCGTTTGAAGAAAGCGGTAAAGGAACTCAGCAGGATTTTTATAATAATCTTAAAAAAACCATTCCTATGCGAAGAATTGGGACAACTGAGGAATTTGCCCAAACCGTAAGTTTCTTTGCTTCGGAAGGAGCCGGTTATATAACAGGAGTAGCTTTGCAAATTGATGGCGGGTATATTCAGGGGTTGTTTTAAAGGAAAATAAGAGATAAATCAAAAAATATTAAAATATTAAACTTTAAATAAATATTATTATGAAACAAAAAATCGGACTTATCGGATTTGGAACTGTCGGCAGGGGAATCAGCGAAATTCTCTTAGACAAAAAAGAATATTTAAAAGAAAAATACGGATTTGAATTTGACATTGTAGCCGTAGCTGATTTTGCTTATGGCAATGTTTATAATCCTGATGGGCTTGATATTCCATTAATGCTGGAGCAAGCCGGAAAAAAAGAAAAATTCACTAAAGACCTGACTGATCTAAAAACAATTCAATTGATAAAAGACAGTAATGTTACGGTTTGGTGTGAGTTAACTTTTACTGACCTGAACACAGGCGGACCGGCAGTGGATCATGTAAAAGCAGCATTGAGTTCAGGCAAGCATGTGGTAACCAGCAATAAGGGACCCGCAGCACTGCTTTATCCCGAAATGAAAGCCCTTGCAGATGAAAACGGTGTTAAATTCCTTATCGAAGGAACTGTTTGTGCAGGAACACCTGTTATCAATCTTGCAGATGGGCCCCTTGCCGGATGTACAATTTCAAAAATTGCCGGTATCTTAAATGGTACAACAAACTATATGCTCACAGAAATGGAAAAAGGAATGAGCTACGATGAGGTCCTGAAAATTGCACAGGATCTTGGTTATGCTGAAGCTGACCCGACCGGTGATGTGGAAGGATATGATGCAAGAGGAAAAGTAACTATCCTCGCTAATATCGTTATGGATGCCGGAATTAAGATCACCGATGTGCCTTGCCAGGGAATAACTAATATTACTCCTGATGATATTGACTTTGCTAAGAAACAAGGCAAGCGATGGAAACTTCTTGGCTCTGTTGAAAAGAAAGGCGATAAGGTGATTGCCTCTGTTGCACCTGAAATGGTAGATATATCACATCCTCTCGCCGGAGTAATGGGAGCCACAAATGCGCTTACATTTACTACTGATCTTCTTGGTGATGTAACCATTGTGGGTCCCGGAGCAGGAAAGATTGAGACAGGTTTTTCTATTTTGACGGATTTATTGGCGATTCATAGAAGTTAGGTAAATTGATAGATATAAATGGAGATTGATGGAAATGAATCTCAACAAATCTCAATGTTAACTAAAAATATTATTATGAAAAAATTTACAATTTTATCGTTTCTTGTCGTATTTACGACAGCAGTTTTTGCCGACACACATACAGGGCATATTACATCAAACACAGCATGGTCGGGGGTTGACACCATTGTTGGTGCGGTTACCGTTGATGACGGGGTTACATTGACCATTTTGCCGTCATCTGTGATCAAGTTCAATTTGGGTACCAGTTTAACAGTTGATGGGGTTCTTATTGCAGATGGTACTATTACAAACAAAATCACCTTTACGGCAAATGGTTCATCTGTTCCCGGATCTTGGAGTTACATCACTTTTTCTAATGCTGACCCTGGCTGTAAGATGGATAATTGCTTGATACAATATGGGGGCGGTAGTTGTGGAAATATCAGGGTTTACGGTTCAGGTAATAATGTCCTCATCCAGAACTGTGATATAGTACATAGTGGGAGTGCCGGGATTTTTATTGGGAATTATGGTGCTGATCCCATTCTTAGAAACAATATCATCAGCAACAATTTAACTTATGGGATACATAACAATAGCGGAAACCCGCTTATTGAAGATAACGAATTTAATAATAATGGCGATTATATGATTTACACTTACGCCTATAATGTTGAAAATATTATAGGCTCCCTCACTTATTCGGGCAATGGGCACGATGAAATATTTGTTCATGGACATGTTTTTGCAAATAACACATGGGCTAATCATGGAGTCCCTTATATTTTGGGTGGAGCTAATTTTGAAGTTACGGATGGCGGCACCTTGACCATTGAAGCAGGCAATACATTAAAATTTGATGGGAATTATCAATTCGAGGTTCAGGGTACTCTGATTGCAGATGGGAGCACAAATCAAATTACTTTTACTTCAAACGAAGCCATTCCCACACCTGGCTTCTGGAACCGTATCTATTTTGTAAATGCTGACCCGGGTTGTTTAATGGATAATTGTTTAATTCAATATGGTGGTTCAAGTACTGCAAATGTTTACATTTCTGGCGATGGGGCAGATGTTACTATCCGGAATTGTGATATTAATTATAGTGGTAGTTCCGGTATATATATTGGGAATTACGGTGTTAACCCCATTCTTAGGAACAATGACATCAGCGACAATGTAACTTATGGGATACATAACAATAGCGGCAACCCGCTAATTGAGGACCATGAATTCCATAATAACGGCAGCTATATGATTTACACCTATGCATATAATATTCAGAATATTACCGGTACTTTAACTTATTCGGGCAACGTGCATAATGAAATATTTGTTCATGGAATGGATTTTGGCGATAACACCTGGGCCAACCACGGTGTCCCTTATATTCTTGGAGGAGCTGATTTTAAAGTTCTTGATGGCAACACATTAACCATTGAACCAGGCAATACATTAAAATTTGCAGGGAATTATCAATTCGAGGTTCAGGGTACTCTGATTGCCGATGGGAGCACTGATCAGATCACTTTTACTTCAAACCAAGCCACTCCAACACCAGGCTACTGGAACCGTTTTTATTTTGTTAATGCTGATGCCGGTTGTTTAATGGATAATTGTTTAATTCAATATGGTGGATATTATACTGCAAACGTTTACATTTATGGCGATGGGTCAAATGTTACAATCCGGAATAGTGAAATATCTTATAGCGGAAATTCAGGCATCGGGGTAAGTGCTAATGCCGATCCTATAATTCAAAATTGCACCATAAGCGATAACCTGGATTATGGTATTTCGTGCCATTTCAGTTATTCAACACCCTACATTTCCGATTGTATTTTGGAAAATAATGGAAATTATGCAATGTATGTTTGGGCAGCAACTGTTGGACGTGTTACAGGTAGTAATACCATTTCAGGTAATAATCCTAATGCTATATTTGTACATGGAACAGATATAGGTACTCAAACCTGGATTAACCACGGCGCTCCTTATGTTCCTGGCGGAGCTGATTTTAAAGTTCTTGATGGCAACACATTGACCATTGAACCGGGCAATACATTAAAATTTGCAGGCAATTATCAATTTCAGGTTAATGGGACACTGATAGCCGCCGGGACAGTTTCCGATAGCATTACATTTACTTCAAATCAAGCATCTCCTGCCCCTGGTGATTGGAGATACCTATATTTTGCCAATCCTGATGGTGCCTGCATTTTGGACTATTGTAATATTTCTTATGGTGGATCAAGCAGTGGAAATGTCCGCCTCTATGGAAATTCGGGAAGTGTTGATTTCTCGAACTCAACATTTAGTTATAGTCTGCACAATGGTTTACATATTCAGGATTATTACACTTCTTCGCCTGTAATTGATAATTGTATTTTTGAAAACAATACGGAATATGGCGTTTGGATGCAGTCGGCATCGAGCCAGACTTTTACCGGATGTATTATTCAAAATAACTTAGATGGCGTTTTTAATAATGTCAACTCACATAATTTTACAAATCATAATGAAATAATCAATAATACACACAACGGCTTTGTGATTGCAGGAAATGCTGACATACAATTCGGCAGCGACCTGACCCAATGGAATGATATTTACGGAAACGGTGTTATGAATTTCAGTACCAACACAGCCGATATTTATGCACGATATATATACTGGGGTTCTACTGACTCAACAACAATTGCAGGAAAAATATATGATTATTATGATGACCCTGCAAGAGGCATAGTTTATTTTGAACCCTGGACCAATGCAGCCCACGACAGCCTTTTCCCCGATTCCTTTTTCTTTGTCAGTTTAAAAGCTTACCTTGAAGGACCGTTTAATGTTTCGGATATGAATACTGATTTGAATACAATACTCCCATTAAGTCAGCCTTATAACACGGCTCCATGGAATTATGCAGGTACAGAAAGTGTGGCATCAATTCCAAATGCAAATATTGTTGATTGGGTATTGATTGAATTAAGAGATGCCACATCAGCAGCCAATGCCGGAACAGCGACAATGATTGACCGCTTTGCCGGATTTATTCTCAACGATGGAAGAATAACAGATTTGGATGGAATCAATGATATTTTATTCTCCGATAATATTGATAACGATCTATTTGTTGTTCTATGGCACCGAAACCACCTCGGCATCATGTCGGCAAATGCCCTGACCGAATCAGGCGAAGTTTACACTTACGATTTTACAACACCCATAGATCAGGCTTACGGAACCAATGCCCAGCAAAACCTCGGAAGCGTTTACGGAATATATGCAGCCGATGGTAATGCCGATGGAACTATTGATGACCTCGACATAAGCGAAACTTGGGCAACAGATGCCGGAAACTCTGGTTATTTGAATGGAGATTTTGATATGAACACACAAGCAGATAATATTGATAAAAATGATGTTTGGCTACCCAATGAAGGGGAAGAATGCAAGGTGCCGGATGAAACCACCTGGAATCCCGGTGACCCATTTACAGATACCCGCGACGGACAAACCTATAATACCGTAGTTATAGGCTCACAATGCTGGATGGCAGAAAACCTGAACATAGGTACAATGATAAACGGTATCGACCACCAAACCAACAACAGTACAATTGAAAAATACTGTTATGACAACAACACAAGCAACTGCGATACTTATGGCGGCTTGTACCAGTGGAACGAAATGATGGAATACACCACAACATCCGGCGCACAGGGTATTTGTCCGTACGGATGGCATATACCTACCGATGCAGAGTGGTGTACTCTGGAAAACTATGTTGATGTCGGAACAGTATCGTGCAGTTTAACAGGATATAGAGGTATTGATGCCGGGGCAAACCTTAAATCAGTAAATGACTGGCAATGGCTGGCCGGCGCTTCCGGAACCGACCTTTATGGCTTTACCGCTCTTCCTGCCGGCAATCGTAATATAAATGGTTATTTCCATAATGTCCACAACATCACCGATTTGTGGTCGTCTGATCTGGATGGTGAGTATCCCTGGGAACGTCTCCTGAATTTCAGTTCCCCAAAGATATACCGTGGCACAACTAACAAGTATTGCGGTTTTAGCGTTCGTTGTTTGAAGGATTGATTGTACACCGAAGCTTATTCGTCTGACCACTGTCTTATGCGTTTGCCTTAGCGCAGTGGTCTGACGAATTTACAATAATGAATTTGAATTTTTTTAATAAATGAATAACATCTTCGCAAATACCGGTTCCGGCTCACTATCTATCGGGTATTGGAACAAATCCAAATTTGAAGATACACTGTTTTTTTGAGCAGGGTTTCTTTTTTATTCACAGAAATTTGTAATTTTGGTGCGTCTGAATTATAAAATAATAAATATGTCATATACAGGAAAATTTATACAAATTGACTTGACGTCAAAACAGCATCAAATTGGTGAATCTGATAAATCATTATTAAAAAAATACATCGGTGGAAAAGGACTGGGTTTCGCTTTGCTCGAACAATTAGCTCCCAATCCTGATCCGTTTGGGCCGGAGAATCCTCTGATTTTTGCCAACGGGCCTTTCACAGGTACTAAAGTGCAAACCAGCGCCCGTACGACTCTAATTACAAAATCGCCTTTGACAAATTCTATTTTAGATAGTCATTGCGGCGGGAATTTCGGGCCGATGTTGAAAGCTGCCGGATATGATTATATGATCATCACAGGTAAAGCTGATAAACCGGTCTATATTTACCTCAACGATAATTCAGTAGGCATCTTTTACGCAAATGATTTATGGGGAAAAGGAATATTTGCCACAACCGATTATCTGCTTAGGCGACATGCCGGTATTAATCCGAGAGTTGCTGCTATAGGACAGGCAGGTGAAAATCTGTCGAAGATCGCCTGTATCGGCGTTGACAAACACCGTCAGTACGGCAGAGGAGGAGCTGGCGCTGTTATGGGTTCCAAAAACCTGAAAGCCATTGTGGTGGATGGCAATACTCCGATTAAGTATTTTGACGAAAAGAAATTCAAAGAAGTTAATCTGCGGTTAACAAAAGAAATACTTGATAATGAAGGCGTCAAATTTCGCAGGGAGAAGGGAACTATGAAATGCGTACGCAGCGGGCAGGAAAATGAATATCTGCCAACTAAAAACTATCAGCTTGTACAATTTGATGATTTTGAAAAAATAAGTTCCGAGGCTGCACGTGAAGAACTAAACTGGGAGGACACAAGCTGTTTTAACTGTTCAATTAAATGCTCGAAGTGGGCTCGCTGGGATGACCATGAAATTGAAGGTCCCGAATATGAAACAACTGCTTTCCTTGGTTCGGGAAGTATGGTGAACAGCATTAAGGATGTTGCCTGGGCTAATGAGCTTTGCAATGACCTGGGAATGGATACTATCAGCACAGGTGTAACATGTTCGTTTGCAATGGAATGTTATGAAAAGGGAGTGATTGACGGTTGGAACGGATTAGAAATGGATTGGGGAAATGCCGGAGCACAGAGGGAATTGATAGAACTTATGGCGCACAGGAAAGGTGTAGGAGAAATTTTCGCCGACGGAACAAGGGTTGCCGCTCAAAAGATTGGCAAAGGAAGTGAAGATTATGCTATTAACACTTTCGGAATGGAACTTTCCGGTATAAACCCTAAAGGCTCGCTTACTATGGGTGTTGTATTTGCGGTTGCTGATTTTGCAAGCCATACAAGGTTGTGGATAGCTGAAGTTGAGATGGGTCCTGATTTCACAATAGAAGATATTCCTCAGGCGGTTGCCGACGGTTTGGACACGATCAACGTACGCAACTGCCTTGTTATTTGCGATTTTGTCCCTCTTGGTTTGGATCAGCTTGCAGAACTATTAAATGCAGCAACCGGTTCAAATCATACAGAAAAATCTTTAATGGAAGTAGGGACAAGGCTGACCAATCTTGCCAGGAAATACAACCTGCAAAACGGCAGGACTTATAAAGATGATACGCTGCCGGGCAGGTTCTTTAATGAAGAATCATTATCCGGATTTATGAGAGGGAAAAAATTAGACAGGGAGTATTTTAGCTCGATTGTTCAAAAGTATTATAAATTGAGGGGGTGGAATGAGAAGGGGGAACCAATAGTAGTAAAATAATAAGAATGTTGGCTAAAATATTATTCTTCTAAATAATTTCTGTTATGCAAATATCAGTCTTTTTCCTTTTGGTTCAGGTATAGAATCCCCAAACTCCTTAGCAGTATCAATCCATAATTGAATTGCTTCTTTCGCATTTTTTAGTGCATCTTCCGGAGTGTTACCATGCGCCATGCAACCTGGAAGTTCAGGTGCTTCTGCAATAAAAGCGTTATCTTCATCACTCCAATAGATTATTATCTCATATTTATACATTATTGCAAATATCTATATTATTTATTAAAAAAACAATAATAAATATGAAACTTCAAATTACTACTTTTACCAAAAATTAAATTATTATAAAATGAAAAAAGGCGCATATACATTACTGATCACACCATTCAAAGAAGACCTGTCTTTGGATGAGGAAGCATTAAGAAGACTTGTCAGAAGGCAGGTCGAAGCAGGTATTCATGGTATAGCTCCGCTTGGAGTTACCGGTGAAAATACATTAATGGATGAAAAAGAAGTTAAACGGGTAGTACAAATAATAGTTGAAGAAGCAAAACTTGTCCGTATGGATGGCAAGACACCCGTAATGCCGGACATTTGCGGTATGAGACTTGACAAATCACTCGACCGCGCAAAAATGTACGCTGACCTTGGAGTGGATTATATTGTCTCCTACACTCCCTATCTCATTCTTCCCAGACCTGAGGGTTTACTAGATTATTATGAGAAACTTGCCGATGCTTCGCCTGTACCCATTATTTTGCATAGTGCAAAAAGCAGAACAGGCGTGGAGCTTACCCCTGAAATGACAGCTACACTTGCAAAACATCCGAATATTATCGCAACGAAAGATGGTAATAAACAATTAGATCATCTGGCAAAAGTAATTTACCTGACAAGGGATGAAAATTTTGATGTATTTACCGGAAAAGATACAACAGCTTATCCAACCGTTGCTTTTGGAGGAAGTGGCTCTTTTACAGTTTCAGGAAATGTTATTCCCGAAGTGATGAAAAAAATGGTGGATCTTGCAATAAACGGAGAAAATGAAAAAGCCCGGGCATTACATATAGAATATTATCCCCTGTTTGAAGCATTACGTTTTGAAACCAACCCGATGGCAGCAAAGAAAGCACTTGAATTAATGGGATTGATAAATGGTTCATTACGACCTCCAATGACTCCGCTAAGTGAAGGGAAAACGGAAATTTTAAAGCAAATTTTAGAGGAAAGAGGTTTATTGTAATTGGTTGTTCAGAATTAAAAAGAAACCGGCTCTGCTTTGGCTCTTGGTTCTAATGACTTATCATGCTATTGCTATTAGCTGTTATAAATATATAAACTACTCTTTTCCCAGCGCTTTATGTACAGCATATTTCCTCCATTTTTCCAATACTTCTTCCATGTCGGGAGGTAACGGTGTATCAAAAAACATTTTTTCTCCGGTTGCCGGATGGATAAACCCAAGTGATTTGGCATGCAGCGCCTGTCGCTGACAAATTTTAAAACAATTTTTCACAAATTGTTTATACTTTGTAAAGGTTGTCCCTTTAAGTATTTCGTTTCCCCCGTAAGTTTCATCATTGAATATAGTATGTCCGATATGTTTAAGATGTACCCTTATCTGATGTGTACGACCGGTTTCCAGTTTACATTCAATTAGTGTAACATATCCGAATCTCTCTAAAACTTTGTAATGAGTAACGGCATGTTTACCATAATCACCTTCGGGAAAAACCCTGAAGATTTTCCTGTTTTTCAAACTTCGCCCTATGTTACCTGTAATTGTTCCTTGCTCTTCTTTAACATCTCCCCAAACCAATGCAATATATTTTCTTTCAAGGGTGTGATTAAAAAATTGTTTTCCAAGTTTTATCTGCGACTCTTCATTTTTAGCAGCCATCATCACACCGGAAGTATCTTTGTCAATTCTGTGTACTAAGTATGGTCCGGCTCCATTCTCATTTTGTATTTCTCCTGTCTGCTGAAAATGATATATCAAAGCATTAACAAGTGTTCCCTGGTAATTGGCATAAGCCGGAT